>Ga0209536_100006182_pt1 | contig 18398 bp, 18 predicted proteins | sample DeeMarSeWOR28_12_FD_187461 | JGI IMG/M metagenome (GOLD analysis project Ga0209536, IMG submission 187461) | Marine sediment microbial communities from White Oak River estuary, North Carolina - WOR-2-8_12 (SPAdes) (version 2) | ecosystem: Environmental > Aquatic > Marine > Intertidal zone >... | reverse complement strand
CTGCCATGATCCCTGTGGATGGGAGCATTAAACACTACCTGGAGGGCGTGGGAGACCGGGAACATCCGGGTGATAAAATACCATTCATCGCCATGCCCACCACTTCGGGTACCGGAAGTGAGATGACCAAGAATGCGGTTATTTCAGAGGTTGGGGAATACGGATTTAAAAAATCACTGCGGCACAACCGGTTCATTCCGGAAATGGCCATCATCGACCCGGAGATGATGTTATCCTGCCCATCGAAGTTGACCGCCACTTCGGGTATGGATGCATTTACTCAGCTGCTGGAATCGTATGTGTCCAACCAATCCAATCCCATGACGGATGCGCTTGCCCTGCAGGGAATCAAACAGATCAAGAAATACCTGCTCAGGGCTTTCCTGGAGGGTGAACAGAACCTTGAAGCCAGGGCAGGAATGGCATTGGCAGCGATGTTTTCAGGTATTACCCTGGCCCATGCGGGTCTGGGGCTGGTACATGGCTTCGCATCTCCGCTCGGTGGATTTCATGACATCCCTCATGGGGTCGTTTGCGGTTCACTCATGGCCCCTGTATTTGCACATACGATCGATAACCTGATGGAACAGCATGATCATCCTGCCCTTCAGAAACTGGTGATTGTGAGTAAAGTGTTTGCCGATTTCAAATACAAAACCGTGCAGGAGTATTTGCAGGCTTTTAAGGAGAAATTGATACACATGACCAATGTGCTGGAGATACCCAGATTATCCGAATACGGCTTCACCGAGGAGTCCATAGAGAAGGTCCTGTCCCATACATCACTTAAAAATCATCCGGTAGAACACAGTAAGGAGCAATTGAGGGAAGAGCTGTTGAGCAGGATCTGAAACTCCGGCTAATCCGAAGGATTATTATCTTGAACTTCTGAGTTTTTCAGAGAGGTAACACAATCACTGCTGATAGTGAAATAGTGCTCAATCACCTGCCTGTTCTCATAATTTGACTTGATGAATTTTCCCGGCATCGAACGTTCGATCAGCCGTACCCTCCAGACATCCCTGTTTGTGAAGGGGTTGAGTGCAGGATCGTAGTTCACAGTGGTGCCATCCTTGAAGAACTTGATGGGTTCATCTTCGTGGTCCAGAATGTGAACAATCAGGCTGTCATAGTAGAAAGAGAAGTATTTGAACCCGTTCAGGCAATCACACTCGATGGAGTAAAATTCGTCCACCAGCCCCGGTTGTATCCAATCTCCGTTGGTATGATCTGTGGAGTAAGGCTGGGCATAGATCGGCATTTCTGTCTGATTTCGAATGGAAATGAAGGACACCTCATCCCTCTCACACCCGATCAGGGTTGCAGCGACCAACAACATTATCAACACACTTCGAAACATCTACAGCCCTTTCGTTAAATTGATCCCTGTATTTGATAAGAATAACCTGATGGCGATAGCCAGCAGTATGATCCCGAAGAACTTACGCAGGATATGTAGTCCATTGGGTCCGAGAATTCGTTCAAACAAGGTCGTGAGTCGGAGGACAAGATACACAATTATCATATTTATTGAAAGCGCAACCAGAATATTTATTTCATGGTATTCAGCCCGAAGTGAGAGGAGTGTGGTGATGGAGCCGGCACCGGCGATCAGCGGGAAAGCAATGGGTACAATGGCACCGCTTCCACCCGTTTCATGCTTGAAAAGCTGAATCCCGAGCACCATTTCCAGCCCCATCAGCAATAAGATGATCGATCCGGCGATGGCAAAGGAGGAGATATCCACACCGAACAAACCAAGCAAAGGTTCTCCGATAAAGAGGAACAGCAGCATGATCGCATAGGCCACCACGGTTGTCTGGAGGGGGCGGATGGCACCCGTCCTGTTTTTAATGTCAAGGATGATGGGGATGGAACCCAGAATATCTATGATGGCAAAAAGCACCATGAAGGTGGCCACGATCTCTGTCAGGTTAAGGTGCATGGTTGTAAGCTTGATGTATGCAAACTGCAAAGATCTCTCTTTTTTCCGATCCCCGGAAAAAAATAAATAAAAATGGGGTTGCCCCGGCAGGGACAACCCCTTATCTTTATCGGACCATGGATGGGTCCGGCGATATGCTATGCCTTGGTTTTGATGGTGCAACCAATGGCTTTGGTGGAAGCAGGTTCCGGATTTTGCCCCGAAACGACAGCGCCAATTGCCTGTTCCAGGTACTTCTGGACAACCGATGATGCATCCATGGCATTGTCGTCGATGGATCCGACGTAGGCAACCTGAAAATTACCCCCGTTGTTCGCAAGCAGGTAGACGTGCGGGGTACGGGTGGCACCGTACGCTTTGTAAACTTCCTGAGTTTCATCCTTCAGGTAGGGGAAAGGGTACCCTTTTTCACTGGCCCGGGCCTTCATACCTTCCCAGGTATCTTCGGGGGAGAGTTCATCATCATTCGGATTCACTGCAACCACGGGAAATCCCTGTTCTGCATAAGTTTCATGCAGCTGGATAATCCTTTGCTCGTAGGCTTTGGCAAAAGGACACGGATTACAGGTAAACACCAGGATAACCCCTTTCTGGTCACTGTAATCCGAAAGAGAAACTGTGGTACCATCCACATTTTTTAAGGAGAAATCAATCGCTTTTTCGCCCGGTCTTACTTCGGCGTGGATCATTGTAGCAGCCATGGCCGCCAGGATCAATGTCAAACTCAGTTTTTTCATATCAGTTCATAATTTGATTAACATGTTCATTTAATTCATTTTGGGTCAACTCTTTCTCCAGGAAAAGCCGCTCTCCTGAATTGTAAATAAGGGTAGCAGGAATGGCACCCGACCATGACGGATCCACCAGATTAATCCAGCTGTTGTAATCCAGATCGGTTACCAGCCTTACCGGGGCGCTGATCCCCTTTTCATGTAAAAACGGAACCACTCTTCTTTCCTTCTGGTTCGGGAAATCGAGGCTCACGAGGATCACCTGCAATTTTTCAGAGGCATATTTCCTGTGCAGTTCCTCAAAAAAGCCAATTTCCTTCACACAGGGGGAGCACCAGGTGGCCCAAAAATTGATCACATAGGTTGTGTCATTATCTTTCTGGATAAGCTGGGTGATCCCTTCTCTGTCTATTTCAGGAATGACCTGACTGTGAAGCGATACGACCATCGATAACCAGAGACCAATGACCCATAAATTTTTCATACGGATTTAACAGCCGAATGCCTTATTTGTTTAAGTTAAACATGTTAATTAAACAATTTAACGTCTCATTTGTAATTTTTACTGATGAGCAGTTTAACCGCTCAGGTTTTTCCAATATTAAAAATTGATAGTTATGGCATTTACATTGGAAATAGGAGCCAGTGCTCCTGACTTTAAGCTCCCGGCAACCGACGGAAATACCTACTCACTGGCCGATTTTAAAGAGGAAATTCTGGTCATATTCTTCACATGCAACCATTGTCCCTATGTGATCGGATCGGATGAAGTAACCAGGGCCGCAGCACTCAAGTTTGCAGGACGGGGAGTAAAATTTGCAGGAATTAATTCAAACAGCCCGAACACCTACGAAACGGATGATTTTCCGCATATGGTGAAGCGCATGGAGGAACACCGGTTCCCATGGGTCTACCTTTGGGATGAGAGTCAGGAGGTGGCCCTTTCGTACGGTGCCCTCAGGACCCCGCACTTTTATGTATTCAACCGGGATCGGAAACTGGTCTATACCGGCCGTGGTGTCGATCAGCCGAGGGATTCCAGTAAGATTACCGTCAACGACCTCGAAAGGGCCCTGGATGAATTGACCTCGGGCAGGAAAGTATCGGTTCCCGTCACCAATCCCATTGGATGTAATGTGAAATGGGAAGGGAAGGATAAACACTGGATACCTGCAGATGCGTGCGACCTGGTATGACCACTCCTCAGGCAGTGTAGACTTTTCGAATTTGTTTCTTACCGAGGTGGATCCGGCTCTTCACGGTACCGATCGGGATGTTCATTTTTTTTGAGATCTCCTTGTAGGAGTATCCTGTCAGGAACATCTGGATCGGTTTCTCATACACCCCTGGAAGCCGTTTGATCATTTCAACCAGTTCCTTTTTCATCAATACGTCATCGGGTGTATCTGATGCGGCGGAAAGGGTTTGACCGATGGCATAATCGAGTTCTTCCGTATCGTGTACGAGTTGTTTGTAGTGACTGCTTCTCAGGTAGTTGATATAGGTATTTTTCAGGATGGTATACAACCACGCCCGGATGTGCTCGCTGTCATGCAGTTTGGATCTGTTTTTTAACGCCTTGTAACTGGTTTCCTGAACCAGGTCCAGGGCATCGTCGCGGTCCTCTGTAAGTTGCAGGGCGTAGTAGAATAGTTGATCCTGCATCTCCACCAGATTTCCTGCAAACTGGTCCTTCTTAAGCCCTTTTTTTGCGGAATTCATTCTCCTTGGTACTTAATGAAAAGAAAATTAGTAAATAATATAATACAGATCAAGGGATTAGTACAATAGATATTCACCGAAAGAAAATGAGGGGTTATTTGAAAAATAGGATTACATTTCACAATTTTATATGTTCAATGAATTATGCCGACCAACACTAAAGCACGATGAAGTCTATCAATATTGTTCCTTATGGTTTGATTGCAATTACACTGATTATGGGATCTTTTTCAAAAAAAACCGTCCCTGCCGCTTCAGCCGGCATGGAGGATGGATTTGTTGCTCTTTTCGATGGAACCAATCTGGATGGTTGGCGGGGGTTTAAAAAAGACCACCTGCCTTCAAAATGGCTGGTGGAAGATGGGACCATTCATTTTAATCCCGAGGCAGAGGGGGACGGGGGCGACATCGTTTATAAACAGGAATTTGGAAATTTTCACCTCAAACTTGAGTGGAAAATATCGGAACGCGGGAACTCGGGTATATTCTATCTTGGGAAAGAGGTCGACAACCTCAGGAGCATTTACCAGACCGCACCCGAGATGCAGGTACTTGACAACGCCAGGCATCCGGACGCCAACCTGGGACATGCTGGGAACCGGAAAGCCGGTTCGCTGTATGACCTGATACCCGCCGACCCTCAGAATTTCAAAGGTGCGGGGGAATGGAACCAGGTGGAGATCATCCACAGGGATGGCCATGTGATACATATTCAGAACGGAGAAAAGGTGGTGGAGTACCAGACCGGTACGGATGAATGGAAAAAGCTGGTGGCCGGATCCAAATTTCCGGCGCTCAATCCCGACTGGGACAACCTGGCCACCAGGGGATATATTGGATTGCAGGATCATGGGGATCATGTTTGGTATCGGAATATCTGGATCAAGGAACTATAAACAATGAACATGCAAACTAGAAGAACATTTATGAAACATGCGGCGGTGGGTGTTGCCGCAGCAGTTACCGGACCTGCCGCTTTCGCCCGGGGATCAACCGATTCTGCCTCACTGGGAGCACAGGGGGAAGAAGAGGGTCTCTTCTTTAAGATCTCGCTTGCCGAGTGGTCCCTGAACAGGACCATCCGGGGGGGAGAGCTGAACAACCTCGATTTCCCTGCCTACGCCAGGGATAAATTTGGTATTCATGCAGTGGAATATGTGGACCAGTTTTTTCCTTCCGCAGACAAGGAGTATGCCAGGGAATTATTGAAAAGAACCGAAGACATTGGGGTGAAGAATGTGTTAATTATGGTGGACACGGCCGGGAGTCTGGGCCTGTCTGATGAAGAGGGGCGTAAGGAAGCAGTAGAAAAGCATTATCAATGGGTCGAATGCGCACATATCCTCGGTTGTCATTCCATCCGTGTGAATGCCCGGGGGGCCAGGGGTGCATCGGCTGAGGAAGTGGCCTACCATACCACCAGGAGCCTGCGAACCCTCAGCCAGTTCGCTGCCGATTACGGAATCAATGTGATTGTGGAGAACCACGGGGGTTGGTCATCCCGCGCCAACTGGCTGGCGAATGTGATCCGCAACACCGGAATGGTCAACTGCGGCGTGCTTCCCGATTTTGGAAATTTCATTGTCGACCGGAGTGAGGGCGGAGAAAGGTATGATCTCTATCTGGGAATGCAGGAGCTGATGCCGCTGGCAAAAGGGGTAAGTGCCAAGTCACATAACTTCGATGAGAACGGGGACGAAGCGGACAAGGATTACTATCGCCTGTTGCAGATCGTCAAAGATTCAGGCTTCCGGGGATATGTGGGAATCGAATACGAAGGAAGGGAGCTGGGAGCCGATGATGGGATCATGGCTACCAAGAAATTGTTGATCAAAGCAGGTCAGGCCGTTACCTGATCACGACTCCGATTCTTTCAAATATACTTCGATATTCCTTGCAAGCTTCTCAACCAGGAGTTCCCGTGACTCCTGGGAAGCCCAGGCCATATGGGGGGTTATCAGGATCTTCTCCTTATCAAAAAGTTTCAGAAGGGGATTGTCGGCATTGATGGGCTCCTGTTCCATCACATCGATTCCTGCAGCAGCGATCAGGTTATCATTCAATGCCCTGGCCAGGTCCTTCTCGTTGATGATACCGCCCCTGCCCAGGTTCAGAAGGATGGCACATGGACGCATCAGTTTAATTTTCTCATAGGTGATCAGATCCCGGGTCTGCTGGTTTAAGGGAGCATGGATGGAGACGACGTCGGAACTTTTCAACAGGTCATCCAGTTCAAAGCGCTTATAGCTGATGTGGTTGTTTCTACCCGAGGTGGAGTAAAAGACCACTTCCATACCGAATGATTCGGCAATGCGGGCCACCTGGCGACCGATGGTGCCCAGTCCGATTATTCCCATCCTTTTCCCCTTCAGCTCCCAGAAGGGTTCCTGGTGATGCGTAAAGGAGCCGCTGCGTGCGTAGGCTCCGCTTTTCACATAGTTGTCGTAATAATAGGGTTTATTGACCAGGTAGAGCAACATGGTGAATGTAAGCTGTGCCACACTGTCGGTAGAATAGCCCGATACATTTTTTACCTCTATGCCGTTGTTCTGCGCATAATTGAGGTCAACGTTGTTCACCCCGGTGGCAGCCACGCAGATCAGTTTGAGTTCCGGAAGCTGTTTCATCACCTCCTCACTCATCACGACCTTATTCACGATCACAATTTCCTTACCGCGACACCGATCAACCACCTCTTCGGGCAGGGTACTGTCGTAAGTTTCCAGGTGACCCAGTTTAGAGAGCAACTTCAGGTTGTCCACTTTTCCGATGGTTTCCAGGTCCAAGAATGTGATTTTATTCATTGAAAAGCTTATATTTTGTTAAAACACCGGTCAGGTCATTTGGTTCACTGAGAAGGACTGATCCGGCAGATGGTTAAGGAAAGTTAAAGGCGCTTCTTATCCAGGATATTTTAGATACATTAGAATCATGGCTCTACGGGTTTTACTCCTCGCCTGTCTGGCTTTCACGGGGCTGATCAGCAACATTGGGGCGCAGACTTCAGATTCCATCTTTACTTTGACCGGGATCATCTACGACGAATCTTTCCGTCCACTCTCTGCCACACACGTGATCAACATGGATTCGCACGAGGGGGATGTGACCGACAGCCTTGGCATGTTCAGCCTGAGGGTATCTACGACAGACACACTGCTGGTCCGAAACATCGCCTTCCGGGATACCCTGGTTTCCGCCGGAAAAATGGCCGCCAATCACTATGTGAGGTTGAAACGGCGCGTATATAAGCTGCAGGAGGCCAGGATATTTGAGTGGGGATCCACTTATGACGATTTCCGCAATGCTGTGATCGGGATGCCGAAACAGCAGACGCTGGGTGAATCGATGGGTTTGCCCAGGCAGGATCCCGATTATGTTCCAGTCGAAATGGATCCGGAGGCGATCAAGAGTCCCGCATTGCTTATTAAATCTCCACTCACTTACTTCTATTACAATTTCAGTAAAGAGGCGAAATCTGCCCGAAAAGTATTCTGGCTGAAAAAGAACCGGCAGAAGATCGAACAGTTCGAGCGGATCTTCGGTGGGGAAAATCTGGCTTCAATTACGGGACTGGCTGGAACTGAGCTGATGGAATTCCAGGCGTTTCTGTACGAGAAGATGGAATGCGACTTTAACTGCACAGAGTTACAGATCTATTCTGAAATCCATGCCGTGTGGGATCTTTACAGAAAAACAGCAGAATGATCAGATAACCTGTTCGTTCTCCCTGTCCCAGAACACGATTCGGTTTTCCCTGAGGGCGATGGTGGCCATGGCCGCACTGATTCCCTCTTCGAATGCCTGGTCTATGTTGCAGGTTGGTTGTGTGCCTTCCCGGATCGATTCGATCCATTCGGCAATATGGAGGTGGGTGGTGTCTACCCTTCGGCCTCCCCTGTAGGTATATAACAACCCTCTGCTGGCAAAATACTGTTCAGTGGCCGTAGCAACGGCATCGACATTTCTCCGGCCGGGAATATAGGAGTAAATGGGCAGGTTGGGATCGATGAGCCCGGTCTCAATTTTTTCCCTGTACCTGGTGCTGTTCCTGCCCGCATATACCTGGATGGTATTCCCCAGTTCCATGGATCCGTCGTGTCCCATGATCACTTTTCCACGGTCCCGGTTATTGGCCAGGGAGGCACTGTAAAGGAGGGTGAAATCAAGATGCGGGTATTCAAGTACTGCCTGCCAGACATCCGGAACCTCCCTGATCTCTTTGACATAGTGTTCCGGTTCCTTATAAAAATAGACTCCCCCGGAGGAGGCGACCGATTCCGGGATCCCCATACCAAGGATCTGATTGATGGCATCATATTCGTGCGTCAGCAGGTCACCCGATAAACCGGTTCCGTAATCCCACCAGCACCTCCAGCGGAAAAAACGTTCCGGGCTCCAGGGATGCTTTTCCTCACACGGCTCTTCAAACTGGGTCCAGTCCACCGTCCTTTCATTGGCATCGGGGTGGATGTCATACACCCATGCCCCGTTGGGAGAATTGCGGTTGGTACAAACCTCGACCAGGTTAATCTTTCCCAGGAGGTCCTTATCAACGGCCTCCTTCGCTTTGATGTAACTTTCTGTTTGCCTTCCCTGGTGTCCCAGCTGGAATACAATTCCGCTCTCTTTGACAGCATCTCTCACAGCATAGACTTCCTCCAGGGTTCTGGTGAATCCTTTTTCTGAATAGACATGTTTTCCTGCCCTGGCTGCATCAATCACCATCTGGGCATGCCAGTGATCAGGAGATGCAACAATTACCGCATCGATGTCACTGGCAGCGATGAGCTCCCTGTAGTTGGCATAACGCTTCGGCCTCTTTCCCATGGTTCCGCCTGTGCCCTCCCTGCCTGTATTGGAAGCTGCAGCCATCGCCTTTTCCGCATGAACATCGAACAGGTCACAGATTCCAGTGACCTCAATATTGAGGTCGTCCTGTTGAAGGAAGTTCTCATAACGCGTATTTCCGGAATCCCTGGCGGCAGCATCGATCCATTCCTGAATGGTCTCCGGGGTTTGAAATCCGGCTGCCTGCATGAGCTGCTCACCCCGGATTCCGTATCCGATGAGTCCGATCCGGATCTTGTCACCATCATGCTTGTAAGGGGTATATTCAATACTGCCGCTGCTCATATTCAATTCCCTGGCGAGCTTGTGGCTCCTGATGTGATCCAGTCTCCGTTTCCTCCAGGTCCCGTAGGCCAGAGCCCCGATTACCGGAACTGTGGCAAATCCTTTTAGTAGATCCCGTCTGTTCATTTTATTTTCAGATGTACTGTTCTCTTTTCCTGACATATGAGATATGACTATTTCTTATTAAATAAAAACCGGTCCAATCCAATCTGCTTCCATGTGGGAAACATCAGCACCACCCAAAGTGCCAGCAACTCGATCAGGTTCTTGTTCACCCACAGGTAGTTGCCCTCACTGGGAATGGCATATACCATCCCGATCACAGGAGGATGGGAGAGGTAATAAAAGGCAAGCAGCACCATTCCCGCTATGGTCGCTATCCTTGTAAATAATCCCAGTATCAGTCCCAGGCCTATCAAAAGCAATCCCCAGACATTCAGAAAATCGAGCACATTCAAAACAGCCGGATTACCTGCCATGGCGTGAAACATACCTCGCAATATCCCGCCTGAATCCATCAGGTATCCGAGAGAGGACCAGTCCGGGTTGAGTAGTTTTGTAATTCCTTCATACAGGAAGTGCCAGCCAATGGCCACCCTTAATACCATCAGTGCCCACAACTGACACCCTGAGAATCCCTGTTCTTTCATCATCATTCTTATTAGAATTGGAGTGTGAAGTCGAAAACCGCTAATTTAGCAATTCTATACCAGAAATTCCTCAGCTGCTGTTGCCTTTTATGGACTTTACAATCTCAAGGTAGTTTCTTTGATTCTCTCTCTGGTAGGAGATGGAGTCTGCGAAAGTTTTCACAAGTGACAGTCCCATGCCGGAAGAGTGGGCGTCAGCTGGATCGGAATTCACATCCGGGTGGTAACTGATTGGATCAAAAGGGATGCCATCGTCCTGGAATTCCAATACAATACGCTTATCAATTCTTCTTATTGCCACCTCTACCTGGTGTTCCCCGGAATCCTGGAAAGCGTACCTGATGATATTGGAAAACAGTTCTTCCACAATGAACAGAATCTGTTTGAATTCGGAATTGGGAATGTTCCACGCTGCCTGCAATGCAGAAAGATCCTTCCTGATTTCCGGTATTTCCTGAATGATCGATCGATATTTAAAACGCTGTTCCATCTTATTGTTCCCTGATAAATTCAACCGGATTCAGTCTGGCCAGCCTTACGGAGTGGTAGAGGACTGCAATCCAGCTGAAAACAACCAGGATGATTGCGCTTACCGGGAATATCCATACTGGAATGCCAATCTGGTATTTGAAATTACGTAACCATTGCTCGATCAATATATAGCTGATGGGGACAGAGAGAGCGGATGAGAGCAGGGCAAGCCAGAGGTAGTATTTCAACTCCGGAAGAATCAGCTGAACCATTGAGGCCCCATTGATTTTCTTCAGTGTCACCGATTTTCTTTTTCTCTGCATGAAAAATCCACTTAATGCAAACAGTCCCATCCCGGCAATGATAATCGAAAGTATCGAGAAAACCTTCAGAATCTCAATCTGAACAAGTTCATCCCCGTAGAGCGATTCTATGAGGCCGGATGAATAGATGTAATCCAGGGGGAAAGCAGGGAACAACTCTTTCCAGACACTGACCAGGTGCTCGATGGCCGGTCCCGGCTCCCCGGCCGGAAGCACCGAGAAACAGAAAAGCCAGGTGTATTTGGGAAAGATCACCATGGGCTGGATTTCATAGTCGAGGCCGGAAAGGTAAAAATCCTCGACAATACCGGTAACCGGCCCTGGCCATATGAAGCCTGGATAGTTGAAGTGCAAGGTTAATTCAGCCCCCAGGAGTGTCTCGAAATCCCCGGAAATCATGCGGGCAGCCGATTCGTTCAGTATAAAGAATTCAGCTGAGTCATCGGGATTATAGTATTCTGGAAGGTTGGATCCGGTGACCACTTCGAGATTATAGAACCTGAAGAAATCCTCGTCGACAGGAAAAAGAAACAACTGTTTATCCCCTTCATCCACCCCGTCAATCTCAAATGTGTTGGCATCCATGGTCTGACCCGTGGGCTCTTCCATGCTGGCTGTGACCATGGCAATGTGCGGACTCTCCATCATCTTTTCCTTAAACAGGGGGAACTGGTCGACGATGGTTCTGTGCAGGTCCTGGATGTGCAGGGCGTTGGGATGTGTTGCGCCCAGTTGCTGATTTTGTGCAAAGGAGGTCTGTTTTGCGATGAGTGTCAGGTTGGATACCAGAATGAAAGTGATAATGAATTCCAGGATGATCACCGCCCTGATAAAAAGGTTCCTTCCGGTAGCATCGGCAGGTGGACCCTTCCTGGATGAGAGGTAGTTCACCTGAAGATGCCTGTACAACCTCGAAGTGGAAATCATGGATGTGAACAGGGAACTGAAAAGGATCAGAACGGCAAGCAGCACCAGCGAGACAGAGAATAGTTTCAGATTTTGAAAAATAAAGTTGCCCCCCAGGTGTTCGATGGCCGGTCGCAGAAGCAGCGTGAGCAGAATACCCCCTGCCATGGAGATGGTTCCGACAATCAGGTTGTATGCCAGGAACTGCCGGAACAGATCCTCTTTGCCGGCACCCATTTGCCACTGGATAACCAGGCGCTGGATCTGCAGCTGATTTTCACTGAAAGCCAGCAGCGTAAAGTTGAACCATGAGAGCAGGAACAGGAGCATTCCGGAGACCATGAGGATCAGTACGGTCCGGAAGCGGATATTTGGTTGTATCTCCCTGGCTTTATGCGATTTCAGGTGGATATCCTCCAGCGGTTGTAGCCTTGGAGTAATGCTCTCCTGATCATCATCATCCTGGTTGTTGCCGATAAATGTTTCAATATGGGTTTCCATTTCTCCAGGTGCTACTTCAGGATCGAGTTTTAGGTAGACCCATGCCGTTCCCTCATAGGCCAGTGGATTTTCAAAAGAGGTCAGGACCGAGATCCTGAAATGAGAGTTCCTGGGCACATCGCTTACCACCGAGATAACCGTATAAAGGGTAGGTCTGACTTCAAATTGAGGGATGACTTCAAAGGTGGCACCGATGGGGTCACGATCCCCGAAAAATTTCCTGGCTGCCGATTCAGTTAAAACTGCGGTATGGGGTTCTGTCAGCAATCCCTTATCCTGCCCCATCACGACCTCAGGCTGTAAAATATCCAGGAATCCGGGATCACATGCATATGCGTGGTTATCGTAGTATGAGTTGTCTCCGATCCTGAAGGTGCTTTTTCTGAACGGTGACAGGCGCCCCGATTCACCGATGCCTGACACCATGTCTGAGAAGATCAGGTTGTTCAGCAGTGAACCATGAAGGATGCGGGCGGTGTGCCGGTAGAAATTATCACCGTCTTCTTCGAAAGTGAGCCTGTAGACACGCTGGCTATCAGGAATCCATTTGTCGAAACTGAGGTGCCATGCCGACCACTGAATGGTGGAGAGAAAGGTGGCGATCCCAATCGATAGACCTACAATGACCAGGATTGCATAGAGCAGATTTTTCCTGAGTCGTCGGAAAGTAATAATGAGGTGCTTCCCTGTCATGGTCGAATCCTAGGCGGGGTAAATATAGCGAATCACTTTCTGAAACAATCTTACGGGAAAAAATTATTTAGGTTTGGTTCAGGTAGTCACGAATCAGTTTCATGGCATCCAGCGCATCGTTAAGGATCATATGAAAACTTACAAAACCGTGGATCATTCCGCTGTATTCCACATGGGTTACCGCTACCCCGGCAGCACTCAGCTTTTCTGCATATTCGCGGCCCCCGTCGCGGATGGGATCGCATTCAGCCGTGATGATCAGTGCAGGGGGCAGATCTCCGCTCAGCTCGGCCTCCAGCGGAGAGAGATAGGGATCTCTGGCATCGGTATCCTCGGTCAAGTAGGCATTCTTCACTCTCCTGAGGAAGGATTCAGTCAGAACGTACCCCATCCCCTCTGATTGAGCAAAATAGACCCGGGAGGGAAAAGGTGTTTCCAGAAAGGTAACCCCCGGGTAGAGCAGAACCTGGCAAAGAGGCTGAGGAACCTCATTGTCCCTGCAAAGCAACGTGATCACAGTGGCCAGGTTTCCCCCCGCACTATCTCCGATCACTGAAATGCTGCTGCGATCGGCTCCTATGGTTTCCCCGAATTCCAGCAGCCACCGGTACACGGCATAGCAGTCGTCGACAGCCGCCGGGAACGGGTGCTCGGGTGCAAGCCGGTAATCCACTGAAACGGTGATCCGGCCGGTCACCTTTGCAAGCTTGCTGACCATGATGTGGTACATCTCCACACTTCCCGTAACAAATCCCCCTCCGTGAATATAGAGCACTAACGGTTGATCCCCGCTCAGACTCTCCTTTGTGGGATAATAGATCCTCACTTCCACCTGGTGATCATTATAGATGAGCAGTGTATCCAACACCTTTTTCTGGGAAGTGGTAAACATCCTGGTCATCCAGTCCGCCGGCATCTTGTGTTTGTCCGGATCCTCAAGTATCTGGTTGATCTTTTTCAGTAGGGAATAGGCTGCAGGCTTCAGGTAGGTCCCCGGTTCAGGAGTGGCGTATTTTTCTCTTTTATTTTCATTCCGGGGGACATATTTTTCGCCCCTCTCGACATCACAGGGCCCCAGTAGCAGGGAGATGAAAATAATGGAGATAAAGGATCTGAACATGATACCCTAATTTGGCAAATTTTATTCATTTCTCCATTCAAATGCTTGTGTTCTACAAGCATCTGGCGGTTGACAGACTTTTACCAACGGTTCACACACCAATGGGGTGCGGTCACTTAATATCCCTCTACTTCATTGACAATGGTTTTGATATTCATTAAATTAAGAGGGACCCTTGCCATGAAGAAACCGTATCATCCATATCGCATGATCCTTCCGATTCTGGCAGGATTATTTCTTCAGATGACCCTGCATGGACAGCTCACCTCCTACGCACATCCTTCCGTCGATTTTGGGTTCAGGGCATCACCGGACTGGGAACTTCATTATCATTCCGAAAACGGCCAGGTATTTCATGCCGTGAATCCCAATAAGAATATGCAGGTCTACCTCAGCTTCATACCCCGATGCAAAAATCCCGCGAGGCAGCTGGAGCAGATCTCCGGAGAGACCGGTCTCATCTGCAAGGAAAAACCTTACGATACGATCATCAACAACCGGAAAGCTTATTTAATCAAAGGAACCTGCATTCAGGGAAGAAAACCCATGAGGCGAATGGTGGTGGGCATCCCGGGTATCAACGGGCTCTATGTAATGGAGATTTGTTGTCCCGAAGAGTGCTACGCTAATCACCGGAATGAGATCTACTCCCTGCTGGGAACGGTTCATGCCGGTATCTGAGCCTCCTTATCTTTTACCTACCCCGATCAGTCTGCCGGTGGTCCTGAAAACGATGATCCCATCCGATATGGCAGGCGTAGCGAGTGTGATCTCTCCCAGGGGGATAACCTGAAGGACCTTGAATTCCTGCCCCGCCTGAATGATATAAACGTTACCCGTTTCGGTGATAACATATATTCTTCCATCTGATGCGACGGGGGAGGTGATAAAACTTTCGGGGGAGACGGTCTCCCTGTATACCTCCTCTCCCGAGGCCGCATCGAAACAGGTCAGGTTTCCGTTCCACCTCATGTTATATAAAAGATCCCTGTAAACCAGCATTGTCTGTAGATAGGCGCCGCCTCTCTCCAGGTACCAGACAATGCTGGAATCCTTTCTTCCCTCCTGGGGATATCTGATTTTTCCGCTGGCATCGTTCCGGATGGCCAGAATGGGATTTTGTCTGCCATGGGCACTGTTGAAGAATACCAGGTCCTTGTAGAGTACCGGGGTGGGAACCGGCACGTCGCCGCCTCCCGACATGCTCCAAATCTCCCGGCCGGTCTCCAGGTCATATCCCCCGCGATGCTCATAGCCGTTGACGGCCACCCTCGCTCTTCCCTGGTGAAAATAGATGTTGGGGGTGCTCCAACCTGGCCAGTCATTCCGCTCTTTCCTCCACAGAACATCTCCGGTTTCAACATCCAGCGCAGCAATAAATGAATTCTCTTTTACATCCGCCAGGATGATGAGTTTATCGCCGTAAAGCAATGGTGAGGTGGCAAATTCCCATTCGGCCCAGTCGGCTCCCCGGGCGGAAGACATCAGGACTCCGAAATCCCTGCTCCACAGCAATGTTCCGGAATAATCGTAACAGTAAACCCCCTCGGAACCGAAGAAGGCCACCACATGCATGCCGTCGGTGGCCACCGTCGGATTGGCATGGGACGATTTGGGATGTCTTTTCACTTCGGGTACCCCGGAATGGGCCACCCTTTCCCAGATGATCTCTCCGGTGTTTTTGTTGATGGCATACACTTTCCATTCGAGGACCGATTCATCCTCAACCGGCTCTCCTTCACCGTAAATGCCTGTTTTTATCTCATCCTGGGAAGCCCCGACTGCCGTGGTAACAAAGATGGTCTCGTCCCATATGACCGGGCAGGAGAGACCGAGTCCCGGGATGGGAGTGACCCATTTCACATTTTCCCCTGTTTCCAGGTCCCAGTGGTCGGGAAGGTTGGCTCCATCCAGGGTTCCCCGTGCATAATATCCGCGGAAAGAGGGCCATTGCCTGTTGTTCGCCAGGTTGTTCCTGAATTCCTGTTCAGCGGCCGGATCTGCCGGTTCCTGTGAATTGGCTGAGGGCTGGTTCCCACAACCGAAAAAAATAAGGGACAGGGCAAAAGGTAAAAGGGACAAGAAGCGGGAAAGGTTAAAGGTAAAAGGGAAACGCAAAGACGAAAGTTTAAAGGGAAAAGGGAAAAGGGGCATGGTAAATGGTTAGGAGTTAGGGGTTAGTAGTTAGTTTGTTAGAAAGTTAGAGGTTAGGGGTAGGGGGGGGTTGATATGTCGGAGACGGCTATCAACCTGGATGCGGTCCTGAATATGATCATGCCGGGAGCGATTCCGGGTGTGACCAGGGAGACTTCACCGAGCGCTATTTTTCTCAGCACTTTGTACTCGGGCCCGGCTTCAATGATATATACATCTCCCGTTTCGGAGACCAGGTAGACTTTGCCGTCGGCTGCCACCGGGGATGCAATGAAGCTGGAGGGATGAACGGTCTCGTCGTAGAGGGTTTCCCCGGTCCTGGGGTTAAGGCATGTCAGGTTCCCGTTCCACCTGATCTTGTAGAGCAGATCCTGGTAAACCATGACCGACGACATGTATGCCCCTCCCCGGTCCTGGAACCACTCAAAATATTCGCCGAACTCCGTATCGCTCTCAGGGTAGGGAAGGGTGCCTGAAGCATCGTTCTTGATGGCCATCAGCGGTGCATGTCTTCCGTGTGCACTGTTGAAGAAGATCAGGTCTTTCCAGATAATGGGCGTGGGGATGGGAATATCGCCTCCTCCGTTCATTCTCCAGATCTCCTCGCCTGTTTCCAGGTCATAGGCACCCCTGTGCTGGTAACCGTTCAGAACCACCCGGGGCTGATCTTCGTGAAAATAGATATTGGGTGTGCACCAGCCGGGGATCTCTTCACGCTCCTTTTTCCAGACTGTTTTTCCAGACTCCAGTTCAAGCACGGCCACAAATGCCGTATTCAGGGCATCGACCTGGATGATCACTTTGTCACCGAAGATTACCGGTGAACTGCAGAATTCCCATTCCGCACTCTCCACGATATGCCAGGCTGCGTTGATCAGTCCGAAATCACGTTTCCATAGCAATGTTCCCTCTGTGTCGTAACAGTACAATCCTTCTGACCCGAAGAACACCACCACCTTATCTCCGTCGGTGGCAACGGTTGTATTGGCGTGGGAAGATTTCGGATGTCTCTTGACCATGGGGATCCCTTTGTAGGCTTCTCTTTCCCAGAGGATCGAACCCGATTCCCTGTCAATACAGTAGATGATCCACCTGTGTTCGGAAGAGTCAGCCACAGGAGCAATATCTCCGTAAAGCCCCGTCCTGTAACCCTCGGTATCCTCGCTGCTTATGGCCGTGGTTATGTAGATGCGGTCGTCCCAGATCACCGGGCAGGATAAACCGAGACCGGGAACCTCTATGTTCCACCCGATATTGAATGAGGATGCAACATTGAAACTATCCGGCAGGGTGATCCCGTTCATGATCCCGGATGCATAATAGCCCCGATAGGAGGGCCACTGGCGGTTGGTCTGAATGGAGTGGTAAAACTCATCCTCCGAATTCACGCTGCCATGTGAGGAGGATTGCGGGTAGGTGTGAACAATGGGTAGGGTAAAAAGCGACGCTAGTACGCATATTAAAAGGTGATTCTTCATGGAGGGGATTTGTTAATTTCTATAAAGATAGGATATAAATATATATCTTAATTTTGATTGTGCTCCTTACCTACATACAGCCATCCATAGAGATCGGGCAGCTTCGGATCGATGAGCCCGTTACCACCCTGACGGATCTGTTGCTGGCGGCCATCTGTTTCTTCGCCTATTTTAACATCAGGAGACTGGGTGACGAAGGGCGGGTCGGGCTCGGGGCCGCCCTCCGGCGCCACGCCCCGGCTCCAGACCAGCTCGTGGTCGATGCCGGCCGCCTCCAGCAGGGCCGCGTAGAGCAGCGTCGGGTTGCCCTCGCGGACGAGCAGCGCCCCCACCGCGGGCGCGGGCCAGCCCTGGCGCTTGTCGAGATGGTCGGCCACGAAGGCGTGGAGCGCCCGGGCCCCGGCCTCCTGGCCCTCCAGCCCGGCGGTCACCTCGTCGGCTGCCGCCCGGATCTCCGGCGTGACGGCCATGAGCGGCTCGGTCGTGGCCCGCAGGCGGTTCACGATCGCCGCCGGGTCGTCGTCCATGCCGAGGTCGACCCAGTGCAGGAACCAGGGGGACGGCGGGCTGC
>Ga0209536_100006181_pt1 | contig 18398 bp, 11 predicted proteins | sample DeeMarSeWOR28_12_FD_187461 | JGI IMG/M metagenome (GOLD analysis project Ga0209536, IMG submission 187461) | Marine sediment microbial communities from White Oak River estuary, North Carolina - WOR-2-8_12 (SPAdes) (version 2) | ecosystem: Environmental > Aquatic > Marine > Intertidal zone >... | reverse complement strand
CGTCGAGAGCACCTGGTCTATGGAACCGACCTTCACAATAACCTCCTGCAGCTCAACTTTCTCGATAGAGCGTCCGCCGGTTCCGAACTGCAAAGATATCTCTCCGAAGCGGTTCTTTACGGTCGTCAATGGGATATAAATATTTCCCATATTTGCACCGCCCTGATTGTTCCCTTTTGCAGCACCGTTGTCGATAGTGTTAGCCGCTGAGACGGCCTGGGCGGCGCTGACAACTCCAATAACGCGATAATAATCGCCCAATATTTTCACATCCTGATCCAGAGGATCATCAAAGACAAACAATTCCCTGACCACATTTTCATCAATGACACATACGCCCTGCTTGTGGTGCATATCGATGCTGCCGAGGAACCGGCCTGAAATAATCCGGACTGGCGATATTTCCGGATACCAGGGTACCGTACCGATGACTTCGATAGCGACTTTGCGATTGCGGTACCACGCCTGCTGGGGAAGACGACGGCTCGGCACGACGACTTCGACGTTGGGCAGGCTGTTGCGAAAACGCTCGGCATCGAGATAGGTCAGGCCGTATACGCGCATGGTTTGCTGCTGACTGCCGACGTCTTTATCTTCGGGCGGCGGTACCGTTTTAACAATGATGTTACGGCTGCCGAGCCGGGCGATTTGTTCCTGTGCAGCACGGCTGGCACCCTCGCCGATGGCCAGCATGGCAATAACAGAAGAGACGCCGAAGATAATTCCTAATGCAGTCAAACTTGAACGCAGCTTATGCATCCAAAGACTTTTAATTCCCAACTTAGCTGTGCGTTTGAAACGAAATAAAAACATAGTTTTGCCGAGAGTTTCCTTTTATTACTGCCGTTTTATCCGGCCATCGAAAATTTCCACGATTCTACCGGCGTTTTCGGCGATCCCTTCATCGTGTGTAACTACAATAAGTGTTTTGCCCCGTTTATGCAAATCGACAAGAATTCTCAGGATTTCCGAACCGCTTTCTGAGTCAAGGTTACCGGTCGGCTCATCAGCCAAAATAATCAGCGGATCGTTCGCCAGCGCCCGGGCAATAGCAACTCGCTGTTGCTGGCCGCCGCTGAGTTCCGAAGGGCGGTGATCGAGCCTTTCTTCGAGACCAACCATTGTGGCTAACTCGATGGCGCGTTGGGCACTTTCGCTTTCGGAGTAGCCCTGATAATACATCGGCACCTCTATGTTCTCAACAACGTTGAGCTGGTTAATCAGATTAAACGATTGAAATATGAAACCGATACGAGCACCCCGTATCAGGGACAACTGGTCGTCGTCGAGCAACGCTACGTTCTGGCCGCCAAGCCAGTAGTCTCCGCTGGTCGGACGGTCGAGGCAACCGATCATATTGAGCAGCGTGGATTTTCCCGAGCCGCTCGGACCCATGATGGCCACGTAATCACCTTCGTTGATTGTCAGCTCGATGTCACGCAGGACCTTTAACTCTATTGTACCGAGTTCATAGCTCTTGCACAATCGCTCCATGACCAGGATCGGGGAATCGGCCTCGAATTCAAGGGTTTTATCCTTATCGACGTTCATTGTACCTGCTGCTCCCACATTCCATCCGGCCGAACCTGCAGAATTCCAATATCCCTGAAAAATCCCAACTTTGCAATTGCATGTGTCACTAAAGCGTTCATCACATCATTTTGAGCGTTCAGCAAGGCCCCTTCCGATTCCAGCAGGAGCCGGGTGTTCCCCTGCCCGAGATCCAGCAGCATCTTCTGGTGTTCAAGCCGTCGCTCGGCCAAATCCAAGGCCATTTTTTGAATCTGGTACTGTTCGGCCTCCGCCTTTAGCGCCCTTAAGGCCTGGCGCACATCTAATTCCATTCTATCCCTGTCAATCTCATATTGCCGCTGCTGCTGCTCGAAGGCTATCAGGGCCTCCCTGTAAGCATTGCGTTCAGCTTTCCGGTCCAGCGGCAAATCACCTTCGAGGCCGAAGCTATAGGTTCCTTCATGAAATTGCAATCTTTCGAAGTCGGTATCTGGTGTAGAACCAACACCGGCGCTGCCGATCAGATTCAGCTCCATACCAAGGCCATCGGCAGCCAGCTCAACTTTCCTGGCCGCATCATCTATCCTGTCTTTGCTGGTTGCCAAATCCAGACGGCGAAAAAATGCCGTCTCGACTGCTTCATCCAGTTCATAACCAAGCTCAATTATAACGATCTCTTCCAGGGCCTTCAATTCAGTCTCGTCCAGCTCTATCTCAGCGTCTGGCGGCAAAGAGAGCGTTACCTTGAACTCATCAAGAAAACGCTCGTAAGTTTGCTGGGCCTGCACCCATTGATTTCTGGCACTCAGAGCCCGCTGCTCAGCCTCGTCCACATCAAACGACTGTGCCAGACCGGCTTCAGCCTCGATTTCCAGACGCTTTCGCGATTCAACCAGCCTGTAATAGCTGTTTTCGGCGTTCGTTACACTGGCTTTCAGTTGTAAAACACGATAATAGCTACTAGCGATCGAAACCACAAATTCTTTGCGATAGCGGTTGAAAGAGCGTATCTGATATAAAACATTTCGCTCGGCCTGCGTCAGATTCTCCTGAACTACCCGGCGACCTCTGCCACGTAGCAACGGCTGAGATGCACTGGCACTCAGGATCGAGGCCAGCGAGGTCCTCGGGTCACCGGTGAGAAACCTCGTCCAATCCATCGCTATATCGATGCTGATCATTGCTCCGTCGGCCAGAAGCTGCTGAAAACCCAATCCTATATCAGAGTTGACTTTTTCATCTTGACTATCCCTTATATATTCGGCATCTACAGTACCAAACCATTGCCGTGCGAACTGATGGCGGGCCAGTGTAAGATCAAGTGCTTCAAGATAAAGCTGTTCTTTCTGTCGCTGGTATTCCCTGTTATGCGCCGTTGCTATGGCAATCGCCTGAGCAAGGCTAATCACTCCTGAGGCGGGCACGGCCAGCTCAATCTGAATGTCATCAGGCGATGGAGGCACATTACTATCTTTGATTATATAATTGGACTTATGGCCGAAATCGTCCTGCCATTTACTATCGATTATCTGATACACCTCTTTATCAGCCTGGGCTTTGTACTGCTCGGGGCTGCAACCGGCAAGACCAAGAATAAAGGCAATACCGAGCACCCGGCATAAGAACGTATCAAGCTGAATTATCTGTAAGAAATCCTTAAGACCGCTAAGCATAAAACTCTCCTCCGATATCTTTGGTTACTTTTCAAATATCAAGTTTATTGATATTTATGCCAGAACCGGTTTATAAAAAAGAATAACCTCTGTTATTTTGCCCTTTTTAAAGAATAACTTCTTAATAAAAACCATCCATATAACTTAATTCCATCAGGAGATGAGAAACAGCTGGTCGAGATCACAAAAATCATCAAACTACATATACCCGATCTCCATTATTTAATACTACTGTCATTATACAACAAAGCTCCAAAAAAGAAAAGAGGAAAACCACTGCCCAAAGTGCCGGGAGCTGTTGATTTCGTACTTTCTCATAAATCCCAATCAAGACGGCCGGCCGGATTCACGGGCAAAATTATTCATGCCGAAGCGATTCAATCGGATCCATATTGGCCGCACGATATGCCGGATACATGCCAAATACAATACCGACTGCGGCACTAATACCAAATGCCATGAGCAGTGACAGCCCCGTAATGACGGTTGGCATATTGCCGAAACGAGTCACCAGAGATGGAATGAGAGAACCAAGGATAATACCAAGAATACCCCCGACAAAAGTCAACATAAGTGTTTCTGAGAGGAACTGAACAATTATATCACGTTTCTTAGCTCCGAGGGCGCGACGGATACCGATTTCCCGTGTCCGCTCACTGACGGTGGCCAGCATAATATTCATAATTCCGATGCCACCGACCAGAAGGGAAATCGTGGCGATCGAACCGAGTACGATACTAAAAATACGCTGCGTTCGTCTCGCCTGGTACAGCAATTCGAGAGGCACAACAATCCGGTAGTCTTTCTTGTCCTTGTGAAGGCGCGCCAGCAGATTATCAAGAATATCACGCATGGGCAACACCTGATTAGTCGATTTGATTTTTACTGTAATCTTTTGCAGCTGTACTTTTTCTATGTTCTCGCTGCCGCCTGTAAAGCTTGCGCTCAACTCGGTAAATCGTGACTTTGCGGTTGACAAAGGCAAATATACGCTGCCTGTGGTCCCACTGCCGGAATCCGTTACCGCCGCTAAAGCGCTTGGTGAACCATTCGGCCTGCCCACAACCGACGGTGCCCCGGCAACACCAACAACCCGATAGCAACTGCCCTTTATCCTGATGTCTTTGCCGAGTGGCTCATCGAATCCGAACAAACCGCTGACGAGCTGCTCATCGACCACACACACACTCCGCTGATGATGAAGATCAACACTACTCAAAAACCGCCCATGAACAACACGAACCGGCGAAACTTCCGTGTACCACGGAATTGTACCAACGATTTTGATAGACACCTTACGACTACCGTATCTTGCTTCCTGGTCGATTTCGCGAATTGGTACGACGACCTCGACATCCGGCAGGCTATTGCGAATCGATTCGGCATCCTTGTAGGTCAGGCCGTAGGTCCGCATTCGCCGTGCCTCACTTGTATCGGCGCGCTCCTCGGGCGGCTCGACCGTCTCGACAATCAGATTTCTGCTCCCGAGCCGGGCTATCAGCTCCTGCGCCTCCCGGCTGGCCCCTTCACCTATAGCAAGCATAGCGATAACCGAGCAGACACCGAAAACTATACCAAGTGTTGTTAGTGCAGAGCGCAACCGGTGCATCCAAAGGCTCTTGATTCCTAACTTTATTGTCCTTTTAGCGCCAGACCAACGCATAGTAACCAACTTTTATTGTACTTCTTGTACCTCCACCGGTTCTTTTGACGGCTCTAACTTAGTTTCCGCTTGATCCTTATCAGACTCTGATTTAGTTTCCATCTGCTCTTCTGTTTTCTCCGGCCCAGTCCATTTGGGCGGATTCAGCAGCACCTGCTCACCCTCAGTTAAACCACTTTTAATCTCAACGAAATTGTCGTTGAACAATCCTGTCTCAACCTCGCGTTTTTGTGTGGAGTTCCCGGCAACGTAGCAAATCTTTTGATCCTCAATCGTGACAACAGATTGTATCGGCACATAGAGAACATCCTGCAGCTTGTCGATAATGATTGTGACCCTCCCGGTCATTCCCGTCTTGAGGGCTTCATGTGTTCCATCAATACCGATATCAGTCGAATAGACTTTAAGGTCCGGATTCAACCAGTCCTCCGCGTCGGCCAACGGCGCCTTTTTCAGCACCCGGCCAGTAAAAGGCTTATCCGGAAATGCCTCGACCGTAATCTCGGCCGGCTGATTCGGCTCAATCCTGTCAATCCAGGCCTCGTGAATTTTTACCTCGACCTTCATTTCGGAGGCATCAGGTATTGTGATAATCTTATAGCCTTCGGATATCTCTGCTCCCTGCTCGATTTTTGTCCTTACCCAACGTTCCGTGCTCGACCAGTAAACTACCTGGCCCACAGCAGGCGCACGGATCGTACAAGCCTCAATCTGCTCATGCAGCTTATTCAGGCGCCGCTTCTGCGTATCGAATGTGGATCTCGCGCTTGCAAGCTTCGCCGTGGCCTGGGCCAGTTGTGCCCGGGCACGTGCATTAGTCCTATCCAATTCCCTCGCGGCCTCCTGGTAGTCGCTAAGGAACTTCTCGGTCTCTTTCGGAAAATCATAGATTTGATACAGATTAAGTGCTTCCTCGGCGCTTTCCTTTTGAATCCGATATCTATCCACATCCAGCTTGGCGCTCATCAGGTCCAGATCAGATGCGTAATTCGCATCGTGAAGTTTTTTTGTACCCTCCAACACATCCGTTGCTTTTTCAAGCTGTCCCTGGGCAAGCAGAATGTCGTTTCTCAATACTTTGAGCTGCCGGGAGGCAGAGCCACCCAGACTGTTGGGATCATCAAGGAGAAACGACGTTTCAAGGCTCGAATTCGGTTCGGAGCCTGATCGCTCAATCATTGCTTTTGCGGTATTCTCGCCGACATACTTCTGAAGGTCCATCAGGGCAAACTTCATTTTCAATTCAGCAGCGGTAATGTCGCTTTCATTTTGTTTCACCTGAATAAGATATGACTCATTCGCATCGGCATAGCCTGCCTCGGCACTGGTCAATTCGATTTCTCTCTGTGACAACTGCTCTTTCAGTTCCGAAGAATCCAGTTCAACCAGAACCTTGCCGTCGTTTACATCTTCAGCAGTTATCATGGTACCCTCAGGGACGATGCTAACTATAGTCGTCCTGCCTTCCACGCGGGACTTAATATCCTTTGTATTGACTGCCTTGATACTGCCGCTTTCAGTCACGCTGATAGTTAAATCTCCGCGTTTTACCGCAAACAGACCTATGCTCGGATTCGAAGAGCCTGAATAACCCGGATTCCTGATAAAAAGTGCCGATACACCAATGAAAGCAACGGCTACAATACAAATAAAAAACAACAGCATGCGTCTCGAAAACGCCGGTCTTCCACCCGCTTTTTTACCTTCTCTTTTTGTCTTCAGCACTCCAATCATGCTTATAGCCGCCAATTATGCATACTGCTTCGGTCAATGAAGAAAATAACAGGTTATGTTCGTAAATTTCTGAACAGTGCAAAATCGCTCTTTCTCCCTCTCTTTCGGTCTTTCAGACTGCGAAATCATGAAGCCATTGGGATCTTGCTGCCCGACTAAAACAGGACGTCCGCTTCGGTTATGGTTATGCTATATCGTTCTCTATAGATTTAGACGCATTAAATGATAAGATGTTAACAAATATTTCCCGAATTATAGAAAAATCTCACTGTTTATCGGGGTAATGTACCGGGAATGTGATTAACACCCCCCCATTTTGACAACGAGAATCTGGCAAATCAGGATTAAAGACAAAAACATAATGGGCCTGAGCGGCTGCCAAATTTCGATTCGATTACCTCCACTTCTAAGCTGAGAAGCAGAAATTGTAAGTAGTTATGAACATCATTATTGATATTAAATCAGGTGTTTTCGCTTATAAAATTGCCCAAAAAATACCGTACTGCTTAAGTTACATCCGGAATTTTATTGCAATCCGGATTTACTAATTGTAAACTCAAAGCTGATTCACATTGGCGGCGTAGCCAAGAGGCCTAAGGCGACGGTTTGCAAAACCGTTATTCGCCGGTTCGAATCCGGCCGCCGCCTTTCATTTCTTTATAACTTCAATAAAGAACTCTCAGAACGATCAATCCGGCATGGAATCAAGGGCTCTTATCCTGCGATTTTTCATTTCCTCGAACACTTAATCACGACTGAGCGTATTATTTATTATAGGACGGAACCTAGCCAGGCCGAGTACAGTTCTCCCTCTCCTCCACTCGGCCTGCTTTTTATGTACACAATCAAAAAGGCCGTTCCGCCGGCTTACGATCCAAAAAGCAATGCAGGCAAATTTTTTACTTAAAACCACCCTGTAAAAATATCAGATGCGGTTTTTTAGTTCAATATGGGGGTATCGAGTGAATTGACTTAAAGAAAAACTATAAAAAACACGTTACATTCAGCAACGATTTTGGCACATAAATGGTAGTTATTGACAATTTAAAATGCCAGATGCTACTGGTTTTAGCCTCTGTTGTGATTGCGCATATCAGGCAGAGGCTTTTTTGTTAACTCGGTTTATGTTACGCTTTTTGTATATTCGGCTTGCCCTCCATGGGCTTGACAACTGAATCGGCTTTTTTCGAATCCTTATTTTTCATCAGCGACAATGCTTTGACACATGCAGCTTTGGTAGTGCGATCACGGTGTTTGAGTCCCTGTTCGAGAACCTCTAAAGCCATTTGTTTCATCCTGCCCTTCATACTCCTCAATCCGTATGCCGCCGCCTTCTTGGATGTCCTCGAGAAGTCACCGAGCAAAACCTGCGTAAGGATAGCCAAACCATCCTCCTGCATCCACGAAAGATTGAAAGCCGCCAGCCTTGCTGTCGTAATATCATTGGAGCACAACTTCCGCGTCAATTGCTTTAGAAGTTCGATAGCAGCCTGGTCTTTCTCGCGTCGTGATGATTTTTGCTCTTCGGACTTCATCTTGTCTCCTTAAAAATAAAAGCAAATATAATTTAATACTACTGTTTACGCAAGTTCTTATCAATAGGTTCTGATCATACCACTGCGATTATATAGTATTTTCCACAAGAAATGACATAACCGAACAGCAGCGAATGCGTTATTCGCTCATAAAATTGCAGGGGCATACAGTAAATCGTCAGTAAACAAGAACTTACCGATCAGGCTTTTCGCTCTTAATGACATCGTCGTTGATGTGCGACACTTTCGCCTTATGAGGGGGCAACTCCCTGATTTCAACTGCAGGCTTTTTGTGACTTTTGTCTGATTTCTGTGCAGAATGAGATGTTATAGCATTCTTTTCTATGAGAATTTCCATGTCCACGGCACTGAATTGATCACCGCAATACATGCAATAGTAACCGATTTCCCGGTCAAAATATATCTTCCCAAGAAAGCATTGCGGGCATTCTATATTCTGACACTCCGGATCGAACATTTTTCTATTAAACCTCTGATTTATTATTAAACGCTTCTCATCGCCTGCAGATATTTTATCGGCAAAATCAATTTCTAATGTTGAGCAATAAAGCACACCGCCCTGATAGGCTGAAAAACAAGCTGCTATTGGATTAGCCGACCGCTCCGATGTCTTCCGTGAATTCGAAGTGAAAAGCTGCTACCAAAACCAAATCACCCGATAGATTTTTTTTGCCTTGACCGTATACGGTTTTAAGGCTATTCTTATTTTTTGTTTTTGGTTGTTTTTCCAGCAGTCCGGACGAAAAAAGGATTTTGCGGTGCTAAGGATGGGAATCGCAAAGGAGCAAAGAGCAGAAAAAAGATTACGTTATCGCTGGCACGCCCGGTTCGCCCTGAATCCGAAGCAAAAACCTATCTCGGGCCAGATGGTCGATATCTCCAGCAAAGGCATGGCACTTCTTTACCACGCCGATAAGAATTGTCCGAAACCGGATCAATTCATAACAACAAACTTTGGCGTGCCGTATTTCGACTCTGAAGACTCTTTCGACACCGTTTTTTTCAATCGCATCGGACGTGTCTGCCGGGTTGACAACCTTACCAGCAAGGTGAATCGTATCGCGGTGAAGTTTACAGAACCTCTGTTTTTCAAACCAGGTGAGCAGAAAATCAGCGATTCTGATGTAAAACAAAGGCTCCAAGCCAAAGCACAGTTAATTGTCAGTGCGAAAGAAAAAGCAGGCCCCAAAGAGCAAACAAAAGTTAAGGAAGATAACAAAGTAAAATCCAACACAGAAGAAAGTACGAATCTTTATAGCGAGGCATTGGCAAGGGCCGACGAAAGAATACGTTCTTATGCCGAAGCTAAAGCACAAGTCGAAGAGAAGCTAAAGGCCGAAATTGAAACAAGGCGCAAGAGCGAAGCGAAATTGCGCGCCGAAGCTGAAGAAAAAATCAGGACTTACGCCGAAGCAAAGGCCAGGGCCGAAGAAAAAGCAAAGGCAGAGACAAAAGCAAGAGCCAAGGCTGAAGCTAAAGCAAAAACCGAAGCAAAATTAAGAATCAAAGCAGAAAAGAAGGCCGAAATCGAAGCTGAAAAACGGGCTAATATCGAAGCGGAATTGCAAAAAAAGATTGAATTGTACGCCGAACAATTAGCGAAAATCAAAGCTCAAGCAACTCAGGAAGTACTAAATATCAAGACTGAACGAAAATCCACGTCGAATGAGAAGAAATCTCTACCAAAGAAAACCACCCTGGATAAAGCAAAAAAACCGGGAGAGGGAGTACTCATGGATAAGGTGGATAAGTTCATTACGGATAGAAGCAGAATTTTTTAATAAATCGCTGCTCAAAATGAAAGTTAATATAAATAATTGTGTTTTAGAGCTTCTGGATGGTGACCTTACTGAAATGGACACCGATGCAATCGTGAATGCCGCTAATGCTCAATTAATTCTGGGTGGCGGAGTCGCTGGAGCCATTAGAAAAAAAGGCGGACCGAAAATCCAGGAAGAATGCAACAAAATAGGCGGGACATTTGTCGGTGGAGCAATCATCACAACCGGCGGCAATTTGAAAGCACGGCACGTAATTCATGCCGTCGGGCCTCGTATGGGCGAAGGAGACGAGGACCAAAAGCTGAAGAACGCTACGCTGAACTCACTTAAAGTAGCCGATGAAAATAATCTAAAGAGCATTTCTTTCCCGGCAATCAGCACAGGAATTTTCGGCTTTCCCATCGGTCGATGTGCCGAAATCATGCTTAAAACTACCATCGATTATCTTAAAGGTCAAACCGGCGTGGAAAAGGTCGTTTTTTGCCTTTTCGGCACCGATAGTTACGAAGTTTTTGCAAATCAGCTTGAAAAGGAAACCTCACAATGAAGGCGATGATTTTAGATAAACTATCGCCGATTAAAGAAAAGCCCTTGAAATCCGCTGATTTACCAGCTCCAATTCCTAATGACGATCAAATCCTTGTTGAAGTTTCAGTTTGCGGCGCTTGTCATACCGACCTTGATGAAGCCGAAGGCAGGCTTAAGCCGACAAAATCGCCCATCGTTCCCGGTCACCAGGTTGTGGGAAAGGTCGTTGACAGGGGCAAAACCGTTATGAAACATAAAATCGGCGACCGTGTGGGAATCACGTGGCTTTTTTCCAGTTGCGGCGAATGTGATTTTTGCCGAACAGGCAGTGAAAATCTCTGCGCAAAGGCCAAATGGACCGGTAAAGACGCCGACGGGGGCTACGCAGAATTCATGGTAATCGGCGAGGATTTCGCTTATCCGATCCCCGAGCAGTTTACAGACTCACAAGCCGCACCGCTTTTATGTGCCGGCGTAATCGGATACCGCACTCTCAGGCTCGCAGATATAACGGACGGCCAGAAGATCGGCCTTTTCGGCTTTGGAGCATCGGCCCACATCGTGATCCAGATAATCAAATACAAATTCCCAGACAGCCCGGTTTTCGTTTTTACGAAAACAGAAAAGCATGCCGAATTAGCAAAAAAGCTCGGTGCCGTCTGGATTGGCCATTCCGGCGACAAGCCGCCTGAAATGCTGAATAAGATAATGGATTTCACACCGGTCGGGGAATGTGTTCGAGATGCCCTCGGTGTGCTGGAAAGAGGCGGCCGGTTAATTATTAACGCCATTCGTAAAGAAACACCCGTTCCGCCGCTCGATTACGCCGAATATCTCTGGCTCGAAAAAGAGATAAAATCCGTTGCCAACGTTACACGTCGGGACGCAGAAGAATTCCTGCCTTTGGCAGCACGGATACCAATAGAACCCACAATCGAGGAATTCCCATTGGAGCAGGCGAACGAAGTGCTCAACTCGATAAAGAATTCCAGGCTCCGTGCCGCCGCCGTCCTGAAAATCGGCGGATAAAGACTTAAGTCCGGGGCCTGTGACGGACGGATAAAAAATAATGGACTATTACACTGGGACCTCTACAGCAGATAATTTTTAAAAAACAATGCCGATTTAATTGAACTTGCAGAACAAATTTGGTATTTTGATAATATTATGACTTGGCAGTGTATCGCTCTGCTACCTGTGGAAAGATAAGGCTTTTTAGCGAAGGTGGAGTAATGGAGACTAAATTTAACGTCTTTGAGGTTCTCCAAATAGCCGAAAAGATCGAGCATAACGGCGCTAAGTTCTATCTCAAAACCGCCGAGCTGTTCGATGACATGGAAATTCGCGACACCTGCTACAAACTGGCCACGTGGAAAGCCAAGCATGAAAAGATCCTCGCACAGAGGAGGAAAAGGTTCTCCGAACAAACCGGCGAATTCGGCACATTCGATCCTAACAATTATGTCTTGTCCAATCCACACGTGATGGCGGGCCTTGCCGTGTTTGCCACTAAACCCGGCTCGCTGAAGGAGTCGCTCGGCCACGAAAACATTAAGGAAATATTCAAGGATGCAATCAGACGGTCAAAAGAAGCTATCTTCTTCTATCGCGGACTGAAAGACTTCGCCCGTGACCCGGCCAGCGAAGAGACCATCGATAAGATTATCAAAGAAGAGAAACGTCATATCCGCCTGCTCGACGAACAACTACAGCATCAGTAATCACCGAAGTCACTATATCATTTCCGACCGTCGAAAGACACTTGGAATCTCAAATCCGTTACATGGCTTCATTACCGGCCCCAAACATTATTAACGAGAGCGAATCAATTGATCATTGTCGAATCGAACTTGTGGAAGATTGGTTTTTATCTCCTCGATAAAGCGCAAACCGTCCTTCCAGTATCCAGCGGTAGGCTTTAAGTCGGCGCTGAAACCGGCAAAATAACGGTTCAAATTACCAATCAAAAGCTCTCTGAGGTATTTGCTGACCATCGATGCCAGCGAGACCGGCAAAAACCGCCTGTCGGCGCCGACAACGAAATGCACGCGCATCGCCTTGTCGCCGGCCCGTAATTCATAGCTGCTGTTTGCCGGGCTCTCCCGGAGAATCTTCAGTTCCATGCCGTCAAACATCCGCTGCAGGTTCTTTCGATAATGAACCCGCCCGCCCTGCCGGTCGACGACGATTTGCAAATCGTCACCCGCAAAGCTGTCATAGGCACTCTTGATCAGGCTGCACGTAGCGCTAAAAAGAACATTCGCCTTGTTCTTCACGGCAGCGACCATTTTATTGTAATACGCAACGTCAAGACAGCAGCTTTTCATATCAAGCAGTTCGATGCCGTTCGAGCCCAGGTCATCAGCCAACACCATCGAGGCAATTTTCTTGTCAGCCGGATCAATCGAAAGAGAATGTTCCTCAATATCTTCGTACCAGGGATAGTTACGTAACCGCTCAAGGCAGCTCGGAGATAACATTTCCAAAAGCTCTGTCAATGTCACCGGTTCTTTACCAAGGCATTTGAGCGTTGTCAGAACTGTCCGCTGCAGATGTTTGATCCCGATTGACTTACTATAAGCTTTTTTGCTGTCTGTAACTAACAATCTGCCCCCAAGCCCTTTTCGGCCGTAGCTGATGCTTTTTCTTAAAATCTGCCAGAGGTCGGATGTAAGAAGACTATGTGGAAGGGAAAAAGTGCTCGATGATACAACCAATGGCCCGAGGAGCGGCCCAAAACCGGCTTCATCGATTCCAACTAAAATAACCATCCTTGTGATTCCGCCGCAAGGCGTCTCCTACGGTGCTTCTATTCATAAACAAAGTTACAAACCATTAATCCTGACTTGAAATTGTAGTCTCTCTCTCTGTCAAATCAATAATATTGTTAATTTTATGCCGAATCCGTGAACACAGAGCTATCAAGGCCCGCCCGGGGAGGGGGTAGCCGGGCGCCAGCTTTCGCGTTCACCCAAAATCGCCGGGGGAGTGAGCGGATCGTTAATCGCCAGCGAACTGCCGTCACCGTCCGTTGCCGGATACCATTTATCGCTGTACTCGAATCGCAGGATAGCAATATCCAGAGGTAATGGAAAACTAAGGACAATTCTTTCGCCGGCGTTGCTCAGGTTATCGGAATATTCACCCGCCACATTGATGCTCGTGCCGTAAGTCGACCGGAAGGCCGTAAGATTTCTGACAACCACAATGTATTGGCCCGGATCGAGCAGCATCTGACCAAAGGTAAAATCAATCCCGTCGCTTAAGCGAACGCCGGAAAGATTTAGAGATGTCTTGCCGACATTACAGAGTTCGATGTAGTCGCAGTTATTGCCGGAAGAAGCGTGGTACATCAGCTCGGTCACCCTTAGGCCGTCCAGAAGGGCCAGGGCATTGGCATACGGAAAATCTTCGTTTGTCGTGGTGACCACACCGTCAAGCTCGACGCTAATCAGCATGTCGGAACTGGCAGCAGATGAGTTCAAACCATGGATTGCAAGCAGATTATCACCCAGCGAAAGGTCACCGATGAATTCGGAGATGTTTATTTCCTCGAAGTCCACTGCGAGCGAATCCGAGTGGCTGGCACTGGCGCGGGAATCCCATGCCGATATCTCGTCAAAATTGCGTCTGGCCACTTCCTCCCCATTCAGCCAGGCGACAAAGCCGTCATCGTACCGTACCTTCAAGGTCAGTTTATCGAGTCCGCTCAGATCATTTGCTCCTATGGCAAAAGGAATGCGGAGATAACAGGTAGCATTTGTAGCATACATTTGATCCAGCAGGTCAATGCTTATAAAATCCTGATAACCAACGGTTCTTTCAAAACCGACACCACCGGGACCGCTTGTAGAAAGCTCCCAACCCGAATCATCATATTCGACTTTCGTTTTCCAGTCCTCACCAATATCTTTGGTCGGAACCAGCACTCGCTTGTCGGAATCTTCTGGTACAATAGTAATCAATTCCTCCGTAGATGCTTCGAGTAAAGGATTGGCAATGCCGGGTGTCGGCAGTTTGAGGAACATAAAATTATCGCTGCCATCTGGCGCCCTGCCGTACGAGACATCGGTGGTTTGCGGCCCGTAGATAACCTTGTCAATCTGGTTGAGCCCTGCATCAAACAGCCCTATCATTTCATTGTCGGCCGAAAGTCTGAAATCCACATGGCCCGGTCGATTGCGGCCGTCTGCTCTGAGCACGGCAAAACCCTTGCCGGCGATGAAACTAAGCGGGCCGAGCGGATATTTATCAGGCTGAGTGACAGGATTGTCGGTCAGATACAAGCCGCCCAAATCAACCGGGGAAGCCTGAGGATTATACAGCTCGATAAAGTCATCCTCCAACAGCACAAAACCATCGGCGAGCCATTCGTTTATCCTGATTTCATTTTGATCGCCGAGTGGATGAGAGATATTCGGCCGGCCAAAGGTCGGTATAGTCAAGCTCCATCGGCCGGTATTTCCTATCCTGCCGATAGACAAGTCCGGCAACTGCATGCCGAACTCAACCGAATCAAGCAACTGACCGCTTCTGTCATAGAGATAGAGCCCCTCGCCGTCGCCATCGAGAGCAAAACCCAAATGGATGCCGGAGCTGGTCGTATCTGAGTCAGCATAGAGTCTGAGGTATCCGCCCGGTTGGATGGAGGTCCCTGCCGAAAAGACAAATTTCCTCGGTTCATCCGGATTGTCAGTAATGCTCACGCCGGATAAACTCATCGAAGCGGGGCCATCGTAATACAATTCTATCAGGTCGGGGTAGCTCCTGCCCCTCTCAAGGGTAGTACTGTTAATCGCCAGCACTTCGTTGATTACTAATTTCGAATAAGATGTATCGATGGTCCATGTGCGCGACGCGGTCGGCTCATCTTCACTTTGCCAGCGGCCGGCGGAATTCTTGCCGATTACATAAACGGTATAGGATCGGCCGTTGATAAGGTTGTTCAGCACAATGGGTACATCAACCAGCAATTCTTCGCTCCAGGACTCACTGTTGAGGCTATATTTATAATGTGTAATGCCGGGTCCGCCGACGATGAACGTAGCATCCGTATGATATGTGATTTCATCCGGCTCGCCGCAGATCGCGGCACCGGCCGGCACATAAGCACCCATATCCAATCCGCAGGGGCCGGCGCCAATAGCCGGCGAACCGGCTTTGAGGCGAAAGTCCGTGCTCGGATCGACAAAAAGCGGATCGGCATCAACATTGCCATTTCCGTAAGAGTGCCAGTCGGCCGGAAGAATCGAGCGGTCAACTGACAATTCCACATGCCCGTCAACATTTTGGAATACATCAGTATTGTTCCAGAAAATATTCCCATCCAAACTGGCTCTACGGCCTGAAGTGCCCGACTCGTTAAAGTTAATCGCGGAATTCGCACACTCCACAAAAGTATTGTTCACGGCAAGCATTTGGGCGCCACCCTTGAGCAGCACCGCATTGGCGTTATTAATAAAAATATTTCGGCTTACTACTAAATAACTGCCCTGGTCAGCCGCTATGGCATTGGCTGTCCCTGTGCCGCTTCCGCCGAGGAAATTCATAAACAGATTGCCCTCAATGCAGGCATCGGCGGCGTCCAGATCAAGACCGTCATCCTCGCTGCCGAGGAAGATATTGTCGTATATTTGTATGATCGGACCCGGCAATTGGCAATCAGCAAAATCAATTACATCCTGGTACCCGTTTGGATGGCCAAACGTATTTCCCTGAATAACCAGATACTCATCCCCCGTAAGACTATGACCATAAATTCCTTCTTCGTCATCCTGATCAGGGAAAACGCAGTTGTTTACAATCAAGTACGGGTGAACCACATCAAGAATGTTTTTGTCCGTTCGTGTCCAGGTCATGTTGTCAATGAGAAGCTGCGACTGATCAATCTTAACTGCCTGTTCCAGGCCGTCACCGTATTCCATATCTACATAACAGAGACGATTGTTCTCTATAGTCCGGTCGAATTGTATTCCATCCCATCGTAAACCACTGCCGGGTACACTCGTTAGGCGGATACGTTTGTTCTCGGTGCCTTCGGCAATTAACCGGCCGCCCTGCTGGACAACGATACCTGCTCCGGTATCGAAGAAAAGTGTAGTTCCAGGTTCAATGGTTAGCGCGGCACCGGCCGGAACAATCAAGTCGCTGGTCACATACCACGGGCCGGAAACGGCATCCAGAATCGTATCGGAAACGATTGTGCCGGAGATATTCGAAACGTCGCCATCATCGTACCAAACGTCTATGTATGTACTTTCCAGAAGATTGCCTGTGCCTCTAAGACCATCGAATGCCTGAATATTGATGCGATTGATGCCGGGCCACAACGCGCCTGAGCCTCCGGACGGCACGATTCCATTAAGTTCAAGATCGAAGCTGATGTCGGCACTGGAGGCCGAAGCCTGATGAATCTCGACTGCTATGATATTAGTGCCGGTTAGCAACAGGTTAGGATCTACTCCATAATCTATAAACGTATATTCTTCTGCTCCAGCGATATTGGTGTTAGCGATCGTCAGATAATCAATTACTCCTTCAGGTAAATTACTTCGTACTAATTCAAAACCGTTAAGGTACACTACTGCTCCATCGTCACGCAGCAACCGCAGATTTAAACCCGTATATAGTGACGCATCGTCAACATTAAATGAGCGCCTGAAATATGTCGTGATAAAACGATTCCTGCTGGGCCCGCCATTTACGACGGTCGCTTCAGGCCGGCCCTGAGTATCATCGCCATATCCGAGTTCGGCCGGCCCTTCGAGCCAGAGTGAATCATCATAATCCGGATCGGCAAACCAGTTTGTTCCATCTTCCGCCGTGCCCTGATCGGAACCGTCGTCGAGATATCTCCAAACTGAACCGCTTACAAATAATGTTTCGGTAATACCCTCCGGATTCCCAAAGTCCCATGTTCCTGTAACAGGCGAGAAATCAGTTATTTGACCGTTGACCAGCACAGAGCGAGTATTGATAACATCAGCGGTCCCATATAGGATAAAAGCGTTAGTACTGCTCTGATAATATCCATCCGACTGAGGAAGATCAATTTGAACGGTCAATTCAGAAGGAATTAGTGAAAGAACATATTGGTTACGAGCCTCTACGAAATTCATCATGTCCTGAATCAGGCTGGGCGGCACGAAATCACCCAAAAGATTATCCAGGAACGGCCCAAGCTGCTCGGCGGAGAGAGTCGTCTCGATCAGATCTCTAAGGTGGTAATAATATCGCCCAATAAATTCCGGATGCGTGAGGAAACGCTCCACGGCCCGGATCGGCAAAGAGCGGAATATGCTGCTGGTGGGGCTGCCGTTCCGGCCGAAAATTGTGTCCAAATCATGCTGGATTGGCACAAACCTCGGATCTTCAATACCGCTGTATAGGTAGTAATCATCGCCATAACCGTTAGCGAGCGAAGTTTCGCTGTTGTCCAACAGAGCATTCATCGCGAAGAATCGCATCCACTTTTCCACGTCGAGAACACGTTTGACCTCTTCGACATAAATATCATCCGGCGTCTCAGACATAACATAGCAAAGATCCATCAGGTCCGACCAGTCATCCTGAGCCACGTTAGTAGCCTTGAAGTAGCTGTTTCGGTAATCGTCAGGATCGGAGCCCCGGTACTGCAGGTCGGCCGGTCCAAAATCCCGCATGCATTTGTAAGCATTGCCGCCGGCATTGTCCGGGAAATGGTTTTCAACAAAGTCACTGTCAATGGCCTCGACCTGGGCATACCAGCCGAACATCCTCTGTGCGGGCTCGGCAAGGTTCCGGCCGTTGACTCGAACCTGCACAGCAGTGACGTTCGGCTGAGGTAGTCCGGCGAGCTGGAAAAGTTTATTTCCGGCTAATTGATAATACGTATACTTCGAGTTCAAATTGACAGCAGTAACACCCTTCCAGGGACGGTCGTGCGGGAAATTCAGGCGATAGTTTATCGGCG
>Ga0209536_100006180_pt1 | contig 18400 bp, 14 predicted proteins | sample DeeMarSeWOR28_12_FD_187461 | JGI IMG/M metagenome (GOLD analysis project Ga0209536, IMG submission 187461) | Marine sediment microbial communities from White Oak River estuary, North Carolina - WOR-2-8_12 (SPAdes) (version 2) | ecosystem: Environmental > Aquatic > Marine > Intertidal zone >... | reverse complement strand
GGTGGATGTTTCAGACCTGAAGGTGATCGGATACATCCCCACCGGATGGTTTCCGGCCAAATTGGAGGTAAGTCCCGACGGCAGGAAACTGATCATCGCCAATGCCAAGGGATATGGAAGCGGCCCCAATGGGGGAAAGACTTTTGAACGCGGACCGGAAGGCAGCTACATTGGTGCGCTCATGAAAGGAACCGTTCAGGTGTTGGAAATTCCTTCTGATGAGGAGCTGGAAATCATGACAAAGCAGGTCATCGCCAATAATTTCCATATTTCACCGGCAGGATCGGAGGAGTTTGACAGCCGGCGGGACAATCCTCTTCCCCTCTACCCGGGCGAGAAAGAGGGTCCCATCAGGTATATTGTTTTCATTTCAAAGGAGAACCGCACCTATGACGAAGTTTTCGGACAGCTGGAGCAGGGGAAGGGGGATCCCGAACTTGCACGTTACGGATCCGGAGCCAGTTTCTCGAATAACCGCAGAACGGCTTCGCTCGAAAATGTCGACGTGATGGTAAACCACCTGAAACTGGCCCGTGAATATGCCATATCCGACAATTTCTATGTGGATTCGGATGTGTCGGCGGACGGGCACCGCTGGCTGGTGAATACCTATCCCAACGAATGGGTGGAAACATGCACAGCTGCCAGTTACGGAGGAAACCGCAGCTTCAGGTTCGATTCCAGGGCACCCGGGGTGTATGCCATGAACGGGGCGGCTGGCGCCATCTACCCCGAAGATTATAACGAAGCAGGTTCCATGTGGGACCACCTGGAGCGGAACAACATAGATTTTTTCAACTTCGGATTCAGCATCATGTTTGAGCCCGGGATCTATGAGGCCACATACAAGCATGAGGGTATCAGGCACTACATCAATTATCCGCTGCCCCGGCCCATCTGGGACCGGACCTCAAAAATGTACCCCACATACAACATGGCCATTCCAGATCAATTCAGGGTGGATCAGTTTATCAGAGAGTTTGAGGAGAAGTGGATGAATGGTACTGATACCATGCCTTCCCTGCTGACTGTCATCATTCCCCAGGATCACGGAGCGGGCGACCGGCCGGAAGCGGGATTTCCGTTCCGTGAAAGTTACATGGCGGACAATGACCTGGCAGTCGGACGCATCGTAGAATACCTTTCTCAAACACCGTACTGGAAAAACATGGTGATCGTCATTACCGAAGATGATGCACAGAACGGGGTCGATCATGTGGATGCCCACCGGAGCATACTGATGGTGATTTCACCCTGGGTAAAAAGGAATTATGTGAGCCATACCCATTACAGCTTCGGAAGCATTTTCAAAACCTTCTGGAATATCCTGGGTTTGCCCTACCTGAACCAGTACGATGCTGGTGCCACCGATTTCGGCGATTTTTTTACTCCGGTTCCTGATTTCACGCCCTACCATGCTGTTCCGGTGGATCCAAGGATGTTTGATCCCCAGAAAGCACTGGATCCCTTCGATGAAGATTTTGACTGGAGAGCCATTGAAGAATCCCCCCTCCTGGACGATCCGGAGGATATGATCAGGGAAAGCAAGGAGCGGGACGAATACCGGCTGGAGAACAGGGAGGATGAAAACTAGTATGCTACTTTTTCCACGATGAGCAAGAAGTCAACTTTTGCAGTGGCTCCCATCCCCTGAAACGTAGGCCTGACATTGGGAAGGACACTAACTACTTCCCCATCCAGTTTATTTAGAAACTGCTCTAATTTTTCCTGCATATTGCTGCTCCTGACCTCCAGGCGGTGTACCCTGTATTTCATTGGCGTGTTATTTATCTGAAACGAACAATCTGGGTGCAAAATCATGGAGCGCCCTCCTCCATGTGAGCCACTCGTGCGCGGTGCCCTCCGAAATGTGGTATACAACATTGTCTATACCATGGTCCCTGAGGGCTTCCACCCACTGGTCAGGTGTGCGCTCTTCCGTACCGGTACTGATGAACAACAGGTTCATCTGATCGTTGAATGCCTCTGCATCATTGAACATGCCACTAAAGGCTGTTTCAATGCCGTCGTCGCCACGGATGAAAAACCCGCTGAAGGTGCCCATCCATGCAAATTTCTCCATGTTCCCGGAAACGGTCAGACAGGTCTGGAAACCTCCCCTGGAGAGTCCGGCCATTGCTCTGTGCTCGCGTTCCGTGTGGGTCCGGAATGTATTGTCGATGAAAGGAACCAGGTCATTGACAAAAATCTCTGTCACATTCCCTGAAGCTTCCCGCACATCGGAATTGGTTTTAATATCCCCGCTGGGCATGACCACGATCATAGGCACGGCTTCTCCCGAATGAATCAGTCCGTCCATGATGTTTGCCAGGTGTCCCTGTTTGGTCCATCCCGTCTCATCTTCACCCCAACCGTGGACAAGATAGAGTACCGGATATTTTTTATCGGGATGCTGCTCATATTCCGCCGGAACATAAACGTTGATGGGCCTCTCCAATCCATTGATATCCGACCAGTAATCAAGTGAACGGATCTGCCCGTGCAGAATCTCTTTGTTAAACCGGTAGTAATCCCCTTCCGGTCCTTCCGGGATCTCGATCCCGGACATCTCCCAGTTGCTGCCGAAAAAGGTCTTTGTATTCCGGTCTGTGACCCGGACCCCGTCGATGACAATGGCGTAGTAGTGGAATCCCACAACCTGGGGGGCGCATCTGCCTGTCCAGATCCCTTCTTCATCCCTGGTCATGTCATATTTTTCACCCCCGATGTCAACCTGCACATGTTGGGCAGTCGGGGCCACTACCTTAAAAATGGCTTCACGGGTTTCATGGTTCACCGCAGGGTATTCCGCCAGGAAGATATTCTTCGATGAAGGCTTGAATCCTTCCGGCGGTGGTTCAAATTCCGGTCCCCGACCGGGCTGTGCCGACAAAATTACTGTATGTAATACAAGCAGAACGATAAGTGGATTTCTCATAACCATAGAAATTATTGGAGTGGATGATAGATATTATTCCGGACTGGATGAAATGGGGATTTTGAGCATCATGATCGCATATCCCGGAACCTCGATCCTGTTCCTGCTGATGGTATAGTCCGATTCCACAATCGTGACTTCCGGATCTTTTCCGGGAACATTGTAGGCTTCCGGGTCTTCATGCTGAATGATCCATGCTGTTGCGGTTTTCGGGATGCTGATCCCCGGGACTTTCAGTTGAACTACCCCCGGTTCCTCACCGGTATTGACCAGGGATATGGTGAGCAGATCCTTCCATTCTGATACGGCGGCTGCCACATCCAGATCCGGAACGGAATGAGTGACCCTGACAGGGATGGATTCAAAATGCTTCCGATAGAGAATCAGGGGCATGGCCGTGGTGGCAAATCCGGCAGTTGTAGCGGTTGTTTTGATGCATCCGATCACGTTTACGGTCTGGGCATAGTTGGCCATAAAAAACAGGTCCGAGTTCCTGAAATACTCGTGCAATCCTTTCGCAATACCCAGTGCATCCTTGTGATGGTACCTGACCCCCAGTTCGCCGTAGATATAGTCCCCGTACCAGTAATTCCATTCATCCATGGCGATCCGGATATCCTTTTCCATCAATCCTTCAATTTCTGCACGATAGAGCCGGTGTGCATCGGCCACATTTTTCACGGAATTGGCGATCTGATCCATGTGGGCGGAAACACTGTCCAGTTCACGGCAATATATGTGTTCACTGATCAGGTTCATTTTATCGGCCGATTCAGAAAGCATGGTCTCGGTCCATTCCCCCACTGCACCCACTCCGATCAGCTGGGCATCCGGATCCACCTGCCACATGGCATCTGCGATGCTGTTGTGTTTTTCCACATATTCACTCAGCGGCATATGTCCCAGCTGCCAGGACCCGTACATCTCATTGCCCACGGCCCACCATTTCACTTTGTAAGGCTCCGGGTGTCCGTTTTCTGCGCGGATGCTGCCCCACTCCGAGTCGGCCGGTCCATTCACATATTCCAGCTCCTGAACCACTTCTTCAAGTGTTCCCAGCCCGGTATTTACCGCAATAAAGGCCTCGGCATCAAGGATTTCCATAAGTTCCATGTATTCATGGATGCCCACATCATTGGACTCCACTCCTTTCCAGGCCGGGTTTTTCCTGGGGGGTCTCTGATCGCGGTCCCCAATGCCATCGCGCCAGTTGTATCCGCTAACGAAATTTCCTCCTGGCCACCTGTAAACCGGACTATCCAGCTCTTTCATCAAGGCCGTTACATCCTTTCTCCAGCCCTTGATATGGTCTGCCGGCATTAAGGATAGTGTCCCGATGGTAAACCGGCCTTTACCGTTGCTGTAGATTTCAAGTACCGTACTGTCTGAGGAGAAGGTAGATTCAAAATCGAAGTTGTATGCATGGAATTCCGGGCTGATTTTTTCAACCGGAATCTCAACAGACTGATCGTCAGAATGAAGGCGAATCATTACCGGAAGAACTGTCTCATCACCGGCCAGTATGATCCTGCCGGTATACTTCCTATCTTCAATCAGCCCCAGTCCGTACTGTCGAATCCCCGAAGCTGAGCCGTTCCCTGAAAGGTGCACAGCAACCGATTGCTCACCTGTGTAAACAGTTTTCGTGTCCATCCTCACACCCTCCCCCGCTCCTATGATCTGCCACGGTGAAGCATCCAGGTATTGGTAAGGACCCGTTCCCCAGAATTCATCCGTATCGGTGCCATAGGGATCAAAATCCTCTTTTACCGGATAATAAAACTTCCTGTCCTCTATCATCTCTGCCCAGATCCCTCCGTAGATGCACTTCCCGAGGTGTTCAATGAACTGACCGTAGATATATTTCTCAATGGGATGGCCCGTATTATCGATTTCTATCGATACTTGTTCATATTCTTCGGGACTGCAACCCGGAAACATGATAGAAAGCATCCCGGCTGCAGCAGCAAGCAAAATGATCTGTTTCATGAAGTAGGTATTAATTGTGGTTCAGCATCAGTTAAAAGTAAGGAATTTGAAGCACTTTTGGTCACAATAATCCTCAGTAGGGGGAGGAAACGGTGCATCTATGATCTATTCAACGGTACCCGGCAAGATCTGCCGATACAGGGTTGGAGCTGGCATCAGCAGTTCAAACAGCGTTAAGAGATAGCGGCTTACATGAGGGAAGAAAGGTGGCTTATTTAGATATTCGGCGTACATTTGTCATGCTCATAAACTATCAACTCCGATCATCCAATGGTTCTTTCCCGAGAAAATGATCCAAATCAGGACAATGACAGAATATGGAAAGCACTTCTGAAGATTTCTGAAGAAGCTCACACCACCACCGGCATTGAAGATTTTGTGGCATTCATCCATGGCATACTTGCCGATCTGGTGCTGGTCAGGAATTTCTTTATTGCACTGTACGAGGAATCCAGTAATAAGTATTTCTTTCCCTACTTCGAAGATGAAAATGACAACATTGAAACGACCGGGGTGAGTTTTGTTTATGACATATCCCTGAATGCAACACTTTATGATCTATCAGGAACGCTCACCGATTATGTGAGAAGAGCCGGTAAGCCCGTCAGGTTTCCCAATGATGAGATCAACAAACTGTATGAATCCGGTGAGATCACACTTTTTGGAAGCCAGTCGGTTTCCTGGCTGGGGGTTCCTTTGAAACTCTCCGGAAAAACTTCAGGGGTGATGGTTGTGCAGTCCTATGACCTGGTGAATGCCTACTCTGCCAGGGATGAAGAGCTGCTGGTTTTTGTTTCGGACCACATTGCCAGGGCCATAGAAAATGTGAATACTGAAGAGACCATCAGGAAACAGCATCAGCTGGTTCTTCAGCAAAAGCAGGCGATCACCGACAGCATAAGTTACGCTACGAGGATCCAGAGAGCTGTCCTTCCGTCTCCTGCCAGCATGGGAAATATCCTCAAGGAGTATTTTACCATTTTTAATCCTAAAGATATCATCAGCGGAGACTTTTACTGGGTGAGGGAGATATCGGGGTACAGGGTGGTTATTGTGGCTGATTGTACCGGGCACGGTGTTCCGGGAGCACTCATGAGCATGCTGGGGGTAACCCTGCTGAATGAGCAATTCAGAACCTTCGGAATACGGCACCCCGGGGTGATTCTGGGTGCATTAAGGAGCAAGGTAAAGGAAATCCTTGTCCAGGAAGGAACGGTCAGCGATCAGAAAGATGGGATGGATATGGCGATTGCCATCATTGATCCGCATGCCGAAGAGCTCTGGTTTGCGGGTGCCAACATTCATCTCTACCTGATCAGGGAGAAAAAACGAACCGGAAGCGAAGAGCCCGGGTTGCAATGGTCGCTGGAGAATGAAAAATACGCACTGTACAGACTGAAGGCCGACAGGCAACCCATTGGGATATACTGGGAAGAAAGGGATTTCTCAGATTACTCGGTGAAGTTGAAAAAGGGGGACACCTTTTACATGCTCACGGATGGTTTTGCTGATCAATACGGAGGAGAGAATCGCAAACGATATAAAGTCCGAAGGTTAAAAAAACTGCTTTTTTCAGTGCAGGGAGAGTCTATGGCAAACCAGAAGAAGCAGATGATAGATGCCTATGAAAAATGGAGAGGTAACCATGAACAGATCGATGATGTCTGTGCTATGGGATTCAGGCTTTGAGCCACATCTATCATCCCCCCCGGAGTTCAGGACTTTCTTCGTTCTTCTTATAGACAGAATTCCCTATTTTTAATGAACAAATGATGGAATTATTTCCATCGGCCCAATGGAGAACAGCATCTTATCATATAACATCTAACAACATAGCTACTATGAAAAGAAAAGATCAACCGGAAGGAATAATGCGCAGGCAGTTTTTGCAAAGAAGCGCCGCCTATGCTGCCGGAACCATGATCCTTGGATCCGGAATCACAAAAATTTATGGTGCAACCCATTCCCGCCGGACGGGAACTTCCATTGAAACAGTCCCCCTGAACAACGGGGTGAGAATGCCCATTCTGGGATTCGGAACCCTGTATCTGAATGATGAATTGGGAGTAAGGTGTGTCGCCGATGCCATTTCCCTTGGATACCGACTCATTGACACGGCCACGGTATACGGGAATGAAGAATCGGTGGGGGAAGGAATTAAGCAAAGTGGAGTAAACCGGGAAGAGCTTTTTGTCACTTCAAAAGTATGGGTGGATGATTCGGGGTATGAGAAAGCAAAGAAAGCCTTTCAGACCTCACTTGACAAACTGGGTCTGGACTATCTCGATCTTTACCTGATCCACCGGCCAAGGGGAGACGTGAAAGGCTCCTGGCTGGCCATGGAAGATCTGTACAAAGAAGGGAAAATCAAGGCCATCGGTGTAAGTAACTTCGAAGCCCATCACCTGGAAGAACTGATGTCTTATGCCAAAGTCACACCATCGGTCAACCAGATCGAGACCCACGCTTTCTTCCAGCAGGAAACAGCCAGGGGTAATTTAATGAAACACGGAATTCAAATGGAAGCGTGGTCCCCCCTGGCCCAGGGCCGGAACGGACATTTCGAGAATGAGACCCTTGCAGTCATCGGTAAGAAGTACGGTAAAAACAATGCACAGGTAAGCCTCAGGTGGCACTACCAGAGAGGTATTGTGTCGATCCCCAGAACATCCCAGAAAATCCACATGCAGGAAAACCTGGACATATTCGACTTCGAGCTCGACGATGCCGATATGAAGGCGATAGCCCCGCTTGATCTGGATATCACCCAGTTCCCTGAGTGGGAGTAGATACAGTTATGTAATCAAAACCATTGGCCGGATTCGATCTATTCCATTCCTTGATTACCTTGCAGCCTAATGGTTCGGTTACGGGCCTGGTAGAATTTGTTGTAACCCCTGATAAACATCCAATATTGCTACCATGAACTTACTCGATGGTGTAAAAAGTGCAGAAATAAAAATTACCAAAGAGGTAGAAATTCTGGGTCAATCGGTAAAGGATACTTCACAGAATCTGATTGACCGTATTGAGGCTTTCGAAGATATCATATCCCTCGAAATAGGAGACACATCCCTGAGGAGGGCCCGCTACCTGGAGAGGGAATTGAACATAAGACAGCTCTATATCAAATACGAAGGGGAGAATCCGACGGGGACCCAGAAAGACAGGATCGCTTTCGCACAGGTACGGGATTCCCTCAGGAGGGAATTTGATACGGTGGTCCTGGCTACCTGCGGAAATTATGGGGTTGCTGTGGCTTACGCTGCTTTCCTGGCAGGTATGAAATGCGTCATTTTTATCCCTGAGACCTATCATACTGAACGCATCTCTGAAATGGAGAGGTTCAATGTACAGATTGTGAGGGTTCCGGGAACCTACGAAGATGCGGTATGGGAGTCAAGCAAGCTGGCCCTGGAAAACAGCTGGTATGATGCCAATCCGGGAGGTGCCAATACAGTTTTACAATTATCCACCTACGCAGAAATCGCTTACGAGATATATGATGAGATCAGAGATGCCCCGAAATACATTGCCTGTCCGGTTTCAAACGGAACCCTGCTCGCCGGGGTTTATCGCGGCTTCGTCAGCCTTTACAAGCGGGGTAAAACATCCAGGATTCCCAGTTTTGTTGCGGGCTCCTCGGCGTATAAAAATCCGATCATCGTTTCTTACAGGGCCGGCCTGGATTCATGCAGGGATATTGACCCGGGACATGTCAGGGAAACCACCATCAATGAACCTCTGATCAACTGGCACAGTTTTGATGGCGACGAAGCACTGAATGCCATACTTAATTCGGGAGGAGAAGCATACCATATCAGCGATAAAAAAATGAGGGAAATGAGCAGTTTTCTACACAAGAAAGAAGGCTACAGAATTCTGCCTGCCTCCACAGCCGGGCTGATAGCCTTACTGGAGATACATCAGAAAAATGAATTGATCAATGACAGGTTTGTTGCCATTCTGACCGGTAAATACTAGCCATGACATTGTTAATCTCACAGGAATGAAAAAGACCATAGACGGGAAGGCACTGGTATACTGCGAAGGCGCCTTTAACACACCCAATGGAAAGACGTGTCACGGACTGGTCCGCTTTACTGAACGATACGATATAGCAGGAGTGATCGACTCGAATTATGCCGGTCGGGATGCAGGATTGGTACTTGACGGGAGAAAAAATAACATCACTGTGTTCGGTAGTCTTGAAAACGCCCTGGAAACAATCGGAATGAAAGGTCAGCCATTGACACTGGTTGTAGGCCTGGCACCTGATGGTGGCAGGCTTCCGGCGACCGCCAGAAAAGATGTAAGATATGCGTTGGAGGCAGGTTTAAATGTGGACAGCGGGTTACACGATTTCCTGACGAATGACCCGGGATTGATGGCCGTTGCAGCAAAGAACAGTTGTCGCGTCCGGGATGTCAGGAAAACTCCGGATCGTGACCAGCTTCATTTCTTTACGGGTAAGATTGAGGAGGTGGACTGCCTGAAAATTGCGGTGCTCGGTACAGATTCAGCCATCGGAAAACGAACGACGGCCTGGATTGTGGTCCATGCCTTCCGGAAAGCCGGGTATAAGGCTGAAATGATCGGTACTGGCCAAACCGCATGGATGCAGGGCGCCAGGTACTCCATGATCATGGATAGCTGCATCAATGATTTTGTTTCGGGGGAGATCGAACATGCCGTTCATGAAGCCTGGAGGAACGAATCGCCCGATCTGATCGTGATCGAGGGCCAGGGTAGCCTGATGAACCCTGCCTATCCCGGTGGATTTGAAATTCTTGCCGCCGGGCGGCCCGACTATGCCGTCCTGCAGCACGCTCCCAAAAGAATTGAATATGATGGCTTTCCGGGCTACCCCCTTCATCCGCTGAACGAACAGATCCGAGCCATAGAGGTCATTTCCGGCAGGAAGGTCATAGCGGTTACCGTCAACCATGAAAACATGAACCGGGAGGAGATAGGGCCCGCCTGTAAGGAAATTGAAACAAATACAGGGCTGCCCGCCTACGATGTGCTGGAATATGGGGCCGAGGAGCTGGTCAAACTTTTGAAGAACCATTTGAAACGATGACCCTGGAATCTTTCGTTGTGCATAAGAAGCTCACTGTGAATCAGATTCAGATCGACCCCAGGTCTGTAAGGGCCACCTATTGCGTGGAGCGTTTTGATGGCGGGCAATCATCCTATGAATTAGTTTATACCTACGAAAAGGCATACTTCAGCAGGAAGGATCCGGCGGATGTGAACCTGGCCTCCATGATGCTGGCTCAGGTCGCACTGAATTACGGACTATTCTTCGAACATATTGAGTTCGACGGACTTTACGATAAGACCGACAGGCGGTTCATTGCCGATATGATGGAGAATACAGCGAGGGAGATACTCACCAACAAGCTGCTCGCTGACAATGTTTTCATCAAAGCCCCATTCCGGGAGGTAGAGGTGGGGAAAAGGAAAAAATATACCCAGGCCATCATCACATTCAGCTGTTCAAGGTTTAGGGAGTATATCATCCCCCACCGGGAAGCAAACATACATCGTGATAAGTACGCTATCCTGAGCAGTGGAGGGAAAGACAGCCTGCTCACCTACGGCATCATCAATGAAATCGGAGAGGCACACCCCGTATTCATCAACGAATCGGGGAGGCACTGGTTTACCGCGGTCAATGCTTACCGGTATTACAAGCAGACCGATCCAAATACGGAGAAACCGTGGTGTAACAGCGACCGACTCTTCAACTGGATGCTCAAACAATTGCCCTTTATCAGGGAAGACTTTGCCAGCATCAGGGCAGATATCTATCCCATCCGGCTCTGGACCGTGGCCGTCTTCATATTCGGCGCGCTACCCATTGTGTGTAAAAAAGGGATCGGTAATGTTTTGATAGGCAACGAATTTGATACCAGCATGAAGGGACAGGTGCAGGGCATCACCCATTACCATGCCCTGTATGATCAGAGCAAATATTTCGACAATGCGTTAACAAGGTACTACCATGCAAAAGGCTGGAACATCTTCCAGTTTTCTTTGCTGCGCAGCCTCTCTGAGATCCTGATACTGAAGATCCTTATAAAACGTTATCCCGATCTGCAGAAACACCAGGTCTCCTGTCATGCGGCCCATGAGCAGGATAGAAAGATGGTTCCATGCGGCAGGTGCGAAAAATGCAGAAGGATGATCGGTATGATCAGGGCGTTGGATGAAAACCCTGAGAATTGCGGCTACAGTGGAAAGCAGATCGCAGAAGGGCTCCATGCCCTGGAAACAAACCCTGTGAAGCAAATCGGTACGGATGCGGCCCATCTCTACTTTATGTTGCGAAGCAAGAACCTGATCAGCGAGAATCCATTTGTGAAAAAGATTGCAAAACCCTATCCGGAGGTGATGAAACTCAGGTTTGATTTTGAAAAGAGCAACATGGAAGACCTTCCTAAGAGCATCAGAAAGCCGTTATTCGGTATCCTTGAACACTATGCCCAGGGGGCGGTCAGGAGGGATGGGCATCAATGGGAGGAGATCAACCTGGATGAGACCTTTTTAAATGAAAAACAATACAAATTCGATGAAAGATAAAGTGAAATACCCCGATCACCTGTGGGCGACGCTCTCCTGGCCCGAAATCCAGGAGAGGCTCAAAATTGTCGATACAGCCATTCTTCCGTGTGGCGCGATCGAGCAGCACGGTCCACACCTGCCGCTGGATGTGGACTATTTCGATGCGGATTACCTGGCCAGGAAGGTTGCGGAGAAGTGCCAGGATCCAAAACCATTTGTCCTGCCGCCCATACCCTACGGCGTCTCCTATCACCATAGTGATTTCAAAGGGACACTGGCTGTAACCAACGATGCACTATCCCTGATGGTATATGATATCGGAATGGGTCTGGCACACAACGGGATTAGAAAAATAGTGATCCTGAACGGACACGGCGACAATCTTCCCACCCTGACCTATGCGGCCCAGATGATCAACAGGGATGCGAAGATATTTGTTTGCGTTGAAACCGGGGAGACCAGTGATGTGGATCTTTATGACCTGGTGGAGACGCCAAACGATATACATGCAGGGGAAATTGAGACAAGCACCACCCTGGCCATCAGGCCGGACCTGGTGGATATGGAGAAGGCGGTGGACGATACGCTGGACCTGGACAATGAATACCTGGATTATACTTCAGAGCGGGGTGTCAGGTGGTATGTGCACACGAAACGACTTACCCATTCGGGTGTCATGGGAGACGCTACTAAAGCGAATGCAGAAAAGGGAATTAAAATGTGGGGCATCATGATCAAAAAGATGGCTGATTTTGTGGAAACCATCAAAAACACGCCGTCGGATCAGCTCTTTCAAAACCGGTATTAGCATGAAGATCTCGTCTGTGGAGTATTTCCGGATCGACATGCCATTGGTGCAGCCTTATACCATCGCCTATGAGACGGTCAACGAGGCAACCAATATTATTTTAAAGCTGGAAACGGACAGCGGCTTAACCGGTTGGGGGTGTGCCGCCCCCGATTTGGAGGTAACCAACGAGACACCCGGGGATGTGATCCGGAATATTGACCAGCACATTACAGGGCTGTTGAAGAATGAATCCCCCTTTCAGGTTGCCCGTATCACCCACCATTTGAAGCAATTGTGCCCCTCGGCCTCCTCCACGGCAGCCATGGTGGATATGGCCCTTCTCGATCTGATGGCACGTAAGGCAAAGCTCCCCTTATATCAGATGCTGGGCGGATACAGAAATGAAATCCCCACAAGCATCACCATCGGGATTTTATCACTGAAGGAGACCCTTGACCAGGTGGCCTATTATCTGAAAAAAGGTTTTTACATCATTAAGATGAAGGGGGGAATGAATTTGGAGGAGGACGTGGAAAGGGTTCTGAAGGTCAGGGAGAAATATGGGTATGATTTTTCACTGCGGTTTGATGCCAACCAGGGGTATTCCGCCTCTGAAGCCCTGGAATTTATAGACAGGTCGGAAAATGCCCGGATAGAAATTCTGGAACAACCTACCAACCAGAAGAAAGAGGAACAGCTGGGAGAAGTGACCAGGCAGGTCAGTATCCCCGTCATGGCGGATGAAAGTGTGAAGACGTTGAAAGATGCTTATAAGCTGGCCAGCAAGGAGCTGATCGACCTGATCAACATCAAGATCATGAAGGTGGGAGGCATCCTGGAATCCCAGCATATCAATTCGGTATCCAAGGCAGCAGGGATCGAGGTCATGGTCGGTTGTATCGACGAATGTGCCCTGGGAATTTCAGCCGGACTTCATTTTGCGCTGAGCAGACCTAACATTGCCTATGCCGACCTCGACGGTCATCTGGATCTGCTCGATGATCCCTTTCGGAACCTTTTCGATCTCCGAAACGGGGTGCTCTACCCCTCTAAGCATCCTGGTCTGGGGAAAATAGAGATATAAAAATTGCACTAGACACTGCCTTAGAGGATATTTTTCAGCACGGGATTATTGACGGGTGACACATTCCAGTTCCTGAAGATGTCTTCTTTCCGGTCCGTACGGCCAAATCCTTTGCCAGTCCGAAAACAGGAGGGTGATTACCACCCCTGTCTATGGTCACGAATAAAACATTTTAAGTGAACATCCAAAAGAATAAATGTTATGTTTGAAGATTTTCTTACAATCATTCAATATTCATTTAAACCAGACACCAAAAAAAATGGCAAACATTAAGTACTACCTGGGCGAAGAGCTACCGTTGGAAATGCATAAAGTGAGAATGGTACAACGCCTGAACCTCGTTCCTGTTGAAAGAAGACTAAAAGCGATTGAAGAGGCAGGGAATAATACATTCCTGCTATTTAACAAGGATATTTATCTGGATATGTTGACCGATAGCGGGGTAAATGCAATGAGTGATCATCAGATGGCTGCCATGATGACGGTGGACGACAGCTATGCAGGATCTGCAACATTCACTCGCTTAAAAGATAAAATAAAAGAGATTTTTGATAAGGATTTCTTCATGCCTGTACATCAGGGCCGTGCATGTGAGAACCTTCTTTCCCTTTTATTTGTGAAAGAAGGCAGCTATGTGCCTATGAATTATCATTTTACAACTACCAAAGCTCATATCATGGTAAACGGTGGAGAGGTATTGGAGTTACATATGCCGGAAGCACTGAATACAACCAGTTCCGAACCGTTTAAAGGAAATATGAATTTAAAGGATCTGGAAGACCTGATTGAAAAAGAAGGAGCAGAAAAGATAGCTTTCATACGAATAGAAGCCGGTACCAACCTGATAGGAGGGCAGCCGGTAGCACTGGAAAATTACTTGGAAACAAGCAAGATTGCCCGACAAAATGGCATTCCTTTCATTATCGATGCGAGTTTGCTTGCAGATAACTTGCATTTTATTAAAGAACGTGAGGAAAAGTACAAGAATCATTCGATACGCGAAATAACGAAAATCATCTCCGATTCGGCTGATATCATCTATTTCTCAGCACGAAAACTGGGCCATGTGCGGGGAGGTGGTTTGATTACCAACGACGAAAAGATTTATAAGCAATTGCTGGAAATGTTGCCTCTGTATGAAGGTTTCTCTACCTATGGAGGGATGTCTACCCGTGAAATGGAGGCTATGGCTGTGGGGCTGGAGGAAACTATGGACGAAGAAATGATCAACCAGGGGCCGGTTTTTATAAAGTACATGGTCGATGAACTACTCAAATTGGGTGTTCCGGTTGTAACGCCGGCTGGCGGACTTGGTGTACATATTGATGCGATGCAGTTTTTATCACATGTGCCGCAGGAAGAGTACAGGGCAGGAGCGCTGGGTGCGGCATTATATATTGTAAGCGGCGTGCGTGGCATGGAAAGGGGAACCGTGTCTGAAGAAAGAAATCCGGACGGGAGCGATCACCTGGCAGCAGTGGAATTGTTAAGACTTGCGTTACCACGACGGGTATTTACCCTTTCTCAGGTGAAATATACCATAGACCGGATTGCATGGCTTTATGAAAACCGGGAAGTAATAGGTGGCCTGGAATTCTACGAAGAGCCAAAAGTGCTTCGTTTTTTCTTTGGTAAACTGAGGCCAACTTCCAACTGGCAGGCGAAGCTGGTTGAAAGATTCAAGCATGATTTTGGGGATAGCTTATAGTCGCATCAACAACAATAATGCAGTGTATCATCTTGATTATTAAAATGGTGTAAATTCATCTCTGATGAATGCAGGTTCCATTCTTCAAGGGTTTTTTACAAATAGATACAGGCTGCACATCCATTTATTTGCTGTCCTGATTTATTCCTCCATTCTTGCTTTCGGCGGGACCACCCAAAGCTTGAATGTGCTCTCCTTCTATACTGCCAGAAATGATGCAGCCCATGTCAGTTTTGTTAATGAAGCCAATATGTGGTTCGCCGGAATGGCCAGGAAATATGTATCCAATACCTGGAGACCTACATCTGCCATACTCAAGGTTGAAAACAGAGATCATCCGGCCACATCCCGCCTGCCTTCAACTATCACATCTTCCCCCAACGAATGTTACCGTTGGGAAAAAGATCTTCGGAGCAACCCTGATATTGATATCCTGTTATCCATTGATCCGGAAAGCTTTCCCCTGGGAACAGGGCCGAAGCCCCATGAAATATGGCATAGCGCGTACTATCCTGTGGTATGGACCAATAATAAATACAGGATGGTTTATTTCAATATGGGACACAATGACATTGATTACGAGAACAGAACCAACGAAGCGTTATCGCATTCTTTTAGCAGTTCCGATCAGAACAGGCTTATTCTGGATGCACTGTGGTGGTTGGGCGGGCGGACACATACACTGACCTTCTCCACAAATCTGCATGACTTCAGATCCGAAAATGAGCACTAAAATGATTTATATCTCAACTAAAGCAGATCTGGTTTTCCTGGTTGTGTTATTGTTGAACTCAACTATTTGGGCACAGAAGCCGGGCTGGAAGCAGGAAACGACCAAAGATGGAGAGGTGACGGTGACTTACAGGTTCTCAAAAAAGGTTGATCAGTCTGGGAAAAAATACAATGAACTGGAATATGAAGCTGTAACAATTGCTGCGGCAAGCCTTGTGAGTTTGAAGGAGGTGATGATGGATGATGCAATACACATGGAATTTATGGAGGGTACAGAACGGGTGAAAAGAGTCTGTGATCTGCCAGGGGGAGAATGGGTAACATACTATTACTATAACAGTCCGTGGCCCATGCCCGATGCCGACTTGATTACGCGGTATAAACTGGAAGAAGATCCTGAAGGAAGGCGCTTCGTTTTAACCGGTTCACCAGCTCCTGACATGTATCCTGAGGGTAAGGTACCCAGAATGATGCACAATCATTCAAAATTTACCTTCACTGATATGGGAAATGGAATCATCGAAATTGTCATGTATTCAAAAAGCGTCCCTCTGGTTTCGGTCCCGACATGGTTAATCCGTACATGGATCCCCGGTGGTCCGGCAGATATGCTTAACGGTATCATCGACCTGGCGAGCGATACAGACGATTGAGTATGCTGAAGAACTGAAATGGATCTATTTGCCTATAGTTGATTTGAAACGGAATCGAGATTTGCAGACTTCAAACAGTACACCCGGGAACCCTGACTGTTTGGTCACACAATCAATTCAAGCTGATCCCTTTGGATTTGCCAGGCAGTGATTGATTCCATCTGACCTTTGGCGTCCTTGGGATCAATGACCGTTTGTTCCATCTTTAATCTTCCATCGAATTCCGTATCATAATCTATCAGTTTGTGATAGAACCTGTTACTCATCAGGATCCCGTTGACGTCACATTTTTTTTCGAGCCGTGCGGCAAGGTTAATTTTATCTCCCAGGAATGTGATCTCATATTCTCCTGCACCAATGTTCAATGAGTAGATGGATCCAGTGGCTATTCCCACGCGGGTGCCTGTCTTGATCTTGTGATCCAGTTTTCTTTGAAATCCCTGAAGGATGCTTTCTCCCAGTAAAATAAGTTCAGCGCTGAACTTGATGGCATTCGAGAATGATTCATCCCGTTTGAAGGGATAATTGAAAATGGCCAGGACGCCGTCCCCAATGAACTTATCGAGGATCCCCCCGTATTTGAATACCAGTTCTCTGGCATTCAGGTAATATTTGCTCATCAAATAGTTCAGTTCTGCGTCATCGGCCACGGAGACCAGGCTGGAAAAGCTTTTAATATCGGTCAGGATGATGATGGTGTCTTCCTTCCTTTTCCCGAATCCCAGATTCTCCTCGATCTGATCCGGATCTTTCTCCAGTTCGGAGATAATGCTAAACGGGAATTGCCTCCTGAAACCGAATAGAAGGCTTTGTTTCCCTGCTTTTTCTTCCTGGATGCGTAAATAGTTTCTTTTCAGTTGAGATCTAAGAATTTCTGCTGTATCCTCAGAGGGATCGGACTTGCGGTGGTAGTCCTCAAATTTGGAGGTAATGGAGGCCAGCTGTAAATCAAGAAGGGTATTTCTTATATCCCCGGCGGGTTCAATCCCCAGATCCAGGTTTTCAATGTACTGAGTGATGCTTAACCACCTGAACTCGACCTTTGATTCTTTAAACACCTCCCTGGTCCACTCCTCCATCGAGGGCGCGGGTTCTTCCGGTGTTATCAGAAGGAAATCCACCAGGTCGGGGTGCATCTTGAGTTCGGCACTGATATCGTGTATATTTTTTCGGGTTACGTGCTGACCTTTTATTTCTATGCCAGTTTTCTTTCCTTCCGAATTTTTGATGATAAAATCAAACAGGGCCCGGTCGGATGGCCCTGTAAGCACCTCTATATCAATAAGGTCAAATACTGAAGATAAGACATTTTCAATGAAGGAAGATTCGATCATAAGGCAAGCCTTTCCTCAAAAAAATAGCATTCCAGGGAAAAATACAAATCTGCGACATCCGAAGGGGGTGAATAGACCTTTAGCCCGATGAAGCCAGATATCGAAATTCGAATGGGTGAAAGGTATGGTATAAATTCAGAAACTTGTAAGACATTTTAGGTCATTAAACGGTCCGGATATAAACATTTGGAAATGGCATCATGTTGACTTTTATTCTTCTTGCTGAGGTACCCAACGGGGGAGATGAAGTCAGGTTTACCCCTAAAGAGGATGCGGCCGTCTGGGCGCCCATTCTTCATAGTGTGGAACCGGCACTCAATGTTGAAAGCAGATCCGTCTCCAGCGTTGTCCTGGAACAGAACTCTCCCATTCCTTTCATTGAGTCCACTGCATTAACCTATCATCTGAATGACCCGGAAAATGTTGAATTAAACATGTACAATATACTTAGTACAAAAGTTGCGACCCTGGTCGATGAATTTCAGGGATCAGGTGTGTACAAGGTGAATATGAATGTGGACAGGTTCAACTTATCTTCTGGAGTATATTATGCAAAGATCAATGTGGGTGCATACAGTCAAACCATCAAAATGATCATGAGT
>Ga0209536_100006179_pt1 | contig 18404 bp, 11 predicted proteins | sample DeeMarSeWOR28_12_FD_187461 | JGI IMG/M metagenome (GOLD analysis project Ga0209536, IMG submission 187461) | Marine sediment microbial communities from White Oak River estuary, North Carolina - WOR-2-8_12 (SPAdes) (version 2) | ecosystem: Environmental > Aquatic > Marine > Intertidal zone >... | reverse complement strand
GTACTTTTGTCTGTTGATTCTTATTGGCCCTGGTCTTGTTCCGGGAATATGCTTCCCAGTAACTACGCATGGGAACGACTGGCCCATGTGGCGTTACAACGGGCAGCGATGTGCAGCATCCCCCGAACAACTGCCGGCTAAACTAAATCTGCAATGGATTCGCGAGCTGGCCCTCCCAAAACCCGCCTGGCCGGCAAGCCAGGACAGATTACAGTTCGACACTTCATACGAACCCGTTGTTGCTGGAAAGACTATTTTCGTCGGATCGATGGTTTCAGATAGTGTAACCGCCTACGACACGGAAACGGGAGCCGAAAAGTGGCGTTTTTATGCTGATGGGCCTGTGCGATTTGCTCCCGTGGTATATAAGGACAAGCTTTACTTCGCATCAGATGATGGGTATTTATATTGTCTAAACACAGAGAATGGTTCTCTGATAATGAAGTTTCTCGCCGGCCCGGCTACAAATAAGGTAATCGGTAACGACCGGCTGGTCAGCATGTGGCCCGTACGGGGCGGTCCGGTGCTCTACGACGGCACAATATACTTCGCGGCCAGCATTTGGCCTTTCATGGGGACATTTATCCACGCAATTGAAGCCGAGACGACGGATATCATCTGGACCAACAGCGGCAGTGGTTCGACGTATTTAATGCAGCCTCACAGCAGTCCTGCCTTTGCCGGCGTGGCGCCGCAGGGATACTTGGTTGCAACAGAAGACAAACTGCTCGTAGCCGGCGGTCGATCCGTACCGGCAGCCTACGACCGCATGACAGGGAAGTTCCTGTATTATCATATGAACAAGTACGGCAAGATGGGTGTCTGCAAGGTCATGGCCTCAGGCGATTATTTCTTCAACGATGGGTCAATATATAAGCTTTCCGATGGCTATGGAATCTCTCGTGCACCGGCTTCGGTCATAGCAGACAACACCATAATCGGCATAAAAAACGATGCAGTTGTGGCCTACCAGATAGGACAGGAAGCCAAATCGACAAAAAATATCTGGCAAACAGCCCCCCTGCCACAACTCGACAGGATTCATATAGCTGCCGGCTCCCGCGTTTACGGCAGTGGCAAAGATGGTACTATCATAGCGATTGATATTCCTGCCGGTAATAATAAAGCCGAAGTCTCATGGCAGGCAAAAGTGGATGGTGAAGTCTGGAGCATGGTTGCAGCGGATGGCAAACTTTTCGCAGTAACCCTCGAAGGAAACCTTTATTGCTTCGCAGAGAAGAAAACCGAATCCAAACGTTATGCATTAGAATCCAAACCTCTACAGCACTTCTTCGATCAATTGACAGACAAAACCAAACAGATTTTGGAAATGACAGATCAAAAAGAGGGATACTGCCTTGTGCTCGGCCTTGGAACGGGAGAGCTTCTCTACCAGCTAATAAGTCAATCGGACCTGTATATAATTGCGCTCGATCCCGATGCCGAAAAAGTCTCAGCAATTCGCAGAACACTTGATGAGGCGGGATTGTATGGAAATCGAGTCTCGATACATGTCGGTGACATCACGACTATTCGACTCGCCCCTTATATGGCGAATCTAATCGTATCGGAAGACCTTCAGGCCGCCGGCACCGGGAAGGGCAACGTTTTCATTCAGCGGGTTTTTCATTCACTGCGCCCGTATGGCGGTACCGCCTGCTTTTCAGTTCCGCAAATTAAACACCCGGCTGTTTTCAAACGGATGGCTGAATTGAAACTGCCCGGCCGTGAGATTGCAAGTTCGGGGGATTTCATCAGATTGACTCGAATCGGCCCCCTACCTGACTCAGCAGACTGGACTCATCAGTACAGCGATTCGGCAAACACTGTTATGTCCTATGATAAAGCCGTCAAAGCACCGCTGGGTCTTCTCTGGTTCGGCGGGCCTCCGAATGACAAGATTTTGCCGCGTCACGGTCACGGGCCATCGCCTCAGGTAGTTGGAGGTCGGCTTTTCATCGAAGGGCGAAACATGATTCGGGCGGTTGACGTCTATACAGGCCGCTTGTTGTGGGAAAGGCAGTTTGAGGACATCGGCAAGTTCTATGACAATACAGCACACCAGCCGGGGGCCAATGAGATCGGCAGTAATTATGTCACCGTATCCGATGCTGTCTATATAGTTTATGGAGACAAGATCCACGTTCTCGATCCAGTTACGGGCAAAACAACAAAAGAATTTTCTATGCCCGGCCAGGCCCAGCCCAACTTTGGCTCGCTGGCCGTTCGGGAAGACCTGTTGTTGGCAACTTCTTCGCCGCTCCACGTTCCGCTGATAGACGGAACAGGGAGTAAAATATTACCTAAACATAGCAAGCCGATCATCAAGAAGAGTGCCGATTGGAAATATTTAGCCGGTGATCATCCCAGCAAAGATTGGATCCAGCCAAATTTTAAAGATGACAAGTGGAAGACCGCCCCGGCGGGATTCGGTTACCGCGATGACGATATCAAGACGACGCTAAAGAATATGTGGAACCGTTATTCTGTTGTTTATATGCGCAAGGCGTTTAACCTGACCGAACCGGACAAGATCGCTGAATTTGGATTGGTCGTCAAGTACGACGACGCATTTATCGCTTACCTTAATGGCAAAGAGATACTCCGTGCAGGTGTTACGAGCGGCAGCGGACGAAGAGCATCTGGTATCGAAAGACACGAAGCTGATAACTGGGAATATTTCAGAATTGACAACCATGCAAATTTTCTGCGAGCTGGGAAAAATGTGCTGGCAATCGAGGGGCATAACGAAAAGGCCAGCAGCAGCGATTTTTGTCTGCATCCCTATCTTATTGCCGTGCCAAATGGAAAAACCGGAATAGTAAAGAGTGCAGGAGACTTAGCACTGAATAATATAACCGGCGTGACATTGAACGCAGATTATTCATCCGGCAGCAAAATGATTGTAGCTATGAATCGCCACACCGGCAATGTCCTCTGGCAGCTCAGCGCACAATACTCTTTTCGTCACAACGCAATCGCCATGGCCGCCGGAAAAGTCTTCTGCATCGATGGCATGAGTGAAGCCAAGCTCGCCACCTTAAGACGCCGGGGGATAGAATCTACGAAAGGACACATGCTTTATGCATTAGACGCTCAGACAGGTGAAATGATCTGGCAGTCAAACGAGGACATCTTCGGAACATGGCTGGCTTATTCAACCGAACATGATGTTCTCCTCGAAGCAGGCAGCCGGTCCGGTGACAGGGCAGACGATGAAGTGGACAAAGGTATGACCGCCTACAGGGGATCTGACGGCAAAGTTCTATGGCGAACCGACGACAGGTACAAGGGGCCGCCTATAATATATCATGACCGGATCATAACCCAAACTGGCGGGGGCAGCAGTTCTGCAGCCGATGAAGCAAAGGTCTTCAATCTACTCAGCGGCGAATATGTCACGCACAAGCATCCAATGACAGGCGAAACAATTCCATGGACCTGGATTCGCTTTAAGGGATGCAACACTGCGATAGCAAGCGAAAACCTTCTGACTTTTCGATCGGCCTCTGGTGCGTTCGTGGACTTGACCGCAGGACAGGGGACAGCAAGTATTGGCGGATTTAAGTCAGGCTGCACATCGAATCTGATCATCGCCAACGGCGTACTAAATGCTCCCGATTATACTCGAACCTGCGTCTGCAGCTATCAGAATCAGGCGTCACTTGCCCTGATTCACATGCCGGAGGTCGGCTACTGGACTTTTGATTATTACCTGAAACCGAGCGTGCCAATTCCTGTCAAACAGGTGGGAATCAATTTTGGAGCCCCCGGCAACCGTTATACGGAGAATGGTACTTTGTGGCTGGAATTCCCCAGCGTCGGCGGCCCTTCACCGGATATTCCGGTTAGAGCCAGGTATGAAAATCCACAACGGTTCCGGTACCACAGTTCACGCGTGGAAGGTGAATTTAACTGGATCGCAGCCTCAGGTGTAACAGGTCTGACAGAAGTAAATATTCGGATGTTCATACAGCCGGGTAAGAATCCATCCATTGTTGACGCTTTCGATAAGCACATTGAAAAGATTCCCACCTGGTCTGAAGATGAGATAAAAGGTGCTTTCGAACAGCCCCGGCCTTATACAGTGCGCCTGTTCTTTGCCGAGACCGAGGAAAATGAAATCGGTCATCGTCTTTTCAATGTCTCCATTCAGGACCAGCAGGTACTTGAAGCATTCGATATCGTCAAGGAAGCCGGTAGCATTAATCGGTTTATAGTAAAAGAATTCAAAGGAATAAACGTAATAGATGATTTAAGAATCGCGCTGACTCCGACAGCAGAAAGTCAATTCGATCCGATGCTTTGTGGAATTGAAATCATTGCCGACGGCTGGTGAATCACAGAGTAATGAACAAATTATAAACGAAATTGTTCTGTTAATCCCCGTCAGTGTATAAAGGCAACATCCTTAGTCTTTATCAATTTCGCTCCTTTTGCCTGCATCTTGCGTAATGCCAACTTTGCCTCTCTTTTGTTATGCGAACCAAGAGCATCTACAATAATTCTAACTTTCTTGCCTCTTTGAAGCAGGCCCATAGCTGTCGCCCTGACGGCATCTTCCGTGCCGGTACCGATTAAGACAAAATCATCAGCCTGCACTTCGCTAAGCAGCCTTTCTATTCGAAGCTCATCAAAAGGATCGATGCAGCGTTTGTGTAAAATGACCTGTTTGTAAGCCAGCAGAATATCCGCGGGTAAGGCATTTTTATCATCCGCCGGGAAACTCACGCGTTCTTGAAGCAATGTGCACGGAACCTTTCTCTGGCCATCTGTACCGTCAAGGCAGTAGTTAATCTCGCTGCAGCCGTTATTGTTGGGGTAAACTTCGGCAGTCGAGATGACAGGGACATTCTCACGCCTTGCCCAGGCCATTATCCGACGAATCTTAGCCAAAACTTCGGCCTGATTTCTGACGCATGCACTGCCGGTAGGAAGCAAAAAATCCTTTTGTGTGTCAATGTCAATCAGGAGATGACAACGCCGATTTGGGTGTAATTGTAAAATCATTTTCAAACTACCTGTCACAATCACTCCCTACCGGTCCCGAACAACCCATTTTTATGTATCTACCTAATAGTGCCATCTGATATGTCACACGTAACACTAATTGTGAGCGTCAGTTATGCTTTGAGGAGAAATAGAACAATACAGCAGTAAATGGAATGTATTATAGGACTATGTCCTATCAAAAAAACTTTCTTATAGATTCAGCATCCGACAAATTTCTGCCCGGATGGTTCCAGTGCCACTTTGTCCGATCTTTGATTACGCTAAATCTCCATGGACAACAGCACCACAGCAGGGATTTCATTGAACAAATAGACCATCGCATCCCAATGCAGGCAAGCGATTTCATATGGTTCGCAAGCTTATCGTCTTTTGATTTAAGACAAAATTGCAATATTATTATAAAACGAATGTTTGCATGCCGTAGATGGTTACACCAAAACTTTATAGACCTGGCGGATATTATCAATGATATAATTATTGATTCGCTCGGTGTATTTCGCACCGATACGTACCTGAACGAAGCGGTCGAAAATCTCAAGCGTCTGCCGGCAGCTATCGGGGCCGTACTTAATATTTTTGCCTTCTTCGCTGTTAAACGAAGGCCAATCCGGATGCCGCGTCCGCTTGTTAATCACAGATTCTGCGATAGGCAGCAGAACCGAGCCGGTCATTGTTGACGCAGGGACTTTTCGCTGCCTTAATTCCCGGATACACCTGTCACGGGCCGACTTATCCAGCATTTCGAAAAAGACTGCATATCCTATATCTCCTTCGGGATCGGGGCGATGCCGCAGACGAATGCCGTCGAGTTTTTTAATGCCGTCATAAATGGTTTTCGCATTACCGCGGAGCTGGGCCAGCATGGTATCGAGCTTGGACAACTGAGCGCCAAGCACGGCTCCCGTGAACTCACTCATCCTGAAGTTTTCCCCGGCAAAAGTTTCCACCTGGCTGGGTCCCGAACGGTCGAGAAAAAGCCCCCGGATTGTGCCCATATCGTGGAAGCGGGCCGAACGTTCGTAAATGACCGGGTCGCTCGTAACCACGGCACCGCCTTCACCCGATGTAATCATCTTGTTGACTTGAAAACTATATATTCCAACATCACCTATGGAACCGAGTTTCTTGCCGTGATAAGAACCGCCGACACACTGTGCGCAATCCTCTAAGACTGCAACTCCATTTTTACGGGCAGTCTGCATGATCGGATCCATATCACATGGAGTACCGAGAAGATGGACGGCAATAACGGCTTTGGTACGAGGAGTAATTTTTCGCTCAAAATCCTTCGGATCGATATTCAAGGTGCGGTCGATATCAGCAAAAACCGGTAAGGCTCCGGCGTGAACCACACAGGTATAGTCCGACCACCAGGTGTATGCAGGGACAATCACTTCATCGCCCGGGCCGATACCGAGACCGGTCACGGCACAATCGAGCGCCGCAGTCCCCGATGTTACTCCAAGTGCAAAACGCACTCCCATGTATTTGGCAAAGTTTTCTTCGAAGTGCAGCACTTTTGTCGGTTTTCCTTCGCCCCAATACCGAAAAGGAGACCGGGATTCCAATACTTCCATGAGGGCCTGCTCTTCACCTTTATCGAAGAACTGCGGCCCTATATATCCAGGATTGATGTTCGGTATTGTGTTCGATGTCGTGCTCTGCTGACCCGGCAGCTTCTCCGAGTTCAAGGCCAGAGTCGCGCTGGATAGAGCCAGACAACTTTTCGACAGGAATTGTCGGCGTGTAACATTTTGGTTTCCGGCAATTTTAACAATTTCTTCCACATTCATTTTCAGCCTCCTTATTCAACAATTTCAGCCAAACGGCCGTTTAGATTACTATATTCCCAAATGAGCTGTTATTAAGCTACTCGGACAATAACATAAGTATACAATCAAGTCCAGCGGTTCGATATAAGGATTTTGGGAGTGAGGAAAGAATCAAGTATTTGATTTTTTAATTCTAAAGCAAATCAGGAGAGATTTATCACCTAATATGATTAGAGAATAAAATGTATGCTCTTAAAGCTTTAGGGTGTAATCAGGGAGTATTATACCAGCCTCTGATAGTGACTTTTTTCAAGGCTGATAATTTATTACCGTACTGCTTTTGCTATGGGAGCATAAGCAACATGTTTATGCACACGGATTTCTTCCATACGCTGCTCCAGCCTCGCTACTTCTTTCATGTTTCCGATCTTGCGGTGAAGCTGAACCAGCGTTTCCAGTACATCGGCCATACATGGGTGATATTTACCAAAAATATTCTCGATTATTTCCATTGCCCTTTCACAGAGATTTTGTGCTTTAGAATATTTGCCCTGATTTATATAAACCCTTGCAAGATTATTAAGAGCTATGGCGGTCCTATCACTATTAGTGCCTTGTGAGTTTTCCGAAATTTCCAATGCTTTTTGCAGAGCATCTTCGGCTTTGCTGTATTTTTTATTTAACAGATAAAATTCCCCAAACCGGCTCAAAACATCACACTCGATCATATACCCGGAGTCAGCCTGATTTTCAACCGCACTTTGAGATCTCTCAAGGAACACTTTTGCATTAACCATGTCCTCTTTAGCCTCGTATAGCTTTGATTTTACCAGCCAGGCAGGTATGAGAAGATGATGATTCGGGCCATGAACTCTTTCCTGTATCGGAAGTGCTTTGGCAATTAATTCTTCAGCTTCGGTATATCGTCCCTGCTGTGAATATAGTGACGCCATACTCGTGAATACCTTGGCCGTATAAAGGTGGTTAGCTCCATAGTTTTTTTCAATCAACGCTATTGCACTCTTAAAATAAGACTCGGCTTTTTCATAGTTACCCTGTGTTGCAAGCAAACGGGCCATATCTACCTTAAACGGAGCAAGCTCCTGATCGTCTTCAAGAGTAAACTCCCGCATGATAGTGAATGCCTGTTCCAGGATTTCTATAGCCTCGCGGTACCGGGCCTGTCTGCTGTAAATTTCACTAAGAATTCTCAGCGTGTATGCTACATAAGGATGGCTCCGGCCATTCACTTTTCGCTGTAGTTCCAAACCCTGAAGGCACATTGACTCGGCCTCAACCAGCTTTCCCTGGTTTTTATAAAGATACGCCAGGTCAATCAAACAAGCACACATTTCGGAATCAGAAGTGTTGGTATTTCTTGCAAGATTAAGTGCACTTTCCAAAAGAGGCTGGGCCTTTTGATAACTGCCGCAAGCCATGTAAACTCTTGCCATCGACCGCATCGAGCCTGAAGAAAAAGCACTTCTCGCCGGTGCTGCCGATGCATTAACAATGCCCAGAGAAAGCACAATAGAGATACAAAATATAACAAAAATACAGTTTGTTCTTTTTTGATTTACCAAAGGGGAAGTTGCTCCCACCATTATCTGACCCTCCACCCAATAATAACAACAATTGAGTACAATATTGCAATTCTCTGTTGTTCCATACTGAAACCGTGATGATTATTCGTAAGCACCCTATTAAAATATAGGATATACATTCATTAAGAACAAAATGTCATGTTTTAGGAAGCTTATGGGCTTTTTATGGTACGTTTATGGGAATTCTTATGAACTGTGAGGGTGTCGTCTTCTCATATTATATGATTCCACTAAAAATACCTAATACCCTATAGGATATTTGCATGAAACACCAGGTTTCTAATACAAAAGCGTTTTCTACAAATTCCCAGATTGGTAAGCATATAACAGAACTTTCCTTGCAATTATTAGTAGAACTGAGTAAAATAATGTTTTATGCTTATTTCTTCCTATAGGTGGGAATATTAATAGCTGCAAATGACCTTTTTAATCCATTGTCAGTGCATAAATGAAAAAAAAGATATCTGATATCGAAAGAAAAATATTAGCTGCTCTTCAGGGAGGATTCCCAAGAAACCAAACACCTTATAAAGATGTTGCTGAACGTGTAGGAATCGAAACAAAGCAACTTTTAGCAATTCTCAAGGATTGGAAACGCGAAGGGAAACTCCGAAGGATAGGATCGATAGTGGATCATTTCAAAGTCGGTATATCCGGAGGAGCAATGGTTGCCTGGCGGGTCGAGCCTGAGCTTGTTGAGCAGGTCGGCACAAAATTGGCAGGATTTAAGGAAGTCACCCACGCATATGAGCGAAAAATTGCTGAAAACTGGCCATTTAACATTTATACGATGGTCCATGGAGCCGATATCAAGGAAGTTGAGCAGATTGTTAAGCGTATGAGCCAGGCTTGCGGAATATCTGACTATCGAATACTGACAACCCAAAAGGAGCTCAAGAAGGTTCCCCCGACATATATAACCGAATCGAGTTCCGACAATATTATTAAGGAAGAAGGATAAATATGTTTAACCTGCCTTTCCCTGAGATGGCCGTATTTATTCTCGCTGTAATCATATGTTTAGCAGCAACTGTGGTCGGCGTTCTTCAGTTATTCAGCAGAGGCGAGAAACTCAGGCGGTCTTTGTTAGCCCTCGTAGCTCTGGTCATAACACTCGAAGCAGTTATTCTTATATTCCGTGCCATAGCGATAAAGGCTGTGCCGCTGACGGGACTGTTCGAGTCCATGATTGTTCTAACTATAGTATTTGGCCTGATATACCTCTTTTTAAGTATAGCAATCCATAGAGTGTGGTTTGCTTCCGTGATGGTTTGGGTAATGCTATTGCTTGTTTTAATGTCAGGAATAGTTGCCGAACCTCCTTCGCAAGCCCACGAAGCGGCTTCGACTCCCTGGGCGATTGCCCATGCTATAGCAATGATTCTTGGTGGCGCATCGGCTATGCTCGCAGCAGCAAGCGCAATTCTATATCTCTTTGCCCAGCGAAAGCTCAAGCAAAAGAAACTTCTACCTGTCCTTGGCAAGGTACCCAATATTGAGAAACTTGAACGTATGAATCTGTTGGGCCTTAAATCTTGCTTTGTTCTGATGACATTCGGCTTAGCAAGCGGTATCGGTTTGGCGGCCACTTCTTCCTCGCTTAATATGACAGCCATCGATTGGCTCACGGATGCGAAAATTGTCCTTATCGCCGTTGTCTGGCTGCTTTTAGGAACGATCATGGTACTGTGGAAAACAGTAAAATTAAAGAAAAAGACGATCGCCCAGGTTACTCTCGTCGCTTTTGCCTTAATTCTATTTGCTATAGTGGGCACTTCGATATTCTGTGGAACCGGGCATGACTTTGCCAGTCGTGATGTGGAGACTTCCGAACAGGCAAAATAAGAGTAAGAAATGAAAATTGTAGTATTAGGACTCAACCACAAAACTGCTCCGGTGGAGATTCGTGAGAAACTGGCTTTCGATACCGCCGAGACGAGCAGAGCCCTTTGCGAACTGAAACAAAAGTTCGGCCAGGCTGAGTTCGTACTTATATCGACCTGCAACCGCGTTGAGCTGTATTGTGCCGGCAAACACTGTCAGGGAGCCAATACGGATAAACTTGCAGAGTTCTTCTCTGAATTCCATGGTATTGAATTAGACAAGTTCAGCCAGTTTCTTTACGCCTACGAAGATGAAGATGCGGTCAGGCACCTGTTGACAGTCGCATCGAGCCTGGACAGCCTCGTGGTGGGAGAAGCTCAAATCATCGGTCAGGTCAAAGAAAGCTACAAACTTGCCTGTGCCGCAAAAACCACAGGCAAAATCCTGAATCGACTGTTTCATTGCGCCTTCACCACGAGTAAGAAAGTATATACGACGACCTCGATTTCGAGTGGTCGGGTAAGTGTTGCCGGAGTTGCAGTCGAATTGGCCAAGCAGCTCTTCGCGGATATCTCAACCGCAAAAGTAGTCGTTATTGGTGCCGGTGACACCGGCCAGTTGATTATTCAGCATCTGCTTCAGGTTGGAGCACGAAACATAACGGTCGTTAACCGCTCTTATGACAGAGGCCTGAAGGTAGCCGAACAATACGGTATCAATGTACAGAAATGGGAACAGCTTAACGAGCATTTAATTAGCTCGAATATAGCAATAGCTTCCGCTTCTGTGCAGGATTACCTGTTCAGAAAGGACTCATTCAAGGAAATAATAGCCCGACGTAAAAATGGGGCTCTGCTGATTATCGATATCGCAGTACCTCGAAACTTCGAACCTGCTGTAAATGAATTAGAAGGGCTTTATCTTTATAGCGTTGATGATCTTTCGACAGTTGTCGAGCAAAATCGTAAAGCCCGTGAGCGGGACATCGCCAAGGGCATGGAGATCGTTCTTGAAAACGTAACAGACTTCATTGAATGGTTCGGTTCCAAGGACATAGGGCCTCTGATAGGGCAAATGAAAAAGCAGTTCAAACAGATCAGCGAAAATGAAATGAAGCGTTTCTTCGTCGGAGCCAGGGAACAAGCCTCCTGCAAAGAAGTTATGGAGGACATGGTCAATCGTGTCGTTAATAAGTTGCTGCATTGCGTGATAAAAAATGTGAATATCGTGGCCAAAGAAAACGGCGCTACTGAGGCTGCAAAGCTGGTTGACAGCATTGTTAAACAGGCTGAAGAGATAATATCCGAACCGGGTGATAAGGAAGACACAAAACAGTGAAGGATTATTCGAAATCAAAGCAAATTCTAAGGCTGTTATTTTGGGAAAGCACGATACGCTGTAATTTGACCTGTGCACACTGCCGGCGTATAGAATCTGATGAACAAGCTTTCAGTGACCTTACAACAGCACAAGCAAAGACACTAATTGAGCAGTTAGCTGCACTGGGGCAAAGTCAGCCCATGATGCCTGTACTGGTTTTTTCAGGGGGCGAGCCACTCTGTCGCGAGGACCTGTTTGAGTTAGTCAGGCATGCTTTTTCATTGGGAATTACTCCAGCCCTTGCGACAAATGGGACATTGATAGATACAACTGTGGCTGAACAAATACGTGACAGTGGAATAGCAAGGGTATCAGTAAGTCTGGATGGAGCAACCGCTGAGGTCCATAATAAGCTGCGTCAGCTCGAAGGATCGTTCGAAAGAGCGATTGAAGGCATTGGATATCTTCGTGAACAAAATGTACCTTTCCAAATAAATATTACTCTGACGAAACACAATGCCGGGCAATTAGAAGAAGTTTATGAGCTTGCTAAATCACTCGGTGCAGTAGCAGTGCATATATTTATGCTTGTACCTGTCGGCTGCGGGCAGTCTCTGGCGGAAACTGATATGCTTTCACCAGAACAGTACGAGCAGAAATTGCTCGATATCTGCGAACTGGACAGCCGAGGTGAATTACAAATGAAAGTGACCTGTGGCCCCCATTATGAACGTGTCATAAGACAGGAGGGATTGTACAAATCCCGTATGCAAGCAGGTCATGGCCGAGGCGATGTTCCAGGCAGAAGTGGACACAGAGGACCGTCAAAAGGATGTCTGGCTGGTCTTGGTGTATTATTTGTTGGGCATCAGGGTGATGTTTTTCCATGCGGTTATCTGCCCGTCAATTGTGGCAATGTGCTTGAAAAGAAGCTTTCCGATATCTGGTACGGCAGTAAAGATCTTGCACGGATGCGAGACAGCGGTGAACTGGAAGGTAAATGTGGTGTCTGTGGTTACAAACAGGTATGTGGGGGCTGCCGGGGCAGGGCGTATGCCGGCACGGGTAATTATATGGCTGAAGAGCCTTTTTGTGCTTATGTGCCACCAGAAGTAACTCGTTAATCTCTATTAGGATTTTTTTACAGGTTGTTCTATGATAAATATCAGCAAACTATATTGTGACCAGGTTACCCCGGGTGATTGGCTTCGCTATGGAGCCAAAGGCTCGGGTGAACGTAAAGGTGAAATCGTACCAAAGAAAGCTTCCGAGAGACGCCCTATAGTCGTGTGGAACATCACCAGGTCATGCAATCTCAAGTGCGTGCATTGTTATAACGATAGTGGAGTATCAAAAGCCGATGATGAGCTATCGACTGACGAGGCTAAAAACGTGCTGGATGATCTTGTACAGTACGGCGTTCCATCGGTTTTGTTTTCCGGTGGTGAACCTCTGACACGCCCTGATCTGTTCGAATTAATAGAATATGCAGTCGAACGAGGTGTACGAACAGTCATTTCAACCAATGGAACACTTATAACGGCCGATATGGCAAAAAAGATAAAGCAGCATGGAGTATCGTACGTCGGCATCAGTCTTGACGGTATAGGTGAGATAAATGACAAATTCAGGGGTGTAAACGGCGCATTCGACAGAGCTGTACAGGGCATAAAAAATTGCCAGGACGCTGGAGTACGTATTGGCCTTAGATTAACTTTGACCAAGAAAAATGTTCAGGATCTGGAGAGTTTATTTGGTTTTTTCGAGACTGAGAATATTGAAAGGGCCTGCTTTTACCATTTTGTCCCAAGCGGCAGAGGAGGGACTATGGCGAGCGAAGATCTTACACACGCTCAAAGCAGAGAAGCTGTTGATATAATCTTAGCAAAAACGAGACAATATAAGCAGGAAGGCAAGACTACAGACATATTAACTGTCGATAATCATGTAGATGGAGTATATCTTTATCTGAAATTAAAACAGGAGGATCCCAAACGTGCGGAGGAGGTCTGGAGGCTACTGACCTGGAATGGCGGGGGTATGTATAGCAGTGGAGTGGGAATCGGGTGTATTGATTTTCACGGCAAAGTTCATCCGGACCAGTTCTGGTGGCATTACGACCTTGGTGATATACGACAAAGGCCTTTTAGCCAGATTTGGACCGATACGAGCGATCCTCTTATGAAAGGCTTGAAAGAACGCCGTCAGCATATTAAGGGAAGATGCAGGCTTTGTAAGTTTTTCGATGGCTGTGGCGGGAGCTTGCGGGTTCGGGCGGATTTGCATTTTGGTAACCCCTGGGCCCCGGACCCAGGGTGTTATTTAACAGATAGTGAAATCGGCATGGATGAGTGGAAAAAGGCAGAACTGGAATGTAAAGGAGAGATTTTCCAGATGCCTGAATAGTTTTTACATGTCTGTAGAGGGGAGGTGTTGCCATAAATTTTCAATCACTGGTCAGGGTATTTCATATTAAAAAATTCTCACATTAGAGAATTTAATGGATGTGTATTAATGTTGCTTATCGATTATTTTCTCTATTATGAGAACTTTTTCTTGTTTTCAGAGTAAAATATGTTAGAATATATATTGTCTGGAATATACCTCGGTGTAATTAATCAAGATTTCATACTTGAAAAACACCGATAGCAGGACAGAGATGGGTGAATTTACGATATGTTTGCCGAACCAGATTTATTAAATAATTGTATGGACAAATCAAGTCAGTGTACTCGTGAAGCTCTTGTTGAGCAGATACTTTGGCTAATCCGGCTTAGGTGGATCGCGGTTGTAGTGCTGATAGCCTCGGCTCTATTGGGTCGCTTTGTATTTCCTGTTCTTGCCGCCCCAACAATGATTTACATCTGCGCTGCAGTATTGTTAATCTGTAATATTTTCCACTTTCTGGCAGCAACAAAGAAACCGGACAATTCAGGGCCGAAAGATATATGGTCGGGAATGATTTTGGTTGAAGTAGACCTGATTATACTGACGGCAGTTTTACATTTCTCCGGCGGTGTTCTTAATCCGTGTTTTCTTTTCTATATATTTCACGTAATCATAGCTGCAATAATACTGCCCCGGAGATTATCATTTGTTGTAGGCCTGACAGCTATAATGCTATTTGGTCTCTTAGAAGTTAACGAACTGTATGGAGGTTCAATTTTAGGATATTATCCACTTCAACTTTCTACTTCAGGAGGTCCATGGAGAAATCCATTATATTCACTTGGTTTTTTTGCCGCATTCTCCTTTACTGTGATGCTGGCCCAGTACCTGACCAGGATGATAATTACACGGATGACCGCCAAAGAGCTTGAGGCAGCAAGAAACAGCGATGTCCTCCAGGCAATCATAAACGCAATGTCGGAAGGATTAATATTTGTTGCAAACGATGGAAATGTGGCGATTTGCAATCCAGCAGCAAATCTCTGGAAAAATGATGGAATTTCCATCAAAAAACAACATTCTTTCGAAGATTTCCCAAGTCCTATGGCCGAGATGTTGAGCAGTGTTATTTCTTCTGATGATAACAACGCTCCAACAGAAAAAGCAATTTCATTCGAGACCACCGGCCCGGCGAAAAGGTATGTGGAAACAAAGGGCTGCCCGGTCGTAGGTGTTGATGGAAAGACGTTGGGATACGTTATAGTAGGTCAGGACCTAACAGAGCATAAGAAGCTGGAGACTGATTTGCGGGAACGAACCGAAGAGATAACAAAAATAAACGAACTCCTGAGGGTCTCACGTATAGAAATGGCCCAAAGAGAAAAAATGGTGGCTATCGGTCAGATGGCAACGGGCATCGCACATGAAATTGGCAATCCCCTGACAAGTATTTCTTCTGTAGCACAATACCTTGTTAGGAGGCTTAAAGATAAAACCCAAAAGGAACAACTCCTCGTTATACAATATCATGTCAGCCGAATCTCTAACATTCTAAGACGAATGCTTAGTTTGTCACGGCCGGCTACAGGCGAGTACAAATGGACAGACATTAATTCTTTGATAGAAAATACTTTGTCACTCATCAACTTCGATAAGCGTGCAAATTCCGTCACTATTGACAATAATGCCACCATCGATCTACCGAGGTTATGGCTGAATCCACAACATTTTGAGCAGGTCTTCCTCAATATCTTTATCAACGCTTTAGATGCGATGAATGCCAAGCCATACGAGGGAGAGCACTTTCTTAGCATAACAAGAGCTTTGAAGGACGATATAATTGAGATTAGAATCAGCGATACGGGGATTGGAATGAGCCCTGAAGTCCGCAAACGCGCTTTTGATTCGTTCTTTACAACCAAGGAAATCGGCAAGGGCACAGGCCTGGGATTGTTTATAAGTCGAAATCTTGTCAGGGAAGTTGATGGTACTGTTGAGTTGGAATCAGAGCCGGGTAAAGGTACTACTGTAATAATCAGAATCCCCCTGAGAAGCAGGAAAGAAGCTATTAGAGGAGATGATCAGCAGGACGGATTCTTTGAAAGAGCTAAAGCTATATAAGTGGTCCAATAGTTGTAATGTTGTAACTGTTAGACACAAGGAAAATTCCGTACAAAGGTGGTAAAAAACAATGGATAGAAAAATATTATTGGCAGACGACGAAACAACTTTCAGGGAGACTTTCTCAAAGGTTCTTCAGGAAGAAGGCATGGCTGTCACTGCCGTAGGTAACGGTGTTGATGCTATTGAAGCAATCACAAAGGACATATTTTCGGTAGCTATACTGGATATCCGAATGCCCGGAGCGGACGGCATAAAAGTCCTGCGTCAGATTATGAAAATCAGGCCTCAGACGCGTGCCATAATGATTACAGCTTTCGGTACGGTTGAGATGGCCGTCGAAGCAATCAAGCTTGGTGCTTCTGATTATGTGGTCAAGCCGGTAGTAATGGACGATATATTGATGAAAATTCGTCAGAACCTGCGATATATTGAGTTAAATGAGGAAAATCAGCAACTTAAACAGGAACTGAACGGACGCTTCGATATCGGACAAATTGTTGGCAAGTCTCCGGCTATTGAAGAAGTCTTTGAGATGATTCGTAAGGTGGCGCCGACTAAGAGCAACGTATTGATCACAGGCGAAAGCGGCACCGGCAAAGAATTAGTCGCCCGCGCCATACATTCTCTGAGTTCTCAAAACAGCAAACGTTTCCTTGCAATTAATTGTAGTGCAATACCGGAAAGTCTGCTTGAAAGCGAATTATTTGGTCACGTCAAGGGCAGCTTCACCTCTGCCATTCAGGACAAGAAGGGATTATTCGAATGCGCTAGAGGAGGAACTCTGTTCCTGGACGAAATCGGCCATATGCCAATGAGCTGTGAGGTGAAGCTGCTGCGAGCAGTAGAACACAAGCAAATAATACCTGTCGGTTCAACGGAGCCTGTTGATATTGATACACGTCTAATCGCTGCCACAAACAAAGACTTGATAAAGGAAATCAAAGAAGGCCGCTTTCGAGAAGATTTGTATTACAGAATGAATGTCGTGGGTATCCATCTTCCCCCTTTACGTGAGAGAAAGGAAGACATTCCACTTTTAGTAGAACACATTATCAAGAAATATAACGCCGAGATGGGTAAGCACTGTACCGGAGTCTGCGACGAGGTTATGCGACTGTTTATGGATTACGAGTGGAAAGGCAATATAAGAGAGATGCAAAACGTAATTGAACGAGCAATTATATTTGCTGAAGATGATATCATAAGGATATCTGACATTGGATCGTTGGGTTACCATTCAGTCGCGTTAAGTGAAGAAAACCAAAACCTTCAGGCCGCCGTAAGAGCATACGAAAAAGAACATATCTGCCGGGTATTAAAAAAACACGGCTGGAATAAAGTTGAAACAGCCAAGGCTCTGAATGTTGGATTGTCGAGTTTGTACCGGAAAATCGATGAACTGGAAATTAACTCTCAAAAAGTAAGGTATAACAGGAAAGAAAAAGTTGCCAGTTAGATCAATCAGCAAAGAGCCTGTACTTTTCAATTGAAAAATCAAGCAAAGATACTGGAGATAAACAGATGAAAATCAAGAAGTCATCGGCTTATGCACTGCACGCATTGATGTATATGGTCCGCCATAGCACTCAATTACCGGCCACAACCGCTATAATTGCCAAAGCGGAGGGAATTCCCCCAGACTATCTTGCCAAGATATTCCAGCAGCTCGTCAAAACACATTTCATTAAAGCAGTTAAAAACAGAGGATATGTTTTTGCCAAATCACCGAAGGAGATCAGTTTACTTGAATTGTTTGAAGCTATTGAAGGCAATCCCTTATTTGATGACTGCTTTTTGAGGCATTGCGAATGCGGCGGAACTAAGGAGAATTGTCGTATTTTTTCAGTGTGGGCCAACGCCACAAAACGAATCAAGGAACTGCTTGAGGAGACAACTGTAGCGACTGCTGCGTGGAATCATCCCGAGCATCGCTTCTTAAGTCTGCCGGAATCTTTAGTTTCCCCAAAGGATAAGAGCAAAATAAGTATAGTTCAACCAGGAACGACATCTTAAATAAAGAACAAATCCGGATCTGTTTTTCCTTTATCAACTCGATAATAACCGTAGCTGTCTTGATCTTGTCAATAATCGGACTATGACAAAATCTCGGCGTTAATACCATGTTTTTTCACTTCTGCTTGTGTAGGTACTCCAAGGCAATAAGCCTTGACCTTTGGAGGGACACAGCCAAATTTTTTTACAAAGGCCCGTACAGTAGAACCACTTGTGAAGAGTATTTTATCAATATGTTCGAACTCGACATCAGCGGGCTCAATATCAATGGTCATATATGCAGGAGCTTCCACAACTTTTGCACCCATTGCTGTAAGGCCTACAGGTAATTCACGAGAAGCAACTT
>Ga0209536_100006178_pt1 | contig 18404 bp, 17 predicted proteins | sample DeeMarSeWOR28_12_FD_187461 | JGI IMG/M metagenome (GOLD analysis project Ga0209536, IMG submission 187461) | Marine sediment microbial communities from White Oak River estuary, North Carolina - WOR-2-8_12 (SPAdes) (version 2) | ecosystem: Environmental > Aquatic > Marine > Intertidal zone >... | reverse complement strand
GGCGTGCCGCAATTATCGGCCATTTTTGAGGTGGCTCATGGGCTGGAAGGCACGGGCGTTCCGATTATTGCCGATGGTGGTATCCGCTACTCGGGCGATATTGTTAAAGCTTTGGCCGCCGGTGCCGATTCTGTAATGGCCGGATCCATGTTTGCCGGCGTTGAGGAATCGCCCGGTGAAACCATCATTTATAATGGAAGAAAATTTAAATCGTATCGAGGTATGGGATCGATCGAAGCCATGCAACAGGGATCCAAGGATCGATATTTTCAGGATGTTGAAGACGATATAAAGAAACTGGTTCCGGAAGGCATCGCAGCCCGGGTACCCTATAAAGGATTACTGTCGGAGGTGATCTACCAGATGCTTGGTGGGCTCCGAGCCGGTATGGGATATTGTGGTGCACGAAATATCTCAGAACTGAAACAGGCAAAATTCCTCAAAATCACCAATGCAGGTGTGGTTGAAAGTCACCCGCATGACATAACCATTACACGGGAAGCTCCGAATTATAGTCGATGAGATCCAGTATCTTAAGTTCCATTGATGCTGAACAATATTAGAGCAGGTCAAACTCAGCAGGTATCTCAAGAACTAAAATCAGCTATTGTGAAAAAATTTACCAACTATTTTCTTTTGCTTTTTTCCTTGATTTTCATCATCGAAGCATCCCATCCTGAAGTATATGCCCAGGTTGCAGACCAACAGATTCTTCTACGGCTTGGCCAAAACGAGGTTGATGTTTATGAATTTCAACGACTGTATCAGAAGAATGCACAAACTACCGGGTCAGAAAACCCATTGGTTGTGGAAGACTACCTGGGTCTCTTCATAAATTTTAAAAGAAAAGTCTTTGATGCACATGAACTGGGCCTGGATACCCTGCAATCCTTTAAAAATGAACTTGCCGGATATAAAAATCAACTCGCTACTCCGTATCTGACCAACCAGAAGATACTGGACAGCCTGACCTGGGAAGCCTATGAACGCATGCAAACGGAGATCAATGCCAGCCATATCCTGGTCAAACTTCCCCCGAACCCTGAACCTGCAGATACGCTGAAAGCCTATAAGAAAGCCCTTAGCATTCGTGAACGCATACTGGTCACTGGAGAACCCTTTGACCTGGTGGCCAAAGGTGTGTCAGACGATCCTTCAGCGAAAACCAATTCTGGCAATCTGGGTTATTTTCCAGTTTTTCAAATGACATATCCATTTGAATCCGCATGCTATAATGCCGAAATTAATGAGTTAACCCATCCCATCCGAACGCGGTTTGGTTACCATCTCATTAAAGTCCACGACAAAAGGAAGGCGCGTGGCACCATCAAAGTGGCGCATATTATGGTGTCCGTGCCCCGCAGTTCAACCCGTGAATTTGAATCACAAGCCCGTCAGAAAATTTTTGGAATTTACGATCGTCTGTTGGATGGGGCAGCATTTTCAGAATTGGCCAAGGAATTCTCGGATGATTACAATTCGGCAAAGATGGGTGGTGAATTACCCTGGTTTGGCACTGGAAGGATGGTACCTGAATTCGAAGCGGCGGCATTTTCATTGAAGACCAATGGCGAACTATCAGAACCCGTTAAAACCGGTTTTGGATGGCACATCATTAAACGATTAGACCGGCGAGAGGTGGAATCATTCGAGACAATAAAAGATGAGCTGAGACGAGAGGTTCTCAGAACGGACCGGGCACAAATAGCCAGGCAAGCATTCCTGGACGATTTGAAAAATGAGTATGACCTCCGGGTGGATAGCTCAATGCTATACCCATTTTATATGGCGATCGATTCTCAATCGTTCATATCAGGTACATGGGGGAAAAAAATAACCACTGATCTGGATCGTCCATTAATTGAGTTTGCCAACCTGGCATATTCGGTCCGGAATTTTAAAGAATTCATCAATAATCATGCAGGAAGACCATTCTCAGGAACATCCAGAAGTTTTGTCGATAATCTCATGGTGTTGTTCGAGAATCAGAAATTAACGGAATATGAAAAGAATCATCTTGAGACTAAGAATAAGGATTTCTATTATCTAATAAAAGAGTATCATGATGGCATGCTTTTATTTGAGGTCTCTGAAAAAAAGGTTTGGTCCAAAGCCATTGAAGATACTGTGGGACTGAGGAAATTTTACGAGTCTCACCTGGAGGATTATATGAAAGAAGCCTGCGTAAACCTGATTCAGTTTAGTATTCATGATTCAAACTGGACGGCCAGGATCCAGAAAGCCATCCGGAAAGGACGTAAAAAATCATATGATCCAGCCTATTTCTATGGATTGCTCCCTGCCGATTCTTCATATGTTCCATTTGAATTTTCCGAACAAAAGGTCTGCCGCAGCGATTCACCTGTCGTGGATGACATGCATTGGAGAAAGGGGGCCACAAAAACGTATTCAGATGACGGACAAATAAATATAATCCTCATTACGGATGTCCATCCGCCTGAGCCCGAGCCTTTTGACTCGATCCGGGGCCAGGTAACATCTGATTTTCAAAATGCTCTCGAGGAGGACTGGTTAAAATTTCTCGAAGAAAAATACCCTCTGGAACTACATCAGGATGTCTTTAATGTGCTTAAATCAAATCTTCAATAAATCATGAAAACCGTATTGGGATTTTTATTCATTTTCCTGGTCATGGCCTGTTCCGATTCCAATTCCTATTCGGATGATGAGCTGGTGGCAAAAATTGGGGAAAAGGTACTTTTAAAAAGAGACATTCCTGAAATCCTGCCACCGGAAGTAACACCGGAAGATAGTATCAGTATTACCAGAAAGTATATCCAGAATTGGATCAAGAAGGAATTACTTCTTAAAAAAGCGGAAGAAAACCTTTCTGAAAATATTTTATCTGATATTGAAAAGCAGCTGCAGGACACAAAGGCCTCTTTGTATATTTTCAATTATGAACAAAACATGATCCATCAACGCATGGACACGATCATTTCTGAGGCTGAAATTGAAGAGTATTATAGCCGGTATCCTGAGCGCTTTGCATTGAAAAAAAATATCATACAGGCACTGTATATCAAGATACCCGCGTCCGCCCCCAACCTGGATAATGTAAGAACATGGTACAGGTCTGACAGTGATGAAGATCTGTATGAACTGGAAAGTTATTGCTACCAATTTGCCAACAAATACGATGATTTCCAGGAAAAATGGATCTATTTCGATGACCTCTATTCAAAAATTCCATTTGAAATCGATGATGAGGAACGATTTTTGCGCACCCATACCACTATAGAAACCAGCGATTCTCTTTTTCATTATTTTGTCAATATCAGGGATTACAAATTAAAGACAACCATTGCCCCTTTAGATTTTTTAACCGAACAAATACGAAGCATCATTTTTAATGAAAGGAAAATTGCATTTATAAAAGAACTGGAGAACAGCTTATATGACGATGCCCGTTCGAGAAATGAATTTATGATCTACTAAAAACCCATTTATGCGTTCTATTCAATTTATCATTTTTATGTTATCGGTTTTCAGCCTCACCAACGCCATTAATGGTCAGGAAAAAATTGTGGATCAGGTTATTGCGGTCGTGGGAAATAACATTGTTCTAACATCAGATGTGGAAACCCAATACCTGCAGATGCGGGCTCAGGGCATGTCATCCCAGGGGGATTTGAAATGTGAAATACTTGAAGACCTGCTGGCCCAGAAACTCATGTTAAACCAGGCCATTCTGGACAGTATCGAAGTCTCCCCAAGCCAGGTAGAACAGGAATTGGATCAACGACTTCAGATGTTTATTGAACAAATTGGATCGCAGGAGCGATTGGAAGCATACTACAATAAATCAATGCTGGAAATCAAAAGTGATTTTCGGGATCTTATCAGGGACCAGATCCTGACACGTCAGATGCAAGCACAAATTGCTTCCGATATTTCAGTTACACCCTCAGAGGTCAAATCCTTTTATCGAAGTCTCCCCGCAGATAGTCTGCCCATCATTCCGGCACAGGTGGAATACAAACAATTGGTCAGAAATCCACCCTATTCTGAACAAACCAAGCTGGCTGTCCGGGAACGTCTGCTTGAACTCAGACGCCGGATCATTCAGGGGGAAGATTTTGCTACGCTGGCCATTCTTTACTCCGAAGATCCCGGGTCTGCCACCCAGGGTGGAGAACTGGGTTTTTTTAACCGAAGTGATATGGTCAAGGAATTTGCGGATGCAGCGTTTGCTTTGAAACCCGGAGCCGTGTCGGCCATCGTTGAAACCAGTTTTGGTTTCCACTTGATACAGATGATTGAAAGTAAAGGAGAACGGATCAACGCCCGGCATATTCTCATCAAACCAAATATATCAACCGAGGAACGAACTGAAGCGCTTACTTTCCTGGATTCATTAGCCTCCAAAATTCGCGAAGACTCAATTTCTTTTGAACTGGCCGTACGAATATATTCCGAAGACGAAGATACTCAGATGAGTGGGGGGGTAATGGTAAATCCGAATACCGGAGATTCAAAATTTCAGTTGGATCAGCTCGATCAGGCCACTGCTGAAGTCATCCAGCAACTCGAACCAGGAGATATTTCCAGAGCCTTTGAGTTTACTGACCTTTCGGGAAATAAATTCTTTAAGATCGTTAAGGTTACCAAAAGAATACCATCCCATAAAGCGGATTTGAAAAATGATTATTCCATACTTCAGGAAATGACAAAAATGTCGAAGCAGCAGGAAACATTCAATAATTGGATACAGGAAAAAATACAGACCACCTATGTTCGAATTGATGATTCATACAAAGGTTGCCAATTCCGAACATCTGGATGGGTAAAATAGGCATAACCCCGGATTTCATACATCATGATTGATCCACACAAAAGAAGGAAAGAAAAATCCACACGCAATTTCTTTTCCCTTTATGATAAGTTCTATAACCTGACCGCTTTCCTCATGGTGGTATCTATATGGACGGTCACACCCCCCTATGCCATGGCACAGGATAAAAAAAAAATAAATATCCTGAATGCCGATAATCTTCGATTTGACAGGAAACTGGGTGATGTCAGACGACTACTGGGGAATGTGAGACTTGAACATGATAACACCTACATGAATTGTGACAGTGCCTATTTATACCAGAATACCAATGAGGTGGAAGCATATGGTCATATTTTTATTACCCGGGGAGATACACTGGAGTTATACGGCAATTACCTGAAATATTCAGGGGATACCAAACTTGCTGAATTGAGGGGTGATGTTAAACTCATTGATAAAGAGACCGTTCTCACCACAGATTATCTTGATTTTGACCTCAATAATGACCTTGGCTATTATCATAACATGGGACACATTTTCGATGGGGAAAATAATCTTTCCAGTATGAATGGTATTTATTATTCCCAAACAGGATTGTTTCAATTTCAGGACAGTGTGGTGGTGGTGAATCCTGAATATGTTATTTATGCAGATACAATGGACTATTACACTGAGACAAAAATAACCTCCTTTTTTGGACCAACCGAAATCATAGGAGACAGTAGTTATATCTATTGCGAATATGGATGGTTTGATACCATGAATGATATTTCCAGGTTTTCAAAAAATGCGATTCTTATTGACCGGGATCAGACCATCAAAGGGGATTCATTATTCTATGATAAAAATAACGGGATTGGACAGGCATATGGTCACGTGGCTTTCATCGATACAGCACAGAACATCATTTTAAAAGGAAATGAAGGGTATTTCCAGCGCGAACCGGAATATTCAATGCTCACCGATAGTGCCTTATTTATACAGGTCCTGGATGAAAACGACAGCCTCTACCTCCATGCCGATACCCTCCAGTCAAAACTGGACAGTACCGGACAGCACAAGATCATGAGCGCCTATTATGCGGCACGGGTTTTTTCTGAGGACCTTCAGGCCCGATGCGATTCGCTATCCTATTCATTTGCTGATTCTGTAATCCGGTTTTATGGAGAACCCATTATATGGACCGGGGAAACTCAGCTGACATCTGATTTCACATTGCTCAGGACCCGGAACCGGAAAGCTGAAAAAATGGAATTGTATGGGTCTGCCTTCATTATTTCAGAGGAAGATACGATGCATTATAACCAGATAAAAGGGAAAAATATGGTGGGCTTTTTTATTGATAATAAAATCTACAAAATTGATGTCAGTGGGAATGGACAAACCATTTACTTTCCTGTCGAGGAAACTGAGATAGTTGGACAAAATTTTGCAGAGAGCAGTGATATTATCCTGTATATCAAAAATAACCGTATACACCGGATTAAACTTATAAATGAACCGGACGGGATCCTGAAACCCACCTTTGAAATACGCAGTGAGGAAACCCGGCTGGAAGGATTCAACTGGCAGGGTCATAAACGACCTGAAAACGTGCTGGACCTGTTCCGCAAAGAAACTGAGGAAATCCCGAAAGAGTAAGGCAGGAAATGTATTTTTAATGGGTTTGAAGGTCCCCTATTGTATGTGGGGATAGTTACAGTGGGAAGGACAGACCCTGACAAAATATAAATAAAAAAAAAAGACCATTTCTGGTCCTTTTTCAATGATGCTGGCCAAATTGTTGTTGCTTAGTATTCATCTTCGTTAAAGAAAAAATCATCCTTGCTTGGATAATCAGGCCAAATATCCTCGATGCTCTCATATATGTCCCCTTCATCTTCAATACCCTGCAAATTCTCAATGACCTCCAGAGGGGCTCCGGACCTGATGGCAAAATCAATCAATTCCTCTTTCGTGGCCGGCCAGGGTGCATCTTCAAGTTTTGAGGCCAACTCTAATGTCCAATACATATGCTTATATTTTTAGAACGTTTCTTGAATGGGAACTCCCTCTAAAATTTTGCAAATATAAAAAAATATAATTCAAAACAAATTCACCAGAGATAACAATATGTCATTTGTATAGGAAAACATTAATGATTCAGCCTATATATTTGTATATCAGTAAATTAAAATAGATTCCCGAGAGGCATTAAATTTTGGGTCTCCAATATTGTTCCTGGGCTCCCGTTTCGTTGGTAAGTTTTCGGGCCAGAACAAATAAATAATCGGAAAGGCGATTCAGGTATTTCAGTATCTTATCATATTCCCGGATCTCAGCGTCAATTCTCAGAACAGATCGTTCTGTTTTCCGGCATACGTTGCGTGCAATATGACAAAAGGATACAAGTTGATGGCCACCTGGCAAAATAAATGACTGCAACGGCCTGAGATCCAATTCCATGGCATCAATGGCCTGTTCCAGCTTTACAACGTCCTTGTCATGCAATGAAGGAAGTTGATTCTCAAAATCCATGTCGCTTTCAGCAGCCAGATTGGAGGCACATGTCATCAGTCGATCCTGAATCCAAAGTAAAAAATCTCCATGGGGACTGGTTCCCGGAATCAAATCACGGATGAGGCCCAAATAGGATATCAATTCATCCACCATACCGTAGGCTTCAATACGCAGGTCCGTCTTAGCCACCCGCGTCCCGCCCACCAGTGAAGTAGTACCTTTATCCCCGGTTCGTGTATATATTTTCATGAAATTAACAGTTAAAAATAAATCGTCTGTTTCTACCTGTGATGTATGACCTTACAGCAGGCGATGATGTACCTCGAGCGATGGCTTTTGAAATGATGGTCAGGTTCCTGCCCTGGCTTCATTCATGACGTCAGATTCAACGAAACCATCCATTAACCGGATGATCCGTTCAGCATGGCTAGCGATATCTTCTTCATGGGTTACTACGATCACCGTATTTCCTTTCTGATGAATCTCATCCAGAAGGATCATGATATCTTTGGAAGTTTTGGAATCCAGATTTCCCGTTGGTTCGTCTGCCAGTATAATGGATGGATGATTTACCAGGGCGCGCGCCACAGCCACGCGCTGCCGTTGTCCCCCGGATAATTCATTGGGCTTGTGATCCATTCTGTCTGCCAGTCCCACGTCATCCAAGACCTTTTTAGCTCGTTCCACCCGATCCATCTTTGAGAAACCTGCATAAATGAGTGGAAGGGTCACATTTTCAAGGGCATTATATCTGGGCAGTAAATTAAAGGTCTGAAATACAAAACCGATTTCTTTATTCCGGATTTCGGCAAGCTGGTTGTCTTCCATTGTACTCACGTCATGACCATTTAGAATGTAACTACCTTCGGTCGGCGTATCGAGGCAACCCAGCAGATTCATTAACGTTGATTTACCGGAGCCCGATGGCCCCATGATGGCGACATATTCATTTCTGTTAATGGATAATGTCACAGATTGTAATGCTTTTACAACCACCGTTCCGACATAATAATACTTTACAATATTTTTTAAATCAATAACTTTTTCCATCTCATTTATTATTTCAAGGTTACGAAAATACTCTATTTATGAGTAAAAATGAAGTTTAAATTGTTAAAAATAACAAACCGGCCCCATCCGAATCAACCTGCAATTAAAGGCAAATGCATAATGTTTAGTACCTGATCATATAGTGCTGCCGTGATAATGCTTTCCTGAAAAAGACCACGCCCATTTGAAATACATCCATGGTTACCCTTACCCGGTCGTGGTTCTTGATGATGTCCCAGGCTTTTTCCATCCCTCTGGACCAGCGAATATCATCAAAAATAAAAATGGAATTTTCATGGGCATTTTCAAGACATTGATTGTAATAATCCAGTGTGGATTCGAGACGGTGGTTGCCGTCAAAAAAAACAAGATCGAACCGGGGTACCGTTTTCTTGATGGTATCCAATGCTGGGTAAAATTCACCAGGAACCATGTGGACGTTTTTCGCTCCCAATTTTGTAAAATGCGCTCTTGCCAATTCTCTCAAAGGAGTGGATGATTCAAGGGTATACACATTAGAGCCAGGATTTGAAAGCGCCAGGTAACAGGTTCCGATACCCAGTCCGGTTCCCAGTTCAACGATGTGTTCAGGTTCGAATTTTTTTCCAAGAAAAAATAAAAGGCGACCATATTTAGGACGGGTCGACATTCTTTTTGCTATGGTTGATACCTTTCTGACCTGATCACTTTCATATCTTGATCCCGCACCCAGATCCTGATAATGAATGGTTTCCTGACTTCTAACAAGCTGATCTCTAATTTTTTCGATGGCTTCAAGTTCAGTATAAACGGTATGATCACCGAATATGTCACGCACCAGTTCATACATAAAAGGAGAGTGAATGCCATGTCCTTTACTGCTTTTTGCAGAAAACTGGTATTGGAGGAATTGCCCCAGTTTTTTTATTTCAAAGAACACATCCATCAAACTTAAACCTCCTGTTTCATTGTTTACGTATTAGACCACCCCGTTTGTAAAATATTCCTTAAGAAATTGGTATTTATTAGACCTGGCCATTCCAGATTGTTATTAAGAACACCTAAATTTGTTACCGGTTGACCACTGGCACCAGCAATTAATGGAATACCTGAAGCAAGATATCAAATTTTTACAGGGCGTTGGTCCCAAGCGAGCTGAATTATTGAACAAGGAGATTCAAATTTTAACTTTTGAGGACCTGGTCACCTATTTTCCATATAAATATATCGACCGTAGTACATTTTATAAAACCACAGAAATACAAGGTGGACTGGCCCATGTTCAATTAATGGGCAAAATTTCTCATTTTCGGCTCGAGGGCGGGCGTTCCAAAAGGCGATTGGTGGCCGATTTCACAGATGATTCTGGAACCATTTCATTGGTCTGGTTCCATGGCATCAAATGGATCAGGGATGCCATCAGCAGCGATCGAAGTTACGTTGTTTTTGGAAAGCCCAATGTCTATCAGGGCAGTATTAACATTATACATCCGGAGATTGAGGATGCTGAATTTCATACGAACAAACCAGCAACCTCATTACATGCCCTGTATAGCACGACGGATAAGCTCAAAAAAAGTTCGATCCAGTCGCGGACGATTCAGAAGTTGATGGTCAACCTGTTTACCCGGATCAAAGGTAAAATCCCGGAAACACTGCCTGACCATCTTATCGAACGGCTGAGCCTGATGTCGAGGGATGATGCTTTAAGAAACATCCATTTTCCCGAGAACAATGAAGTGCTGGCAAAGGCCAGTTACCGTCTAAAATTCGAGGAATTGTTTTTTATACAGTTAAACCTGTTACGTCAAAAAATCCGGCGGACCAAATCGCAGGGTTTTATTTTCGAAAAAGTGGGGTCCTATTTAAATGATTTTTACAAACAACACCTCCAGTTTGACCTCACTGATGCTCAAAAACGGGTGGTTAGGGAGATCCGCAGTGACCTGGGATCAGGAACGCAGATGAACCGGTTATTGCAGGGTGATGTGGGCAGTGGTAAAACTCTGGTGGCATTGTTGACCATGCTCATTGCTCTCGACAATGACTTCCAGGCATGTATAATGGCACCTACTGAAATACTGGCCATCCAACACTTTAATAGCATTACAAAATTCCTGGCCAACCTGAATATCCGGATCAGCTTGCTGACTGGTTCAACCAAAGCAGCAGAACGGAAAATAGTCCATGAAGAACTTCGGAACGGAATCCTTCAGATCCTGGTAGGAACCCATGCACTTATCGAAGAAACGGTAAAATTTAAAAACCTGGGGCTGGTCATTATAGATGAACAACATCGTTTTGGGGTTGCACAGCGGGCCCGGTTGTGGAAAAAAAATATTCAACCGCCTCATGTACTGGTTATGACGGCCACTCCGATACCTCGTACCCTGGCCATGACTTTGTATGGAGATTTGGATGTGTCCGTCATTGATGAAATGCCACCCGGAAGGGTGCCTGTTAAAACACTGCACTTTAGAGATAGCCAAAGAAACCGCGTTTTTGGTTTCATGCGACAACAAATTGAAGCCGGGCAACAGATCTTTGTGGTATATCCACTGATCAAAGAATCAGAGAAAATGGACTATAAAGATCTTGAAGATGGATATGTCAGTATTACCCGGGCATTCCCCCCACCCAAATATGCTGTCAGCGTGGTCCATGGCAAAATGAAACCAGTGGAAAAAGACATCTCCATGCAACACTTTATTTCAGGAAGAACCCATATCATGGTGGCCACAACGGTTATTGAAGTGGGGGTGGATATACCCAATGCATCCGTGATGGTCATTGAAAGTGCAGAACGATTTGGATTGTCTCAACTACACCAACTGCGGGGCCGTGTGGGTCGCGGAAATGAACAGTCATACTGCATTTTAATGAGTGGTCATGCCCTGTCGTCAGAAGCCAAAAAACGACTGCAAACCATGGTGAAAACCACCGATGGTTTTGAAATTGCGGAAGTGGACCTGAAACTCAGGGGGCCGGGTGACCTGGAAGGAACGCAACAAAGCGGTCTGGCATTCCAATTAAAGATCGCCAACCTGGGCAAAGACGGTCAGATTCTTCAGTATGCGAGGATGGAAGCCGAAAAAATTCTGGATGATGATCCGGAACTCCTTAAAGATATCCATTACCGATTAAGGATCGGGCTCAAGAAAATGGCCGGTGAGCAGATGAACTGGAGAGACATCAGTTGATTCCTGAACCACATCACCATATTACTTCAAACCCCTGGAATTGCACATTTTGAGAATGTCAACAATGCAATCGTATTCAGGTCGGTAAACCGCCTCATCAGGCCTTGGAAAACCGCGATCTTATGTCGATATATAGAACCGTTAATAACTTATTTATACTCGTAATAAATTAGTTTTTCCTGCTCCAAAACCTGATATATGTTTGTTTGTGAAAGGGGAAACAATTATAAATTTGACACAAAAATTTTTTGTGACTGGCGAATCTGTTATAGAGCATCCGGGAACGGTTGAAAAAATATTGGAAGACAGAATCATTGTACATTTGCTGGCACCTCCAGCGTGTGGATCTTGTCATGCAAAAGGTGCTTGCGGGATGACGGATTCGGAAGAAAAAATCATTGAAGTCTTTCAACCAGGAAAAGCGGTCAGCGAAGGCGACACGGTGATGGTGGTGTTGAATAAAACTTTGGGATTTAGAGCATTGTTCCTCGGATATGTCATACCTCTCCTGATATTACTCATTGCCGTATTCTTGTTCTCTGAACTTCTCGGAAGCGAGGCTTTCGGAGCATTAAGCGCCTTGATGCTGGTTGGGATATACTATATCATCCTGTATTTTTCCAGGGAGAAGATCGAAACTCAATTTAAGTTTTCATTGCGAAAACCTATCTAAACGCATCGTTTATGAATTCTTTACTTCTGTTTACCATTATAACATTAAGCGCTTTGGGATTGGTGGCATCACTCATTCTCTACTTTGTAGCTCAAAAATTTAAAGTATATGAAGATCCGAGAATTGATGAAGTAGAAGATGTATTACCCAGTGCCAATTGTGGCGGATGTGGATTTCCTGGGTGCCGTAATTTTGCGGAGGCACTGGTAAAAGCAGATACCCTGGACGACCTTTTTTGTCCTGTGGGTGGAAATGAAACCATGGCCACTGTGGCCCAGATCCTGGGTAAAGAAGCCGTGGAAACCGAACCGAAAGTGGCGGTCTTGAGATGTTCCGGATCGTTTGAAAACCGGCCCAGAACCAATATCTATGATGGTGCAAAAAATTGCACCATCGTCCATAATCTTTATACTGGTGATACCGATTGTCAATATGGATGTCTTGGGCTCGGTGAATGTGTTGATGCGTGCGATTTCGATGCCATGTATATGGATGAGAGTACCGGACTGCCGGTCATTATCGATGCCCAGTGTGTCGCCTGTGGAGCTTGCGTTGAGGCCTGCCCCAGGGATATCATAGAATTAAGACAACGGAATAAAAAAGATCGTAAAATTTATGTTTCCTGCATTAATGAAGATAAAGGAGGCCTTGCGAAAAAATATTGCGCTGTTGCATGCATCGGTTGTACTAAGTGCTTCAAGGTGTGTCCATTTGAAGCCATTACCATGGCCAATAATCTGGCTTATATTGATGCAGAATTGTGCCGTCTTTGCAGGAAGTGTGCTCCGGAATGTCCTACCAACTCGATACTGGAGCTGAACTTCCCCCCAAGAAAGGTGAAAGAGGAGACCAAAACCGAAGTCGAAAAAAGTGAGTAACCATAATCCAAGTTAAAAACAAACCAACGTGATAAGATCATTTCCAAAAGGAGGTGTTCATCCACCTGAAAATAAGTTATCTGCCAGTCGTCCAATCGCACCCCTGCCACTGCCTGAAACTGTGACCATTCCGCTTTCCCAACATATCGGGGCACCTGCCGAAGTTTTGGTGAATCGTGGTGATACAGTAAAAGTTGGACAGGTCATTGGCCAGCATAAAGGATTTGTTTCAAGCAATATTCATTCCTCAGTTTCAGGAAAAGTGGTTAAGATTGACCACGTACTGGACAGCACAGGTTATAAAAGACTATCCGTTGTTATTGAAGTCCAGGACGATGAGTGGATCCAGGAAATTGACCGGAGTGCCCAATTGAAACAGGAGATCACCCTATCCCGTGAAGATATTATTAAAAAAACCCTGGAGTCTGGCATTGTCGGGATGGGTGGGGCCACATTCCCATCGCATGTCAAAATGACGGTACCGAAAGGGAAAAAAGCGGACTGGGTCATTCTCAATGGGGTGGAATGTGAGCCATATTTGACATCTGATCACCGGCTCATGATCGAGAAAGGTAAAGAAGTCCTGGTTGGAATGAAACTGATCATGAAAGCACTTGGTGTGGAAAAAGGCATGATTGGAATTGAAAAAAATAAACCCGATGCCATCGCACACTTTCAGGAACTCTGCAGCTCTGAAAACGGCATTGAAGTGTTCCCCCTGAAAGTAAAATATCCCCAGGGTGGTGAAAAACAGCTCATAAAAGCATTGACAGGACGGGAAGTACCCTCAGGAGGTCTGCCCATAGATGTTGGCGTTGTTGTTCACAATGTGGGCACTGCGCATGCAGTATATGAAGCCGTCCAAAAAAATAAACCACTATTGGAACGGGTGGTGACTGTCACTGGAGATCACCTGGAGACACCGTCGAATTTCCTGGTGCGAATCGGAACACCGGTTTCAAAACTGATCGAAGCCGCAGGCGGGCTGCCCGGGGATACAGGGAAGATGATCAACGGCGGTCCCATGATGGGCAAGGCCCTCAATAGTATCGATGTTCCCGTTACGAAAGGGACTTCGGGTATTTTGATCATTCCGGATCAGCAAAGTAAGAGAAAACCTGTCGCGCCGTGCATTCGGTGTGCCAAATGCCTCAATGTATGTCCCATGGGACTGGAGCCCTACTTGCTGATGACCCTGGCTGACAAAGAGTTGTTTGACCGGACCGAACAGGACCGGATTCTGGATTGCATTGAATGTGGTTCCTGCAGTTATATTTGTCCCGCCAACAGACCTTTGCTCGATTATATCAGGTTGGGCAAATTCCGGGTAAGCCAGATCATCAGGAGCAGAAATTAATAAAACCCCAAGTGTATGAGCAATTTGATAACCATATCCCCTTCACCTCACATCCATGCCCGGGAATCCACTGGTCAACTGATGCGGGGCGTGCTTATAGCGTTGATACCGGCATTTGCTGTCTCACTTTGGATGTTTGGGTGGAGCGTTCTGATTGTAACCCTGGTCTCGGTCCTCTCCTGTATGGCATTTGAATACCTGATTGCCCGGTTCCTGTTAAAAACAATGCCATCGATCACCGATGGTTCTGCAATCGTAACAGGTGTTCTGCTGGCATTTTGTTTGCCTGCAAACATTCCATTGTGGATGGTGGTGGTGGGAAGTCTGGTTTCTATTGGTATTGGGAAAATGACATTTGGTGGTTTGGGAAATAATCCATTTAACCCAGCTCTGGTAGGAAGGGTTTTCCTGTTTCTATCATTCCCGGTACAAATGACCTCCTACCCTGTACCCATGGGATTCGATACACCCCTGACAGATGCGGTTACAGGGGCCACTCCACTGGGATTATTGAAAGAAGGAATCAGAAACAGTGAACCCCTCCAGGACCTCATGAATAATATTCCTCAAAATATGGAAATGTTCTATGGGAAGATGGGTGGTTCAATGGGCGAAGTGGCTGCCCTGGCTCTGATATTGGGCTTCTTCTATATGATTCTTAAGAAAATTATTACATGGCACATTCCCACCATCATACTGGGCACGGTGGCCATCTTTACAGGAATTCTCTGGTTTATTGATCCAACACAAAATGCCAACCCGCTATTCCACCTTCTGACTGGTGGTTTGATGCTCGGTGCCATATACATGGCTACCGATTATGTAACCTCACCCATGACCATCAGGGGCATGGTCATATATGCGATAGGGATTGGGATTCTCACGGTGATTATCAGGCGCTTTGGAGCCTATCCGGAAGGGGTTCAATTTGCCATCCTGATCATGAATGCTTTTGTACCACTTATAAATACCTACACAAAACCAAAGAGATTTGGGGAGGATCTGAAAAATGGCTAAAAAAGAATCCACACTGCCAAATATGTTGATCGCGTTGGTGGTAATCACCTTTGGCGCATCGACAGCACTGGGGTTTGTTTACCAATTTACCAAGGAGCCTATTGCAGCAGCAAAACTGGCCAAAAAAATGGATGCCATTGTCAGGGTGACACCTGAATTTAATAATGAACCCAATACAGAAGAGTATAAAATGCCCATTGAGGGTGATACCTTGTATTTCTATCCAGCCAGGATGGATGGCGAGTTGGTGGGTACTGCTGTGCAATCCTTTACCAAACAAGGATTTTCCGGCCTGATCAAGATTATGGTGGGCATCCTGCCTGATGGAACCATAAACGAAGTCGCCGTATTGGAGCATAAGGAAACTCCCGGATTGGGTGATAAAATGGAACGTAAAAAATCGGACTGGGCCGCTCAATTTCAAAATAAGCACCCTGATAATTTTAATATGACCGTGAAGAAAGATGGTGGTGATGTGGATGCCATTACCGCTTCAACCATTACATCGCGAGCGTTTTGCGAAGCCATTCTCAGAGCCTATAATGCATATAAAGAAGGAGGCCACCAATGAATCAGATAAAAAACTTCACCAAAGGATTTGTTCAGGAAAATCCGGTATTTGTTTTATTCCTGGGTTTGTGTCCTGTATTGGGGACCACCACCAGTGCCATCAACGGGCTGGGTATGGGATTGGCCACAACCTTTGTGTTAACCATGAGCAATATCGTGGTGTCATTAATTAAGAATTTTATTCCCGATAAGGTGAGAATTCCAGCTTTTATCGTCATCATCGCTTCATTTGTCACCATCGTGGAACTGACCATGCAAGCTTTTGTACCCACCTTGTTTGACGCTCTGGGGCTCTTTATTCCGCTGATCGTTGTGAACTGCCTGGTGCTTGGAAGATCCGAGGCCTTTGCTTCAAAAAATCCAATATGGACGTCACTGGTAGATGGATTTGGTATGGGACTCGGTTTTTCACTGGCCCTTACCATGCTGGGGGGTGTCCGGGAAATACTGGGAAGCGGTTCAATATTTGGCTTTAAATTTATTCATGGTGATGGTATGATATTATTCGTCCTTGCGCCTGGTGCATTCATTGTCTTGGGTTACCTGATCATGTTGATGCAAAAACTCAAATCAAAATCGGCTTAAAATTTTCAAAATGGAATACATCGTCATTATCATATCCGCAGTTTTCGTAAACAACATTGTCCTGATGAAATTCCTTGGGATATGCCCGTTTATCGGCGTATCCAATAAGGTTGAAACAGCGGCCGGAATGTCAGGAGCCGTCATGTTTGTAATGACATTGGCCACCATTGTCACGTACCTGATACAGACCTTCATTCTGGATGCCCTCGGGATCTCGTTTATGCAAACCATTACGTTTATTCTGGTTATTGCATCACTGGTTCAACTGGTTGAAATAATTTTGAAAAAGGTCAGCCCGGGTCTTTTCCAGGCCCTGGGTATATTCCTGCCATTGATCACCACCAACTGTGCCATCCTGGGGGTGGCCATCCTGACCATTCAAAACGACTACAACTTGCTTGAAGGTGTGGTATTTGCGGCAGCCAGCGCACTGGGGTTTGGACTGGCATTGATTATTTTTTCAAGTATCCGGGAACAATTGGACCTGATTGACGTACCCAAGGCCATGAAAGGCGTGCCAATCGCATTCATTGTTGCAGGACTTCTGGCCATGGCGTTTATGGGTTTTACCGGTATTGTCTGACACACAGCAATCTTAGGTAATTCAACCCGTTGAAAACCGGTGCACCACTTTTCAGTTAATGGGTTGATTTGATATCTTTATCCTGTTAAACCAATATGGAGCTCCGGTGTACGATTTCCACAGGGATAAATCAACATATCATCAGATCCAGTATCTGAATGCAAAACATTCCCTTTTACCATTCATACAGCAATGGATGGATTTACCGGCAGGATCCAGGGTCCTGGAAATCGGATCGGCCGAGGGAGGAAACCTGAGGCCATTTGCTGAAGCCGGTTATGTTTGCACGGGCATTGAGTTGAGTGCACCCCGGATTGAGCTGGCTACCGAATTCTGTAAAAATGAAATAAAGAATGGAAAAATCCGCTTCATTCAGGCCAATATCTTTGATGTAAAAATACCCCGGGAAGAAGACCAGAAATACGATCTGGTTTTTCTGAAGGATGTCCTTGAACATATCCACGACCAGGACAAATTCATGCATCGCTTACCCCGATTATTGAAGCAGGGTGGCCATGTATTCCTGGGATTCCCCTCATGGTTCATGCCTTTCGGAGGTCACCAGCAAATGTGCTATAATAAGTTCTTAGCACGCATGCCATTTTTTCATTTATTGCCCATGTGGGCATATCAGAAAATCCTGAAATGGCTTAATAAGAATGAACGACAAAATGAAGGACTCATTGAAATTAAGAAGACCGGGATATCGATTCACCGATTTGAAACCATATTAAGAAAAGAACAGTACCATATTGTGCACCGCCAGTTTTATTTCGTCCCACCCATATATAAATATAAATTTGGATTAAAAGTGCGCAAATTACCCAGCCTGATAGGTGCAATTCCACTACTCCGGGAGTTTTTCATCACCTCTGCATATTATCTTATACAGCATACCAACCATACCAAATCATAATCCATAAAAGGACCACCCGGAAACGGATACGGATCATGAAAAACGTGATCGTCCTGCCTTTCCATTGTTTTTTTCCTTCAAGGGTCCATTATTTTAAATGGTGAATCAGGTCCATGCGGGATTCTTACTTCAGGGGTTTTAGTATCCTGAGCGGGTGGCTCTGTTTGATGGTCAGATCTTGAACGGCTGGCTGAATGTCCAGAGGGATCTTGATTCCTCTGAAGGTTGGCAGTGACAAGTTGGTGAATTAAACCTCTATCAACCGGGTCGCGGAGGGGATTCTATGAGCCATAGTAAAT
>Ga0209536_100006177_pt1 | contig 18404 bp, 11 predicted proteins | sample DeeMarSeWOR28_12_FD_187461 | JGI IMG/M metagenome (GOLD analysis project Ga0209536, IMG submission 187461) | Marine sediment microbial communities from White Oak River estuary, North Carolina - WOR-2-8_12 (SPAdes) (version 2) | ecosystem: Environmental > Aquatic > Marine > Intertidal zone >... | reverse complement strand
AATGGTTGTAAGTGCGATTGGATGCGTGCCCACTTCCAATCGGAATGCCATTCGGTATCGATGTAAATGCCGAACAGTTCGAAAGGTCCTTTACGCCAGGGATGAATCTTGCGCAGTTCTTGGATGATGATTTGCCGCGTCGCTTCGTCGATATCATCGGCGGCGCCGATTTTTATGGCCGGTGCTGTTAGGTCCAGGGTTGAGGGTTTTATATCCGGTAATGCGTCCAGCGCTTGCTGCCATTTTTCCAAATCACCGTGTAGATACTGGCCTAAACGCCTAGCCAGTTGGGCGGCCAATTGGTCTGCCAGTTTTTGGAATTGGGAATACTGTTTTAATTCCGCGCTGACGCGGTCTACATCAATCATTTAATGGCAATAAAAGAAACAAAGTTAAAACACTGAAACCACTGATGCACGGACTTAAATCCTGCTTTGTGTAATCTGTCGACATGGGTTTCAATGGAATCGGGAATGAGCACGTTTTCCAATGCCGTTCGCTTTTGACTGATTTCCAGTTCGCTATAGGCATTGGCTTTTTTAAAGGCGATGTGCATATTGTCTTGAAAGCTTTGGTCTTCCGGTTTAGCGAAGGCAATCTTTTCCGATAAAATCAAAGCACCGCCGGGCAACAATCCATCGTAAATAGTGCGTAGCAAATTCAAGCGCTGTGCTGGCTCGATAAATTGCATGGTGAGGTTGATGACTACCACTGAAGCTTGCTGTATTTTCACATCCAGCATGTCGGCACAGCGAACTTCAATGGAAGTATTGCCAAAGTCTTGCGGAAGAATTTGTCTGCAACGTTCCACCATGGCTTTGGAGTTGTCTACTGCAATAATGCGGCAGTGCGTGTTGCGTATGCGATGCAGAACAGACAACGTGATAGCGCCTAACGAACAGCCCAAATCATACACTTGGCTCTGAGGTTTTACGTATTGTTCGGCCAGCAATCCTGTCAGTGTCACCAACGTGCCATAGCCGGGCACAGAGCGGCGAATCATGTCGGAAAAAACCCCGGCGACCGAATCGTCAAATTCGAAATCCACGATCATGTCTTTGGGTTCGGCAAACAAGGTATCTTTTTTTATATCCTGGGGCATAAATGTTGTTCAACACAAAAATAATCAATAAAAACAGGCGCGTATTTTAGCAGTTTCCGGCCGTATAAAAATACTGTCTAGCCCGTCTCGCAGTTAACGCTTAAAAGCATAATTTATTGAAACCCGATTGTCATTCCGGCACGTTTTTAGCCGGAATCTAGCTGATAAAATCTTGTGGATTCCGGCTAAAAACGTGCCGGAATGACGGAGGAGCACTTAACTAAGTGCCATTCCTGTCTAGCCCTAAAATTATACATGTAGCAGACGATACCCAAACTGAGGAATTAATCACAACATTCCCGTCAAGTTCTGAAAAAGGCTACCTCAAGCGAAAGCTTGAGGGCGCAAAGTCACCGGTCTAAGGGATTTGATAAATTCTATGACAGCGGGATCGCCAGATGTCAATAAAGCTCCTTTGCTGACACCTCGCAAAACGATCTTTCAGAACTTCAAACGCTTTTTAAATTTGCTGTATTAACTTGCTGATTCAACAGTAAAAAGGATAAGCCATGAAGTTCCAAAAAATGACCGCCATTTTGATTGCTGTCTTCTTATTATGCCTGAGCGCATGCGGCGGTGGCGGTGGTGGCGGTGACACACCCAATAATCCGAACAATCAGTCCCAGCCGGGTGAAACTGTTATTAACGGCAAGGCTTAATCGGGAGGCTCCCTCTATGACTATTCGAGTGCTCCTGCAATCGCTAATCACGCTTTGCCTACTCAGCACATTGCCCGCAGCGGCTTTCGCCGAAATTCAGAAATTTGTGTATGTGTACGATCATACGGGGGAAATTTTATTACCGAAAAATGCGGCCGATCAATGCCCTGATCCCGCGGGTGGCAGCACGGCCGCCAGCGTTTGCCACGGCGTGCTGGTGGATGACAATGGCAATTACAGCGTACGACTGGATAGTAAAAAGCTCTCAATCGACAACCTCGTCCTGATCGCCAACGAATACGAATTGATATCGGCGGGCACCAGTGGCAATACCGAAGATACCTATGCTTTGGTTAACACAAAACGCCGCATCGATGCCATCGAAAAAGACGCCACCAACAACGGCGTGAACATCAACGATATTTCCGAAGCCACGGTACAGGCCGTGGAAAAAGTAAAACATGTGCCAAAAGGCAAAAAAGGCCACATCATCGCTGAGCTTGCTTCAGTCATCAAAGACATTGCCGCAGGCGCGCTCAACCACGCCATGGGGAATAGTCAGTCGGATAACACGCCCAGCGGCCAGACAGAGCAAAGAGTCAACGACTATGTCGCGGCGCAACAAGAGCGCTTGGAACAAAGCCAACAAGAGCTCTTGGTTTCCCTGGCCGAGGCGGCATTGGAAAACGAAGACAATCAACAGGCTCAATCACTGATCCGCAAAAATGTGGTGCAAGGCCTGGTGGAGCCGGCGACTTTAGAAGAAGTGGCCACCCGGGTGTTTAGCCATATTTCGGACTTGCAGATTACCGATCCCAGCGCGCCGTTGATGGTGTTGGAAGCGGATAAGTATCTGGTTTATTTTGACGAAACGGCTGAGTTGTCCACGGCTAACAGTATCAATGCGAACGCGTTTTTCGCGTACACCTGGCAAGGGGTGCAAAGCGAGACCAGTTCCGCGACATTTTCCAAGCCGGAAAAAGGCTCTTATTTGATTTGTGCCACCGGTGAAATCGATAACTCTAATGACAGCAGCACCGACTGCATCCGTATCGCCGTCAAAGACCAAGTGGAAGCTGTGGCCCGAGCCAGTCGGCTACGTGTGGGTACGGGAAACAATATCAAGCTGTCCGCCTCACTGAGCATCGGTGCACAAGCTTATAGCTGGACCGGCTCCGGTACGTTTAGTGACGCCAATGCTGAAGTTACTGAATGGACGGCCCCGCAAGTCCCCGGCACGTATGACATCACGCTGGGAGTCAACAATAATGAAGATACCGATAGCTTAACCGTCGAAGTATTCGACGTACTGCCCCTGGCCGTAGCGGAAGCCAGCCCTTACGTAGTGTATTTGCGCGACTTGTCGGCATCCTCCACTTTGTCTTCCGGTAGTATTTCCACAGACGGCTCGGCAGTGGATTCTTTGCAATGGTCAGTCATTGACTATCCCCAAGGTGCTCAAGCCACCATAGCGGACCCTGCGGCCAGAATTACTCAATTTACTACCAATATCCCAGGTGACTATACCATTCAATTGCTGGCCACCCGGCGCGGTCACACAGACAGTACCGAGATCAATATTCAAGTGCGTGATCCCGAGAAGCCACGCGCTGACGCCGGTGAAGATCAAATCGCTTATCGTAATCAAGCAGTACTGCTGGATGGCAGTCGCAGTTACGCCGCCGAAGGTAAAGCGCTTGCTTATCTATGGAGCACTAATGGCGCTACTTTAAACTCTCCCACGCAACCACAAACATATTTTATAACCGACACCTTAGACACCTACAATGTGACATTGGATGTGGACGATGGCTTGCTGAGCGACAGTGATTCGGTCACGGTCACCGTGGTCAATCGCGCACCGTCCGCCAGTGATGATGTGTATGCCAATTTATTGAATACTATTTTGTACGGCCAGCTGATCGCCATGGATCCGGACAATGACTCCATTACCTTCTCTCTGGTACAAAAGCCCACTGCCGGTGGAGTCACTATTGATCCTATAACCGGTGAATTCGTCTATGTTCCCGGCGGCATTAAAGGCTGCAAATACCATCCATACACGCGGCCTGAGGACAATGACAAAGGCGGCAAAGATGTACCGGTCATCAAACTGTGTGCCGACCGTTACGTTATTGCCCCAGGTGAAACAGTCAACCTCACTGCCTCCAACAGCATCAACGCTTCACAATTTAGCGGCTATGAGTGGTTAGGAGGTGCCGTGGGCGATCCCAATGATATACGAGACGCCACCTACACTGGTACCACGGAAGGCCTGCACCAGGTATGCGTAAAAGGCAATATCGGCCAAAGCAATAACACCAGCACCGCTTGCGTTGACATCATTGTCAATCCCAATCTATCCCAAATCGACGATGATGTGCAAACCGGCTTTGTGGATGTCTTCCACTATGAAGTGACTGACGGTGATAAAAACTCCAAACCTGGCATCATCATTATCACTATCGGCTGGGAGAACACACCGGCGGAAGTCGTCGACTTAGCTATAACGACTTTAGAAGACACTGCCACCAGCGGGCAATTGCAAGGCAGCGATTTGGACGGCCACGATATTACCTTTAGCATCGTGGACAATGCCAGCATAGGCACAGTCACACTGAATGACGCCACGACGGGCACATTCTCATACACCCCCAATCCCAATGCATACGGCGTAGACACGTTTACCTACGTAGCACACGACGGCTTTGAAAACTCGGCAATCGGTACCGTTACCATTACTGTGGAAAATACGAACGACGCCCCCGTGGCGCATTTCGCAGGCATACTCACGACCCTGGAAGATAACGCAGTCAGTGGAACACTGGGCGCCACCGACCCGGATGAAGAGGATGTGATGGATTTTCGCCTGGCCACCCTGCCCGCTAAAGGCGAAGTTATTATTACCAATGCACAAACGGGTGCTTTCACCTACACACCACACCAAGACTTAAACGGCAGCGACAGTTTTTTCTTTGTGGTTCACGACGGTACCTTGGAATCCAACGCCGCGAAAGTGGATATCGAAATTACGCCAGTCAACGACGCGCCGGTAACAGAAAATGTAGGACCGCTCACCACATTCTCCGACGAATCCCTGAGAGGAGAACTGAGTGCCAGCGATGTGGACAATGATGCGCTGATTTACAAAATACATTCACAACCGGGCAAAGGCACGGTAAGCCTGGATGCTGTGAGTGGCGATTATATTTACACCCCCAACGGTTCAGATTTGGGCGCCGACAGTTTTACCTACTCAGCCTCCGATGCGTTTGTATCTTCCAATGTATCCACCGTCAGCATCAACGTATTACAGGCCAATCTAGCGCCGGTATGCAACCAAGTCGGTCCCATTAGTGTATTCGAAGGTGTGCCTTATGGGGGATCGTTGTCTTGTTCCGACCCGGATGGTGGTTCGTTAACTTATATTATTGTCGACAAAGGCCATGCAGGAAGCGCTGCATTCACCGATTCCAGCACAGGCGAATACATCTATACCCCCAATCCGTTAGCCTCCGGTTCGGACTACTTTACCTTCAAAGCCAGCGATGGCAAAAAAGAATCCGCCCCTGTCACCGTGCTTGTTGAGCTGGTCGACGCATGTGCTGGCCCGGGCAATGATAAACGGGATAATGACGGTGACGGCTACGCTGATTTGGTCGAATTGGAGTTCGGCACGTTGATCAACGATGCCAACTCCAATCCGTTTGCGCAAATCAGCGGCGGTGCTACGGTCTCTTTTACCACTGATGACGATGGCGACGGTTACAGTGATATCGCCGAACTGTGGTTGTTGTCAGACTATAAAGATGTCGGATCAATGCCCAGTGAATCCACGTTAAAAGGCGTTCCCCGCTGCTTAACGGCAATATTTGACACCATACCGCCGGCTTTGTTTGCGTTTAATATCTTAACGCCCACGGTCGATGCCACCAGCGGCACGGCCAAAGCCCGGTTTTCTTTGACAGGCTTTGACGGCGCCGCGGGAATCAGTGAAATCAGTATCGTGGTAAAAAGCCCTTCCGGTGAAAAAGTCAACGGCAAGGCGAACTATAGTGACAAACCTGTCGCCGCCTTCGTGGAATTTGAATCTGATACATTCAACCAGTATGCGGAATCTGGCGTTTGGACCGTTGCAACGTTGGGCATTAAAGACGCCAACGGCAGTCAATTGCTTCTGAATACAGAGGATCTGGCGGGTAGAGGCTATCCCACTACATTGCAGGTTACCGGCCTTATTGCTAGCCCACCGCAATTGGTGTCCTTTCAGATATTGACTCCCTCCGTAAATATCTGCAACGGTGATGTCGCCAGTGTGCAAATACAGTCTACGGATGATGTTGGCGTTGCTCGCGCTGCGGTTGTACTACGCAGTCCCTCTGGAGAAACGTTTAACTGGGCTGAACTGGCCGCTGCTAATCCCGGCACATCCTGGACAGCCACTATCAATAATTTTGCCTATCGGATCTTTCCTGAACCGGGTACTTGGCAGATATCCGAGTTACGCATAACGGATACTCATGATCGATTGCTTACTTTGGATACGGCTGGTTTGTTATCTCTTGGCTATGCCGCATCCATTGAAGTAACCGGTTGCGAACCTCCGGAACTTGTCTTGAACAACTTTACAATACTTACGTCAGACGTCACTAACGCAAATGCCCAGTTTGAAGTTGACGTAAGCAGTTCCATCGGAATTAGTGCAGTAAAACTGCTGTTACAGCATGGAACCAGCCAGCCCTTAGAATTGCCGGCATATTCCGCCATGGATGTACCAACCAATCTGGTGCATATTCTTCAATCCGGAGACTTTAATGCCTGTGTTGACAATGGGTATTGGAAAGTGCATTCACTAGTGGTCCGCGATGCTCTGGGTAACCAATCATCTTGGAGCACACAGAACTTGTTGGATTTGGGATTTGCGACGGATTTTAGCGTCGATTTACCTGTTCCGGAAATCTGTAGCCATATTCCCAGTGCCTATGCTACTAGCTTTCAAACTGACGAGGATACACAATTCAGCGGAAGATTATTGGGTTATGACAGCTTTAATCATGCCATTACTTATCATGTGGTAAAACAACCCGCGTCGGGAACCGTTTCCATCACCAACGCGGCCACGGGTGATTTTGTCTTCACGCCTGTTGCAAACGCATATGGTGGAGACAGTTTTACGTTTAAAGTGAACGACGGTGCCGAAGACTCCAATATCGCCACGGTAACCATCACTGTCAATCCGCTCCCGGATCCCACCATCATCGAAGACCTATCCATAACAGTGGAACAAGACACTACGTATGTTGGACAAGTGAACGCCAGTGACGCCGACCGCCTACCGTTAACCTATGAAATTGTCAGTAACGGTCAACTGGGCACGGCCACATTCTTAACCAACAATACATTTCAATACGTGCCGAATCCGGGTGTTACCGGTTCCGATCTATTCACGTTCCAAGTAAGAGATGACAACACGGTATCGCGCACAGGGACAGTAAATATAAACATCATCTCCAATGCGCCGCTGCCGGGTGGATTCACTTTCACACCCACACGCGTGAGCTCTTGCTTAAGCTCGGTCCGTATAGAGGTGGAAGTGCCGCATAATCGATCAAACAGCGAATACAGTAATGTTCAATTAACATTGCAAGGACCTTCCGGTCAGGTGATCGGCTTCAGTGCGACACCGTCGGGATCGGGGAATATTTTCAAGCTGGTTAATGTAATTCAAACCAGTGCAATCAGCGGTGGTTTCGAACCTGGGTTGTGGACGTTTAGAAACCTGCTGGCTAAACGCAAGGGTGAGATCTATAGCCAGATTGTAATGAGTGATATAGAGGCGGCGGGCTTTGCGGCGACCATGGAAGTCGTAGAAAACTGCCCACCTGTGGCACACAATCAAAATATCACCGCGCCGGTAAATGAAATTTACAGTGGAACACTATCGGCCACGGATCCAGAGGGTGATCCGCTGACATTCCGAATAGTAAACAATGTCACTCATGGAATTGTAACTTTGGTGAATCCGTCCACTGGCGCATTTACCTATGCTCCTACATCCTTGGATAACGACGAAATCCGGTTTGTCGCCAATGACGGACTGTCAGACTCTAGTGAGGGAATCATCACAGTAGATATCATCCCAACACCGCAATGCCCCAACGCTTTTCCGTTAACCATCAATGTTGCCCACGGTACGGTATTCGAAGGCGTTTTAAACGCTGAAGACGCGTCCGGCAATCCATTGACGTACACAATCGTAAGCGGACCGTCTTCCGGGAACATTACTGTCACTGATTCCTCCACTGGTCATTTTCGCTATTTCCCGAACCCCAATTTCACTAGTGACAGCTTTACATACACAGCAAGCAATGGAATTTGTGATTCTCAGCCTGCAGAGGTTATTGTGAAAAAATCCTCCGCGCCTATCTGCGAATCCGATTCTATCGCGGTGCTTAAAAACGTACCCCACAGCGGCGCCGTCGCCTGCGGTGACCCTGAGGATGATGTCCTAACGTATTATTTGGTGAGCGATGGAACTCGGGGCACTGTCTCGTTAAATCCGGTAACTGGAAACTATACTTACACACCGGTAACCAACAGCGTAGGCCCCGACTATTTTGTGATAAACGCCAGTGACGGTGTCCATACATCTAACGAAGCGATTATCGCCGTGAATATTATCGGATCTTGCCCGACCGGAGGCGTCTTCCGAACGTTAGACAGCGACGCAGACGGCTATGTAGATTTTATCGAGATTGCTGTGGGCACCGACCCTTACAGTGCCACATCCACACCAGCGCAAATTGAGCCGCTGCCCCCAATGGCAAGTTTCGTTGATGATGATGATAGCGACGGACATACAGACTACATCGAACTATGGATGCAATCTGACCCCTTGGATGAAGCTTCCGTTCCGGAATACGTGTTTGATACCTGCTTTGATCCCACGTCCGATGGTATTAAACCGCGGTTGATCGGCTTCAATATCGATACACCGATAGTCGACCTCCGCAACGGTGATGCAGCAGTGACCTATTCGATGACTGTTTTGGATAACGCCTCTGGAATCAAACGGGCTCGTGTGAGCTTATTAACCCCAACGGGGGTGTTTGTCACCACATCGGTTTCGTTCGGCGATTATCCGCTGTTAAAAGCGTTTGCCTTGAGTACAGATCCGCTCAGTCAATTTGCCGAAGAAGGCGTATGGGAAATCTCCGGAATTACGCTGTTCGACGAAGCGGCTAACCGGCTGGACATCTCCACTGACGATTTATTGGATGCCGGCTACTCCACTACAGTGGAAGTCGTCAATCTTAACAGCGATACTGCACCACCCACTTTAGACGACTTTACCATCATAACTTCCGACATTGTGTACGCCGGCACGGAAGACAAGCGCATGAGTGTATCGCTGACATTGTCCGACAACAGCTCCGGTGTCGCTTCGGCCAGAGTGGATTTTATCAGTGCGTCCGGCACAGTAGTCAGTGCTTCCAAAACATTGGCCGAAAATCCAACCACCACTACCATGCAACTGGATACCAACATCCTCAGCTCGCACCTGGAAGAAGGAATATGGACAGTACATAGCGTATTGCTAGTGGATGCGGCGGGCAACAGTACTCAAGTGGTGGACGAACTGACCAACCGTGGATTTAGCAACACCTTGTCGGTCACCAATCCCAATACGGATTCTGTCGCGCCCACATTGGAGTCGTTCTCGGTACTGATACCGGAAGTCTACCCACTGTCAGGCGATGCGAAAATGAGTTTTGCGGCGACCGCTTACGATACTGCCATCAATATCAACGGCAACGATCCCGCAGGGATTGCAAAAATCCGTATCGACATCACGGGACCGGCCAGGCAAATATATACCGCATGGTCTTATTTTTCCGCTCCCTATCCGTCAGCTACCACGGTACAAATCGATTCAGCAACATTGAGTTCACTAAGCCAGGAAGGTACGTGGTATGTAACCTCGGTTGAGGTGTTTGATGATGCGGGGAATAGTACGTTATACGATCAAAACAGTTTGAGCGGTTACCCGACTGCCATTTTTGTTAGCCACTAAACCTTGCGCAAGCGGCACCGCATCGAATCTAAAACTCGGTGCGGTAGCCTGCCGCTAATCCCACGTCGTAGTAATATTCTTTATCTAAGGTGGTTTGCAGCTGAATATAGCCTGTGTTTCCACCCGGCCTTATGAATTGGATGCCATAGGCGAGTTTATAATAATCCGTATCAGGGATATTGGTCTTAAATTCTGAAAAATTGCCGGGGGCCGCAACCTTAGAGATGGTAATGGTCTCGGGCTCATCAGTAAAACCATGTATCCAAGAGGCGTCGAATTGATGCACTAATACGCCCCAAGAATAACTTTGGGCAATGGACAGGACGGTCTTAACATCAGAAAAGAACTGGTCGACGTTTCGTTGTTCAACTGCATACGCACCGTCACAGCCGGTTTCTTCATAGCCTTCTATGTTTGTGCTGTAATAATCGCCTCGGGCGGAAAAAGACCATGTCATACTGCCTCGCTGCAGCGCGTCGACACCACCGGCTAAGCTTGCCGTCATTAGTGTACTGCTGGTTGATCCATTGCACTCATAGTAAAGGGTGCTAAACGACCGAACGGTCAAATAAGAAAGATCCTGAGTATTTGCCGATAAGATTAAATCTAGGTTCGTCCTTTGTGATGGGAAATAACTCGCATAAAACGTCGCCGTAATGCCTTGAGCGTCAAAGTTTCCAGTATCGTAATCGAATTCCGCGTTTGTGCCACCAAAGCCTAAAGCGCCCCCTATTACGGCAATATCGGAAAAGCGATAATCCAATCCGGTTGTCAAACTGCCACTGAAAAATTCATAACCGTCTTCATAATCGGTTTCTTCATAGGCACCGGTATTGATGTTGCCATTTATGTACCAGCCATAATTACCCAGCTTTTGTGTATCAGCGCTTGCCCCACCGCCGGTATCTCCCGCGAAATCCGACAATACAAAGGATTTGTCATCAATTTTAAAGCTCAACTTACCCAAAGCCGCTTCATTCAGTCCTTGATGCAACGATGTCAATCGTCGCACGATGTTGTCGATTTGTTGCCTCGCCATATCGCCGCTTACCGACGCCTGGGCAGCCAGTTCCGCTGGCGCCATTTGTTGGTAAAATTCTCTAAGGTCTTCGGTTGCCCCGGCAGCAACAAGGGATTCCCACAAGCGGCATTCATCCTCAAGTTGGCCAGGTATATTCTCCTGCAGACAATTTTGACTGAATAACTCTGCCGTGGCATCCGCCGGCGTTTCACCTTGAACAGTGGCAGCGCCTATGGTGACGGTTATTGTCGCTTGTTCCAAAACACCGTCGTTGTCCACGCCATAGCTAAAGGTGTCTACATCATTTTGTACGCCTTGATTTGGGGTATAAGTAATGGTTAATCCGCTAACTACAGCGGCACCTTTTTGGGGTTGGGAAACCAATTGGACTTGTGGGTCGGTAACGCCCGTAATACTGGAGGTCAAATCGATCTCAATAGCCTCACCGGATTGTGTGCTGATACGTACCGGAGCTACCGCGGCAGAACTCACGCTAGCGGCCAAACTTAAGAACAACACCAAAAGGAAATTGAGTTTAGTTGTATTTTCCAATACCACTTGGCTCACCAAATAGATAAGACGAAAGAATGATGATATTTATGTAATCGGAGATGGTAAAACGATTACCTTTTGTACACAAACGAATTGTGATTTATGTTTTATCTGATATTAAGAATTAACAGCTTTAGAATATAACTAATAATTATATGGTGATGTACTTCCTCAAAGCACTGTATAGACCGACACTCAGTTAATTTGTACTGAGCCCCCCTTGATTTTGTTCACACCAGTCGACCGGGATAAAAGATATTCTCCTCTGATTATGATTTTGCCCGCTTTGGTCAAAGTAATACTGGATTTGCCGCACTGCAAAACTATTTCTTTTTCGGCGGTTAAGGTCACTTGATCGCCGTCGAGTTTCGCTTGTAATTTTTCCCCACCTAGCGCGCTACTGATATCGATAGCTAACTCTTCTACAGAAGGTTCTGAATTTTGCAACACGCCCATGATTATAGGGCGCAGAGGATTTCCTTGATCGAACGATAACACCACTTGTTTACCGGAATCCAAGCTATTGAGTTTTATGGTTGACATGGCCAGCAATGGCGTGGCGTAGGGATTACCCGAAAAGTTTACAAAGATTTTTTGATCGTCTTGCTCGTCGGCTACAGTAGATATCTCTCCAATCACCACACCGAATATCCGATTTGTTTCTTGAGGATGAGTATAGGTGGTATGTGCGTGACTATTTACCGGTCTCGATAACACAGCATTCAATTCATTATCCACTTCCGTGTGCTGGGTTATGGAAGTTTCAATATTTAAATCTACACAATTTTTTTTGTCTTTCATAATCGATCACCTAGTTACTGTTTATCTCATTAAGCAGAACGAGCTCTCACTTCAATCAATGGTTTTCCTGGTGATATTAAGGTTAACTCCAATGCGGCTGCATGCCGGTGCGTTTGTTTGCCAATATCTATTATGCGGTTTAACGACTCGACGTTAATTGGCTGACCACACAAATAGCGCTCATGCGCTGCATAATGATCTTTATAGTTTGCCCACCATTGCGCTATTTTATCTACATCAGGCCAGGGTAAATCTTCGTCGGCATCCATTTCAACGAATTCATCCTCCGGATTTTCCGATGGGCCGACCTCAAATCCTGCCGGCTCATCCCCAGCCAAATCAAAATCTATTAAATCAGCGCCAGTTATATTCACAAACGATTCGGCCGCTTTTCGTGCCAACTCTGGTATGGTCATAATATTAATTAACCAAGACACTAACACAGGCATCCCCACTGCACCAGCGAAAATCACCGCCTGCCGGAGTTTGGATTGGCTATTTCCCAATTCCTGCAACCAGTCCTGGGCAAGTTCCACGTTCATAATCCGTCCAGTCAAATCACAAGCTTTTTCAGAGTATTTACTGTCTGATAAGCTAACCGATTGCAATGCTGGCAAAGCCGCATCTAAACTACCCAATAAAGCTGCACTCCACGCTGACCAAAACCGGCAATCCTCATCATCATTATCTATATGTCCGATACATGCTTCCAGAAGATCCTTCCTTCCCAGTTCTCCCACTGCCTTTAGTGCTCGAGAACGCACATCAGTACTCTCGAACGTCAGATTTTCATTTAATGATTGTCCAATGTCTTTGCGAAGTACTCCTGACGCACCAATGGCAATCCTTTTTTGTATGGGTTCCATCGAGTTCAACAGGCGATGAATTATGGCTTCAGTCTTGTCACCGTTCTCCCAAGCCAACGCAGATACAATACCTTGGGAGAGTTCAAGTGACTGGCAACCGACATCGATAACAGAATCGATGATCTTTGGGTTATTTGTGCCAAATGCGGTTACGCATCCCACGAATATTTCCCCGGCGTCTTTCCAACTTAGATTTTCTTCGCAAGCTTGCCAGCCGAATTCGTTAGCCAGTTTGATGAAATCCAAATATCCTTCCAGGCGCTCGTCCAGCTCCGTCACTTCGAATCTATTATAATTGGGTGAGGTCACAGCTTGCTCTCTTAACAACCATAGATAAGAAGCATCATCCACTGCTTGTTCGGTCAATAAACGCGTTAGACGTTTTTCTAACATTAATTCTGTCTTACTATCAAATTATGAAGATTGCGATAACAACAATGCGCCCCTATCCCCTTCATAGGACGCGGCACATACCAGGATGCGACGGCTGGGTGCATATTGCCTTACGAAGGCCCTTATCGCCAGACAAATTTGAAAGAAACCGGTTGCCGCTCCAATTTCCCCAAAACTGGTCGCCGGCGTCCACATACGCATGTCCAACTGCCCTTCAAATATTCTGTTAAGTTTAACGACAACGTTCCCCCACTCTAGCGACTTTGGTCGATACCCATTCATATCATTGATAACTAGATTTATCTGATTAACATTTTCTGTGTTATTTAATACCGATGTAATAACTGAAGTGAGTTTTTCCCCGTCTGGCGAAAAATCATCATCATGATAGCTATATTTTTCTTTGTCCAAGGCGATACCGTCCACAAACGCCAGCATTGATCCATCCCGACTTAAAGCTTGTTCTCGTGGCTCCACGATAAGAAATGCAGCCCCTTCACCAGGCAATGCACCATCGCCGCCTTCAGGTGTTTTTAACTGTTCGGTTGCGTACAACCACTCCAGAGCCGACTCATCCATGTAACTGTCTACTCCGCCCACTATACAGATATCGGCTGTCTGAGTATCGAACAACTCCGCTGCCAGGTTTAACGCCGCCATTGCAGATGCTTGCGAACCGCGCAACACCCGCTGATAAGCAAATTCAATGTTTAAACTATTTAGGTTGATAAATTGGTCTATAATCAAATCATCACCATCTTTTTCATTTTCGCGTTCATACTTTTCCAGTGTTGGCCGGTAATCTGATTCAGGAGCACACAGCACCATTGCGACACGGCTTTTTTTCAAATACTCCGTATTATAGGTTTTACTAAAATCATCAAAAGCAAGTTTCAACAAATAGCCTAACCGGCCATATCCCTCGAACCCGGCAACCATCTCACATTCGTGCCCCTTTCCCTGTTCCGGATATTCGCTGTCGTCTACGGCGAATAACATATTAAGAGGTTTTACATTGTTTAGATTTATACGATGGGCTGCGCAGGCCTGAACATGCCCGCCTAACGGTGATGCCATCCCCATTCCGGTAATTGCGATTGCGGAAGCGTTTATCTGATCTGATTGCATAGTTACTTCTCAATCCAGTATATATTTATGCAGTTTGCCCTAAAAGAATATCATTCTGGTCAGTTGCAGAACTTATTGAGTGCAAAAAGGTAGGAATGTACTTATACGGAGGTTCAAGGTGAATATCGTTTAAATCTGCCAATATAAACATGGCCAAACCTTCGGTCCAAATTCGATCGTTAACGATATCCCAATAACTACCTCTGTTCTTGAGATGTTTCGCTTCTATGGATTCAGCATATTGAAAGTTCCAATCGGCAAATGTCTCTTGCGCGACCTCCTCGTCTTTATCCAACAAAGCCCTATAAAACTGCACCTTGGCAGGCTTAGACTCAAGATAGGTTTCAATTTCAGTACACACACTATAGAGATCTATGGATTGATAAGAATTATCTAGAGTATTGATCAAATACTCCTGAACGTACAATGCACAAAAAAATTCATCATCATATTCCCAGCGGGATTTTTGCTTGCTTGACAGCCGGGCGATCTCCAACGCTACATCTTGGCGGCCTACCACAATTGCAGCGAGTAAGGACTTATTATAATAAGCGGGAACAGTAAGCCCTCTTTTAATGCAATCGCGCAGAAACTCCCGACCGTTCTCAGCTGCCCGCATCATATACTTTGTGAACTTGCCGAGGTCATTCTCCAACAAAATTGCCGCATTGCCTATAGCGTACAATTGTTCGCACAGTTCTTTGAACTGCGACAATCGTTTTTTAAATTCGATATTGGGATCGTATTGGCCGAGGAGCTTTTTCATTTCTGAATGAGCGTTGTGTGCCACCGTCTCTACAGAAGTCATATTAATTCTCTTTAAATAGCAATGGTTAGTTTGATGACCAATGGGAATTTAAAATTTTTGGAAAAAACCAGTAAGTGATTCGCGTCTGGCATGAATTGATTGTTTGGTATCGAATTCTGATGGAATTCAGCAAATTAACTATAACCGCATGCTAAGACAATCTCTCAACTCTTATCGCTATTATATAAATCAATAAAGCGCCGAATCGTATTCCGATGTCTCAACAAACTTAACATTTTCCATGTTGGCATCTTCGATTGTATTTTTAAGAGTCTCACTTACAACATACCCTTTGGGAAATTCATTGGAGCGAAACAACGCCTTTTCGGCAGGTATACCATCTTCCTTTAGAACAATATTCTCAATCGATGAAATCAGTGAGTTATCTAAAGCTGAGAATTCTATTTTTGTTTCTTTTTTATTTATGTAGTCGACTGAATCCACTAAATTGACAATAAAATAGTTTGTAGCTTCTATTTTGTCACGTTGATTTCTAATTTTCACGGGTAAAAACTCAACTTCGCCGCAATCGAATTTCATCAGTAATTCTTTAAAAGGTTCAGATACGATTAGCAGCGAATCCAGGTTTTCAACAATATCGTATAATACTCTCATATCAGGATCGTCTTTCGACATATCCATTACCACGTCGCTAGGGAAACGATCTTTAAGTGCTATACAATCGAAAAATTCAAAATCTTCTACTGGGCTGGCCGACAGCTCTTCCAAAAAAGCGCCGTCATCACTATCTCTGTCTGGCAATAACATATAGTATTTCATTTGTTCTTCAGCTCTCTCAACGAATTCAGGCTAATTGTTTTTGGCCGTAGTTTTTAATGTATTTAAAATTCTCTTTTTCAAGCCTATGCAGTTCATTTTCAATATTAATGGCAATTGAATCATGAGGTTCTTTATTTTTTCTTTTCTTGTTTATAGTTCTTTTTAATTCTTTAAAACTCTGTCCAATTTTTCTATTGTATTTACCATGATTACTCGAATGAAAAGGCAGATTGTGATATTTGGTATCATCAGAATATTCCGGAAGAAAAATGATATTTTCACCCGAATTAATATCATATGTCGACCGCCGGATAATGGCGATATCTTTCGTGGAAAAGACATCGATAAAACAGTTCATGGGCAATATATGGTGCGCTTGCCATGTGTACGGTAACGACGCACCTACAGTACTCGATTTACCATAAGCATATTTTGCGCGCATCAAGTATTTTAATGCATCAAAATCCGTGGTCTGCGGAATGTTCTTCTCTATGGCGATAATGTCTACTTTTTTGCGGGGAAAAGCTTGGAAAAAATTGGGTTTAAAATCGGAATCGTAAAAGCGGTAAGCTTCAATCTCGGGGTCACCATAAATTTTACGATCACCGGGACACCCCGAGTGCCCCAAATAATGCCAGCCGTTTAAGGAATAATACATAGAACTTATTGAGGTTTTATTGTTATCCCCGTAATAAAACCTCCCTTTGACAATATTGCCTTCAACCTTTTGCTGGTCGTCTACGTGAGGTTCTTTCTTTTGTGCAGACTTTTTTTCGGGCTTGCTAGACTTTTGTGGATCACCACTGTGTTTTTTATAAATATGCCATGCAAGCCGTTCACTGCTAGAAACATTATCCGCCGTTTTTCTTTTTGCCATAAACTATGCTGCCTTTTTTAGTGGTAACATTTTCAGTGCGTATCACGTTCTGCAAGACTGTGTGCTACTTTATAGTTAAAGCTCTTTATCACAAATCAAGCACATTGGTTTCTCTCGCTTTTCGACTACAACTATGGGAATCTGAACTACTGGGAACGGCGCCGTGTTTTTCTTATTGTGCAGCATAAGGTCAAACGCCCTTGGCACGTTTTTGCCTTCTACAAACGTGTCTGGTGACCAGCTCACAAAATCCGCTTGGTGGGTAACAGTTCCGGATGCTACGCCTTTTTTATTGCCGGGTTCGTCGCCGGTACTTTTACTGAAGTTGGAATCTTTGACACAAACCGGATTACCGTCGCATTTTACGGTCTTCGCAGTTTTTGCAGAATCGCTGGAAAACGCGATATTAGGGTAAGGAATCGGTACGACAGCGTTGCCGATTTGTGTCAAACATACATCGGGAAAACACGAGGTAATACCCGAACTGCCTTTATGCACTACTGATCGCCCATTTACCCCAACTGTGACACCCATATTTACACCGCCTTCGAATTTATATTTAAATCGATTTATGCAGCATTTGAACGCTCAGGCTCTGCTGCTTCAATAATAGCCGTTTCTACTACAATTTGTTCAAGCTCGTCAATTCGCCCTGTAATCGGCATATCGGCCCGCCACAATTGTTGGAAAGTGTGCTCATTGGTATTCACGATTACGGTGTCTAAATACGCAGGCAAAACAACCTTATCGGTGAATCTAAACTGCACCTCAACCGCAGGCTTATACACTGGTTGTTTAAATTCGATGGTTCCCATGGGCGATGCATTGATGACTTTCACGGTTTCGTTGCCTGTGAGAAATCCATCGGTGATTAGATCCGGATGGGCGGCGTTGAAAAATTTCGGATCGAAATCTTCCGGTAGCAACGGCATTCGGGTCGCTTGCCAGGTTTCATCGTAGGTGCCCGCGTATTGGCGCCGCATTTGCCAGTGGGGAGCAATAAAACCGAAACCAGCGGGCATAGGCCGGTCGGTGGGAGATCGCACTAAATGTTTGGGATCTTCCAGGTTAGGCATGGGAACTTGGTGTTCCTGGCTATTGTGTTTGGCGATGAGCCCCTTGCCGATGGGATTTCTTTCATCGATCTCATGAAATTTCTCGTCCTCCGGGGTGTCGTCCATACCTCCAAATGCGTTTTCGTAAATCAATGGCATGGTGGTAAAAGGCTTGCATTCGGTCATGGCCCAAACTTCTTGGCCCTGATCTTGGTAATAGTGCCAAAAACGATCGCCGAAGACTCTAACCATTTTAGCCACCGGGCCTATTTTTAAAAAAACGTCCAA
>Ga0209536_100006176_pt1 | contig 18405 bp, 19 predicted proteins | sample DeeMarSeWOR28_12_FD_187461 | JGI IMG/M metagenome (GOLD analysis project Ga0209536, IMG submission 187461) | Marine sediment microbial communities from White Oak River estuary, North Carolina - WOR-2-8_12 (SPAdes) (version 2) | ecosystem: Environmental > Aquatic > Marine > Intertidal zone >... | reverse complement strand
AGAAAAAAGATATAATAATCCGTTATTCCTGATCAGTCAAACGCTGTTCGACAGAATGGAAAAAGGAACAATACATCATGAAACAGAAAAAAGATCCCGTTCTTCTGGTCAGAAAGAAACAGGGCATCGCATATCTTACCCTGAACCGTCCCCGGGTACTTAATGCGTTAAACGCTGAGTTACTGCATGCCTTACAAGCAGCACTGGACAAAATCAGGAACGATGCGTCAGTGAAAGGCCTCTTTATAACCGGTTCAGGAGAAAAGGCGTTTTCAGCCGGGGCTGATATCGCTTTTCTCAATGCCGCCTCTCCCCTGCAGATCAGGGAGCTGGCGGAACTGGCGGTCTCTGTGACCGGTCAGATCGAAAACCTTGGAAAGACCTCTATCGCGTTAATCAATGGCTTCGCCCTCGGCGGGGGCCTCGAGCTGGCGGAATCATGCATGCTGAGAGTAGCGGTTTCGTCAGCGAAGATGGGGCATCCCGAAGTACGCATCGGAGCTGTTTCAGGCTGGGGCGGTTCAACACGACTGCCGCGGCTCATCGGCAAAGGACGGGCAGCTGAACTGCTGCTGACCGGAAAAATGATTTCAGCCGTGGATGCGCTCGAAATGGGCCTCGTCAACGCAGTCGTTGATAATAGCAATTTGCAGAGCGCCGGTGAAAAGCTGATGAGAGAAATATTTGATAACGCGCCGGTTGCGGTCAGGTTTACCTGGGAAGCGCTTCACCGCGGCCTTAATATGACGGGCGAAGAATCAGCAAAACTCGGTGCTGATTATTTCGGACTGGCAGCTTCCACCGAGGATTTCAGGGAAGGCACAGGGGCGTTCCTGAAAAAGAAAAACCCCTCCTATAAAGGGAAATAGAAGATATTATCGAGGTCGGACCTCGATAATGCGGAAAATTAAATGCAGCAGCCCTTCAGCGTTTCCTCTACAGCCGGTATCTCGGCTTTGACTTTCACCGGATCCTTTGACAGCTTCAGGGCATTGTCAGGGTCCTTGAGTCCGTGGCCGGTCAGTGTACACACAACCGTGTCCCCTTTTGAAAAGAACCTGTTCTTTGCAATCTTTATTACACCGGCCAGAGACGCGGCGGACGCAGGCTCACAGAAGATCCCCTCCCTGGATGCAATAAAACTGTAGGCAGAAAGGATTTCATCGTCAGTCACATCGGAAATGATACCGCCCGACTCATCCCTGGCGGCCTCTGCACCCTTCCAGCTGGCGGGGTTTCCTATCCGAATAGCCGTTGCAATGGTTTCGGGATGTTCAACAGGGTGTCCCTTTACAATCGGGGCAGCCCCCGCTGCCTGAAACCCGATCATTTTCGGCAGAGAAAATATTTTCCCGGCGGATTGATATTCCTTATATCCTTTCCAGTAGGCGGTAATATTGCCGGCATTGCCGACAGGCAATGCATGATAAACCGGTGCGCTGCCGAGCTGATCGCAGACTTCAAATGCAGCTGTTTTCTGCCCTTCAATCCTGAACCGGTTAATTGAATTGACAAGGGCAAAAGGATGTTTTTCAACAAGCTCCTTGACGATCCTCAGCGCATCATCAAAATTTCCCTCGATCTGTATTACCATGGCTCCGTGAATCATGGCCTGGGCCAGTTTTCCCATCGCGATCTGCCCGTCCGGTATTATAACGATCGCTCCGAGGCCGGCCCTTGCGGAATATGCCGCAGCAGACGCCGAGGTATTGCCTGTTGATGCGCATATAACGGCCCTTGCGCCCTCTTCCACCGCCTTTGAAATGGCGAGCGTCATCCCGCGGTCCTTGAACGACCCGCTCGGATTTGCTCCCTCAAATTTAAAATAGAGCGTGATCTCTTCCGCCACCAGCTCACTGATATGGGAAGCCTTTATTAATGGAGTGTTTCCTTCATTTAACGTAATGACCGGTGTTTTCTCTGTTACCGGAAGATACTCTCTGTACTGATTAATCAATCCATGCCATGGTTCCATAGTTATTCCAGAATATCACCTTCCACCAGTTCGACGGCAACTCCCTGCTGCTTGAGTGATTCAATTCCCTTTTCGACATTTTCATCGGATCCATCAAGTTCGAGTATCATCTCGCCCACTGTTTCCGTGACACGCGCCCTTCTGATATTGGGGATGATGTTATATTTCTTTGCCATGGCAAAGATGACCGGCTCCTTTATCAAATCCTGCGGAAAAGTGAGTTTTATCCTTTTCTTCATGGTGTTCTCCTTTCGTCAAGTGGAGATTATACTCTCTGTATAATCACTTATCCGTTTTTCTTTTAAACGCTGCCTCCGGCAATGGCCGGGACGATTGAGACCTCATCACCGTCTTTTACTTCGGTTTCCTCATTTTTCATAAACCGCACATCTTCCTCATTGACGTAAATATTCACAAACCTTCTCAGCTTGCCGCCCTCAGAAATCCGTTCGCCGAACCCGGGATACTTCTTGTCCAGGCCTTCAATGAGAGAGATAACCGACCCCGGCTCACCATCAACCTCTTCTTTCCCCTGAGTCAGCCTCTGGAGGGGTACCGGAATTTTTACTTTCACAGCCATATCTGTTCCTCCTTATAATCCTAATTCGTAATTCGTTAATCGTAAAACGTTAATCGTACGCAACTTTTCCCGGCTCTTTCGTTACAATTAACTTCTAACAATATACATTTAAAAATTAACTCTTAAAGATTAACTTCCCTTTAGAGCGTTTATCTGTTTCAGCGTCTCTTCAAAAGACTTCAGGTTCGGGTCAATATGGTACGGCTCGACCGTATGCCCCACAATGGCCTCCTTGGTCTTCAGTCCGTTTCCGGTTATTGATAATACGGTTGAAGCGTCTTTGTCCAGTTTACCGCTCTCGATAAGCTTCATCGCTGATGCAAGAGTAACGCCGCCTGCGGTCTCAGCAAAAATCCCTTCGGTCCTGGCAAGGAGTTTTATCGCATCAATAATTTCCGCGTCAGAAACATCCTCTCCGTCTCCCCCGCTCTCTTTAATGACCTGCGTAGCATAATAACCGTCAGCAGGGTTCCCTATTGCGAGTGATTTGGCTATCGTGTCAGGCTTTACCGGTTTGATAACGTCCACACCGCTCTTGAGCGCGGCAACGATCGGCGAGCATCCAGTTGCCTGTGCCGAGTATACCTTTGAATGCAGTTCATCAATTAAACCGATTTCTTTCAGTTCCTTGAAGCTTTTCCATATCTTTGTAAGCAGTGAGCCGCTGGCGCATGGCACAACCACAGCATCCGGGGCCCTCCATCCGAGCTGTTCAACTATTTCATATCCCTGGGTCTTGGAACCCTCCGCGTAAAAGGGCCTGATATTAATATTGACAAATGCCCAGTTATACTTGTTGGCAACTTCACTGCACAGCCTGTTGACATCATCATAATTTCCATCAACAGCAATCAGGTTGGGTTCGTAGGCCAGTGATGCGACAATCTTGCTGCGCTCAAGACTGGCAGGAATGAAAATAAATCTCTTGAATCCACCCGCAGCACCGTGGGCGGAAACAGAATGCGCAAGGTTTCCCGTTGACGCACAGGCCACGGTATCAAACCCGAATTCCCGGGCCTTTGAGAGGGCGATCGCCACGACCCTGTCTTTAAATGAAAGGGTCGGATGCGTTACCGTATCATCTTTTATATACAGTTCCTTCATTCCGAGATGCTGTCCGAGCTTGTACGCCCTGACAAGCGGTGTATATCCTGAATGGAGTCCGCAGGTCGGCTCTCCGTCGATAGGCAGCAGTTCTCTGTATCGCCACAGGTTCTGGGGTCTTGATTTAATCATGTCCCTCGAGAGCGCGCCTTTTATTCCATCGTAGTCATAGACAACCTCGAGCGGGCCAAAGCAGAATTCACAGACGTAAATAGGCTCAACAGCATATTCCCTCCCGCACTCTCTGCACTTCAGACCTTTTACAAAACCCATCTCTCTATCCTCCGAGTAGAAAATTCGTCATTCCTTATTCGTGATTCGTTAATCGTCATTCGCTGTTATCAGTTACAATAAATGTCCTTAGATCGAACAGTACTCCTCCGGCATATCGGTCAGGTCCGTGATCTTCGGGTCCTTGCCGCATATCGGGCAGTCTTCATTCTTTGGCACTCTCACCTTCCTGAAATTTACTCCGAGCGCGTCATAGATTAAAAGGTTCCCCGACAACGGTTTGCCTTTACCAAGAATCAATTTCAGGACCTCTGTTGCCTGGAGCGCGCCGATGACTCCCGGGAGAACGCCGAGTACGCCCGCTTCCTGACACGACGGGACGAGCCCAGCCGGAGGCGGCTCTTCAAAAAGGCAGCGGTAACAGGGACCCTCGTGCGGCAGGATTGTCGTGACCTGCCCCTCGAATCTTAAAATCGCTCCGCTGACCAGGGGTTTCTTCAGCATGACACACGCATCATTAATGAGATACCTCGTTGGAAAATTGTCCGTTCCGTCCACAATAATATCGTAATCCTTAAAGAGATCAAGGATGATCTTACTGTTGATCCTCTCTTTGATCGCGATGACATTCACATCAGGATTCAGGGCCTCAAAGGTCTGTTTCGCTGAATCAGCCTTGTTTACGTCGAGGGTCTTTACACTGTGGGCGATCTGCCTCTGGAGATTGCTCAGTTCAACATGGTCGTTGTCCACCATTGCTATCGTTCCGACCCCGGCCGCTGCGAGGTAATATCCGACAGGACATCCGAGTCCTCCGGCGCCGACGATCAGGACCTTTGCTTCAGATATTTTTTTCTGACCCTTCCCTCCGACCTCGGGTAAAATAATATGCCTGCTGTATCGTTTTAACTGTTCCTCTGTAAAATCCATCAGTCCTCTACCTCTTTTCTTACCTGAACAATCCATTCCTTCGGGTTTATCTTTTCGACCTTCAGAACAGAATGCCCGTAATTTAACATCGCCTTGGGAATACTTTCAGAAGCCTCGGGATAGTCAAGGATGATCTCTATGATCTGTCCGACTTCAATGCTTTCTACTCCCAGCTTTGATTTAACGAGCGTATAAGGACACACCTCGCCGCGTATATCCAGTTTCTTGTCTATTTTTGCCCCTTCCATCTTATGCCTCTCCTCCCTCGACTCTTAGCCGCAGAGGTTTTCCCGACACAACCCTGAGACTGTTTATCTCTTTTAATGCCTGCGTCATGTCCCGTTCCCGTGCCTCATGCGTCATGAGGACCAGCGGTACGGCCTTCTCCTTTTTCCTCCCTTTCTGGATCATCGATTTGATGCTTATATTACGATTTCCCAGGATACCTGAAATCTTTGACAAGACCCCTGGCTTGTCAAGCGCTGAAAAACGAAGGTAGTAACAGGTCGTAATGTCCTCCATTTTTTTTACGCTTCGTCCGTTCTTTTCAGGAACACTCAAAGTCGGGGCTTTTCCAGCCGCCCCAAACTGGATATTTTTGGCAATATCAACAATGTCGCTTACAACAGCGCTTCCCGTGGGCATATCACCCGCCCCCCTGCCGTAATACAGCGCGGAACCGGTCGCATCACCTTCAATATAAATCGCGTTAAACACTCCATGGACACTCGATATGAGATCATCAACCGGGATCATTGTCGGATGGACCCTTAACTCTACCTGATCACCTGACCGTTTCGCTATGGCCAGCAATTTTATCTTATACCCAAATTCCGAAGCAAACTGTATATCCATCGGTGTAATGCTGCTGATCCCCTCCGTATAAATCTTTTTCATGGACAGAGGAATCCCATAGGCCAGTGAAGCAAGTATGGTGAGTTTATGCGCTGAATCGATCCCTTCGACATCAAATGTCGGGTCTGCCTCTGCATAACCGAGCGCCTGTGCTTCCTTCAGGGCTTCAGAAAAACTTACCCCCTCATCGGACATTTTCGTCAAAATATAATTGGCGGTCCCATTAATAATTCCAAAGATGTTGCCGATCGAGTTGCCAACGAGGGACTCTCTCACGATCTTGATTATAGGAATGCTCCCGGCTACCGATGCCTCAAATCCAATGTCTGCACCGTACGTGCTGGCGGTCCTGAATATGTCCTTTCCCTCTTCTGCAAGAAGCGCCTTGTTGGCAGTCACCACATGCTTTCCCTGTTTCAGGGCGCTGATAATGATTTCCTTTGCCGGATGAATCCCTCCTATCAACTCGACCACAATATCAATATCGGGATCATTCAGGATTTTGCCCGAATCGTTAATCAATACACCTTTTGGCAGCCTGATGCCGCGGTCACGTTTCGTATCAAGATCAGCAATATGTTTCAGGACGATGGGGAATCCGGCCCTGCCCTCAATCTCTTTCTGTTTCTTCAGCAAAATAGCGGCAGTTCCTGCGCCGACCGTGCCGTATCCAATAATCCCGACTGATATTCCTGATTTTTTCATGTTTTCCTGATTTAAAAATACGTTAAGATGAATGAATTCGTTATAACTAGATATTATGCTCCAAATTGCTCTATTAATTCAAGAGTTGCGAGTCGGGGTATTTTGTTACCGGTTTATGGTCATGCGTTATTTGTTAATCAGAACCATTAACCGTTGAACAGAGAATTACAATTCACCAATTACAAATAACTTTTACTTGCTCAACGCCTTTTTAATGCCCCTCGTTGCCTGCTTGATCCTGTGCTCATTTTCGACCAGTGCAAAGCGGACAAACCCCTCACCTGCGGGGCCGAAGCCGATACCCGGGGAGACAGCGACTCCACCGGCCTTTATCAGAAATTTTGTGAACTCAAGTGATCCCATCTGTTTATACGGCTCCGGAATTTCCGCCCAGACAAACATTGTTGCTTTTGGGGGTTCGACTTTCCATCCGGCATTGTTGAGTCCCTGGATGAGGACGTTCCGCCTGTTTTCATATACCTTTGCGATCTCTCTGACGCATTCCTGCTGGCCGCGTAACGCAATGATGCTTGCAATCTGGATCGGCTGGAACATGCCGTAGTCAAGATAACTTTTAATGGTCGTGAGGGCACCGACAAGCTCCCTGTTGCCGCAGCAGAAACCGACTCTCCATCCTGCCATGGAATAGCTCTTGGTCAGCGAGAAAAATTCAACGCCAACGTCCTTTGCACCATTTGCCTGGAGAAAACTGGGCGGACTGTATCCGTCAAAGGTCAGATCAGCATAGGCAAAATCATGAAGCACAATGACGTTGTTCTCTTTTGCAAAATCCACGACTCTCTGAAAGAACTCGATGTCAGTGCAGGTCGTGGTCGGATTATGAGGAAAGTTTATAAGCAGCACTTTCGGCCTGGGCCACGCTGACCTGAATTCTTCTTCCATACTCTTGAAAAAATCCGCGTCTTTCTGAACAGGAATACTTCTGACATCACCGCCTGCAAGAATAAAACTGTACGGGTGGATTGGATAAGCAGGTGCAGGTGTCAGGATAAGGTCCCCCGGCTCGGTCATGGCATAGGCAATATGAGACAGTGCCTCTTTTGAGCCGATGCTGATCACCGCCTCTGTTTCGTGGTCCAGATCAACGTCAAACCGTCTCTTGTACCATTCACAGATGGCGAGCCGCAGCTGTGTTATTCCCTTGGAAGCAGAATACCGGTGGTTCTTGGGGTTTTTCACCGCTTCGATCAACTTGTCGACAATGTGATCAGGCGTTGGAAGGTCGGGATTCCCCATCCCGAGGTCAATGATGTCTTCCCCTTTTCTGCGCGCCTCCATCTTCAGCTGGTTTACGATCGCAAAGACATACGGGGGCAGCCGTTTTATTCTCTTAAATTCGTACATTGTATCTCCTCATGTGCAGCATCAGCAGATTATTACATATTCAGCAGAATTTTTCTAATATTATTTTTAATACCCTCAGTCCGTACTCAGTAATCAGTACTCAGTAATCGGTAGTCGGTATCAGATTGATAAACCGACTACCGACAACCGGCCACTGGCTACTATGGTTAATCACCATCAAACATCTTGTCCGCATCCATGGAACTCCGGGTCAGCGGTGAGGATGCAACAGCCTCAAAACCCATCTCAAGCCCGATGGTTTTATATTCAGTGAACACTTCCGGCTTAATGTATTCAACAACTGGGATATTGGTCCGGCGCGGCCTCAGGTATTGCCCGATGGTCAGAAAGTCACATCCGGCGCCCCTCAGGTCTTGCATGACATCCAGTACTTCCGGCCTTTTTTCGCCGAGCCCGAGCATGATCCCTGATTTGGTTTTTATCCGGGAGTAGTTGTCCCCGGCAAATTTCAGGACATTGATTGATCTGGTGTAATCTGCCTTCTGCCTTACCGTTGAATACAGCCTCGGAACGGTTTCAACATTGTGATTAAACACGTCAGGATACGCGTCCAGAACAGATCGTAATGCCTCATAATCTCCATTAAAGTCTGGGGTTAATAACTCTATTTTAATTGATTTATTTCTATTTCTTACTGCTTTGATCGACTTAACAAACTGCGCTGCTCCGCCATCAGTCAGGTCATCCCGTGTTACAGAGGTAATGACCACAAATTTCAGCCCCAGTTCGATTGCCGCTTCCGCGACACGCTCCGGTTCTTCGGGGTCGAGAGGCAGAGGAAGGGATGAATCGACAGCGCAGAAAGCACAGTTCCTCGTGCACCGGTCACCGAGTATCATGAATGTCGCGGTACTGTTTGAAAAACACCTGCCCTGATTCGGGCATCTCGCCTCCTCACAAACAGTTGAAACTCCATGGTTTCTCAGGATCTTCTTCGTTCCATGCATACCGGTTGATGGTACTTTTATCCATTCGGGATGTCTCATAGCCTTTAAAAGTAACTGATTGGCATCAGGATCGTCAAATCGACATGCAGCCGTCACTCAAGATTGCAAATGAAAATTCCGACTTTAATTACTATGAATCGCATATACCGCATTGCCGTGATTCTTTATACAGCCGCAGTGATCGCTTTATTTTCATTCGGCTGCGCACGGAATACTGATGTCCCCGCTGAGCTCCTCGGCGTATGGAAAACCGCAGCTCCAAACTATGCAGACCGCCACCTCGCGTTTGATCAGTCTTACATAACGCTCGGATTAGGTGCAGCCGGGGAAGTATCGTACATCATTAAAAACATAGAAAGCAGGAAGCAGGACAGCGGCACGGCCTACACATTTTATTATGTCGATTCAGAAGAAGAAGAGTGGACTCTCGCATTTTATTATGAGCCGGCCAATGACGGTTTAATCATATTGAATAACAGCGAAAATGTATGGAAAAAAATAAATTCAGGAGAATAATATCATGGGATTCATTTCAAGAAGACGTAATTTTGTGGTCAATAAAGGCCTTCAATTCAGTCTGCTCTTCATTACCCTGGGATATGTAATATTTTTTCTGCTCGTTATAGCCGCAGCACTGTTTGTTCCGCTGATGGTCAATCTCAAAGCAGACGGCGGCAACATTTCGAAGAAGGCCCTGGAGTCCGCAAATAATCTTATTTTTTTGCATAATAATTTCTGGCTTCCCAGTCTGTTATGTCTGGTCTCCATCAGCATTCATTCCATCAGGACGTCCCACAGGATCGCAGGGCCGATCTACCGCCTGAATACGTTAGTTGACTCGATTAAGCAGGGCATCCTGCCTGCACCGCTGCACAGCCTGCGCAAGGGAGATTACCTGAAGGAAGAATTCAATAATATAAGCGGGATGCTCGATAATCTCCGGCTGAACCTTGGTGACATACAGTCAACACATGAAGACCTTAACAAAACCATTGCTCAATGCAATGAACTGTCGGGCACAGCATCACAGGATGCGCTCATGAAATCAATAAACGAAATCCAGGCCAAGAGCAGTCAGCTTGGAGAAAAAATAGGATATTTCAATATCCTGAGCAATGCGACATCCTGTGGATCGTCACGTGATAAAACGGAAACATTCAGCGGCAATTGTGCCTGCGGCGAACAGGACGGTGGAACATCGGAAGTGAGTGTTAACAGGGAGACATCCTGATACGCACACATCCATCATGAAAACGGTGAACCGGTACCATATGACAGTCAGCACACGAAAAATAAAGTCGTCAGGAATGACGTTAGTCGAAGTGGTCATCGTCATGGCAATACTTGTAATTCTGGCCTCTATCAGCTCGATCGTTTACATCGACTATATCAACAAAGCGAGAATGTATAGAGCCATGGATACAATCGGAGCGTTATCAACTGAAATTTCCTCGTACGGCATGGACACAGGAGTATACCCGCAATCCCTTGCAGAAATAGGATACGCCGGCCTGCTGGATCCATGGGGTAATCCTTATGAATATGTAAATATAAGAAACGCGGGGTCAGGGTTTGGTGGCATGAGAAAAGACAAGTTTCTTGTCCCGATCAATACCGATTTTGATTTATACAGCAAGGGGCTTGACGGTCAAAGTGCAACAGCTTTGAATGCCGCGAAGAGCAAAGATGATATTATCCGCGCCAACGACGGCCAGTACATCGGTCTTGCCGGGGGATTTTAAGATACTATTCGTTCCGGATCAGTACGTATGAACCTTCCAGGATTTAACTATTTAAAAAAAGGATTCCTTCGGAGCAAGGTTGCAAAGAGGATCTTTTTCCTCTTCATAATCTGCGCCCTGCTCCCTTTACTCGCGTTCGCATGCTTATCGTTTCAGCAGGTTTCGGAACAACTTTATCTCCAGGCAGAACAGCGTCTGAATCAGGAAAGCAAATCAGCCGGCTTCGAAATAATACAGCGGATGTCATTGCTTGAAAGTACTCTTGACATACTCGTAATGCAGCTGAAGAAGGAAAGCGGCTATTCACTTGAATCCTTCTTTCGTAATGCCCGCTCAGAAGGCAATAATCAGTTCAGCGGGATCGCCCTTGTCAACGACAGCTCGCGGGTTGTGACATCTGCCGGTGATATACAGAGTTTCCCCGATGTAAGTTCAGAGCAGCATGACCACATTCGTGCGGGCAAAACACTGTTAATCGCCCGGACGCATGACAGGGCGCCTGCCGATATTTATATGGTCAGGCAGGCAGACAGCTCACAGAGACGATTGATCTTTGCTCTTGTTTCCAATGAATATCTGTGGGGGGATATTTTGTCCACCTTCCCTTCAATGCATACGATCATACTTGACAGGGATTTCAATAACATCTTTATGTCTGATTCTGACCTCATCAATCTGCGGACATTAAAAAATGTGCTCTCTAGCAATATGAGCAAAAGAAATTTCAGGTTATCCTCCGGCTCACGGAAACTTCTCGCAAGCTACTGGAATATTTTTCTGCCGACCCGTTTTTTCATCAAGTGGACCATCGTGCAGTCTCAGGAAGAAGCAGAGATTCTCTCCCCGCTGGAACATTTCAATAAAATCTTTCCCCTGGTCATTGCACTCTCAATGCTGATCGTTCTGTTACTGAGTTATGGACAGATCAGGAGACACCTGACCCCCATCGAAATGCTGCAGAAGGCGATCAGGAGAATCGGGGACAGAGATTTTGATACCAGACTCAATATAACCAGCAAAGATGAATTTCAGGAACTCGGATCAGCCTTTAACTCCATGACCGAAAGCATTAAAAATTACATCTCAACGTCAATGACCATAAACAGAATAGGTGTTGCCCTTTCAGCAGAGAAAAATGCTGGCATGCTGATAAAGATTATTCTGAAGGGGGTGATGAAGATCGCCAATGCCGACGCCGGAATTATATATACCGTCCATGAGAGCGGAAAAGTCACTGTTGCATTGATGCATATACAGTCCCGGGACCTGGAAGTGGATTCGCACAGTAATGGCGACGACCCGTATAATGCTCTCGTTCACTCAAAAGTCATAAAACTGACGGGAAGTTCAATTTTCAACAATGTGTCGATTAATGTCCCGGATATTTATCATTCAAAAGGGTTTAATTTTTCAATCAACATGTGTTTCGACGAGATGATCGGCTACACATCGAAATCATCCCTGAGCGTTCCGATGAAGAACCACGAAAATGAAATTATCGGGATCCTGCAGCTGATAAACGCACAGGACAGAATGACACGCGAGATTATCCCGTTTTCAGATGACGATGAAAAAGTGGCGCAAAACCTCGCATCTGTTGCCGCGGTAGCAATATCAAAGAACAAACTGCTCGAAGACTTTAAATTACTGTTTGATTCACTGGTAAACCTCATCGCGACCGCAATTGACGAGAAGTCTCCTTATACCGGAGGGCACTGCAGGAGGGTCCCTGACCTGACCATGATGATCGCCGGGGCAGCGTGCAAATCAGACCATGGCATTTTCAAGAACTATTCGTTGACTGAAGATGAAATGTATGAGTTAAAGGTTGCATCGCTTCTGCATGACTGCGGGAAAGTGTGCGTGCCTTTTTATATAGATAATAAATCGAGCAAACTCGAAACAATATTCGATCGTATCCATTTACTTGATGAACGGTTTGAAATCCTGAAGCGGGACGCCCAGATCTCATTTCTGAAGAATAAACTGTCGCTGTTAAAGAACAATGGAGATGCGCTACAGCATGAAATGGACGGCCACCTTCATACTTTTATTGAAGAAATTGAAGACGACAGAAAATTTCTTCATGCCTGTAATAGCGGCAGGAACCTTATGGGTGAATCAGACCAGGAGAGATTACGAAAAATTTCGGTCAAGTATAGATGGACAGATCCGGACGGGAATGAGAAGCATTTTCTGTCCGAAAGCGAATTACATTATCTCAGTATTCCCCGCGGGACGATCACCGATGAGGAGCGGAGCATTATCAAGTCACATGTCAACACCACAAGCATGATGCTTGACTCCCTGCATTACCCCAAGTCACTCCGTAATGTTCCCAAGTTTGCCCGGGTCCATCATGAACGGATGGATGGGAAGGGCTACCCGCATGGATTGTCAGGAAACCAGATCCCCATAGAGGGCAGAATGATTGCCATCGCAGACATTTTTGAGGCACTGACCGCACATGACCGTCCGTACAAAAGAAAGTTTTCCCTGACAGAAGCACTGAGTATTCTCGGCTCGATGAAAGAAGACGGCCATATCGATCCCGACCTCTTTGATCTTTTTGTCCGTGAAAAACTGTACCTGAAATATGCAGAGCAGCACCTCCATCCTGAGCAGATCGATGATGTGGATCTAAGCAAAATACCGGGGTTCGCCTGCACCGTTTAATTATTTATTTTTCATGGAACTCATTTGAGATCTCATGTCCCCTTTACAAAATTTCCCCATACTGTGTGGGGGCATATCCTGATCTCTTAGCTGCACATTTCGCTTATATTGCTCATTCCGCGTTTCACGCTCGCTATTAATCCCGATTATAAATTTATTAATGCATTTTAATAGACAGCACGTCTTTTTAATGATAGGTAGTAAGCTAGGGAGACACCGTATGCACCCCGAAAAGAGAAAATGTAAACGAAGCGATATTTTTCTGATCATTCACTTTCGTACGATTCATGATTCAGATGGATACGCACTCGGAATATTCAGAAATTACTCTGATGACGGGTTCAGCCTCGAGTCACATAATTTTAGTTATAAACCCGGACAGATTCTGGAATGCACCATAAGGCATCCGGGAAGCAGCGCATCACTCTCCATCCTTGGCGAAATCGTATGGAAAAAAGACGGCTGGTATGATTCTGCCATGGGAATAAAGTTTTTGGATATGGACGAATGCCATTTAAATGCCCTTCGGGAGGTTGCGGATGCCGGACAAATGGAGAACGCTGCAATTGACTCTGAAGATAGTGCATTGAGCACCACACAGGAAAACCACATTCAAAAAATAATAGGGGATACTGCGTCTCATGATATCGCTGGAAGCCGCGCACTCTCTCCTGAAAGGAAAACAGACACGCCCTCGCGTGGCAAATCTTCACCAAAGCCCCGCAGTTCATATTTCTTTTTTTTTCTATTTATTGTGCTGATCGTCGTGATTATATTTGGGGTTGCAGTACAGGACGGCAAAGATATCTTCCCGGCGGTAACTCTCTACGAACTGAACACAGAAAGCCCGGTACAGGGTCAAAACAGCACTGCTGCCGCTGCTGCTGCATCTGACAATACGCCTGCCGTTTATGAAAATGACCCGAAATTCGCACCTGCTGAAAAGACTCAGGCCGCTGACCGCCCGAATGCAGCTGCCCTGCCCAAAGAAATAATCAGGGATGAAATTACCTTTGATGCAAACTCAACCGACATATCATCACAATTCTATCCGGTCATTGATAAGGTCGCAGACATTCTCCTCGCAAACCCGGGGCTTACGGTGAAACTGGAAGGGCACACAGACAGCGCCGGATCGGAAATATATAATCTGGACCTGTCAATACGTCGAGCCGCAGCAGTACGAAATGAACTTATGAACAAGGGAATCCTCTCTTCCAGAATAAAAATAATATGCTTCGGGCATTCAAATCCCGCTGCTTCCAATGACGTTGAATCAGGGAGGATGAAAAACAGGAGAGTCGAAATCTCAATCCCTCTCTCACATTCTTGACTGGATATTTACCATGATCTCGGAAAAGATCTCTTTTCCCCCGGTTCCCGATCTATGATTTGAATACGGGACCGTTCCCAGAAGCGGAACTCCTCCGAGCTTCTCAATGACTGCAGGGTTCGTCTTATCCGCAAGCCCCCTTCTTTTCTTGACCGCATAATTTAATACGATCCCGAGCACGTTTAATTGCTCATTCATTGCGGAAGCAATTGTCAGAAGGGTATGGTTGATTGTTCCGAGCCCCGGTCTGGCCACAATCACGAGCGGGATGTTTAAGTCCCTGACCAGATGGAGAAAAAGATAGTCCCCTGTAACAGGGACCATAATTCCCCCTGCCCCTTCAACGATCGTAAAGTCGTATTTTCGTTTCATCCTTGTATATGATGAAATTATCCGTTTCCTGTCAATTGCAACTCCCTCAATCTCTGATGCCACCGAAGGAGCAAGAGGACTGCGCATTCTGAAGGGATTGATCAGCCCCAGCGGTTCTCCTGCGCCGGAGGCCTTCACAAGCCTGAGCGCATCCCGAGGGATGAGGTCCCCTTTTTTTACCCTGCAGCCGGTCTCCACCGGCTTCAGGGGGCATACGCTCAATCCTTTTTCCCTGAGTGCCCGGATTAAGCCGGCGGCTACATGCGTCTTGCCGACACCAGTGTCAGTTCCCGTAATGAAAATACCTTTCCCCATAGTCAGTAGTCAGTAGTCAGGGCTCAGTTGTCAGTCCTATAACCGACCGCTGTCCGCTTGGCCCTGAGCCCTCTCTTTATAAAATTCTGCTGTCCAGATTAAAAACCTGCCCCGTTATCCCCGTTTGCCCGGCAAGATAACATATGAATCCTGCTGTGTTCTCAGGCTTTGAAAACTCCTTTATGAGACTCTGTTGCAGCGCGGCCTCCTTTGCGTTCAGCGTTGCGTCAATCCCCATCCCCGTCATCATGAAACCCGGCAGCACGGCATTGACCATAATATTGTATCCTGACAGCTCTCTGGCCGCTGTTTTCGTGAGACCGATGATCCCCGCCTTGGATGCCGAATAAGCGGCAAGCCCCTGTTTCCCTGCAACACCGGCAAAGGATGATATATTAATGATGTGCCCTTTTTTCTGCTTCATCATGAAGCGGCCGACTTCGCGTGTTACCTGAAACGTCCCCTTCAGGTTCGTATCGATCACATCATCAAATTCTTTTTCTGTTGTCTTGATGAGGAGGGACTCTTTCGTTATGCCCGCGTTATTTACCAGCACATCAATAACACCCCACTCCTGTATAACCTCATTCACGAGCGACTTTACATCTTCTGCTGCCCGAATGTCCGCTCTTACGATTATTGCCTCCGTTAACAGCCCCGCAACATTCTCAGCCTCATCTTTTTTGTCCTTATAGTGCACGACCACCTTGTGGCCATTCCTGCCAAACTCAACGGCAACCGCCCTGCCAAGACCCCGTGATGCCCCGGTAACCAGACAAACCATATTCGTTATTCGTTATACGTTATTCATTTTGATCAATTAACCATTAACGATTAACTTTGTGCGTTATTTAAACTTACTCATACAATCCAGGACCCTGTCTATATCATCATTCGTATGCGCGGCTGTCACGGAAAACCTGATCCTGCACTTATTTTCCAGCACAGTCGGTGGTCTGATTGCAGGAGCATAGATATTGTTCCTGTATAAATTTTTTGAAAGGCGAAGGGTATTTTTGGCATCCCCTGTCAGAATGGGAATAATCGGTGTTTCAGATCCCATGGTATCATAACCAAGCTCTGTCAATCCCCTGAAGAGCCGCTCCCTGTTACTCCATAACCGTTTCCTGAGGCGCAATGAACTGGTAGAAAGAATATGAAGAGCCATAGCGGATGCAGATGCCACGGCAGGCGGTAATGCAGTTGAATAAATAAAGCTCCGTGACCTGTTCACCAGAATATCGATGAGTGACCTTTTCCCTGCTGCAAACGCACCGAAACATCCTGCTGCCTTACTGAGCGTCCCCATTTGTATTATGGCGCTGTCTTTGATGCCGGAATGTTCCATCGCCCCTCTTCCTGTTTTTCCGAGCACCCCTGTGCCGTGAGCATCATCAATCATCAATAACGCACCATATTCCCTGCTCAATGCGTGAATTGACTTCAATGGTGCAATATCTCCATCCATGCTGAAAACCGTATCTGTTATAATCACCTTTCGTTGAACGGATCTGGATTTGGTGGATTTTTCCAGCAACTCCTCCAGGTCAGCCATGTCGCAGTGTCTGTATATTTTTATTTTTGCCTTTGAGAGTCTCGCTCCATCAATTATGCTTGCATGGTTCAGCTCATCGCTGAATATGACCGAATCCTCGCCTGCAATAACCGGAATTATCCCTGTGTTGGCTGCGTATCCGGAGTTAAATACAACAGCCTTCTGGGTATTCTTAAACCTGGCTATTAACTGCTCGAGCATGACATGAGGCACAAGCGTGCCGCTTAACATCCTTGATGAACCTGAACCAACACCATTTTTATACAGTGAGACAATTGCCGCCTTGACGATTTCTCGATGTCCTGAGAGGTTCAGATAATCGTTCGATGAGAAGTTCAGGTACAGTTCACCATTAATCACTATATGAGGACCCTGGGGTGAATCTATTGTGACAGCTTTTCTGAGGAGGGAGGTCTCTTTGAGGTGTTTCAGTTCTTCCCTGAAATAATCGGTCTGCGGTCTGCGGTCTGTGTTCTGAGTACTGCTTTTATTAGACCCCTTCACGCTCATCCGGAGCCCATATATATTTATGGATCTGCAACTGCACCCTGACCGGGAGATTATCGTTCAGTATCCATGTGACAAGGTCTTTCGGTGAGAGTTCACCATAGGCGGGAGCCATTAAAATATTATCGAATTTGTCAAAAAGCTTGCTCTCTTCAATAATCCCTTTGGCCCAGTTGTAGTCAGACTCATCCATGAGAACGAACTTTATCTGGTCCGTCTTCTTAAGAAACTCGAAGTTTTTGGGTCTCATCCGCTCGCTCATACCGCTTTTGGGTGTTTTATAATCCATAATAATATTCAGACGCTTGTCCAGACAGCCGATGCATATTGAGCCGTTTGTTTCTATGAGAACAGTATAGTCCCTGTCAAGAAGAGATTTCAGCAGTTTGGGAGTTTCCTCCTGGAGCAGGGGTTCGCCGCCGGTAAACTCGACGCACTTTACCCCGTATTCTTCAATCTTGGAGACTATTTCCTCATCCGATATTTCTTTGCCGTGGTAATAGGCGTAGTTCGTATCACAGTACGTGCACCTGAGGTTGCACCCGGCAAGCCTGACAAACGTACAGGGCAGTCCCGCAAACGTCGACTCTCCCTGGATACTTTTAAAAATCTCGTTAATTTTCAGCATCGTCTCTAAGATATTGTATAAGTTTATTGAGTATAAAACAAGCCTCTTCTATTTTCTATTCTTGACAAGTGGAAGGCTGCAAGAGGTATAATTTGCCAAATGAAGAAAACACTCTTTCCCCTTTTTTTCTGCTTTCTTTTCCTGTTTCTTTTCATTCAACCTTTATACGCCGACATTATCGTCATAACCGTCGATGGAGTTGTCAATCCTGTCATGTCAGAGTTCATTACAAAAAGCATTGATCATGCCGCAGAGAATCAGGATGATCTTCTTGTCATTGAACTTGATACTCCCGGCGGCCTCGACACCTCAATGCGGTCTATTGTCAAAAAAATAATAGCCAGCACAATTCCGGTTGTTGTGTATGTCGCCCCGAGCGGGGCCCGTGCCGCCTCCGCGGGTGTGTTCATTACGCTGGCAGCGCATGTTTCGGCCATGGCCCCGGGAACGAATATTGGCGCGGCGCATCCGGTCGGCGTCGGCAGTAAAATGGACAAGACCATGGCTGAAAAGGCCGTGAATGATGCTTCAGCATATATAAAATCATTAGCGGAAAAAAGGAAC
>Ga0209536_100006175_pt1 | contig 18407 bp, 14 predicted proteins | sample DeeMarSeWOR28_12_FD_187461 | JGI IMG/M metagenome (GOLD analysis project Ga0209536, IMG submission 187461) | Marine sediment microbial communities from White Oak River estuary, North Carolina - WOR-2-8_12 (SPAdes) (version 2) | ecosystem: Environmental > Aquatic > Marine > Intertidal zone >... | reverse complement strand
GCTTTGCGGAAGAAATCCGGGAAGGCATCTCCACCGGACCCGCTCCAGCCATTGATCAGCATAACTTTAGGACCAAAATTAGCCACAGGTGGCCATTGCCAGTCTTTACCGTCTCTTACTGCCCAATACGCCAAAGGTTTTCTGTTGAGTAATTCAATAAAACGGTCAGGGATCTGTCCGCCACTGTTAAATCGTTCATCAACAATTAAACCCTCTTTGTCCCATTGAGCCATAAATTGTCTTACAAGTTCATTTTGTCCATCAATTCCTGTGCTACGCACATAAATATATCCGACTTTTCCATCTGTTGCATTTTCCACCATGTTTCTATTGGTTTCAATCCAGGATAAATGTCTTAATCGAGTCTCATCAGTCATAGTTTCCACAACCACTTTTCGACTTCCCTCAAAAATAGGCTGTGAATTTAGCGTCAATTCCACTGTTTTACCGCCAAGTCCCTGGAATGCAGCATACGGTTCCATAGTTGTTTCAACTGGAATGCCATTTACTGCAAGCAAATAATCACCTTCTCTGGCTTCAACACCCGGCATGTCCAATGGCGATTTTACCTCAATGTCCCAGGAAGCTCCTCTCAGGATCTTTTTGATTTGATATTTGCCATCTACTGAAGCATAATCAACACCGAGGTATCCAATGTTATCATTTTTTCCATTTTCCTGATCACCACCACCTCTATAGGTGTGTGAAGCGTTTAATTCACCAATCAATTCCCCAATGATGAAGTTGACATCCGATCTGTTGGCGGCATCATCAATCAGCTTGCCATACCTGGTATACATTTCATCCCAATCCACGCCATGCATCCCTTCATCATAGAAAAAGTCCCGTTCAAATCTCCATGCATCCCTGAATATCTGTTTCCATTCAGCCATTGGTTCTACGGTCATTTTCATTTCCCCGGTGGGCAGCATTTTATCCATTTTCTGGTCAGCTTTTACATCTATGATGGCCAGCTGTGATCCTTTTCTTACTAACATTTTATTTTCATCAGCTGAGATTAAATAGCCGTTGACATCACTAATAATAGTTTTTATTTCCCGTTCTTCCAGGTCAAAATAATTGATGGAACTTCCATTTTCACCTGAACCGGTATTAGGGAATTTCTGGTAGACTACTTTACCTTTTACAGCCTGGATATTATTGTAATTCCCTGGTTTTTCAGGTAAGATCACCATCCTGCTTTCAAATCCATCCAGATCTATTTCAACTGGCTTTTCTTCTGCTTCGCCATCACCTGTGTCATCATTTTCCTTTTCCTTTTTATTTTTCTTTTTGTCTTTTTTCTTGTCCGTACCATCGTCTTGTTCGTCATCGTTTTCCTTCTTGATTTCTACTTCATCATTCTTAGGTGCAAGCGGACTAGCTATATCTTTTCTAAGTGAAATAGCTGCGATTTGGGTAGCGTTTGGATAGATAAATGAATTATCAAAATCACTGTAATTCGGGTTGAAGTTTCGATTTGTTAAGACATACAAATATTTTCCTTCCGGATCAAATGTCGGATTCATCGTGTTATAATATCCACTTGTCGCCTGATGTTTCACATAATTTTTACAGTCAAATAGGAATATGGCGGAACTTCGATTTTCCAGGCCTTTACTATACGTCATCCATTTGCTGTCTGAAGACCACGAAACACTAAAGTTGGAAAGGTTTCCCTGAAACATATAATAACCCTGGTCAACATCAATGGTTCTCTTATTATCAACTTCATAAATTTTCATTTTCATTGCTTTATCAACGAAAGCAAGCTTTTTACTGTCCGGTGACCAGTAAAGTTGATACCTGTATCCCGCACCATAATTAGTTAGTTTTTGTTCAAAATTGGTTTCCATATCCAGTAAATACAATTCATATTCACCGGTTTTATCACTCCAAAATGCGATGAATTTCCCATCAGGAGACCACGCGGGATAGCGTTCTGCTGCGCCGCTTGTCTGGGTAAGATTTTTTACATAACCGTTTTCAGCCGGAACAGAAAACAGGTCGCCCCGGGCTTCAATCACAGCGCGGTTGCCATCAGGAGAAATCCAGGCATTGGCCATATATTTGCTGGCATCAGTCATTTTTGACTGTAAGGAGATTTGGTCGGAGACCACCTTTATAATCACCTCATTGATTGACTCATTGCCCAGATTCAATACATATAGTTTTCCTCCCGCTTCAAACACGATATCACTGGGACCAATGGAAGGGAAATGCACATCAAAATCTTTAAAATCGGTGAGTTGTTTCACTTCTTTTGAAACCAAATTGTAGGACCAGATATTGGCCCGTTGTTCTTCGCCTCGATCTGAAAGAAAATAAATCTTGTCGTTGGTCCACATGGGGATCTCATCATTGGCATCACTCGTAATGATTAATTTTGACGAGAGATCATCGAGATTAAACAGTGTAATTTCGGGGGCCATGCCTCCACGATATCTTTTCCATGTCCTGAAAACCCGTGATTTATCCGTATAGGCAAATTGTTTTCCATCTGGTGAAAATGTACCAAATTCTCCATAGGGGACTGGTAGCTTTTCTGCCATGCCACCAATTTTATTAATTAAATAAAATTGAGAAAAGCGTTGCCTTCCGCTTTCCCTGGAAGAAGCAAAAAGCACTTTTTCTCCATCTGGATGCCAGTCAATTACGCGGCTTCCTATCGTATGTTGTGTCAGCCGTTTTGGGATTCCACCTGTTGCTGGAATTACATATACATCTGTGTTTCCCTGGTAGTTAGCCGAAAAGGCAATTTCTTTCCCTCCAGGTGAGAACTTTGGGAATGCCTCCAATCCATCAGTAGAGCTCAACCTGATTGCAGTACCTCCGGACTTTGGTACAATCCAGACATCACCTGCATACACGAAGGTAATTTGTGTTTCGGAGACGTCAGGCATTTGCAACAACCGGGCATTGATTTGAGCGTTTGCCGATAGCGATAAAGAAATTAATACAATAAATAAACAGATGAACGAATAATGACTTTTCATACTTCGAGATTTTATAAGATTTTTAGCGCCACAAAAATAAACAGTGATATTCAATTAAGAAGCATCAATCCTAATTTCGGTAGAATTTTCTGCTGAATGGCAGTGGCTGGATTTTAATGGATGTGGATTATACCTATTACAGCCTAAAAAGCGACTAAATTTTTACGTCCTTAAATCTGGACGACGACAAGGAAAAGTTAAAAGATTTATTTTGCAGGATATAAATATCTACTATAAAATGGTCCTAATAAAGATGAGAAAGTTGTATAATGTTCTGTTCTATATTCTGTTGCGTATTGTAGAAAACACTGTAATTACTCCCACAGGGTATAAATCCTACTATTAATTTTTGCATAAATCTGCAACATCAAACCGTGTTGAGAAAAAAAATTGTTGCAAATTGAATACTGCAAAAGTGGCTCTTTTTAGAGCAATTTTGATTTTATACTTCCAGTTCTTCTAAAGCAGGTTTTTTATTTTTTATTATACTTTCATCCACATGGATAGTAAGCAGATCTCCATATATTCTACATTCGTCCAACCTGCAGGAATTCACTAGTCTTCCTTCAAATACACACATATCCGGGCAATCATCACACATGTCAATTCTTCCATTTTCCAGCAGGTCCGGAGCCTGGACCATTCCAATACCCAGGGATTTCATCGGGTAGAAAAATCGTATGGGATTTGCAAAACAATATTTCAGGAATTTCTTTAAAGCCTTTCTTACAATCGGGTCGAAAATAGACATCACAAAGATCTGTTTCCCAATTCTTCGCTTTGGATAAACCAGGTATGTTCCATGGAAATAGTGATACACAGATTGGGCAAGCTCCAGGGTCTTTCTTCCCAAGGCTCCAAAGGTTTTGCCCTTTGTATTCACCAGCAAGGTCCCCCACAACCACTTAAATGACGTGTGATCGGCAGTTCCCCCAAGATATCCCATTGCCTCATAATCCGGGAAATTCTCTTTTATCACGGCGTAAACATCCTGGGCCTTAACATTGATGCGTTCATATTCTTCCTGATCGACGGTATATCCCAGCTTACCCAATTTCATATCAACCTCCTTTCCGTTTACACGATAGGTTACTCCCGGCATTACCGGAAGCCCGCGATAAATAATCAGTGAAATCCCATTGATCAGCAGGATATTATCTTTTGCCCAACGGATAAGTTCAGGGACTTCGTGCAGATTATCCGGTGTTACGGTGATTCCAAAGTGTGAGTAGAAGCTGTACTTTTTCAGCATTTTGGCATATTTCAATCGCATATCATTCAACTGGAGTTCACTGGTTAGTTTTTGCTTTTTAAATTCCGGACGTGTTTGTGTGATATCAATATGGAAGCTGAATCCAAGCAATCCCACATCTTTCATTTCTTTCAAGATATTGTCGTTTAGCGCCAATCCATTGGTAAGTATCACAACTTTCATCCCCAGGCTTACAATGAAAGAGACAATTTCCTTGATATCAGGATGCAAAATAGGTTCTCCACCAGCCAGGGATATATTATCGCAATTTCTCCATTTCCTGAGAAATAAAATCTCATCCTTGATTTGCTGAACAGGCTTATGTCCTTCACCCATAACCAGCCGGTAGCATCCTTTACATTTTATATTGCATATGTCTGTAGCTTCAACCCAACCAATCGGATTATCATTCATAGAATAGGGAAGTCGATAGAGATTTTTCTTCTCAGGATAAGTGGTTGTCATCTTGAATAAGGTTTTGTGGTAATAAATTATTAAAAATTCCCGTAAAGGGATTCAATAATTTATAATGATTAATACCAAAGAATAGTTCCCGATAGCTGAGATAAATATTTTGCTGACTGAAAGTGAAGGGATTATCTGAGTTTTAGTTCGATCACACCTGTATTTAGGGTCTTGAATTGCTTTATTTTCCGTTGGTATAATTCTTTTGCTTCTTGCTCTGTTGTCAGCATGTAGACAAGGATATCCCTGACCTGGTTCCTGGAATTCGGATAAGCCTTTTCAAGGGCTACTTCAAATTCTGAAATTAGATCTGGTTCCGCATTGACAATCTCGAAAGCATTTGCAAATTCCTTCTTAAACACTTTTGTCAAGATGACTTTCTCGGTGTATTCAGGTAGTGCATTGAAACCTGGTGTGCATTTGGCTTCAATTAAAACAAACCTGGTGTTTTCTTCATTCGCATTGTCGGTAAATGCAGCAATATTAAAAAAAACCAGCAGTGCTAAAGTTAATGTTTTCATGATTTATTTAACTCTTTATTATTTAAGTATAAATAAAACGATAAAGTTCATTTTCTCATGTGATTTTAGAAAGATTTATACAGTTTTTGAGCCATGAGGGTTTTCATGGAGCAGGGATGTAAAAAATATATTTGTACAAAAAATTCTTTTCCTCAATTAAAATCTAATTTTGCGAAAATTTTGATTCCCATAAAAATATGTTCGAGCCCAAATTATTCACGCTGCTAAAAACCGGGATTGATAAAAAGCAGATCTATGCCGACATTTTTTCAGGGATAGTAGTGGGTATTGTTGCCATTCCTCTGGCCATTGCATTTGCTGTGGCATCTGGTGTATCGCCAGAAAAAGGATTGATCACAGCTATTATAGCAGGTTTTTTGATCTCCTTTCTTGGAGGTAGCCGGGTCCAGATAGGAGGGCCTACAGGGGCATTTATCGTAATTGTTTACGCAATCGTAGAGCAATATGGCATGGATGGATTGATCATATCCACGATCCTGGCAGGGTTGTTACTGATTGTTTTTGGAATACTGAAACTGGGACTTTTATTGAAGTATTTTCCTCACCCGTTGATCGTCGGGTTTACAAGTGGCATTGCGGTGATTATTTTTTCTACCCAGATCAGGGATGCGCTCGGATTGGAGCTTGATAAGGTTCCTTCAGAATTCATAAACAAATGTGTTGTATATGCGTCAAACTGGCGGGGGATCAATTTCTATGCGGTAGCGATTACATTGTTAACAATTCTCTTAACAGTGTTTTCAAGGAGAGTGATGAGCAAAGTACCCGGGTCTTTTGTTTCGATTGTGTTAATAACCTTAACAGTGCAAGTATTCAGTATTCCTGTAGCTACGATCGAATCATTTTTTGGTGATATTCCAAATAAATTTACGTTCGCTCTACCATCAATAAACCTGAATAATATTCACCATTATTTAGCGCCGGCGCTCACCATAGCCCTTCTGGGAGGTATTGAGTCATTGTTATCAGCAGTGGTAGCCGATGGCATGATAAGTGGCAAGCATCGGTCCAACACAGAATTAATCGCTCAAGGGATCGCCAATGTAATAACGCCATTATTTGGTGGGATCCCTGCCACCGGAGCCATTGCCCGTACAGCAACAAACGTAAGGAATGGTGGCCGGACACCCATCGCTGGGATTACCCATGCGATTACCCTTTTGGTTATCATGCTTTTCCTGGGGAAATGGGCAAAACTAATACCTATGTCCTGCCTGGCAGGGATTCTGATAGTCGTCGCTTATAATATGAGTGAGTGGCGTTCTTTCATTTCCATCCTGAGAGGTTCATTCTTTGATATAATCGTTTTGCTTAACACGTTTTTATTGACAATTCTGGTAGACCTGACCATAGCCATTCAAATCGGAGTCGTGTTATCGGCCTTATTATTTATGAAACGCATGGCCGATTTTTCAGAAAAAAGGATTAACCATATCGTGGACAGCGATGTCATTGAGGATTATTCCAAAATACCAGATGGCATATCAATTTATGAAATCAGCGGTCCGCTTTTTTTCGCCTCTGCCCGGACTTATTCAGAAGTCATCGAAAGCATTGGGTTGACAAGCAAAATATTAATTATTCGGATGCGACATGTATCCTTTGTGGACCACACGGGAATGCATAACCTGAAGGATACGATTAAGACCATTAAACATTCAGGTGCATTGGTCATACTTTCCGGTGTTAGCGATGACATCTTAAAAGATTTTGAAAGGAGTAGATTAATAGAACTGGTAGATAAATCAAATATTTTCAGTTCGTTTGAGAAGGCAATAACTTATGCAAAGGTAAAAATGAATGAATTGAACCAATGACTTTTATTGCCCGTCATTCCCATAAAAAAGATACAACTTAGGACAAAACTACAAATTATTCCGATACGTAAATATCACATTTGAATGCCTGTGAATACACGCACAAATAAAATTTTCAATTCCATCATACATAAATTTATCTCAAACGATTTAAGAACATGAAACAAATTGCCACCATAGGACTTTTGGTTTTATCAAATTCCTTCATGACCCTGGCCTGGTATGGACATTTGAAATTTGCTGAATGGAAGTGGTTCAGCAAGCTCGGTCTGATTTCCATCATTTTGATCAGCTGGGGAATAGCCCTGTTTGAATATTGTTTCCAGGTTCCGGCAAATAAGATTGGATTTAACCAGAATGGCGGTCCGTTCAGCTTGGTGGAGCTAAAAGTGATACAGGAGGTGGTGACCCTGGTAGTTTTCACCTTGTTTACTCTCGTGGCTTTCAGGACGGAGACCCTCAGGACTAACCATGTGATCGGATTTGTCCTGCTTATATTTGCAGTGTATTTTATTTTCAAAAAATAGATGAACGTAATTATCTGTACTTTTTTATTTCCATAAAAATTTCAAGAACAATTTCATTGAAAATAGTTATAAAGTAGGGAGATTTCGGGAAGGTGCCTTAGCCATGAATTACAAAGCAAGTAAAACTGGTTTAGTGTAAGCTAAACTTGTGGCGTTGAAGATCTAAGTTTATGATAAATATTGGCTCTTTATCTGAATCTATTGTATATTAAAAACTTAAGTCATTGAGAAGTGCAGACATCGCCCTTAATCATCAATACTATTTAGTTTTTAGATCTTTTGATTAACCTGACTGCAAGATTGATCAGGTGTTGAACAACATATATTTTACACTACATGGCTAAAACTAGTTTTAACTCATACACGACTGACGGATTTTATGATGAAATGTTCACTTCAGAGGGGACTGTAAGGCCGCACTATGCACTTTTTTTGGATCGGATAAAGAAAATCGGATGGAAAAAACTGGATTTCCTTCAGCATTCTACGGATAGGGCCCAACTATCTATAGGTATGACATTTAACGTCTATAGCGATAGTCAGGGAATAGAACGGATTTTACATCTCGATATCATTCCTAGGATTATCAGTAGTGAGGACTGGAATTTTTTAGAAAAAGGGCTTCAACAGCGCATACTCGCCCTGAACATGTTTATTGATGATCTCTATAATGATCAAAAGGTATTAAAGGATAAGATTATCCCCAGAGAACTTATTCTTTCCAGCTCGACATTTCTAAAACAATGTGTTGGATTAAAGCCACCCGAACACGTGTGGTGCCATATTTCCGGAACTGATTTGATTCGGGATGCAGAAGGCAAATTTTATGTGCTGGAAGACAATCTTAGGTGCCCTTCCGGAGTATCGTACATGCTTGAGAACCGGGAGATATTAAAACGCACATTTCCTGAAGTATTCGAGAAACTTCATGTGAAGCCCGTATATAATTATTCGCATCATCTCAGGGACATGCTTGAGTCGTTGTCCCCGGTCTCTCCGGCTACCATTGCGGTGCTTACACCAGGTATCTATAATTCTGCCTATTTTGAACACGCCTACCTGGCTCAGCAAATGGGAGCAGAGCTTGTCGAAGGCAGGGATCTGGTGGTTCGTGACAATTTTGTCTATATGATTACGACGAAGGGATTACAACGTGTGGATGTGATTTACAGGCGTGTCGATGATGATTTTATTGATCCTCTAACCTTCAGGAAAGATTCCATGCTGGGAACCCCAGGATTATTTGATGTTTATAGGAAAGGGAATGTAGTATTGGTAAATGCTCCCGGAACTGGTGTAGCTGATGACAAGGCGGTATATGCCTATATTCCTCGAATTATCAAATACTATTTGGGAGAAGATATACTCCTGCCAAATGTACAAACCTATATCTGCGCAGAAACTGATGATTTGAAATATGTGGTTGAAAATATAGATAAACTGGTGGTCAAACAAACAGATGCCTCCGGAGGGTATGGGATGCTGATTGGTCCAAAATCTACAAAAAAGGAGCATAATGAATTCATTGAGAAGATAATAAGCAATCCCAGGAATTATATTGCCCAACCCACCATCAATCTTTCAAGAGTGCCAACGTTGACAGAAGGTGCTATTGAAGGCAGGCATGTGGATTTACGGCCGTATATTTTGTATGGAAAGGAAATTAAAATTATTCCAGGGGCTTTAACTCGAGTCGCATTGAAAAAAGGTTCCCTGGTTGTAAATTCTTCTCAGGGTGGAGGAAGCAAGGATACCTGGGTAATAGAAAATGATTAAACCATAAATTATGCTTAGCAGAGTAGCGGATGCCATTTATTGGATGAACAGATATATCGAACGTGCTGAAAATTATGCACGTTTTCTTGATGTGAATTTTAATCTTTCACTTGAGCTTCCACCTGATCTGGAAGAGCAATGGCGGCCTTTAATTGTCACCACCGGTGATTTGGAGTTGTTCGAATCTTTATTTGAAAATGTGGGGAAAAGTAATGTCATTTACTTCCTTGGATTTGATGAAAAAAATGCAAATTCCATTTATAGCTCCATCATTATGGCACGCGAAAATGCACGGTCGGTAAGACCTGAAATCACAAAGGAAGTATGGGAACAAATTAATTACCTTTATTACCTTGTAAAAGATGGACTGTCTAAAAAACTATGGCGGAGAAAGGATCCCAGGAGTTTTTTTATTGAAATAAAAAAAGGCTGTCAATTGCTCTATGGGATAATCGATGCGACATTCTCGCGAAACGATGGATGGCATTTTGGAAAAATTGGTCAATTAATTGAACGTGCCGATAAGACTTCCAGGGTGCTGGATGTGAAATATCACATGTTGTTGCCTACTCCTGTTGCTGTAGGTTCTCCTTTGGATCTGATACATTGGGCCGCATTGTTAAAATCCGTTAGTGCGTATGACATGTACCGAAAGAAAAATGGAAAATTAGTTCCCGCTGCAATATCGGAATTCCTGATTTTGGACAAGGTATTTCCACGCTCAATATTAAGATGTCTGGTTCAGGCGGAATATTCTTTGCGCCTAATTTCTGGGAGTGGGGAAGGATATTCAAATAATGCAGAAAAGCAACTCGGTCTTTTGAAATCTCAGCTTGAATATGCAGATATTAATGATATTTTTGCAGCCGGTCTGCATGAATTTCTGGATGGTCTCCAGGAAAAGCTTAATGGAATTTCCACTGCAGTGTTTGAGACTTTTTTTTCAATAGATAATATAATGAAATCCAGGTAACACTGAATTAAAACTACGTATATGACATATTGCCTTGGCATAAAAACTAAAACAGGAATTGTTGGAATTGCTGACACCCTTATCACTTCTGGTAGCGAGACTACAAAAGCAAAAAAGGTTTTGACCATTAACAAAGAGAATCACTCATTTTTTATCATGACATCTGGATTGCGTTCGGTTAGAGATAAAGCCATTACCTACTTTATGGAAATTATAGAAGAAAGCGACGAATCCTTCAATAAATTATACAAAGCTGTGAATGCATTTGCAGACCAGGTAAAACGGGCTGCACATGAAGATAAGGAGTCATTGAGAGAAGCGGGATTAAGCTTTAACCTGAATGCAATAGTAGGTGGCCAGCTTCAGGATGATAATGAACATAAAATATATCTTTTATACCCGGAAGGGAACTGGGTGGAAGTGTCAGAGGGTTCTCCTTTTGTAATTATAGGGAACAAGGGCTATGGAAAGCCGATCCTCGACAGGTCAATAAAATATGATTCGTCCTTAAAATTTGCATTAAAGGCAGGATTCCTTTCTTTCGATGCCACCCGAATCAGTGCCAATGACGTCGACTATCCTATTGATGTGATTTACTATGAAAAGGATTCGTTCCATATCCTGGAAAAAAGATACAAGAAGGATGATCTCATGAAAATCTCAAGACTATGGAATAAACGCCTGAGCGATTCCATCAATAATTTACCTAACCAATGGATTGAGAATATTTTTATGCCTAATAAAGAGGAGGAAGATTTATTTGAAGAGGAACTAAATCTGGAATAGTTCATGACGAAGTATAGGATTATTCATGAGACCATATACGAATATAGTGCATTGGTTTTCTTTGAACCCCATTATTTAAGATTAAAGCCAAAAAATACACCTCACTGTTCCTTGAAAGAATTCACATTATCCATATCACCTGAACCTGAAGGTTTTGCAGAACAGATTGATATGGATAATAACCTGATTTATTTTTGCTGGTTTGAAGGAGTACATCAGCATTATGAAATCAAAGCAGAATCTGTAGTTGAACTAGAGGATTACAATCCATTTAACTTTATCATATATCCTGATGAATTTTTAAAGATACCGTTTTCCTATGCTGATGAACAAAGAGAATTATTACAACCGGCCCTTTGGGTCATGGATCTTCCTCAGTATTTGATTGAATTTGGAGATGACCTCATAAAAAAGTCAGGCTTTAATACCGTCAACTTTATTACGGTACTGACGCAACAAATTCACAAACAATTTGCAATTGAAATCAGGGAACACGGAAGACCTCATGATCCGGACCTGACATTCCAGCTAAAGAAAGGATCGTGTCGTGATGTCGCCTGGATGCAGATCCAATTATTGAGGTATTTCGGTATCGCAGCAAGATTTACCAGTGGATACTTTTATATTGAATCTGATAATCCGGAATTTGAATTGCATGCCTGGCTAGAAGTATTCATTCCGGGCGCTGGATGGATTGGTTTTGATCCTAGTCATGGGATTGCTGCTGGAAGTTCACACATTCCTGTGGCAAATAGCGCATTTATAGAAAATACGATGCCCGTTACAGGTTCGGTGAGGGGTGACGGCTCTTCAGAATTGAAAACAAATTTAATTATTGAAAAATTGACCTGAAAAGCCAGGTATCACTTCATTGTAATCGGGTACTTTACAACTTTTTTACATTGTAAATGAACTGCTGCGTATCCCATACCTGAAACAGGAAACCTTTCTGCTTTCAGCAAATTCAAAAATAATATCCAATTCAGCGAGGGATAAGGAGTTTACAAAAGAAATATCTGCTGATTTCACTCTTAAGATCATGTTTCTGCAATGATAATATTTAAGGTGAAATACCATCGTGATTAACTCAGTGAATAGTATGTTGGCGCTACACCATCGGCATTTGATGCTGAGGGATATATTTTGTAAGAGATTCTACATCTTCCAATGCTATAACTTGTTTTCCTTCCCCAAGCTTTAATAGAAATATTTCAGCAATTTGCATCTCAATATCGGCTATGATTTCGGCAGCATCTTCAGAAGAGGAGAAATAGTAATTTATGGATTCAAACAATTCCTTGAGCTGATTGTACCCTTCTTCTTCGATATGAAATATAATTCCTCCAATATTGAAATTCATGTTCTTTTTCATTTCTCTTCGTGTTTTCAGGCGTTCATATTTTTAATTTTTCTTAATTGAGAATGGTATTATTCACTAATAACCTCCTCTCCATTTCCATTCAGGTTCTTTTTATCTTCCATATCAATAGCGTGGTATAGGGAGGCAAATGCAGCACTGATCCAGATAAAGGCAAAGAATACACCTACGAACAGGCATATTAAGCCACCAATAACAATCAGAATTGCCAGCATGGCCATACCAAAGATTTTCCACCCATACCCGCGTGTCATGTCCCAGCTTTTTTCTACAGCAGCCACCGGTTCCAACTTTTTATCCATTACCAGATAGGGAACAAATACCAGACGGCATGCCAGAATAATACCTGGAATAATGAGGAAAATAAAGCCTAACCCGACAATGGCAAATGTCAATAGATTAGCCAGGATGATATTCAGGTAGTTGTTTTTGAAACCATCAAACATTTCCTTTATGTCGATTTTCTCATTTCTCATTAACCGAAGGTAAAGTAAGTCACCACCATATTCTATGATGGGTAATAAGAGTAAGGCATATGCAGCTATTAAGATCTGCAAGGCAATCAAACCCGCATTTACCTGAAATTCAGATTCCTTCCACGTTATTGATACCGGAGCATTGGCAAATGCAACAACTACACCAATAAGAAAAAGGTACAGGAAATGCTTCCACATCTGTTGCCAGGCATAACTATAGCTGCCACCTATTGTTGTTTTTGGGATTCTTTCTGCTTTCATTGTTTCCATGATAGTTTCATTTTAATTTCTGTTTAAATGTACGGGTACAAGAAAGAGATTCCTTCCAACTTTGGTAGTGATTTGAAATTCACTACCAAGGTATTGGCCTGCATTGAACGTATTTTGCTATTTTTAAATAACTAATAGTAAAATGATCAGCCTGATCTTTATCATTATTTTTATTTTTTGCCTGGCATTTGCCATTGCCTGTATTTTGGTTGGCCACCAGTTTATCACTACTTACAACTCGGATTTTCATAAGAACTATTTTTATTACCAGGTGTCATTTTATGCATTTGCCATATATGGAATCTGGGGACAAATCCTGGTGCGCACCATGCTTTCTTCCTTGGATACGGGCGTCAAAGTAGTCGAGACAGTAGCCAACTTTCTGCCAGTGTTAGGATTGCCATTTTTATTTATTTCCTGGATCATGCTGATAAATATGGCATATTCAATGTCAGAGGTACCGGTAAAGCCCGTCTGGAGGTATATCAATAGCGGGTTATTGTTGGTGTTATTCATCGGTGGATATGTTGCCTATACATTTTCAAAAAGTAGTGGGAACTTCATAGATACTCATTTAAAATATGTTGAAGTCGGCGCCCTGATTGGAATTGATTTGGTTTATTATTGTGCATTTATCACTATCGTTTATAGGCAGATAAAAAAGTATAATATTCCTGGCAAAAGATATTTATGGAGGTTTTCTGTGCTGGTAATGTTGGCATTTTTGGTCAGATCCGTATTATTGCCATTTTCCTTTATAAATTTTTGGATATTGGCACTTGTGATCTTAATATATTTCGGATCAAATTTTATTCCGCTCTTTTATCTTCGGATCAATTCAGATCAGATTTTTAAACCTGTCAGAGCAGAGCACACAAATGATGAAGTAATGAAATATTTATTTAAAAAGTATAGAATAACCAAACGCGAACGGGAGATTGTAATGCAAATCTGCCTGGGAAAAACCAACCAGCAGATCGCAGACGAATTATTTATTAGTTTGCAGACTGTAAAAGACCATACGCATCGCATTTATTCCAAAATAGGTATTAATAGCCGAATGCAACTGGTGCAGAAGGTGAATGGATAAAGATTTATTTTATCGGATCTTCCAGGGTAAATTTGGCCGAGAATTGCTGGTCTCTTCTTCGTATGTCGACCCGCATCGTGCGCCCAGCTTTAGACTGCAACATTTGCACAATGTTGCTCAGCGAATATTCAGATGTTTCAATTCCATTGATTGATACAATCTGGTCGCCGACTTCAAGACCTGCGATCCAGGCAGGAGAACCTTTACGGATTTTCGTGACCTCATAAAGCGGTAAATCAGGTATAGGTGTCGTAATGTCGATGCCGCTGAGATTGTATTTAAATTCACTTTTATAATCTGAATTGGGACGTAAAAGCATCTCCTGGCCATGGTAATCAAACACTATAGTAAATCTTTTCAGAATATCTGCGCCAATGCTTCCACTCCGATTCAATTCATAATCCGTCAGTTGCACTGATTCTTCGTCCGGATAGGTGATCAAAGGTTTTTTAAATCTGAAGTCGCCAATATTGAACCGTTTTACTCTTCCAATATGTCCGTAAATATCTCCACTTAAACCAACACCTATAAATGTGTAGATTGAGTTATCAGGAAAGTCGAGTCGTGGATCGGAGGATTTGAATAACGATAAAGCATGACTTGCCCCCGAATCAATCAGTAGATTCACATCAATACTTTGGCCGTATTCATCGATTACTGATGCTTTTACAAACGGTTTTCGTCGTACAACTGTAATAGGGACCGATTTTGATTTTTTCAATAGTCTTTCCTTTCTTCGATCTTTATAAAATTTCGGATCATAGAGCGTAATTTTTTTATTATTGTAATCAATTTCTACCACGAAACTATCAAAAACATCAAAACCGAGAAGTCCATGTATTTGAGTACCTAATCCCTGTGATAGATAGTCAAACTCTTCTTTGAGAATGATAATGTTATGGTTAAATCCTATAACTCCGGGCATTTCCAGGATATTTCCAAAAGAGTGAAATGCCTTTACCTCCCGACCACTGCCAAGACCATAAAGCTCAATTTCCCTCGCAAAGTTAAACGAAATACCTGCGGTGCCATTCAGACTGGTAATCATGGTATGGCTTACCCCGGTATCAAGGATAAACTTCATCGTATCTGATCCATTGATAAAGACAGGCAGAATAATTAGGTTATGGATTAGTTCAAATCGTATATCCATTTTTTTTGTTTTCGATTTTTGAAAATGTAAATGGATTGCGCTGCCTTGAGCATTGCTCAGTTGACTTGTTGAAATGAAAATAAAAAGTATAGCAAGTAGGAGTTTTAGGGATCCTGCTCCAATTGATCTTTTATTCTTTGGCGATGTCTTCATTATATTTCCTTTTGTTATTAAAGATCCGTTTCACGACATAATTTCTATTTCTTCCAGGTTTTGATTTTATACGGATCAATTATAAAATTCACGTATCCTACATGTCCATTTTGGGATATACCCTGAATGTTCACATAAATTTCTTGGTTTTTACTATCCGTTTTATAATCAATAGTTGTCAATCCATGTTCATCAATATTAAGTGAAGGGATCCAGTAGATATTATTTTTTACTTCTTGTTTGGATTGTTGCCTGATTAATTTTCCGGAATGTTTACCGGCCGCTGTCCCAAAATTTCCAGATACTGTTACTTCAGCGAAAACGGGTTCCGATAGTTCCTCAATCCTTACTGTGTTTTGTTGTACTTTATGATTGCTTGTTTGTGATTTTACTGATGGTTCCCTGTGTAACTCATTTGAATCCTGAACTAAAATCAGACGATCAATCAGTTCATAAGTAGAATCATTTACCTGAGATAAATCAATCTTATCCAATCCATATAAATTGCCAAAATAAAGGTAATTTCTAATATCGCCATGTTGATACCAGGGCAGATCAGCGGTAGAACATACCGCACTAAGATTTGCCAGTATTGGGCTGCCATTTTGGTCATTTATTTTGAATTCGAGTTGCACCCGATTATTTCTTTTTGATTTCCAGGTTGCAGATTCCAACTGGATGTTGAGTTTATCCGGTGAGATAAAGAAAGACCTCTTAGCAAGAATGGTACCTGTTTGATCGATTGCCAATAACGTATTTATTCCGCCGGGGAAATGTTGAATTGGAAAATCAATTGAGGCCCTGAGCCCGTTTAGTTGTTTTTCATAAAAACTAAATACTTTTCCCCCAGCAGTGAATAACAGGTGAACTTCTTTTGGTAATTCGGGTTTCTGATATAGTTCTACATGAATGCTCCTCAACATGTCTTTATCTAGTCTCATCGTAACTCCGGAAGTTTTTGCTTCGGGTATCAACCACTTATTATTGGAATCAGCGGGTATAAGAAAGTACTGACTTTCTATTTGGGGATTGATCTCAAACATGCCTATTCCAAGATAATTTGTACTTGTGGTGAGCATTAAATTTCCTGCACTATCCTTAAGTTGCCAAACTGCCTTTACCGGAGTCCCACTGGCTGTTTTGGCGATAAAAACAACTTTTGATTTAATATTTTGCAATAAACTGCCACTTTCAGGGAAGAATTCAATGATCATATCTTTATGAACTGCTCGAGTAAAGGAGGGGCCCGTCACATCGTTTTGTTCATTTCCATTTGATATATTTATTCCTTTTTCAAAGTATTCCGAATCTTGGATGTTCGTGTACGCTTTCAGATGATATTTGCCAGGGAGCGCAATCTGGGAAAGATCCAATTCTCCATATGATATCCCATTATTGATATCATATTTTTTCTCCAGGATCAATTTACCGTTTAAATCAATAAGCTCCATGTAAAGCACACTACCCAGGATCAATGGTTTTAACGACCATCTGTCCAACACATAGGCTGTAAAGCGAAGGTGATCATTTAGACCATAATTATTTTGATCCAGGTGCAGATATATTTTTTGCCTGGTTTCTTTGGGTTGCATTGATTCGAATCTTGAAATCACTTCTCTGGCTTTTTCGCCATTAGTTTTATCGGGTAATAAAACCACCTCTTCATTATTGTTCATGAATACGACACCAAAGGCTTCATTCTCTTCAAAATCTCGAATTAATTTTTCCTCGAGAGGTGTCCTTTTTACAATCGGGTTATTCGACCAGAAAATTGGATTGTAGCCAACTCCATCAATTATCTCCATATCACTGGATTTATAATTGATGGCTCCCCCAAGTTTTTTGTTTTTTACAGGGATATAATGCTCATAAAAGGAGAGCAAAGATGAAGTTCTGATTTTTCCTATGAATTTCTCATTAAAAAAGTAATCAAAGCTATGATCAATTTGGACGTAATCCATCAATAATTGATCTGCAAGATCATCTATAAATGAGATTTCAAAATCCAATTCATAATTTTCCCATGTACTGTTATTATCTGCAAATCCGACGATCTCAAGATTTTCATCGGTAATAGTACCCTTCATCTTCAGTACCTGGAAGTTGTCAAAATCAATATACAATTCGCCTTTTGCTGCTGGTCGTGTCACCTCAGGTTTGGGGGTAAAAGAAATCACGCCGATAAGTCTCTCGTCAAATTGAATAACATCTTTAAGATCCAGTTCATAAAGTTTTTTTACTTCAGGATTCACAGGGATAATATAACTTTCCGTATCTGGTTGTCTGATTGGGAACATCCTGGATAATAGGGTGAAATTTTTATTATAAAGGAAAATATCATATTCATTATTATTTTGAAATGCATACCGTCCTTCCTGCACCGCCCAGTCCATTATTCCATTTGCAGAATATTTTATATCATAGAAAATTTCAAATATTTCAGTGAAGATGTCTTCCCGTTTTGATTTTTGACGGTAGAATGCCTTGCCATATTTTATCTCCGTTTTTGTATTACTCAATCGATCATATGCCTTTTTTACTATGTTGTAATATGTATTTTTATTCCCCCTGGCTTTGACAGTGATTTCCTGAAGTTGTCTGGGTGCAGGCATGAGATTTATCACAAGTTTATTTGTTTCGTCATATACATACACCAGCTTTTTTTCATAAGATAGATGTGAAAAGATTAATTCAGACGGCAACTTTGAAAGCGATAGTTCGAATTCGCCATCCTCATTGGATGATGTGCCCTT
>Ga0209536_100006174_pt1 | contig 18407 bp, 16 predicted proteins | sample DeeMarSeWOR28_12_FD_187461 | JGI IMG/M metagenome (GOLD analysis project Ga0209536, IMG submission 187461) | Marine sediment microbial communities from White Oak River estuary, North Carolina - WOR-2-8_12 (SPAdes) (version 2) | ecosystem: Environmental > Aquatic > Marine > Intertidal zone >... | reverse complement strand
CGACCTAGGCTCTCTCCTTCAAACACGTGTCGCCGGAATGAAGACCGAGATCTGGGAGTTCAGTTACTAGCACCGATCAGGTTTCCGCGGCATCCGTCAGTCCCGTTTCGGCAATACTTTCGCCCACCCCTGTTGCTGCCCCATCTTCAGGGCCAGCACAGCTCCTTCCAGATACCCGGAGGCACGGCATGAATAACCTCGTCCTCATCATCATCCTCGTCGCAGTGGCCGGCGTGGGCATCGTGCTCTACAATCAACTGGCGGCACTGCGCGTCCGGGCCGACGCCGCTTGGGCCGACATCGACACCCAGCTCAAGCGCCGCTACGACTTGATTCCCAATCTAGTTGAGACGGTGAAGGGTTACGCGAGCCACGAGAAGGACACGTTCGAGCGCGTGACCGAGATGCGTGCCGCGGCGATAAGCGCCCAAGGAGTGGCCGAACAGGCGAAGGCAGAGAACATGTTGACGCAGGCGCTGCGCTCCGTGTTCGCCGTCGCCGAGAACTATCCGGAGTTGCGTGCGTCCGAGAACTTCAGCCAGCTCCAGGGTACTCTGACCGAGATCGAGGGTCATATCCAATCGGCACGACGTTACTACAACGCTGTGGTCCGTGATTTCAACACGAAGGTGCACGTCGTGCCATCGAGCATCGTTGCCTGGCTGTTCAACTTCAAGGACCGCGAGTACTTCGAGCTCGATTCGCCGGAAGAGCGCGAGGCCCCGAAGGTAGACTTTAGCAGCGAGGACTGAGACATGTCAGAGGGAGAGGCACGCACCTCAAGCTGCCTGCGCCGCTCGCTCTTGCTACTCGCGTCGGCCGCCATCTTTGCTGGGCCATCCTTCGCCTCGACGGACGAGCCTGCCAGTGCACAGAACAGGCGGCTCACGGTCAACTTCTTCGATGCCACCTACCGAATCGGCGTTGACGGCAGCATCGAGGTCGAAGAGCGCGTCAGCGTCCATTTCGAAGGCTCTTGGAACGGTATCTACCGCTGGATCCCGACGAAGTACCGACTCGATGATGGCGGTCGGCATCAGATATACCTGGACATCCAGTCGGTGGAGGACGCGGCCGGCAACTCGCTGAGGCACGAGGTGGAGCGAAAAGGCGCTGCGCAGCGAATAAAGACCTGGGTACCCGGTGCACGCGACGCCGTCCGGACCATCATCTATCGCTATCGCATCGAGAACGGGTTGCGTTATTTCGACGACGAAGAAGGCATGCAGTGGGCGCACGACGAGCTTTACTGGAATGTCACAGGCGACGAGTGGGAGATGCCGATCCTGCGCGCCCAGGCCACCGTCGAGCTTCCACCAGATGTGAGTGGCGTGCGCGCCACTGCCTATACAGGTCGTTACGGCAGTCGGGGGAACGACTACCAGCAATTTGCCCGGGGCTCTAGAGTGCAGTTTGAAACGACGCGTCGGCTCGACCTTCGAGAGGGCTTCACCATCGTCGTAGGGTGGGACCCAGGCGTTGTCGCCAGGCCATCATCTTTTGCGCGCTTGCGTTGGCTGTTCCTCGATTACCTGTTCGTTCCCGTCCCTATCATCGCGTTCGTGTTCATGTTCTGGATGTGGCGGAAGAAAGGTCGCGACCCCGAGCTCAATCGCTCGATCATGCCGCAGTACGAGCCTCCCGAGGACATGAGCCCGGCCGAGGTGGGCACTTTGATGGATTTCAGCGTCGACCCACGCGACCTGTCGGCTACCATCATCGACCTTGCTGTGCGGGGCTACCTACGCATCGAAGAAGTTCCGCATAGTCGCAGGAAGCGGCCAAGAGATCACATCATTCACGTGTTGAAAGATCCGGCCGAGGTCACCGACCTGAAAGACTTCGAGCACGACACATTGGAGGCGCTCTGGAATCTCGCCGAGCCGGGCGAGGGCGAAACGTACGCAGTCAAGGTCTCCGAATTGAAGCAGAAGTTCTACAAGCATGTCTCGAAGATCAAGCGCCATATCTACGGTAGACTGACGAAACCACCCAAGATGTTCACGGCTCGACCGGAACACGTCCAGGGCGCCTGGGTTGGGATCGGTGTCGTGGTTGGTGCTCTGGCCGTAGCACTCGGTTTCTTCGCCACCAACCTCGATGTCGGGTTACCTGTTGCCAGGTGGGCATCACTGATCGCGGTCCCAATGGTCGTCATAGGGTTCGGCCTCTTCATGCCCGCGCGGACGATGAAAGGGGCCTGGGCCCTGAACCATGTGTTGGGACTTCGAGAGTACGTAGACCGGGTCGATCGCCATCGACTGAAGTACGCGACTCTCGAGCACTTCGAGAAACTGCTTCCGTTTGCGGCTGCGATGGGGTTGGAGGAGAAGTGGACCGAGGCATTCGAGTCGATCATCGTGGAGCCGCCCGACTGGTACGTGAGCGCGTACCCCGGACATTTTCATGCCCATTACTTCTCCAGTTCGTTGGGCCGCATGACGGCGGCCACAAGCTCCGCGCTGATCACGGCGCCTCGCTCCGCTAGTAGTGGATCCGGCTTCAGCGGTGGTGGCGGATTCTCCGGCGGCGGATTCGGAGGTGGTGGAGGGGGCGGGTTCTAGCAACGAACAACGAATACATTATCGATGTAGTCGACCCAACCGAGGAGCCCGAAATGGCCAAAGCAACATCCAAGAAGACCAGCGCGGCTAAGAAAGTCGCCGCGACCAAGAAGGCAGCCACGAAGAGAGCTGCTGCTGCTAGGAAGAGGCTGACCGCTGCGAAGAAGACGGCTGCTAAGAAGACCGCAACAGCCAAGCAGAAAGTCGCAGCCACCCGGAAAGCTGCGGCGAAGAAGGTGACGGCAGCACGAAAGAAGGCCGCGGCGAAGCAGAAAGAGGTCGCGAAGAAGAGGGCGGCCGCTAAGAAACACGCAGCCGCCAAGAAGAAGGAAGCGGAGAAGAAGAAGCGTGCGGCGGCCAAGAGGAAGGCTGCCGCCAAGAAGAGAGCCGTGACCAAGAAGAAGACCGCGGCCAAGAAGAAGGCCACGGCCAAAAAGAAACCGGCGAAGAAGAAGCGCTAGGCTGCCTCGCGGGTCAAGCGTTCCAGGGCCTCGCGGGCCCGGTCAACCCGGGACTGAAGCTTGGGATCGGCCTCTTCCCACCAGTTGACGAAGCGGGCGTAGTGCGTCTTCGCCTCGTCCACATCGCCCAGTCCTTCGTAGGTCTCGCCCAGGTAGTACTCGACCTGGGCGTCGATCTGCAACAAGGCCTGGTTGTACACCTCCGGGCTCCTGAAATACCGCTCGGCCGTCTGAAAGTCTCGCGTCTCGAAAGCTGACCTCCCAAGCTCGTAGCGCACCGACGCGTTCCCGTCCACGCTGAGGCCTGACAGGGACCAGTACCCGCAACAGGCGAGACTCGCGAAAACCTGACCGGAATCCGGAAGACATCCGCGAAAGATGTGTAGGAGTTCAGGGCCGGGGCAAACGGGCCGTCAGTCGGGCTGCTGCTTCCTCTTGAGCAGGCGGTCCAGAAGACCCTTACCCGCTTCCTCTAGCCGCGCCGCCATTTCTGCCTGAAGAGCCTCGGTATCCAGCGTGAGCGCAGGGTTCGATATCGTGCCACCCACGCCAAATGCAACCTGTATGGCTTCGTCATCGCCGGCAAGCTGACCGACGATGTCACCAAGACCGCCGGCACCCTGCACCAGCCCGGCCTTCTGCAACGTAGACGGTGGAACCTCGAGGGCGAGCTGGAGGTCGAGGCTGCCGCCCAAACCCGCCGACCCTCGCACCACACCGTTCAGGTCACGCCCGGCGAACGCCCAGTCCTCGACCAGAAAGGCGCCGTCTTCAATTCGGAAGATCCCACCCAGATCCCGGAAGCTCGACATTCGGCTCGGGTCCAGGTTGAACTGATTCGCCAGCGCTCTGGCGATACCGAAATCCTGGAATCTCCCCTCGCGGAACGTGGCCTTGCCCGACGCGTCCAGGGCTTCGGGCGCCGGCAACAGCGACTCGTCGAATGTGCTCGTTCCCGTTATGTCGAAGTCCACTATCCCGCTTGTCGCCGAACCAAGTCGCGTCCAATTCTGCAGGAAATCGCTGGCCTGTGCGGCGCTTAGGCTGAAGTCGTAGCGCATTGTGAACGGCGGTTGCCCGCTGCTGAAATCGAGCACGAGTCCGCCGGCCACCCGACCGCCATACACCGAACCGCTTAGATCCCGAATCTCCAGCACGCCCCTGTCTATGGCCAAATCGAAGCTCACATCTCGCGCCACGCTCGGCGGGTTGATCAGCTCGGCGATTTCGACGCGTCCGCTCGCATTCACCAGCGGCAGCGCTATTCCGGCGTACCGCTCGCGCCCGATATCTTCGGGCGCCCGCCCGTCCAGCTTGCGTCCCGCCAGTCGCGCAGCCGCCAGATTACCGTAGCTGAAGCCAGCGGGATCGACGATCAACTCGCTGACATCTAGACGATTCGAGGTCGCAGTGAAGTCGACGAACGGCAAGTAATCTTCCTCACCGCCGCTCAGGGCGTACAAAACGACGGTCCGGCTGGACAGCGTCAGCGTCAGGTCGCTGTCACCTAGCTGCACCGGAATGGCGTCTGCTTCCAGGCCCGTCCCAGTCAGTCTCAGCGAGGCCGACTTGATTCGAGCGGGGACGGCCAGCGACTCGCTCTGGTAGCTCAGGTTGGAGAGTCGCACAGGCCCCGACAACCGCAGGCTCGTCAGATCCTTCGCCTGGCCGGAGAAGTCGAGATCGACGGCCACCTCACCTTCCATGGGCTGCGGATCTTCCCGCAGCTCGGCGACCCTGGCGAGGTCGAAGCTGCCGTTCACATGTCCATCTAGGAGCAAGGCCTCGAAGTCCGTCACATCGAGCTCGATCTCGACTCTCCGACCCAATACCTCCGCCTCGAAAGGCGACAGCGACAACGAGGTAATGTCGAAGTTGATCACGCCCGATCCGTTCGACACGAGGCGTCCAAAGTCGCCGTACTCGATGGAGACCCCGTCGAGGTCAACGGACCCATCGATCTCAGGTGTCGCGCCCCGGCCAACCTGGCCAACCGCTCTCAATGACAGACGCGCCGCGCCCGATGCCTCGACATCTGTAGGCCGCATCTCGGTGGGCAGACTCGCTACGATCCCGGCGATATCGACCTCTTCCGACGCGATCGCAAAGTCGATCGTTCGCGTTCCCGTCAGGCCATGTACCTTACCCGAACCCGCGAGCGGAACCTCGCCAACACGAGCCCGGAGCTGTCTCAGAGCAACGCTATCGCCCCGGAGGTCGACAAACGCCTCATAGTCGATCATCAGGTCGGGAATCGCGATGCTGTCCGTGCCGATATCATCGACGAGCGCGCGAATGGAGGCGACGTCGAGGTTGCCCTCACTGCGCAAAGCCCCGCTGCCTGGATCGCGTGTCGCCGACAGGCTTGCATCGACTTTCATCCGGCCGCTCCGGCCGCTCTCTCTGTTCTGGTAGTAGACGGTGCCATCTTGTAGGACGAAATCTTCCACGACGAGCCCTGCTGCGACTGCCCGCGCACTACTACCGACCGATCCGGCGAACGCTGGCCGGGCCAACGGGACGCTGTCATTCGTGGCTCCGGCTCGAGCGCTCCCACCTAGTCCCTGGAAGTTGCTCGTCCCGTCCTCGAGAACTTCATAGCGGATCGTCGGTCGAACCAAGCGCACCTGACCCAACTCGACTTCCTTTCGGACGAGGGGCCAGAGTCTAACCTGTAGATCCAGGGCATCCACTTGGAGGGCTGCCTGACTGCCGAAGCCCGGTGGGTTGGCGATGGCGAGGTCTTCGAGCCTGATCGCGATGCGCGGGAAAACCTTCAACCGCACAGAGGCGAGCTGAACCTCACGCCCGATCCTGGACTCGAGCTGCGGTACGACCAGGGCCTGCAGCTTCTCCGGTGGAAAGAGCAGCTTCAGAGTCACAACCCCACCCAGGATGACAACAGCAAAGGCGGCGATCGTTCCGATCATCCACTTTCGCAATCTGGACCTTCCCACTCGTTCGTCCACCGCATGCCTCTTCCCGACAGCCTCACGCGTGGCCGCGCTCGGCGCCCACACCGGTCAACCAGCTTCCAATGTACTCTTAATATAGTAGAAGGTGCTCGCCGGAGTTCCAGGCAAGGCGCGTATTCACCCGTCCCCCGCCAACGAACGGGAGTGCCGCAGCACCGCATCGAGCATCTCGGGGGTCAGCTTACCCGTGAACGTGTTCTGCTGGCTGGGATGGTACGATGCGATGACCGCCGGCGACTCCTTACCCATTTCCACGGTCCGGCCATGCGCGAACTTGGGCAGTGGCGACGGCACGGGATGGCCGCGCTCCTTCAGGATTCGCAGAACCTGCCCGAACGAATACCCACCCAACGCCAGCACGACCCTCGCGCCGGTCAACAGGTCGAATTCTTCCTCGAGAAACCCGCGGCATCGATCACGTTCTTCGGTCAGCGGCTTGTTGGCAGGCGGAGCGCAACGGACGACGGCAGTGATGTAGGCGCCAAGCAGCCTCAGTCCATCGTCACGATCGGTCGCCTCCGGCTGGCTGGCCAGCCCGGCCCGATGTAATGCAGCGTAAAGGAAATCGCCAGACCGATCGCCCGTGAACATCCGACCGGTTCGGTTGGCGCCGTGAGCCGCCGGCGCGAGCCCGACCAGCAGTAACCAGGCCTTGCGATCGCCGAAACCCGGAATCGGCCGGCCCCAATATTCCTGGTCGGCAAACGCAGCTCGCTTCTCTCGGGCGACTTGCTCGCGCCACTCGACCAGACGAGGACACTCTTGGCACTTCGTTATACGTGTTTCGAGCTGGTCCCAGGCTTCTGGAGTATTCAACGGGTCCCCGGTGTCCTCGGATGTGATCAGTAATCAGTAACCAGTGGCTCCTCAGAACCGACAAGCGTCTGCACGCGAGCACCCAAGCCGGGCTTGAAACGAAGACCTGCCAAAGCTATTTGTGGGTACCTTATGTTTAGCGCAACCACTCGATCGAGCTAATGGCACGTCAACGCAGGCCGTTCTTGATAATGCTGGCGATCTCAGTGGTCGCCTTTGTGGCGATCGTAGTGATCGACCTGCTGACACCGATCCCACCGACCGAGCGGCTGCGGGCGTTGCGGCAGGAGATGACCGACCTGCGCACCGCCGCCGATTCCTGCAGGCAAGCTCTGACCGGCGAGGAGGCCCGCCTGCTCGCCAGCGACGAACGGCTGGACTCGCTCAAAGCTCTCATCGACTACTACGAAGGACTCGACCCGCGCGGCGTCCCAGCCGACAGTTACGAAGTCTACATCGAGATCTTCAACACCTACAACGAAGACATACCCGCTCGAGCAGCTGCCGGCGACAGCCTTCAGGCCCATTGGGACGCATGCCGCAAGCTCACCGAGCGACACAACGCCATCGCCGACTCGGCACGGGACTTGGCAGAAGGCCTCGAGCTGATACGGACAGACCGTGAGGGGCGTTAGACGGTCCTCATCGCTCTGGGACCCTGGCCGTCGGGATGTTGGCAGCCGAGAGCAGATGTGAGAAGTGCCCAAGAACTCTCAGGCCACCTCTGGCACACCCCATGCAATTCTCTCAGATTGCGCAACACACAGGCGGCCCCACCACCAGACTCAGACCGTAGACCTAATGAATCCAGCCGATCACAGCTACCTCGGGCTCCCGGGACCCGCTCTCCAGGCGGTCTTGCTCGCCATGTCGTTGGGGCTTTTTAGCTTCATCATGTGGAAGCGGATCGGGCTGCTCCGCCTCGGTGCACCCGACCCACGTCTGGACCGTATCGGCACTCGCCTTCGGAAGCTGCTAGTCGTCGGTTTCGGCCAGTCGCGCCAGCCCCGTTATCTCGTGGCCGGCACCCTGCACATCACGATATTCGCCGGCTTCCTGATCCTGTCGGTCCGGTCTGTCACGCTGATCGGCGAGGGCTTTCGGGCCGGTTTCTCCGACATCGGGGCCGGCTATGCCACGTTCAAGGATGTCACCGCGCTGATCGTCCTCGTCTGCTGCTTGGTCGCCATCTTGCGGCGATTGGCCTTCAGGCCCGCTCGATATCACGATCGTTACGCGCGGGACTCGCACGGACACGAAGCGTATATCATCCTCGGGCTCATCGCTCTACTTATGGTGGCCGACGCCGTGTTCGAGGGGAGCGCCATGGTGGCTGGGGCCGGTGAAGCGCAGGGTGACGCGCATCCTTTTCTACCCCTGGCCTCGGGTGCTGCCTCGTTGCTTGACGGTCTCTCAAGTGGGACGCTGGAGACGCTTCACCTGGCCGGCTTTTGGGTACATAACGGCGTGCTGCTCTTCTTTCTATGCTATCTACCGCTCTCAAAACACTTCCATGTGATCACGGCGTTGCCGAACGTCTTCCTCGCGAACCTGACTCCGGCGGGAAAGGTCAAACCTCCGCGCTTCGATCAACCGGACCTCGACAAGCTCGATGTACTCGGCGTCAAGACGTTGGAGGATTTCACCTGGAAGCACATCCTCGACTTCTACAGCTGCACCGACTGCGGACGTTGCTCGGACCACTGCCCCGCCTACTTCACTGGAACACCGCTCTCGCCGCGAATGATCAGCATCAAGTGCCGTGACGAGGCGTATGCGAGCTACCCGGTGTTCGGTAGCGTGAGGCCGGTGGATCAGCGGCAGGCGCTGGTCGGCAAAACCATTTCCGACGAGGAGCTGTGGGCGTGCACCACCTGCGGTGCGTGCGAGGAGGCGTGTCCGGTGCTCATTGAGTACGTGGACAAGATCGTCGATATGCGCCGCTTCTTGGTCGACGAGGGACGCGTACCGGCGAGCCTGCAGAAGCCCATGGCCGACCTCGAGAAACGTGGCAACCCGTACGGCAAGCCGGCTCGAAGGCGCGGCGACTGGATCGGCGAGCAGAGTAAGTCGGGCGAAGAGGTCACCGGAGACGGCTGTGGAGTCCGCGCGCTGGCTCCCGGCGATGAGGCGGAGTACCTCTTCTTCACCGATAGCTGTGCCGCCTATGACCCGCGCATCCAGGAAACGGCCCGCGCATTCGGTCGAGTGCTCCGGGGAGCGGGCGCGAACGTCGGCACGATGGCCAACGACGAAGTCGACTCGGGTCACGAGGTCCGTCGACTGGGCGAGGAAGGACTTTACGAGCAGCTGCGTGACACCAACATAACGGCGATGAGGCAGCGATCGTTTGATTGCGTCGTAACCACCGACCCACACGCCTTCAACGAACTCACACAGTCGTACGAACTGGGGCAACCAGTGCAGCACCACAGCCAGGTGATGGCACAGTTGATACGGGAAGGACGGCTTCGCCTACGAACGGCCGCTGATGATCGGGTTTACACCTTCCATGACCCCTGCTATCTGGGCCGGCACAACGATGAATACGACGCGCCGCGGGAAGTGCTCGAGGGGCTCGGCTTGAAGGTCGTCGAGATGGAGCGGAGCAAGAATCGCAGTTTTTGCTGTGGTGGCGGCTCGCTCTACCTGTTCTACGAAGGCGAGAGCGAGCGAAGAATGGGCGAGGTGCGAGTCGAGATGGCCGAAAAAGTGGGAGCCGAGGTCGTCGTTACCGCCTGTCCGTTCTGCCTGATCAATCTGGAGGACGCGATCAAGACCACCGGTCGCGAAGGCAGTATGGAAGTCATCGATCTGGCTGAGCTGGCAGAGCGCTCTCTGATCGAGTGACCGAGCATACGGAGGAGATTTGGAGATCATCGTCTGCGTAAAGCGCGTACCCAACCTATCGGAAACCGAGATCGAGGTGGACCGCGACGGCCGATCGCTCGTCGACAGCGACCTCGAATACGACGTCAACGAGTGGGATAACTTTGCCATCGAGGCCGCAGTGCAGCTCAAGGAAGCGCGCGGCGCCCGGGTCACCGCCATCACCATCGGCGACGAGGATTCGGAGGACGTACTGCGCCGAGCGCTCGCCATGGGAGCGGACGAGGCGCTGCATTTGATGGACACGGCGTTTGACGGATCGGATGCCTGGGGAATCGCCACCGCACTGCACCGGGCGATCGCCGACCGTTCGTTCGACCTGGTCCTCACCGGGGCTATCTCCAGCGATGAGGCCCGCGGTCACGTGGGCGGCATGCTCGCCGCCATGCTGGACATCCCCATGGTGGCACTCGTCACAAGCCTATCGGTCGACGGCACGACGGCCACGGTGCGGCACGAGGTAGAAGGCGGACTCGAGCGCGTCACTCGAATCGATCTACCAGCGCTGATAACGGTTCAGACCGGGCTTAACGAACCCCGCTACGTCTCGATCCGCGGTATTCGCAAGGTCTCGGGGATGGAGATCCCAGTTAGGACGGCCGCGGACCTCCGCCTTGATGCCTCGACGGTGGGAGCCGAAGCAGCTCGTGTGAAGGTCGAGGAGATCTTCCTGCCGACTAGAGGTGAGGGTGCAGAGATGCTCGACGGCGATGAGGAGTCGGTAGTCGAAGCTCTCGTCGAGCGGCTGCAGCGGGCAGGAGGGTTCTAACCATGCGGAAGATCTTTGTCGTGGTGGAGCGCGTGAAAGGCGAGCCCGATGAGACGGCCTTCGAGCTGGCCGCCGCGGCCCGCTGCCTGGGTGACGTCACGGTCTCGGCGGTTCTGATGGGCGACGGCGTCACCGAGATGGCAGCGGAGCTTACGCGCTGGTTCGAGAGCGTGCACGTCTATGATGATCCCAGCCTAGCGGAACCGGACGGCGAGTATCAGGCGCGGATACTGGCCCCACTGATCGACGGCGAGAAGCCGTTCGCGACTCTCATCCCGCACACCAACACGGGAATGGAGCTGGCGCCCATGCTCGCGGTGCGGGTGAATGCTCCGCTCATCGCCGACGCGATGTCAGTCGATGCGGCCGAGGGGCAGGAGATCCGCGCCGTTCGCACGGTGTTTTCCGGAAAGGTGCAAGCCCGTGTCGCGGCATCCGCCGACAACGGCGCAGTCGTGAGCGTTCGGCCCGGCGCTTTCGCGGCGTCCGAGACGCCGCCCGAGGCCGGCGGCGCTGTACACTCCCAGAGCATTCCCGATGGCGTCTCTCCCCGACGACAATACGTTGAGACGGTATCGCCGGACCCCAGCGCCGTGGACATCAGCCAGGCCGAGGTTCTCGTTGCGGTGGGTCGCGGGATCGAAGACGAGGAAAACCTCGAGCTCGTACACGCGCTGGCCACCGCGATGGGCGCGGAGGTAGCCTGTACGCGGCCGGTGGTGGACAAGAAGTGGTTGGAGAAGACCCGTCAGGTGGGGACATCCGGGGTAACGGTAAAGCCGAGAGTCTATCTGGCACTCGGGATCAGCGGTTCCTTTCAGCACCTCGGCGGTATCAAGGGCGATCCGTTCATCGCGGCCGTCAATACAGACCCGGCTGCGCCGATCTTCAGCGTTGCGGATGTAGGAATCGTCGGCGACATCCTGGACTTGATCCCTCTGCTGGAAGAGAAGATCCGGCAACGACGAGGCTAAGAACGACAATAGACGTGGACACGGTGACGATAGAGGGACCGAAATGGACTTTGCACTGAACAAAGCACAAAGGGACATCCAGAAAGCAGCCCGGCAGTTCGCCAAGGGCGAGTTCGACAAGGAACTCGCCATCGAGCTTGAGGAGAAGCACGAGTTTCCTACGGCGATCTGGAAGAAGGCCGCCGAGGAAGGCTTCATCGGCCTTCATTACCCGGAGGAGTACGGGGGTTCGGGCTTCGGCGTCCTCGAGAATACGCTCGTGGTAGAGGAATTCTGCCGGCAGGACTCTGGGATCGGCGCAGCGCTGATGACGGTGGACTTCTCGTCCGAGAACGTGCTCCGCTACGGGACCCACGAGCAGAAGGAGCGCTACCTCATCCCGGTCGCCGAAGGCGAAGCGATCTCGGCCGGCGCCATCACCGAGCCCGAGCATGGCAGCGACATCACCCAGATGGCCACGACGGCGGTACGCGACGGGGATGAGTGGGTCATCAACGGCGTGAAGACGTTCATCACCAACGCGGGGCTGGCCGACTACTACGTCGTGATCTGCCAGACCGACTCCGAGGCCGGTCATCGTGGTCAGTCGATGATCATGGTCGAGAAGGACGCGGAGGGCATCGAAGTGTCTAGCGTCGGCCATAAGATGGGCATCCGTATGATCCCCACGGGCGAGGTCGCGTTCAAGAACACTCGGGTCCCCGCCACCAACCTGCTGGGCGAGGAAAATCGAGGTTTCTATCAGATCCTGGGCTTCTTCGACGAAAGCCGCATCGAGACCGCGGCTCAAGCCGTAGGAACGGCCCAAGGCGCCTTCGATCGTGCTCTGGAATACGTCAAAGGTCGGGAACAGTTCGGGCAGAAGATCGCACAGTTTCAAGCTACCCAACACAAACTGGCCGAGATGGCTACCAAGATCGAGCTGGCACGGCTGATCACCTATAAGGCCGCGTGGGCGGCCGACCAGGGCAAGCCGGACACCAAGATCACCGCAATGGCGAAGTACTATGCTTGCAATGCCGCCGTTCAAGTCGCGGACGAGGCCATCCAGCTGCTCGGCGGCTACGGCTACATGACCGAGTTCGAGGTCGAGCGCTTCTACCGTGACGTTCGTATTACGGAGATCTACGAGGGCACGCGCGAAATTCAAAAGAACATCATTGCCGGAGCCGTGATCGGGAAACTGAAGTAGGCTCTGCAGCCAGGCTGGGAAGTAAGTAGTCAGTAGTCATTAGTGATTAGTGGAAGAAGGGCCCACCAATCACTAATGATCACTCACCAATCACTCCCCCGATGGGTCTACCATCACGCCCAGAAAAAGAATCGCTCCCGAAAACTTCTCTCTGATAGCAAACAAGAACGGCCTGTCTACAACGATCATCGGCGGCATGCTGGTGACACCGATCTCCACCGACGTGGCGGCCGCGGCTTCCGTTCCTTCTTCGTTCACGTCCAAGAACGTCTTGTGCTTGACCTTGCTGAGGTAAACCCGCTGAGGGCCCGAGTAGATCTTCGTGAAATCGGCAGCGAACGGGTCGAAGGCCACTCCCATTCCTAGAGCTTCGAGAGCCTCGTTCAACTCCAGTTCGTACTCAAGGGTGAATTTCGGCATCGACACCCTAGCGTGCGTTTCCTGGAGGCCAGCCAGCCAACGTTCCCACTTCTCCGAGTCGAGATCCGCCACCAGAGCCTCGATGTCGCCGGGCTGCTGTGGCAGCACGATGGTCATGCTGTACGCCTTTCCGCCATACTTCATGTCGAGAACCTGCACGCCCTCGTCCTGATCTGAGTAGGCCAGCACCGTGTCCTGTTGGGCATACGACATCATCTCGACCTGTTTCTCACTGCCGTCGGCCAAGAAGAACGCCCCCTCCCTCGTCAACTCCTCATCGAACGGGTTCGCCCAGTCGCCCTTGAAGTAGATCGCGTTGATCAGGAACATCACCAGCTCGGGAGACATCGGACTGTCAACGATTTCCTCGATCCGCCCGCTTGTCTCCTCCGCGACCCAATCGTTGATCGTCGATGCCGAGCCAGGGTCAGAGAAGTCGAGTCCGGTCACTTCGGCATCGAAGTACTCACGATTGACGCTCAAGAAATCCTGCCGGAATTCAAGGGCCTCATCATACCAGATGGAATTAGCGATGCGGAACTCCACCGCCGGGTCGAGCCCCCGCAGCAGTTCGATGAGGTCCCTGTAGCTCTCATTCACCTGCGACAGTTCCAAGCCCTGTAATTCCAGGGCCCCTTGAATCGCGTCCTTGGTCGCACCGTCCGCGCCGTTGTATGCCATCCCCAGCGCCATCGACACGCTGAGCGGCGCGATGAAGACGTTGTCCCCATTGTCGCCACCCAGAATCTCCCGAAATAGCTTTAGGCCGAACGAGTTGTCCGCTTCAACGAGTAGAGCTTCGCTGGCCGTGAGCTCGCGAGGGAGGCTCGTGATCTCCTGCGGCCCACTCGGGTCCTGGCTACAGACAGAGGTGAGCGCCACGAGGGCCAGGCAAACGACCGACGGCATAGGTCTACTCATGATTCTCTCTCCAAATACCAGCGACATTTCAAAGTAGTGTGATGGGGAACTGTGAGAGCGCTACCGCATCTGGGCCTTCCCTACACGGTGCTGCTGGACCGTCGGGGACGCATTCTGGGGGAATACTATCGTTGTCCCGGCCGCCACGTTCGACGATAAGGTAGCCGCTCGTACCATGGACGAGCTCGGCAGCTAGCGGAGACTATACCCCGACTTCCTCTTCCGGCGCCCCAAGACTGTTCTCGCCCAGCTGTGGCCTCAGTGCCGGGTAGCCTCTCGCACCGCAGTGAACACATGTTTCGGACAGCGACCAGAGTACCTTCGCACAAAGTGTGCATGCCGATCGGTCACCCGAGCCAGCCCGGTCGTCCGTGGGCGCGCCACAGAGGTCGCAACCCATCGCATCCACATGCAGTTCAGTGCCGCATATTGAACAATCCATCACCGGCTCCCCCATCCCGGATCAGTCTCGATCAGATGAGCTTAGGGCCACCCGGGACGCCCTTGCCCCGACGCCGAGGCTCCTTGTACCTTCTGGCGCTCCTCATCCCTGCAGGCCGAGTTGTTCGAAGCACTGCAACTAATATAACGCGTGAGAGGCGAAGCGTAGAACCCTTGAGTGATTCCGCCGCCCTAGCCGAGAGTCGATTCCCCGGCACCGAGTACGACCGGCTACCTGCTCGTGTTTGGTGGCTGGGTGCGCTCATGGTGCTCATCGGAGTGGCCACCTTCATCTTGATGACCACAAACGGCCACGCCGAGGGTTACCTTTACCTGTTCTTCTACTCGATCCCGTCCAATACGGCGATTTCGGTCTTTCCGCACGAGCCCGTGCTGATCTGGTACGGAACGATCGCCAATATGTGGCTCGCGAGTCTTGCCGCCACCGGCGGAACGATGGTCTCCGGCTGGCTGGACCATCGGGTGTTCGTCCCGGTGCTGAACTACACGAAAATCACTTCCTACAAGAGAAGCCGCTTCTATTCGAAGATGACAGGCATCTTCATGCGCTATCCTTTCGCCACGCTCGTGGCGACCGGGCTGACCCCAATCCCGTTCTGGCCTTTCAAGTTCCTGTGCTTTTCGATCCATTACCCGCTGTGGCGCTATCTGGCGGCGCTGACTGTCGGGCGCTTTCCCCGCTACCTTTTCCTGGCCTGGGTCGGGGCAAGGTTCGAGATACCCGCGTGGATCCTTATCACGATCGTAATTGTTATCTTTAGCGTCTACGCTATTCGTGGCGTTCCCGCGGCCTGGGGTTGGATGAAGGAGAGGCGCCAGGCACGACAGCGCAGCGGCTGATGCCCGTTCCCGCTACGGAGGATCCTGGATGAACATCACCGGTCGGTTGGCGCTCAAGATGTTGTATCGTGGGTTGCGCAACAAATACGCTGAGCGCCCAATCTCGGTCTCCTTCGAGATCACCCACTACTGCACGGCCAATTGCTGGCACTGCAACTGGGGTGGGCCGGTGAAGAAGGAGAAGAGGTTGCAGGCCGAGGACTATGCCGCGATCTGCGAGGAGCTGCGGCCTGTCGTTTCGCACCTGTCGGGTGGCGAACCGCTGGCCCGAACCGACATCTACGATATCGCCCGCGCCATGGCCAAGCCCGGCGACCTGCCGTGGATGATCCTCGTGAGCAACGCCGCCGCGCTGACCGCGGACAAGTACTGGAAGTTGCGGGACGCCGGTATCAACCAATTCTCCATCTCCCTGGATTTTCCCGACGACCGACACAGCGAATTCCGGCGCATACCGGGCCTATTCGGCAAGATGAGCCGGGTGATCCCCGAGATCACATCGCTTGGCAACAACGACCTCTCGCTGAACTCGTGCATCACGGCCTGGAATTACCAGGCCCTGCCTGAGATGGTGGAGCTCGCCAAGCAATGGAATACGAAGATCAACTTCTCCGTCTATAGCCCGTTGCGCATTAGTGATGAGAGTGGCATGCCGAGTGAGGAGAAGCTCAAGGACGTGCGGGACGTGTTCCAGAAGGTCATCGACATGAAGAAGGCCGGCTATCCCGTCTACTCATCCGAGCGCGTGATGTGGAAGTATTACCAGTTCTTCACCGACCGTGGCATCCCCGGCTGCGAGGCGGGCCGACGCTTCCTCGTCATCAATCCCGACGGCTCGCTCACACCCTGCGCGATGGTCTGGGCGAAGTACAACTCACAGCGCGACATGCTCCGGGAATTCACCGCGAACAACAGCTGCGAGCAGTGCTATATCTCGACGCGGGCCAATACGGAGAAGAAGTTCGGCGATTTCTTCGCCGATAACTGGGAGATGCTGACCAAGCAGGTATTCAGCCGGCCGAGGAAAGGGATGCCTGCGACGGTCGAGCCTCCGGTTGCGGCGGATGTGACATCCGCAACCGACGAACAACCAGAAAAGAAGAGACAGAGAGCCGCCGCCCAGTAGCTGAAATGGGTGTCCCACCCCAGTTCCCAGGTCGGCTGTACTACCGAGAGTCCTCGAGCGGCGGGAAAGGCAACTGGACCGAGAAGCATGACCCTTGGCCTACCTCGCTCTCCACCCAGATGCTGCCCCCGGTTAGGTGAGCCAGTCGGTGGCAAATCGAGAGTCCTAAGCCTGCACCAGAGAAGCGCCGCCCGCCGAGGCGCTGGCTATCGCCGCTTCTGCGAAACGTCTTGAACAGATCCTCCAGCTGCTCGTCGTCGATGCCTGGCCCCGTGTCCTCGACCCGGATCAGCAGGTCGTCTCCCTTGTCCTCGAAGTGGACCACCACTCGGCCTTCCTCGGTGTAAGTGATGGCATTGTTGACCAGATTCAGAAGGATTCGCCTCAGCACCTCCTGGTCGCCGACCCGCGCAGCTCGGCAGTTCAGCCGGAACTCGAGCGTCAGATCAGCCTGCTCTGCCAGAGGTCGCGCGATACGCTCGACCTCCTCACTTAGGGCGTGCACCGAATGAGGAATCGACTCCAGCTTCAGGTCGCCGGCCTCGAGGTTTCTCGAGCTAAGTACGTTGTCGACCAACGTGAGCAGGCTCAACGCACCCGTGAACATCAGTCCAACCTGGTGCTTCTGCGCCTCGGAGAGCTCGCCCGAGAGCCCCGTGTAAAGAGCATCGGCCAAGAAGAATACGGACGTCAAGGGCGACCGAAAGTCGTGCATGACTTGAGCCATCAACTCCGTCCGGCGCAGCGACTCTTCAGAAAAGTACCGCTCGATGAGCGAGTTCTCGGCTCCGACGAGAACCTCGAACATGTTCTCGATCTCCAGGCTCGCATTCCCGGTTACACTCAGGTAAGAGAGCAAGCTCGAGATGAAGCCTCTCTGCAAGCGTAGCAGCGACATCAGGGCCAGCTTCGCGGCCTGTGGATCCTTGATGTCCTCGCTCCCCGGCTGATAGGCAGCCGGCACTTCTTCAAGATGACCCCTCCGCACGTCCGACAGGGTCTCGAAGACATCCGCCTGCGAAGCGACCGCCTGCTGGACGACGCCGAGCAGAAAATCGCGGACATGCCCGAGGCTGGGATCATCGCGCTCCGGCAGTTCCGCCAACAGCCCCTGAAGCGCGCGCTCCAGGTGCTGACTGAGCATGCTCGGTTGACCGGCCAGTGGCCCCGGCGTGACGTTGGTGTCCAATGGTTCCGTGGGAACTCCGTCTGGAGTCTTGCTTAGCATGGTTGGGCGCCGAGTGATATGTCTATCCCTTTGCAAGGGCGGGACTACTCTGTCTCTTGCTCTTCTGTCGTTCCTGCTCCTTCTGACTCTCCCATTAGCGCGTTGCGCGTCAGGCCGTGCTTGCACATCAACCGGTAGAGCGTCGTGCGATCGATCTCCGCGCGGCGTGCCGCCTCGGACATGTTCCCGGCCGTGCTCGCCACGAGGTTAGCCAGGTACTCGCGCTCGAACTGCTCGACAAACTCGCCCTTCGCCTCGTGGAACGGGGCCAACGTCATTCGTCCCACACGCGGAACCTCCATCTGGCCTTCGGACCCCGACAGCGGGATATCCCGCGCCTCGATCGCTGAGCCGGCCTCCGCGAGTACCGTAAGGTGCTCGATGACGTTTTGCAGCTCACGAACATTACCCGACCACACTTGGCTTACCAGTAGCTCCACAGCACTCTCGGCGAAATGCGGCGCTTCCTGAGCCGCGCCCCGGTGACGCTGCCAGTAACGGGCGAGGAAGTGGTTTGCCAATACCGGGATGTCCTCCGGACGCTCGCGCAGCGGTGGCAGGTGAATCGGCACTACTTTCAACCGGTAGAACAGGTCCGGGCGAAGCACGCCTTCCTTGAGCGCCTCTTCGGGATCACGGTTGGTGGCAGAGATGAACCGGACATCCACCACAGCGTCTTCCACCTCGCTCCCGAGGCGACGCACAACGCCATCCTGCACGACGCGAAGCAACTTGGTCTGTATAACGGGCGACATCTCGCCGATCTCGTC
>Ga0209536_100006173_pt1 | contig 18409 bp, 15 predicted proteins | sample DeeMarSeWOR28_12_FD_187461 | JGI IMG/M metagenome (GOLD analysis project Ga0209536, IMG submission 187461) | Marine sediment microbial communities from White Oak River estuary, North Carolina - WOR-2-8_12 (SPAdes) (version 2) | ecosystem: Environmental > Aquatic > Marine > Intertidal zone >... | reverse complement strand
TCATCCCAGGCAGGGAATGGTTTTGGTGCCTGGGTTGGATTTAAATTGAACTATTCCGGATTAAGCGGAGGTATCTCTCATCTGTATATCACCCACTTTCGTGATGATCCAGAAATGGGCAGGCTTTTCCATCCGGATTATGGAATGACCTATGATGATTTGAATTTTTACAATTTTGATCCTCATGCAGAAATTTTATTTGCCCTGGAACTGACAAAAAAGTTGAAATGATCACAAGCCCAATTTTAAAAACTTAGCATCAAATGGATCTCAAAAAGTGATGATGAAAAGATTTATGATCCTTTATTTTTAAAATATAATATCGCCGCTTCAAGAACCGTGTCGATGCCTTTGTCATAATCACTACGTTGCATTATAATTTCACGATCTACCGGTACGCCACGTCCTTCATAAATATTTCCGTCATAGGAATATACCCTGTCACTATAGACACCAAAAAACCATCCGTTGGGAAGTTCGAAAACGTATGAATCAGAAAGCATCCCCCTGCTCGCTTCACCTATAGCTACAATATCCGGAGATTTTTTTAAGGCAATTAAAAATGTTTCGGTTGCACTCACCGAGAATTTTCCGGACAAAACAAATGTTGGGATTCCACTCAGGTTATTCTCCAAGACGGATGTCCTTGAGATTTGCGGTAAACCATATTCATTCGTCCCTTGTATTCTTGATCTTTTTGATAGGACAGACTCGGACTCCGGCAAGAATAATCCGCTGCAGGTCAGTGCTGCCCAATCATTGCCACCGCCATTATAGCGGACATCGACGATTAACGCTTTTGCATCTTTAAAATAGCTATAAAGCGAATCCAGATCACTCATAAGGTCATTTTTCTGCTCTACTTTCTCACTTTTATCAGACATCTCATAAAATGAGGCAATAAAGATGTAACCGATACTGTCCGCTAAATATTTATAAATTATTTTACCGTTTGCGGTTGTATGATACTGATGCTGATCCAGATATTTTTCCCCTATTAGAAACATCAGATCTTTTTTAGGCTTTATTGATTCTACAGGATTTTTATGCAATGGTGTATAAAAGTCGATTTCTTCATTCTTCATTCTTGCGATCCAGATATGTCCATCATCAACAAAAAAGTCCACCAGCATTTTTAAATTCTCGAATAGCTGATCTTCATTAATATCACTATGCGAAAGGCTGTTAATCATATCCTTTGCTTTTACCCAGTCAATCTGTCGTTGCTCGAAATAGGGGTATCGTTCAAAGTGCATATGCCAAAAATACCATAAATTGACTAGGGGATCATTCGAATGATTCAATAAGGGTTGTTTCTTATCTACTCTATAATAATAATATACAGTTTGAGCATGTTCTTCTGTCAATATAAGGATATTATCTGCCAGTGATAGTTGGTAATTTGTTATACCTGCAAACGGCGTATCTTTGGTGATCATTTTTAGCATGTTATCCTGAAGTACTGCAGTTGTAAATCGTCTGTGCATTAATTTTGAATTGTTTTGTTGATATATTGAAACAGAGTCACCGATTATTTCAATAGTTTCTCCGTAAGTATAAGATTGCCAGAGACCATCAAACTGGTATGTCTTATTTTGCGCAATGAGTGTCGATTGTAAAAAAAGGATATGAAAAACAACCATCCAGAATATGTAAAAATTATTCATCTGATACCTCAATTCAATAAATTATATGCACAAAATGACTTAAATTTTGACTAAATTAAAAGTTGATGTTCAGATACGAATTAATGAAACAATTGTTTCTAATGATACACTCTCTATGGGAGCCAATTTATGACAAACAATACCGGTTCAACTTCACTTGTTCGATTTTCAGATCTGTTATGGAAGAACAAACTGAGTCTGAGTATCATCATAACCATCCTTCTTATTTGTATTGTGGCCCTGCCCAATCTGGGCGTTTTAATTGCTGTTCTTTTTGTAATACTCGCTTTATTGATAGGAATAAAACAGGGTTCTTTTAGGTTAATCGGTTTCATCCGACAGGAAAGATGGTCTGATACACTGATAAAAGGGATGATTCTTGGTGTGATACTCCAGTTAGCATACAGTATCATTTTTGATCCGTTCATCGAGAAACTCACCGGAAGACCGATTGATTTAAGTGGCTTTGACAGTATGAGAGGTAATTTACCCTTATTCTTATTATGGCTTGTTATCGGAATCGGCTTTGGCGGATTTTTGGAGGAGATAACTTTCCGCGGTTATCTCATCACCAGGCTCAAATTAATTATTGGTGACAGCCCGCTCAGTTTGATCATCATTTTACTATTGACTTCTGTTTCATTCGGACTCGCTCACCTTTATCAGGACTGGAGTGGTGTTATCAGTACCGGAAGTTTTGCCTTTATTTTCGGTATCATATTCATCCGGAGCAATTACAATCTGTGGATGCCAATTTTAACCCACGCTTTTGCTAATGTAGTTGGCCTTTTCTTGATTTATTCCAACTATGACAGAGTCCTCAATGGCTTGTTGTTCTGAGACATGATTGTAGAGCAGCATCCAGCCCTCAATAAGCAGTCTGTGAAATCTTTTGCTTAAGATATTAAAATTTGTAGAAGAGAAATAATATATCACTATTCGTGGTTATAGAGAATTATTTAATTTGGGGGGGATTCAAATGATTAAAAAAGTTCTCTATATAAGCCTTGCTGTCATCGCTGCCTACCTCTTTTTCGGCAACCTGGCACATCATGTTTTCTTTTCAGAAGAGCTGGCCGATATTTATAATTACTTCGAGCCCGGCGACCATTTTATCAGTAAATGGGAAGGCTTTGAACAAACTGTACTGCACCAGGATAGCAGCCAGCTATGGGTAGACCTGCTGATACATGGACACTCCCCCGGCCCCCCGGAACATATTCATACCGGATTTGATGAAACTTTTCAGGTTGCTTCCGGCACATTATCGATTCTCATTAACGGAGAAAAACACACTATCCATGCCGGTCAATCGGTGCATATTCCGGCCGGTACGCCCCATAAACCGTTTAACGAGACAGATTCTACGGTACTGATCACCGGAGAAAATTTTTCTATTCCTCTGGACTTCGCTGTTTATTTATCCCAGGTTTACGGATATTTCGACTCAGATCCGGATAATGAAAAAATGCCAGGTGTGATGCTGCAGATGTCCCTGTTCAATCAGTATTTTGACTCATGGCTGGCGCAGGGTCCGCCTATCCCAATTCAAAAGATGAGTGGTTTTATCCTGCGTCCTATAGCACGTCTCAGTGGCTATCGTAGCTTTTATCCCGAGTTCGCACCAAGGAAAGCTAAATCCCATTCCTACTATGATCATCATCTCATCAGCGGACAAAAACATTCACTCGTTTTGGACTAATTTTGTAGTTAATTTTAGGCACAGTCATGTTTTAAACTTGATATTGTTGTATTTGTCATAGTCTGTTCTAGATACGGATGGCAATATCCATTTTTCCGCTGATGGTCTGATTGATAAAGACCAGTAAATCGCCATTATCCTTTACGTGTGATCGGTACTGTCCGTCTGAAAGTGTGCTTCCATTGATGTTGACAGAAATCTGTTCGCTGCCGCTCCAATTCTGAATTCGTAGAACCGGATTTATGACAATACTGTGGTCAATCGAAAATTCACAATTGGCTACATCTGTTGTATTGTCAAAAACGAGCGTTTTATCAGATGCTGAAACTTCTACAAACTGGCTGTTTGAATTCTTCATGCTGATTTCATCATGGCGGATCAGCCATGATTTTGTCTTGTTCATTGCTTCCGTGAAATCACGCCGGACAACCGGACCGATTAAAAACGACCACTCAACATACTTACGACCATTCATAGGATCGACCTGACCATACTTTTCATAATGGGCTTTAGCCGGATAGACATCCAGTTCTCTGAATCCGACACTGACCAGGGAGGCATGACTGACTTCAACATGCGGATCAACCGATCGCCCACCGCTATAGGCCATCGCATGATAAGGACGCTTGTTCACCGGCCAGTGCGTTAAGATACCGTTTGGCGACTGCCAGGTATGTTCAAATCTCAACGGCAGTGCAGAATAAGTCCCCGCATAGGTTGGATCCATGGAAAAGACTTCAATAATATCCGGAACATTATACTTTTCCTTAAAATGTGCATGCGCAATGACCTGTGAATAATTGTCTACTTCAGAGCCATAACCAAATCTGTTTTTTCTGTACAGTTCCTGCTTTTTTCCGGTAAGATCGTATAGGGTCATCGGCGGATCATCGGCAAAATCTCTGCAATTGGAATTATTGCCGCTAATGAGCATCGGTTCCGACACTTCATTCCAGTCAATTTCCTCGATATCCAGTTTCGGATAAAAGCGTACATGACGAACGCCTGATCCGTCGGCATAGAGGGTGAAGGTTTCCACTGCGGTAGCCAATTGTGACCCATGATTGTAAGGAATTTCATATTTAGGGTTGAGCAAAGAGTATTTCCATCTCAAGACTTTACGCACCGGATTGTTTTCAATGACTTCAACATCGCTATGGACGCGCAGGCGGTCGCTCATCGGTTCATAACATCCGGTTTCAGCCCAGTCAGCATCCGGGCCCGTCCAGGTTTCCACAAACTCGTATGAAAAGGCCAGCTGATCCGTCAGATACCAGTGCGGCACCCAACTATATTCCGACCAGAAAACGAACTTCAGATCGTTTTTGCGCCAGGCACATTCATCACCAAAGGTAATGACATAAGCGGGACCCGTATAGCCGGACCAGTTATAGTCACGTTCTGAGAGGGCAAAACCGGTAGCGGTATCATTCCGATCTGTTACAGGTAACATTGTCACTTTGACATTGGTGAATTCCGCCTGACCACCCGTTGATATCAGCCCGACAAAGTAACTGCCATCGGTCTGCCAGTTGGGAGTTGGTCTAAGTTCCATCCAATCTGCACCTTCACTGCCGTAGAAAGTGCCTCTGACGCCATAATAGAACTGGAAGTAATTTGAACCGTTGTGTCGGAAAATCTTCATTCGTTTATCAGTCTTAGTATAGGGTAATGATATTTTAGTGTTGTCGAGGGTATGTTCATATCCATCTCTGGGATGACCTTCCTTCTCGGGAATGCTGGAATTGGTCAAATCTAGTACATTTTTCGCTCCCTTTTGCCGATCGTTAACCGCTACCTTTACGACCCCCTTCTCGGTCTCAACCCGTAAGAGGGTGTAATTATCGGGATCTGGCTGTCCATCTTTATCGCTGAACAGGACCAGGGCGACATTGTCATCAACGGTATAGTCAGCTGTAACATAAAAATGACCGCTTACTGGTTGTGAATTGTATACACCATAAAATCCCTCTCCATAGGCATCGATTGAAAGAGTTCCTGCATCAATCTTATAAGATCCATTCGGACTACCTTCAAAATTGACAGGCTTCCAATCTCCATTATCTGAGTTAAATGCATCTTCCCAGCTGTTTTGATCTTTCTCATTAACTGATTCCTTCCCATCACAAGCAAGTGTCGTGCATATCAGAGCAATTGAGATCATCAACAAACAAGAGTGGTAAATTTTTGAAAGCATAAAATTCTTCCCTTGGGATGGCCGCGTCAACGACTGATTAACCTGTTTCATATTCCAAAACGTATATTTATAACAAATATATATATTTATTAGATCGAAGCAAATTGGATTCTGATTAAAGGCAAACATTGAATCTTCAAAAACCCTCGGACTAAATCCACACTGATCCGGCGTTATATATTAAAGTTTTCAGGTATCAGGTAAAAAAACTCATTTAATTTTGTTTTACTGATTAATATATGCTTTAAGGAGAGAAAAAATGTTCAAATATTGCATCATACTTATTTCTGTACTGCTGCCTTTGATTGTGTTGGCTGCAGACACATCTCCAGATTCGACGGCTTTACCTGATTCACTTACTATCCAATTCAGGATTTATGAAGTGTTCGGTATGGATTGACCGATCTGGCCGTGTTGGGAAAATTTGGTCTCTACCGTAAGAATACCCGTCATATGATCCTGGCTCTGGCTGCCACCCTCGCCCTGAAAATGCCGACCGGAGCAGAAGATATCTCAACCAATACCTGGGACTGGCAGGCCGGAATATATGGATCCTGGCGCAGCGGACGCTGGGGTAATGATCTGAATCTGACCTATAACTGGAATGACTTCACCGGTCGGGCACCTTCGGGAATCACACCCAGTGATGTGATCGGTCTTGATGCCGTGTTTTCGTATCAGTTTAGTCTGGGCAGTTCCGGAAATACATCTTTCGCACCGGTTTTTGAATTAAATTATCGGTATTCAATGGCCAATCAATCCGATGGTCAGGAAGTTGGCGGAAAAGGATCCATTTTATTTATATCTCCTGGACTCAAGTTTACCTATGATTCTTTTATTCTCGAAACCCTGATCCAGAATCCAGTCAATCAAACTTATCAAAATTCTGAACAAAACCGTCGTGGGTTGATCGGATTTCGCTATATGTTTTGAAATAGAAATATTACATCCTATCTCAGATATATCATTATTCCCCGCTGTATTATTTGTTCATTAGGACCTGAATGACCCTTTCTGCATTTTTATTGTTTGGGTTCAGTTCCAACGATTTTTTATAATTCTCAATAGCCAGTTCAATTTGATCATTGACCATTAAAGATTCTCCGTAACTATCATAGACATTATAAGAATGTGGAAAAAGATCTACATTTAACCGGAAAAGTTGTAGAGCTGCCGGTACCTCTCCTTTACGCAAATGAATATATCCCAGTCTGTTCATGATAAATTCAAGATCGGCATACTCGGCCATATAGCTCTTTCTCCGGGCCGAAAGGAGTTCACATCCTTTCGTTATTTCGCCTATTGAAAATTTCTCAAAGGCTGAAAAATATTCCGGGTAAACTGCTTTCAGAGCGTGTCTTACACCCATCCAGTTCAGAAAGACACTATCAGGTCTCTCACCTGAAAATAAGGGAAACTCAAGCGTGACATCAGCTATATGTGTGTTAAATATATTTTCTGATACGGGATACAATTCCGACCCAAATTCAAAACCGCTGGACTCCAGAAAATCAGATAAATAAACCTTTAAATAATTTCCTTCATTCGAGATATCCATGATCTGTGTCGGTGTCAAAAGATAGCGACCTGTATACTTGTTCAGGATTTCCCGAGACAAATGCCGGATCTGTCTTTGAGAGGGGTTATAATTGAGAGCAGCCTGCAAAGCCGGATCCGATCTTTCAAGGAAATCCGAAATAGAATATTTTATAGAGATGTTAGGATAGATTGCTTTTCGCCGGTCAAAGGGTAATCCGGCGACGGTAAGATGTCTTGAGACGGAAAAGGGCAAACGGGAATAAGGTAATTCCAGCAGGTCAGGTCTGCTGTAAAAGACAGGGCCCTGGCCGGTGGGTTCACCGATAAAAACGGCTTTGGTTTGAAGTTGCAGCCTGGTTGCAAAGATGACCGCTGAGGAAAAAGTACGTCGTCCGATCAGTACAAAAAGATGACCATGTTGGTTAAATATTTGATGTTCTTTCAGAAACTGAAGCAGGTCAGCCCATACCGGAGAGCCACCGTCATTATTCCGAAGATCTACGATACACCGGTCCAGATCCATGGATACGATCTCCTTTATTAAATTTGCGGTAAACTCTTTGGCCGTCGCCCTCCCCGGTTGATCCATCGACTGATTAAACTGAATGTAAAGCGTTTTTTTATCCCGGAGAAGTTGATAATGATAATAGTCTTCCCGGTAATTGGTGAATACAGGCGGGGCCTCGTTCTCGATTGGGAAAATACCGGACCACAGATAATGCTGATAAAATCTCACAGAGGGAACGGTTAGAGATACTTTGTCTCCATTTTGTTTCAGCATCAAAAACTCTGCTTTGCCGGATTCCTGAATAATACCATGGTAGAGCAACCACTCGGCCATCATCACCATGTAGGTAAATCTTTCTTTATAGGATGAGCTATTCTCTGCAGCCAGGAATAACGGATAATGATTAAATAGTTCTTCCACCGTTGCTGAGCCGATTTTGAGTATCCTGGCTCCGATAAGATCTTTGTATTCACGACCTGCATCAACAATATGCAATCCCTCAGGGAAAAGATAGACCTTGAAGGGAAAACTGTGCAGATCAAAAGCCGGTATCATGATAAAGGGAAAGGTGTGGCCGTCGTTGGGCAGCGCTGCAATTTTGAACAGTGCCATGTGAATTTCGGCATCACTCATATCGGGAATCTGTTTTTCGATTTCTTTGACTGCGGCAGTCATTTTTTCTTCTGCCACCAATGAGTACAAATCAGCGTGTTTTGTGATTAACTGATTTGCCAGATAGTGCAGGTCTTCAATCCATTCTTTTTCAGACGGATCAGGTGGAATTGATTCGAAATACAGCATCCGGTAATCAATCATCAAAATGAGTGATGCGCTTATAACAAAAAACGCCAGAAGCAATGGAACGAATCCGAGCCAGAAAAGTAACCGTTTGTCGGATTTAAAGCAGAGCAGTGCCAGCATTGCCATAGCGAGCATCAGAGAAAAAGAAAAGAGGTAAAAGACAATCTGAAAGAGGCTGCCGAAGGGAATGTCCGATAATGAGTACAAAACGAGACCGGAAATAATGCCAAGAAGAGTGAGAATAATGATACCGATCCATAAAGTTCGCTTTGGTATTTTTGTCATAGGTATTTCTCTCTGTTAAATATCCAACATATAAATACGCCAGTAAATCTTATTTGTTATATGTGAATGATATATAATATTTTAGATAAACACGAATCAGAATCTGGAAAGTTATCGAATCCTTCGATCTGATTGGTGATGAAGATTTCAAGATCTGATGACTTATTAAAACTTTTTTCATAAGGGATAACAAAACCTTGTTATCTCCTGATATCGTTGGCAATAATTAGAAAAAAAAGCGATGGATAAATAAAACCCACATAAACATACCAAGACCAAAATTTGTATGATTTACAAAGCTCGTTTTTAGATAACGGTATTGATTGGCTGTTTTTGAAGCAAAAAATCCAATCCCTATACCTGGAAACAGCCATAGCCATGGTAAAAGAACTGTTGCGATTCCAAATATCAGAGAGATCCAGATGTTTTCCCGGATCATCGGCACTTTTAATTCCAGAAAAAGATAGACGCCTGCCAAAATGATTCCGATCAAATAATGGGATATAAAACTCCAAAGTTTTTCATTCTTGACGGAAGGTGTTCTGCGTATATCTTCATGTATGAATTTTCCCTTGAATAAATATAGAAACCACCGTCCAATGATTTCCGGTTCAACGAGTGAATCAATAATTTTTTTTCTGACAAGAAAACTGCCAATCATATCCATGAAATACGTCGCAAAAATTCCCATTAGAATCGATTCGACTTTAATCATTACTCTATCCCTTTAAAATATTGATAAATTTTTCCATAAATAAATAGTATGAACAGCATTCACTGATTCCACAATATGAATCAGGATTAGATCTCAATACTCTTCAATCATGTCAACATGGATCGTTACATGCATCTTATATTCAGTCTCGATAGCAGATTCTAATTCGTGGACCATTTTATTAACCTCAGATGCGATTAAGTTTATTGGAAATCTTATATGTAGAGTGAGTTCCTTATGGTTACCATAGCCGTGTAAATGAATATGGTGAATATCGCAAGATCGACCTAAAATCTTTTGGGCAAAAATATTCAATTCATTCACCAGTTCCGGATGAACAGATTCGCCCATGATCGAGCTCGATGAATCACGAAAAATATCCCACCCTGCTTTCAGTATCAGAGCTGAAACGATTAATCCCAATACACCATCAATCCACCAAAAATAGGGACCGATAATTGCACCGATAATAATTAATCCGGAGGCAATCGCATCGCTTCTGTGATGCCAGCCATCAGCGGTAAGGGATTTTGCATCAATTTGACGACCGGCCCAAAAGGCAAATTGTGCCAAACCCTCCTTCATTAAGATAGAACATAAAAATACGATGACCACGGTTAAGTTATAATCAACCGCTTTTTTAATTTGTAACTGTTGTATTGATTCCATAATAAAGTTGACACCAACCAATGCTAATAGGATACTTATTACAATGGCACTGATAAGTTCTGCTCTTCCGTGACCATAGGGATGTTCTTTATCCGCCGGTTTTTTGGCAATCCAGAAACCAAATATCACAACTACTGATGTAAGCGTATCTGATAAGGTATGCCATGCATCCGCTATGATTGCCACCGAGCCTGTTATCATCCCAACCCATAACTTTGCAACAAACAAAAACACATTGATGACTGCAGACAGCCAACCCTCAATAAAGCCAAGTTTTTCTTTTTTGATTTTCATTTATCGACATTTCCATGTATTTTTTGATTTTTCTATAATGCAGCAAGATCATTTGCATTGAAAAAATGAAGTATTTTATTAAGAAGACGGGTTAATTCTATGGTATCTTTTTCTGAAAGTACAGCGATCAATCTTTGCACGATCGTTTCATGACTTCTGTCATGCGCTTCATTAAGTTTATTTCCTTTTGCCGTCAGTTCGATATAGTAAATTCTACCATCTATCTTTGATTGCACTTTTTTGACAAATCCCTGAGCTGCCAGTTTATTAATGGCAATGGTAGCCGTGGGTTTGGTTATACTCAAATGTTTTGTGATCTTTGTAATTGTAGGATTCTCTAAGGTCCTGATGATATCCAGATAATAGAACTGTCTGAGGGTAATATTTTTAAATTCCGGTTGATCCATGACCTGATCTTCAAGGATTGCAATCAGCCTTGAGAATTTCTCAATTACTTCTATAAGTTTTTCACGTTCTACCATTTTTTGCTCCATTTAGTTAGTTTTATAAAACTAACTAATAGTTAGTACGCTTGTCAAATTATTTTGTTTCAAATTTTATTATTTATTCTCGAAAATTATGAAGAAGGTTCTGCTTAAGTTAGAATATGAGAACCGAGTAAATTATAAGTCATTTTCAGGATTCAGGTTACTTCTCTATAAATGGGCCTGTAGATTTTTATTGCATTCCAATAATCAGTTTGTATATTCCACTTAAATTTCTATTCATACTGGCATCAATACGACAGAACAAAATGAATGCTCTGCTGTCTATACAAAATGTTGTGACATGCCTTAAAATATAATTCAATTCATACAATCAAACTCATTGTTCTTATATACATTTTTCACTTCAGTTTTACCATTGGCATACAGAATGTTTACATAAGATTGACAATTCTATGACAATTGAATCTCAACATTTCCATATCATTTTACTGAAGTTCAAGATGCGGCCTTAACACTTCGTTTGAAGTGAAAATAATAAATATGACCAGGTTTATGGACCTCGACTTTCGTAAATATAGAAGAGGATTTATCATGAAATCAAATTTCTTCATAAATGTCATTCTTTGTCTAAGTATTTTGATAACCTTTCTGCACGCGCAATCTCATGTAATAAATTATTCGGCGAATCCTACCCACAGGGATTTAGCGATTAAGGCATTTGAACTGGCACTTGAAAATGGATTTACTGATCCAAATCTTAATGACCAGCAAATCCTTGCCCGTTTAGAGGCCGGGGCTTACAGTGAAGATAACGAGCGTATTCCGGGAGAAATTGGTGCTCATTTTCCTGCACCCTGGGATCAGGGTCCAGATTTTAATTTTGCAGGGTTGTACCCGCTTACAAAACTACCATATGGTGGATTAACAGATTCCTCCAGCGGCTGGTATCGCGGATTAAGACACGGTTTTGATCCAGCCCAGGGATTTTTGTGGCCTGGCGCTTCTGAATCAACAACTGAGTGGGCCAATTCAAGTTCTAATTCCTATACCTGGGATAATGCCCTTGAGCTCTATCGTAAAAATGAGTGGGAACATGCCTACCAGTGTTTAGGTCACGTTTTGCACCTTTTAATGGATTTGTCGGTACCCGCTCATGTGAAAGTTGTCAATCACGGTGCGAGCCTCGCGGCAAAACATACGGGAACATTAATAGATCCTGATATTGCAAAAATCATTATCGATGAGTATGAACGGGCATTGGGTGGGGGATTACAATTGGAACAATTACAGGAAGTTTATATTATCCCCGATCTGAGCAATGACGTAAGAAATGCCATCGAGCAATCAAAATCGGCGAATATTCCAATATTTAATATGTGGTATACGTATTTCGATTCTTTGGCTGTTTATACATATCACCATCCATTAGTCAGTCAATACTATGCGGCACCCGATCATGACGGGTATTTTGGTGCTCCGCTTGATTCAAACGGAAATGAAGCTTCGTTTATTAAATATGGCATTACACCACCGGTAGAAATTGAGGATCGATGGACACAATTTGAAGTATACGGCACAGTTCAAATCAGTTTACCTGCTGTCACTATTATCCCCAGAGATTCGATGATTCGTATGTGTAATGATTTTGTTCCCAAAGCCGTTGAATATGGCGCCGGACTTATACAACACTTCAGGAAAGAGATAATTGCGGGCATTTCGAACGAAAATATTTTCCTAAAGGAATTAAACTTGAAACAAAATTATCCCAACCCTTTCAACCCGACGACACTGATCAAATATCAATTACCAATGACCAGTAATGTTGAGTTAAGTATTTTTAATACGCTCGGGCAAAAAGTTGTTGTCCTCGTTTCAGAGAAACAATCAGCAGGTAGCTATCAGGTTGATTGGGATGCATCAGCATTTTCCAGTGGCGTCTATTACTACAGTTTAAGTACAACCTCGGGATTTGTCCAAATCAAAAAATGTATTTTACTCAGATAGATGGGAGCCATCCCGGTTTATCGGGATGAATTCTATTATTATCAATTAGTAGCTCACAATTATAGGGAAGTTAAGAAAATGATATTAATCAAGTGACCTTAAGTCTATTCAACTCATACTGCATTCAATTGAGTGGGGCATTCTTTTTGTATTTTTGCAGCAGTTTGTGGCCCTATAGTTTTTAATCATCCTCGGGGTAAGGTACATTTAAACTCAGGAGATTATGAGATATGAAAGAACTATTCACATGTCTATTTTTTTGTATGATTATCGTCTGTTCTTGCACTAATCCCGGTGAATCGGATAATTCAGGTTCCGGCAATAATCCTAAAATGACGATAAACCAACGTGAAATTTCCTATGAAGAATTTATGAAAATCCTAGATGGAAATTTATTCATTTGTGCAAGCTATGTTGAAGAGGGATTAACAACCTCTGAAATTCTGGGTGGCCTGATCATTGGCCTGGCATTAAACGGTATTGATTTTAATATTCTAGATAAAATGGATATTTCTTTCGAAAATGGTGAATATGTTCTAAAAACAGGAAACAGTGAAATAAAATTAATTTTTTATTTTGCCGAAGATTATGGCAATCAATTAAGCGGTGAAAAAATTAGCAATAACCTATTCGATCAGGAGTCTTATATAACAGATCTGTCAATAAATTTTCCAGAAATCACATATTCAGAGGGTCCTTTATTTAATTTAATAAATACCGATATTTCGTTTGAGAATTATATCCCGCATTTCTATCTTGATTTTACTAAAATAGCGATTGAATGTATGAGCTCCAGCTTTTATTCAGACAACACGATTGACACACTCTTATCTATTATGACAACCAACAAGCAGCCTCTGCACACAATTTATAATGATTTCTACAATAACGGCTGCGGTTTCTCTTATGATTATTCCTATTATGTCAGTTCATATTATGATATCAAGGAAACACTTCATAGTTCATTTTTTTATATGATACGTGCTGATTCTTCCTGGTATTGGGAAGGTTGGTATTCAGCAGATATCATTAAAGGAGATTTTCCATTTTACATTAAAGGCTTAGCATCAAACAATAGACAAAATTACACCGCATATTTCGGTGATCCGCACTATGTTGATTCATTTGGAGTGGCAATACACGATCTTTCATTAGAATTTGGAACCTTTTACTCAATTTGGGGAGATACGATAGAATATTATTTAGAACCTGTTGGTAAATGACAGTTTGAAAACTTTCTGTCTATTAAGAAATAATCTCACCAAATTTTCCTGAGTAGTACCCCCTGAAAAATCCATTTTATTATAGATTTGAAATCAACCGACGACATCATAATGGAAGCACGAAACGACAAGTAAAGATTTTCTTTATATTTCCATTCACATTCACTATATTCTTTCTGTATTTCCTCCTCACCTCTAACAGATATAGTATATTTAATTCTTACCGACCTACTGACTGAATACTGAACAGATTTACAGGATTATTTGTTCATTGATTTTCCAAGAATTTTTTATAATATGGAAGGAAAATAAAATGAAGTCAAATCCTTTACTATTTTACCGATTTATCAATCTGGTATCATTTATCGCCATTTTTAGTACAACTTTATTGGCTCAGGCACCTGATACTTCCTGGACGAGTTTATTCGGAGGAACTGATATCGATGTTGCCTATGATATTGAGCAAACAACAGGAGGTGACTACATTGTTGCCGGTAAAACTGTGTCATTCGGATCCGGTGCCACAGATGTGTGGTTGCTCAAAGTCAATTCAAATGGAGACACTTTATGGACCCGTACCTTTGGCGGAGATCGCGGTGACTACGGAACGTCTGTTCAGCAAACATTTGACGGTGGCTATATCATCACCGGCTATACGGGGACAAACGCATCGGGATATTATGATGTCTGGTTAATAAAAACAAATGAATTTGGTGATACTACCTGGACACGTAAGTACGGAGGAGATTACAGTGATTACGGGTATGATGTCATGCAACTTTCCGATGGCGGGTATGTTGTTGTAGGTAATACCAGCGTCATCGGTGGAAATTATATTGATTTTTATGTGATCAGAACAAATTCCATTGGGGATACACTTTGGACACAAACCTATGGAGGAACTGGTGCTGATTATGCTTATGCCATTGATATAACATCGGATGGTGGATTCATCATTGCCGGAGATACCCAATCTTTTGGTACCAGTCAGGGTGGATTTTATCTGATTAAAACCAACGCTGTTGGTGACACACAATGGACTGCCATCTACGATAATTTTGAAATCGATGTTTGCCGAGATGTAAAACCTACGGATGACGGAGGATATATCCTTGCAGGATATACCCGTTCTCCGGGCGCAGGGGAATATGATATGTATTTAATCAAAGTCAATTCTGAGGGCGATACGCTATGGACAAAGAAGTATGGAGATTTTCTGGATGAGGAGTGTTATTCAGTGCAACTCATGTCTGATGGTGGATTTGTCATGAGTGGTTATCAGGAATCTGTCACTGACGAAGGTGATGTTTTGATTGTTCGAACTGATCTTTCCGGAAATGCAATATGGACAAAGACAGTTGGCGGCACCAGTCAGGAACGGGGACGATCTATCTGTGTAACTTCGGACGGCGGATATATTATTGCAGGGCAGACAGAGTCTTTCGGCGTATCACGTACTGATATATATCTGATTAAAACAGCTCATGATCTCAGCGACATTGAGTTTGATAGCAAACCTGATATTCCAGAAAAATTCTTTTTAAATCAGAACTACCCCAATCCTTTCAATCCGGCGACAATGATCAAATATCAATTACCAATGACCAGTGATGTTGAGTTAAGTATCTTTAATACCCTTGGGCAAAAAGTTTCCGTCCTCGTTTCAGAAAAACAATCAGCAGGTAGATATCAGGTTGAGTGGGATGCATCAGCATTTTCAAGTGGTGTTTATTATTATCAATTCGTCGCGGTCAATTATAGGGAAATAAAGAAAATGATTTTGCTTAAATAAAATTCAACTAAATACTTTTTAACAAACAAAGACCGAATCGATGGAGATTCGGTCTTTCCTTTTTGTTATCAAACAAATGAATATTTCTTATTTAGTTTAAATGCCCTATCTAGCTGCAATAATCATTGCATGCCTTGCATCATTTCCTTCATCATATCAAAATAAGAGCCATGCTTAAATCCTTCATTCTCCCCCGGAACATGGAATTTCTCTGCAGGGGGATTCGCCCTTTCAATTTTTTGGATGGCGGTAATATCAAAACTTGGCTCACCCATTGACATATCCAGGCTCATTTCCCGTACTTCAACGGGTAGTTTTCCTTTTATCAATGACCATTCATCGGGATCTTCATCTTCACCTACATTAAATAATTTCGAAAACTTTTCTGATATTTTCTCAACCTCAGCGGTTATTTTTAAATCATCAGCAGCAGCCCAAACACCGGTCACATTACCTTCTTCTTGTTCAATTAAATATAATTCACAATTATATCCATTTATCTTCATTTTTTTACCAGTTGCATTGGCGCTGAATTCTGCTCCGGCTTTCTGTTGTTTCTCCTGTTCCATTGCCGCTCTTACCTGGGCCTGCATTTCCGGAGACATTGATTTTATCGATTCTTCCACCATGGCCTTGGTTTGTTCTTCAATCTTCTTCATATCATCAGGTGTAACAACCATTACCTTATTCTGAGCCCACATTACCATATACATGACACCATCATCTGCATTCGATATGACGGTCATTTTTCCCATTTCTGAATTATCTTCTACAGCAAATTTATTCCCATCGACATATATTGTTGATTCTTTGGCTTTGACTTCCATCCCTTCTTCCATTGCTGCCTGTTTTAATTTCTCAGTGGGAATCGTCATAAAGAATAGCGTCTCATCTTCTTCACTTTCGATCTGCGCATCCTCCGGAACGAGTGAATAACTGATAGGTATTGTGTACTCAACCTGCTTAATAATAAACTGAGCCTGCAGCGAACCGATGGCCATAAAGATAATGAGTATAAGCAGAATACCCGCACTTCTTGAATTTTTCAACATGGAACCCCCTTTGCTTGCTTAATGATAAAACAAAATTCTGTTGAGGCAGAATATGGTATTAATATGTCTGTAAATTAGACAAATATGTAATGAAGTTTCAAATAATTTTTTTAAGAATCAATAAAACTGAATGATCCCACTTAATTAATCGACTCAACTATATCATTAAATAATATATGAAAATTTGAGGACAGAGCAACCGAATTACTGTATGGATCGGCCGTTATGACAACGACCAGTTGTAGTGATTGTACAACATAGATCAATTGTCCGCCGTGTCCTGAAGCGTAAAACGCTCCCTGTTCGTCCATCGGATACCAGTAATAGCCATAGTCCTGATGGGTGGTTTGTCTCTGAGTGGAAGTGGCGATCCATTCCGCCGAAACGATTTGGTTACCTTCCCATATTCCGTTCTGTTGCAGCAGTTTTCCGATCTTCGCCATATCTCTTGGTAACAACCACAATCCAATAGCGCCGAATGTCAAGCCATCATGGTGCTTTTCCCATTGGTAATTTTTAATACCTATTGGTGTGAACAGATTTTGCTTGGCAAATGCTTCTTCAGTTTTGCCGCTGACTTTTTGTATTATTCCGGAGATAAGTTGTGGATTACCGTCACCGTAATACCAGTCTGATCCGGGTAAAAACAAAAGATTTTTGTGTAACACAAATTCCAGGCTGCTTCCGGTACCGTATAACAATTCAACGGTGTGTTCATCATTATTAAAGTCAAGGCCTGTCTCCATCGTCAGGACATGATGAATTGTAATATCTCTTTTACGAATATCACTATCAAAGTATTCGGGGATATAGTGATACACAGGCATTTCCGCGGAGGTTATCAATCCCTGGTCAATGGAAATTCCTGTAAGAAGCGATGTTATACTTTTGGTCGCAGACTGAATGTTATGGATAATGTCAATTTCACCTTTATCCCTGCAGTACGCTTCAGCGACTAATTTCCCGTTTCGGACGATGAGTAAACTGTGAATCGCCGGGTATATATCCTCGGAATATACCTTTTGATAAACGATATCGATTTCTTCCTTATTAAAACCCTCTGTCTCAGGTGTTGAAATTTCCCAGCCGTCATTTTTTTTTAGCGGCGTGTATCCCTCGAAAGGTAGTTTTAACTCAGGATCTGTCAGGCAAGCCGGAATGATCGAGCAAATGATCCAAAATATCAATAAGTAACTGATGTTTTTTATATATATCATCATATAAACAAATCCTAAAATAGAAAAGTGGTACCAATGATATGGGTTAGTATGATGACCTCCTTTGAATAGGACATTTGCGTGTTTGTATAGTTGATTCTCCAATATACTTTATGCTGAAATGATTCGGAATGATTGAATTTATATCCGAGATCAAAGTTCAACACAAGATGCTGATGAATGGTCGTCACTGTCAGATCATTATGAATTTCACTGACAATCCAGGAAAATTTGTCATTTATTCCCTTGTAAAAAAATCTTTCCGGGGGCCTTGAGACCAGTGATAGAATCGGGA
>Ga0209536_100006172_pt1 | contig 18409 bp, 13 predicted proteins | sample DeeMarSeWOR28_12_FD_187461 | JGI IMG/M metagenome (GOLD analysis project Ga0209536, IMG submission 187461) | Marine sediment microbial communities from White Oak River estuary, North Carolina - WOR-2-8_12 (SPAdes) (version 2) | ecosystem: Environmental > Aquatic > Marine > Intertidal zone >... | reverse complement strand
GCAAGAATAAATTATTTCATTTACTGTTTCGGGTGTTACACTTTGTCCTTTTATTGGATGAAAATTTCCGTAACACGGTTCGTCTGAAGAAGAGAACCCACATGAGATAGTAGGTAAGCGAAATTGTCCGTCAACCTTAAACTTGTCCCTCATTGTCGCGCAATTATCATAACCAACACACCAGTCGCACGGAAAACCATATCTCGTCGGACTAACGCGGTGTGGATTTTCATTCTCGGCAATTTGACGTGAGCGTATTTTTAAGCTTTCAATTGTTTTTTCAATACCTCTTCCCAATCTGCATACGCTTGCTGATAGGCGGAAGTTAACTTTTTATTGGGCTCGACGGTCTTGACCGGCTCAAGGCCAACGAATGCCTCATCCGGGCTTTTGTAAACACCTGCACCAATGCCTGCACCACGTGCCGCGCCTTGGGAGCCGTCGGTGTTGTATAGCTGGACAGTGGCTTGTGTCACAGTTGCGAAAGCCTCGGCAAACAACGGGCTCAGGAACATATTGGCATTACCTGCTTTTACGGTGGTCAGTTGGATTCCCATGTCGCGCATTATGTCGAGACCGTAATTCAGCGCGAATACAATTCCCTCCTGGGCGGCACGCAGGAAGTGGGCCTTCTTATGTACGTTGAAGTTCCAGCCGTGTACGGATGCCCCGATATTCCTGTTCTCTATAGTTCGTTCTGCTCCGTTGCCATACGGCAGGATGACCAGACCATCTGAACCGACCGGTACCTTTGCGGCAAGCTCGTTCATCTGCTCGTAGTCCAATCTCTCGCCGGCGACGAAATTGTGCTTTAGCCAACTGTTGAGAATTCCCGTTCCGTTAAGGCACAGCAGCACGCCGTATCGCGGATCATCCGCCGAATGGTTGACGTGTACGAATACATTCACCCGCGAGAGCCGGTCGTAGTTTTTCCGGTCGCTGACTCCGTAAACGACGCCGGAAGTTCCAGCAGTAACAGCAATCTCGCCCGGCTGTAGGACGCTCAGTGACAGTGCGTTATTCGGTTGGTCGCCCGCACGGTAGCTGACCATCGTCCCGGCTTCAAGTTCCAGTTCGTCGGCCGCCTCTTTCGTCAGCTCGCCCTGGATTGAAAATGTCGGAACCGTCTCGGGGAGAAGCTCACCGGAGATGCCATAGTTGTCGAGCACGAATTGTGCCGGACCATCGCCCTCGAAATCCCAAATTATCCCTTCGGATAATCCCGAAGGCGTGGTTTTCAACTCGCCAGTCATCTTCATTGCGATGTAGTCGCCGGGCAGCATCATTTTATGTATCTTTGAATACACTTTCGGCTCGTTTTCCATCACCCATTTGAGTTTTGATGCTGTAAAGTTGCCTGGCAGGTTAAATAGTTTCTTAAGGCACTTATCCTGACCGATATCGGCTGCCGCTTTCTCACCGATCTGCACTGCCCGGCTGTCGCACCAGATAATCGAAGGTCTTAACACCTGGTTGTTTTTATCGACCACGACAAGACCGTGCATCTGGTAAGAGATTCCGATCGCGTGCACATCCCCAGCGTCAAATTCCGCCTGGCTCTTAATCTTTTTCGTAGCGGCCTTGACGTGTTCCCACCAAACGGCCGGGTCCTGCTCGGCCCAGCCCAACTGTTTTGCTATAATCTCCAGCTCCTTGTCCGGCGAAGTCGCCGACGCTAGCACTTGGCCGCTTTCGGCGTCCATCAGCGTTGTTTTGATTGACGAGCTTCCTACATCATATCCCAGTAATAACGCCATTTATATATCCCTTTATTTTTCCTGTTTGGATTAACGCCGCGAACGGCAAGTTAATGGCTATGTCATGCCCTAATTGTTGCTCATAATAGTCATTTTTGGTCGTTTGTCAAGTTCGGCAATACTTTCATTCGTATTCCCATTTCAGCAGCCAGGGATCTTTTGTGTGCTTCTGAAACGCCTTTAGTTCTGTTTTGAGTTCTTCAAGCTTCTTTTCGTGTTTGGGGTCGTCGGCAATGTTTTTTACCTCATGGGGGTCGTTTTGAAGGTCGTACAACTCAAATTTTGGACGATGCAGATAGGCATCGACGGTTCGTTTGCCGTAGTATTTGCTGCCGGCCTTAATCGTCGCCTGCCATGTCGAGGCTGCCCATAAATCGCTTGCGAACGGATAATTAAGCCCGTGGGCGATGTTCCAAATAAGCTTGTACCTGCGCTGGCGGACAACACGCATCGGGTAGTACATCGTAATCTCGTGGAACGTATGAGAGGCATAAGTTACATCCCATCCTTTCGGATGCTCCTGTTCGAGTACGGATTTGAACGAGCGGCCCTGGAAGGAATTGTTGCCGGATAGAGCGCCAGCGAAGTCAAGAATTGTTGGCGCCAGGTCAGCAAAGTTAATCAGCGCATCGCACGCAATGCCCTTTATATTTTGCCCGGGATGCCGTACGATGCACGGAAGGTTCATCCCCGGCTCGTACAGCGTAGTTTTCGCCCCTGGAAAAGCAACACCATTATCCGAGATGTAGATGACGACAGTGTTTTCGTATTTGCCGGCTTGTTTGAGGACGTCGAGCAGCTTGCCCACGCCCTGGTCGACGCGGGATACGGACTGGTAGTACTGCGCCAGTTCAGCTCGGCATTCGAGCGTGTCGGGCAAAAATGACGGCACGATTACGTCCTTAGGATCGTACTTTATTTCTTTTATGCCGGGATAGCCTCCCTCGGCTTTGTTGCCGAACCGGTCGGGCCTGCCGGGCAGTTCATTCGCAACGCCGCTCCCGCGGTGCGGATCACTCATGCAGAAGTATAAGAAGAATGGTTTACCGTCACTTGCACGAACGAAGTCCCGGCAGTTCTCTGCCATCTGGACGGGGCTTCGGCTGTTTCCAGGCAGAGCGACATCGAACTTATAAACGCTCTCTGGTGCAACATGGTATTTGCCGATGCGTCCTGTTCGGTAGCCGGCTTCGGTCAGCAGGACGGGCAGAGATTTTACGTCTGGAAAGGAGATAAAATGGTGATAGCTGTGCTGGTGCCCGTACTGGCCGTTTGCGTGATTGTACATGCCGGTAAGAATAACCGACCGGCTGGCGCTGCAGCTTGCCGTAGTGCAGAAAGCGTTCGTAAATCGCACGCCATCGGCCGCAAGGGCGTCCAGGTTAAGCGTCTTGATAACTGGATTGCCGTAGCAGCCGAGAGTTTCGCGCCCGTGGTCATCGCTTACGATAAGAACGATATTTGGTTTGTTGTTCCAGGTTGCCGGTGTCCGCTTTGAAATCATCGCTGAGCCGATAAGAGCAGCCGCACTGCCCTTCATAAAGTCGCGCCGGCTAATCGATTTATATTTCATTTTTCTGCCTCCAACATTTTCTGTATTTGTCATAAGATGTGTATTAAGCTCTCGACTCGACACCGACGGAAACCTGTTTCTCCCAGGCTGCAAGTTCTACTTGAAGCGTCTTAACCATTTCTGGCTTGGTCTCGGCGAGATTCTTCTTTTCGCCGAGGTCTTCGTCGAGATTATAAAGTTTCACATTATCATCCTGAACTAACAGCTTCCAGGGGCCTTGGCGAACGGCTTTTTGCTTACTGTAGCGCCAGAACAAAGTTCGTTCGGGCAGCTTGTCGTCTTTAGTCAACATACCGAGCAGATCAACGCCGTCGAGATTAAGTTCCGCCGGTAGCTTGGCCCCTGCGATTGAGACCATCGTTGGGAACATATCCATCCCCAGCACGGTTTGGCTTGTTACCGTGCCGGGCTTTATTCTTCCGGGCCAGTAAGCGATGGCCGGCACGCGGTGTCCGCCTTCCCAGAGGCTGCCTTTGTGGCCGGAAAGAGCGCCATTTGAGCCGTTTTTTGTAGCCCCATTGTCGGAGCAGAAAAAGATAAACGTTTTATGCTCCAGGCCAAGGCGCTTCACTGTCTCGACGATTTTTCCTATCCCTTCGTCCATGATCTCGACCATTTCCTTGTACGCTCGGGCGATTTCCTTACCTTTGGCTGCTTTACCCTTCTTGCCGTCGGGCAGGCGCTGCGGAGGATCGTTCCTGCCCTGATACGGAGAATGAACGGACTCGTGTGGCAGGTACAGACAGAATGGTTCGTTTTTGTGCCGCTCGATAAAGTTTATGCCGTGCTTTGTTATCAGGTCGGTGCAGTAGCCTTCTTCGGGGACTTTTTCGAGATTTTTCCACCAGTCATCAAATCCGGCTCCGTCGATATGTGAGTGATAATCTACGTTGCCACTGACATAGCCACGGAACTCGTCGAAGCCCTGCCGGGCCGGATTGAATTCGATGTTATAGCCAAGGTGCCACTTGCCGAAGATTCCCGTTGCGTAACGGCGTTTTTTAAGAATCTCGGCAAAGGTTGTTTCTTCCAGCGCCAAACCCGTCTGGCGGATCGGGCCTTTGGCGTAGATGACACCTTCGATGCCGGCATGCTGCTGGTAGCGCCCGGTCAGAAGGGCCGCCCGTGTCGGGCTGCAGACCGGGCAGTTGGAATGATAGTCTGTAAACTTCGTGCCGCTTCTGGCCAGAGCATCGATATTGGGCGTGCTGATTTTTGTGCTGCCGTAGCAGCCAATGTCACCGTAGCCAAGATCATCGGCCATTATTAAAATGATATTCGGGCGTTCTGGACCCCCACCTGGATTGGCTGTTGAGCAACTACGGTTTGGAAACGCTGCTGCGATTATCCCACTGGCGAGACATTTAATAAATTCTCGTCGTTTCATGAATGTACTCCTGCCTTCTATTGTTCATGGAACAGAGCGCTGGAATCGAGAGAAGAACGTGTGCCCGGTTGTGTTTTAGTAATATCAAATCTCGTATCAACGTCCTTTTTGTTCTACAACGTCCACGAGCCCGGCGTCGATGTACTGGCCGCCGCCAGTTTGGTGGCAGTGGATGGCTATACAATTTGTACCGGTTTTCAAAGCGTTCTGCGTCTTTTCGTCCAGGGTCACTCGAACGTAGCTTGAAGTGTAGCCTTCGAGTTTCGCCACGAGTTGGCCGTTGATATAGACCTCGGTGTCCTCATCGTGGTGAATTGAAAGTTGCAGCCTGTTGATTTCGATGTCCTCCAGTTCGAACGTCCGGCGCACCCAGATGTCCGCGGTGTTCCACTCAGTGCGCACGATCGTGCCGGGTGTTCCTTTGGTGCCGAAGCCGGCCTGGCCTTCCTGCCAGCTTGAATCGTCGAAGTTGGGCTGCTGCCAGCCGTCACCCGGTTCGCTTGTTGTATATTGCCAGGTTTGCGGCTGTTGCTGTGAGGTCGGGACAATTGTCTTGAGGATCGGCGGCGGCAGATATAAACGTTTATTGGCTGCGGCGGCTTTTTTCACGTCCATTTTAATCATCGCCCGGTCGTAGGTCATCCACCCGTTAACTTCTATTTCCACATCTGTCGTCTGCGTATAGACTGCGGCGCTCAGACCGTCGCCGATAAGCGAGCGCAGGTTATCAATGAGTGTTACATACGCATCGGTCAGCTCTTCGCGAGTATCATAGCTGCGATAGCCCCAGTTCTTCTCATCCTGCCATGTGTGTCCCTTGACGGGAAGGCCAAGCCCGCCGAATTCTCCGAGCACGCCGGCACGGTTTTCCTCAAGCGGTGGTGCCGCCGGGCCGGGATAGCTGTGAATATCATGCACGTCGCCAACGCCGCGGTCGGTCCAGCCGCTGGCGTTATTCACCAGACGGATCGGGTCGAGCTCCTTAATCGTATCGACGATCCGGGGCGTATCCCACTGTCCCCAGCCCTCGTTATAGGGGACCCACATGATTATGCTCGGATGATTGTAAAAGCTGCTGATCATTGCCTTTAGCTCGGTCTCGAACTGTTGGGCGGATTCGGGCGAACGTTCGATGTCGGTATCTCTGCCACTGATATACTTATCGCCGCTGGGCATATCCTGCCAGACCATCAACCCTAATTTATCGCACCAGTAATAAAGCCTTGCCGGCTCAATCTTGACGTGCTTTCGCAGCATATTGCAGCCCAGCTTTTTCAGGACCTCTATATCGTAGCGCAGTGCGGCATCCGACGGGGCAGTGTACAGCCCATCAGGCCACCAGCCCTGATCCAGAGGGCCGAACTGGAACAGCGACTCGTTGTTGAGGAACAGACGATTGATTCCTTCCTTGTCCTTTTTGACTTCTATCTTTCTCATGCCGAAGTAGCTGCTGATAGCATCTACTTTTTTTCCTTTTGCGTCCTTGAGTGTCAACTTAAGGTCGTACAGGAACGGCGAATCAGGTGACCAGGGCTTTGGTTTTTTTATGTTTAAGACAATTTCCTCCCCCGCGTTGCCCTTGTTTTTGGCTTTTGTGAACCACCCGTCCTTGGCCTCTACTTCAACACTATAACCGGCCGGATCGGGACATGTGGCAGTGATACGTACCGACTTGTTGTCAATATCGGGAATTATCTTGATAGATTTGATGTATGCGTCAGATACCGGTTCCAGCCAGGCTGTTTGCCAGATTCCCGTCACCGCGGTGTACCAGATTCCACCCGGTTTATCGACCTGCTTGCCTCGTGGTTGTGTACCTGCATTAGTCGGATCCCATACGCTCACTACAATCTGCTGCTCTGATGTTTCCTTGATTGCGCCAGTGATATCGAAAGAGAATGGATCATAGCCTCCCCGGTGCGTTCCGACCTCCTTGCCGTTTATCCAAACAGTTGTTTCCCAGTCCACCGCTCCGAAGTGTAGCAGTACGTTACGATCCTTCCATGTTCGGGGAATACGAAATGTCCTCCGATACCAAAGACGATTCTCATGGCCGACAGGCTTCATCACACCGGACAAAGACGACTCAATTGGAAACGGCACGAGAATCTTTCCATCGAACACATCTGGTTGTTGCTGGCTCTTGTGTACGATGGCGTAATCCCACAGTCCATTGAGATTCTGCCAGCTCTTGCGAACCCTCTGAGGTCTTGGATATTCGCAGTGGGCGTTTTTCGGTGTTATTCGCTCGGCCCATCTTGTCAATAGCGGGCCTTTGGCTGGCTGCCATTTTGCTTGTATCGATGAGCAGAGCAATAATATCGTACACAACGGGGGCATGAATCGCTTAACGCTTTTAAAAGACCTTTTTTTGACGTGCTTTGAATCCATTTCTTATATTTCCTTTCAAATAGCTGAAACTCAGCGGACAAATGGCCCATTAAAGCCTTACTGCGATTGAAAATCTGTATGTAGATTATCTGAGACGGATTAATTTTTCAATAAAATTCGGCTGAACGGCCAGGGAATTCTTACCGTGAACCGTTCAAGGAGTTCAGATACGTTTAAGTATCTGGAAGATCTCTGCAATGCGGTTTTTTTAGTCACGGACTTCAACTTGCGAGTAGCCCGGATACATCATGTTATATACAAGTATTGCGTCACCGTTATGCATGCGGATGCACCCCTGCGAGCCTGCTGTGCCGATTTGTTCGGGATCCTTTGTACCGTGGATAGCGAAACCTTCCCTGTTTTTTGCCTCTCCAGAAAGGCCCTCTAGTCCGATCCACCTCGAACCTAAAGGGTAATTTGGATCTTCAGGGTGGTATGTTTTGCCGTCGACGGGGTTTGTCCAGATTGGTTTTACAAGTTTGCCGTCTTGTTTTGCCCGCCAGAGTCCGGTTGGTGTTTCCATACCGGGTTTGCCTAAGCCGACTTTGAAACTTTTAACATAAGTGTTCTGGAGATAGACGTCCATCGTGAAAGTTGAACGATAAACCTTTGCATGGAATGGGCCTTTAACGACTTTTATTGGTAGCCCGGCCTGTAATGATTCAGGGCGATTAATGTGGTTAATCGTCATGAGAAACTCATATGGCACCTTATATTTATCGCCGATGGTCGAAAGAAGATCGCCGGATTTGACCTGATAACTCTCGCAAAGCGGATCGTCGGTCAACACGTTTCTACTAAGCAGCCATTGATTTGACAACTCGGAGAGGTTGTCTTTGACGGAGGAGATCTGCTGGGGACTCATCGGCATTCGAAGTGCTTGGTTCAGCTTGTCACGTGCTTCTACAAGCTTGCTGGGACTTTCGTCGAGCAGTGCGGCGGCTTCTGTGATTAGCGATGCAGCTTCCGGATTGGGTTCTACGGTTGGCCCGGGCACTGGATCCTGAGCAATTTTCGGCAATTCCGGTTCCGGCCGTACTTCCACTGTTGGTACCTCCACAGGTGGCGCAGACGGGATTAGTTCGTTCTCTTCGGATTTTTCGGAAACCTCTGTTTCATACGGCGTCCTGGATTCAGCCGGTTCGATAGTCTGCATATTCGTATCATCTGTGGGAGTAGCATCGATAGTTTCAGCTTTATTTTTTCCGAAAGGACCATAATAAAAGGCGATTGACACACAGATAACGAGTACTGCCAGAAGAATTGTATAAGTACGGTTTCGGTTTCTACGCCCGGCTCGCGGGCCAAAAGGATGACGGGCCATTTTAATCTCCTTTCTCGTTGTCGAGATATATTATTTCTTCGTCAGTTACTAAAATTTCCACCGGCTCATCGTGTTCTGCTACCGGTATTGAGTCAAGAAGCTGCTCTGCGAATGCGAATCCGCACCTGTCAGCTTTCAGTTCTGTGTTAGCGAAGAACCTGTCATAGTAGGAACCACCACGGCCGAGCCGATTGCCCTTTTTGTCGAATCCTAAAGCTGGTGTGACAACCAGGTCGATTTCTCCGAATGGTACCGGCAAGCCTGATGTCGGATTTCGCAGGCCAGATGCACCGGTCGAAAAACCTGTTTCCAGTGAGTTTATCTGGACCGGAATCATATGCCGTTGCTCCCATGAAATCTTCGGTACTGCAACGGCCTTGCCGAGCTGCCAGGCGTGAAGTATGGCCTCGGAAGTGTCCACTTCATGTGGAAGAGACAGAAACATCATTATTGTTGATGCACCTTGAAATTCTGCTGTCGAGGCCAAATTCCGGCAAGCTTTTCGGCTTTTTTCACTCCTCTGCTCCGAGGGTATGGCGAGCAGGCAATCCATTAACTTTCGGCGTAACTCAGCCTTATCCATATTACCTATCCTTGTCTGGTTCGCTGTTTATGACAGGCTCACTATTTTGTATCAATTTTTGGATCTTCTGTAAATATTGCTTCATATTTTTTTCGTAACCACGCTCTTTCGGCGAGTAATATTCCTTCTTTAGCTCCGCTGGCAGATATTCCTGCGGCACGAAGCCATCCTTACTGTTATGCGGGTACTTGTAATCAACTCCAAAGCCGGCTTTCTTAGCAGCCGGATAATGACTGTTTTTCAAATGTACCGGCACGCGTTGGATTGGCTGATGTTTTACATCAGCCGTCGCCTTCCAAATAGCTGAAGCTGAAGCGTTCGACTTCGGGGCACAAGCGATATATATCGCTGCCTGCGCCAGTGCTAATTGGGCTTCCGGCAGACCCACAAACTCGGATATCTGAACGGCTGCCGCAGCCAAAACTGTTGCCATTGGATCGGCGTTTCCCACGTCTTCCGCAGCACAAACCGCTATCCGACGGGCAATAAAACGCGTATCCTCACCGCCCGCTAACATCCGGGCGAGCCAATATACGGTGGCGTCGGGATCCGAACCTCGCATGCTCTTCTGGAGGGCGCTTGCCAAATCGTAGTGCGTATCGCCCGTGCCATCATAGTCAATTGTTTTCTGTTGTATCGACTCGCTTGCAACGTCGAGATTAAATTTTATTTTTTTCTGCGTTGTTTCCTTTCTTTCCTGACCATATTTTGTCAGGCTATCGGACCTTCGGGCGGCCTGTGACAACACACCCACTTCAAGGGCAGTCAGGGCTTTTCTTGCATCACCATCACAGATTTCTGCGAGAAATTTCAATGCCTTATCTTCCGCCTCGATGTCGAAGTTGCCAAGCCCCCGTTCAGTGTCAGTGATTGCTGCCTTGAGTATTCGTAAAACTTCCTCCTGGTCAAGTGGCTCAAAATGAAAGACTGTGCTGCGTGAAATCAGAGGCGAATTGACAGAGAAAAACGGATTTTCAGTTGTGGCACCGATGAGGGTAAGAATTCCTGCTTCTACATCGTCCAGCAGGACATCCTGCTGAGCGCGGTTGAAACGATGAATCTCATCGATAAAAAGCACGGTTCTTGCTCCGTCGGCGGTAAGCCTGTCACGTGCCAGCCTAATTATCTCACGGATATCCCTGACGCTGGCCGCAGGGGCGCTGAGATAGTAGAACTTGGCTTTTGTGTAATTTGCAATCACTGCCGCCAGCGATGTCTTGCCGACACCGGGCGGACCGTAAAATATCAGACTGCTGAGCCGGTCGGCTTCGAGCATCCTTGTCAGCAGTTTATCGGGCCCGAGAAAGTGTCTTTGTCCGATAAATTCATCGAGCTTTCTGGGGCGCATCCGGGCCGCAAGAGGGGCCGCCGAAGCTATATTGGCCTTTTCCGCCCCGCTAAAGAGATTATTATTGGTATTACCTTGATTCATCCGGGATATTATATGCCGATTTTGCTGGGCTGTCGAAGGTAAATTTTTGAGAGCTGATTCCGACTATATAGGTCCGTTTTTTTTAGCTTATCTGTACTGAAAACACAGTAAAAAATAAAAATATTCATTTTTTTTGTTTGATTCGTACGATAAGGTATGTGTATACTTCAATTTTCAGGGGTAAAAAAGGCATTATGTCATGAGGTTTTTCCAGCTTTTTCTGTTTGAAGTAGGCAAAAAAAGTAAAAAAATGAAACTTTTTACTATTGTTTTGTAGTGTTAATACGATAATCTTTATAGGGGTTTAATGGGTGATGTTGTTATATTAGTGTTGGAAATGGGGTTTTGTTTAGCAAGGCAAAAGAAGTTCAATGATTATTAAAGGAGATGAGAATGAAGAAGCAAGGATTTTTGTTAGCAGCTGTGGTTTTGTTTTGTGCGATGGGTTTCGCCCAGGCCCAGGAGACTGAATTGCATGGATCGTTTGATCTGACTTTTCAGAGTCAATATGTCTGGCGTGGCTTCACTATTTTTGGCAACAAGAGCGCCACGCAGCCTAGTATTGATTTGGACCTGTTCGGCACGGGACTCGGAGTCAACGTCATGGCTCATATCGCTAATTCGAGCGGATACGTAAACGCCGAACGTTGGGATTATAATTTGTACTATCAAAACATGCTGTTTCCGGATGAAATGTATGCCACTATGTACAGGCTCGGATGGGTCTATTACAACTATCCAGACCACCCTTCAGAAGGTGTAAACATCATTGGACAACAAAATGCGAGTTTGCAGGAACTGCATGGAATTATTTCCTTACCAAAGATGTGTACTTTTGGTGTCGTTCCAAGCTACGTTCTTGTGAAACTCTGGCCGTCCGACAGCGGCTCATATTCCGGCTCCAGGTCTCCCATAGGTGGTACAGCGTCCGGTTTTGCGCATATCTTTATGCTGGATTATCCCCTAACCATCGGCGGTATCGTTCCTGAGACTCCCGAGCAGGTTTTGAATCTGCACGCGGAAGCGGTCTTCAACGATGGTGTTGGCCCGGCCGGCCAGAATGTCGACCATGACTGGTCGAATGCTGTCTTTGGCGTATCAACAGGCTTCAAAATAACTGACGAGTTCATCCTGACTCCCGGAGTGTATCACCAGATCACAATGGATAAGTCAGTAAATAGTAATGATGATGAAACTTGGGCCACTTTAAGTATGACGTATAATTTCTGAAATTCTGAATTAGTTACTGCGTAGTATAAAAAAGGCCGGTCTTAAAAAACCGGCCTTTTTAATTTTTGAAAACTCTCTCTTTATATCAATAGGAATTACCATAGTCTGCGGGAAGAAAGCTATATCAAGACATTCTGCCGGCCATAAATTCCACTGTTTCGATCAAAGCATCTTTGGAATCACTTTGCTTGAGGCTAGCTAATGACCGTTTCGCGGTTGTGACAAATTCTTGCGCCCGGCTACGCGCATATTCCAGACTGCCATGATGGTTTAAAATATCTACAAGAGCGTTTTTATCATATTGCTTCTCTTTTCTATCGAGAAACGAACTTATAATCGTGTCCTTTTCCCTTTCATCCACTGTTTTTAGCAAATGTATTAAAGCCAGGGTCAACTTGTGTTTGTCAACATCGCTACCGAGCGTTTTGCCTGTTTTGCTTTCATCTCCGATTATATCGAGTAAATCGTCGGTGATTTGAAATGCAATGCCGGCATTCAGGCCAAAATCTGCTAACGACTGAGCCTGTGATTCACTTGCTCCGGCCAAAAGGCCGCCGAGGAAACAGGAGCTACTAAAAAGAACGGCACTCTTTTCGGTTATAACGTCGATATATTCCGCTTCGTTTAACTGCCAATTATTCTTCTGAGCTACCTGTCTTAATTCCCCTTTGCAGAGCCGAACCGCGGCCGTAGCGATGACATCGCCCACATGCGACTCAAGCTGAGCACACATCTTGAAAACATGGCTTAACATGAAATCGCCTAAAAGTACGGCGGACTCATTACCCCAGAGACTATTAACAGTAGGTAATCCGCGTCGTTGTTTGCCTTCATCTATCACATCATCGTGTAACAGCGTTGCATTGTGGATCATCTCAATGATTGCGGCGACGCTGATATGCTTATCTGTAATTGTTCCACAGCTACGACCGGCGAGCAAAACCAGACCCGGACGAATCATCTTTCCACTGCGACTGCTGATTTGTTCGAGCATTCCTTTAATATCTCCCGCCGCATTATGTGAAGTCAATTGTTGTTTGATCAGGTTTCTGACCCTGCTTAGCTGGTCAGAGATCAGCCGGAAGGCAGGAACCTTAACTTGTGGAGCGGAAGCTGACATGTCAGTATTTGTCGTTGGCTGCATGGTACTAAGAATTGACTGTTCTATTGAATATTGACTATGGGAAGGTTAGTACATTGGCGCAACGGTTAAATGCAAATAGTCAATAGTCATTTGCCAATATCCAATTATTCTCCTTTCCGTATGTATTCGAAGAATTTTTTTCTCATCAGATTCGTAATCGGTCCCGGCTTGCCGTCACCGATTATTCTTCCGTCGACCTCGACAATCCCAATGACCTCTGCAGCGGTACCGGTGAGGAAAAATTCATCGCAGACATATAAATCAAATCTCGTGAGATTTTTTTCTACTACCTGAATGTTTTCTTCTTTTGCCAGCTTGATAACGATACTTCGTGTGATTCCGGGCAGTGCCCCGGCCTCCGCCGGCGGTGTGTAAATTACGCCGTCTTTAACGATTAGGACATTATCGCCGCTGGCTTCGGCGACATACCCCTCGTGGTTGTACATTATCGCTTCAGGCACATCGTTGTCGAGGGCTTCAATCTTAGCCAGGATGTTGTTGAGATAGTTCATGGTCTTGGCCTGGGGCGGAATCGCCAGAGGGTGGTTGCGAACCGTTGTCGCACTGATTATCTTCATCCCCTTCTCATAAAGTTCCTCGGGATAAAGCTGGATACTGTCGGCAATAATATATATACAGCTATTTTTACAGATAAAGGGATTCAACCCGAGAGTTCCCACTCCCCGGGTAACGACTAGGCGGACATAACCGTCTGTAATACTGTTAGCTTCGACGGTCTCTTTGACTGCGCCGGCAAGCTCGCTTTGGCTTAGCTTGATTGTAAGACGGATTGCCTTGGCCGATTCATAAAGCCTTTTGACATGAGCGTCCAGTTCAAAGACCCTGCTGTTATAAACACGGATGCCCTCAAAGACACCGTCGCCATAGAGCAGGCCGTGATCGAAAACAGTGATTTTTGCGTCTTCGTGTTCAACAAGTTTGCCATTAAGCCAAATTTTTATTGCCATATATTTTTCCTTATCAACTGCACAAGTCAGAAATTATTCAATTTCTTATGCTCAATTTTTCCATCGGCCAGAGTTACTATCCGTCCGGCTCTTTGTGCAATTCTTTCATCGTGGGTCACCATTACAATTGTCTGGCCGGCCCTGTTCAATGTCTCAAGAACCTCCAAGATACCATTTCCTGTGGCAGAGTCAAGATTTCCTGTCGGCTCGTCGGCCAGAAGCAATGTCGGCTCATTCATCAAGGCTCTGGCGATGGCCACCCTTTGTCTTTCCCCGCCGGAAAGCTGATAAGGTTTATGTTTAATCCTTTCGGCCAAGCCCAATTGTCCCAGCAGCTCCTTTGCCCGGTCTTTCGCCTGTCTTCTACACACAATCCAACCTATTATGCTTTTGCCCGTCATCGCCGGGAGGAATACGTTCTCCAGAACACTTAATTCGTCCAATAGGTGGTAAAACTGAAAAACGAATCCCACCATTTTGTTGCGGAACCTGTTCAGCTGACCGGCCCTGAACCGACTCAAGTCCCGTTTTTCGAACGTAACAACGCCACTTGACGGTTTATCCAAGGCACCTAATATGTGCAATAGCGTGCTTTTGCCGCTGCCGGAGGCCCCGATGATAGCTACGAATTCGCCTTTTGTAATGCTCAAATTGGCTCCTTTGAGCACCTTTACTTTGGTAGCACCCATCCGATAGGATTTATAAAGTTCTTCGGCTTTTAATATGAAATCGTCTTTAGTCATAGTTAATTATAATTGGCCGACCTGCAATGTCTCCACAGGTTTTTGTCTTGCCGCCTGTAAAGTCGGTATCAGTGCGCCGATAAGAGATGCAACTATCGCCGAGATAACAATAGTTGCTAACATTCCAAACTCGACCTGGTTTGGAATATCACCTATAGCATACATCGTTCTGTCCCATAGTTGAAATCCAAAATGTTCGAAAAGCCAGTCTTCTATTGGATTTATTTTCAGCAGGAAGCCCCAGCCGGCCAATAAACCGATGCCTGACCCGATTATGCCCACCAGTAAGGCGTACAAGGAAAACAATTCGATAATGTCTATGTTCGCAGCACCTATGCTCTTCAGTATCCCGATATCCTTACTCTTATGGCTGATTATCATGTAAAAAACAACTAAAACAATAAAGACAGTTGTAATGCCTACGAAGCCGAACATGACGCTCATCTCCGTTTGCTCGTTCTCCAGTGGTGCGATAGATTCACGCCTGTATTGTTTCCAGCTTTGGACGGTTACCGTATCCAGCGTGTATGCTTGTATTTCGTCGGATTTATCCTGTCTGAATTTCTGCCACAATGATTGTATTTTTTCGCATCCGGCTTGGATATTAACATCCGGCATGAACCGTATGTGAAGCCTGGAAGCTCTTTTGGGAGATCTTTCCATGCCGCAAAGCACTTGGGCCTGATCGAATGGTAGGTATACAATAGAGCCGTCAACTCGCGGAAGGCCGGTGCTTGATTGGTCACTAAAGTAAAAAGTTTTCGTATTGACCAGGTCCGTACCCACCTGGGCTAAGGCGCCCCTCGCCGTCAAAGGAAAGCAGCTTATCGAGTAAGCTATTCGGGGAATGTTGTTTTCGTTAAAATTTCGACTATAAGTGTCTTGAAGGAGCACGTAGTCCCCCAAGACACATCCGGCAAGATTCGCATCGCTGGCAATCTCAAATGTTTTGGACACGTCATCGGCATGGTAATACAAGGAATCTCCGAATCCGGTCGCCTGACTATGTCTAACCGGATCGATTCCCATAACCTCAATGATGGCGTCCTGGCCTGAGCCTCTGCGCCTTTTTAGTGCAAAGCTTTTTATTGTCGGCGAAACCGCCTCTATAAAATCCTGCTGTTCGAGAAGCTTTACAAAATCTTCGTAATATGCAAATCCCACTAATGATTGGGTCCCGACAACACAATCACCGGCGAAACGGTGATTTTTTTCTTTGAATTCGTTGACTAGCCCCGCCATTACGGTCATCACCACGACGACGATAAAAACACAAAGCGCAACCGCCAGCACAGCAAAATACGTGATTCTGCGCTTCAATAAATACCTGGTTGCGAGAACGATTTTGTACATAATCTCATCACATGGAACTTCTGAGATCTCTATTAAGTTCGTGCTATTCGTATCGCAGGATATTGACCGGTTTTGTTCTTGCAGCGATGATTGCTGGTATCAGTGTTCCTATCGCCGCTGCTATTATTGCCATCAATACGATACGCATGGCCCAGGGCCAGTTTACTTCGTTGGGTATCTTACTGAATAAATACACACTGCTCTTCCAGAGTTTCAATCCGAATATTATCCTTATCCAGTCTTCGATAGTATTGATATTCCTTGTGATAACGAACCCAAGAATGATTCCGATGCCTGAGCCGACTGCTCCGACACAGGCGCCGAAACCGACAAAAACAACCGCCACCGAGTTGCTTGTTGCCCCGCAGCTTTTGATAATCGCGATATCCTTTTGCTTGAGTCTGACGATCATACAAAATATGCAGAAGACTAAAATAACGACGCCGAAGCTGACGACACCAAAAATCAACAGCAATATTCCCATTTGCTTTTCGTACGCAGCTATTTGTCGACGTTGTAACTGTCTGGCGGTGTAAATACCGGTTGATGTCATCAGGTACGGATCCGCGTCAAGATGCTCCTGGACAAATGTTCGCCATACGCCGTGAATCACAGTCAGAGCAACATCTTTTTCTGTATTATCAGCGAGCTTGATCATTATTTGGCTGGCAATCGGTGATTCTTCTTCAGGATATAAAATCTCTTGCAGCTTGTTGATCGGCAGATACGCGCAACCGCTGTCGAATTGGTAAACTCCCGTCTCGATAATATCCGCGATTGCGAATTTCATGACCTGTCTCTTGAATTCCGGCCTTGAGCTGTCACGGCTGTCTTGTCCCGTCACAGTGCCCGTGGTTAGGACGATGGGCTGGCCGAGCATCTTCTCGGCAACCTCGTAATCATACTCATCCGTTAGTTCATCAGGTTCGCCCAGCACGCCAATTCCTACGAATCCGCCTATTGTTTCCGGAGAATCTGGGACATTGAAAGATGGCTCACCTGCGTCTTTGCCCTGCCTGCGTAGAAACTTGGCAAAACCTGTCACTTTCGCTCTGCTGGCAGGCTCAATCCCCCAGACTTCCACAGCACGCACGTTACCCCTGCCCAAGTGCAGCAGACCGTAACCCGATATCATTGCAGTTGCTGATTCTACTGATTCGGTTTGCTCCAGTTGCTCGATTAACAGTGGGTATTTTGTAAATGTCATCGGAGGAATCAGGATAACGTCGCCGACAGCCTCAACGGCCGCTCGTTCGAATGTGTCGATGAAACCGGTGAATAGACTTGCAACGACTATCAACAGCGACACGGAAAGGGCAACTGCGGCAATGCTCAGGAACACGATTTTTTTCTTGCGCAGATATCGAAGCCAAAGGAATAATTTCAGCATAGTTTTAGTCGTCAGTACTTAGTCGTCTATATCACTTCACATTTTACGTGGTGTATTGTGCGGGATTAAGCCCTAAGTTTTCGCAGGTCTTAGTAGAGGAAACAGCACCACGTCACGGATACTTTCAGCACCGGTAAGCACCATTATCAACCTGTCGATTCCGATTCCCAGCCCGCCAGCAGGAGGCATGCCATATTTCAGCGCCGATATAAAATCGCGGTCCATTGTCGCCATTGTGTCTTCCTGTCCGCGGAGCTGGATATGGAAATTTTTTTCCTGTATTGCCGGATCGTTCAGTTCGGTATATGCGTTTGCCAGTTCCATTCTGCCGATAAATAATTCAAAACGCTCGGCGTACTTAGGATCGTCTTTCTTCTGTCTCGTTAAGGGACACAGCGGAGCCGGATAATCTATCACAAAAGTCGGATTGACAAGATTATTCTCAACTGTAGCCTCAAACACTTCGTTGACAACTACCACGTCGTCCATCTGTGCTTCACCCAGCTCGAGTTGTCTGGCTTTTGCTCGGACAGACTTTATGTTGTCGATATCGCAACCGGCGTATTCTTTCAGCAGGTCTGCATATTTGGCTCGCCGCCATGGACGGGTGAAATCTATAGTTAATTCACCGAATCGGACTTGTTTTCCGCAACCGTGTTTTTCCAGGGAAAGTGAGATAACCTCCTCGGTTAGATCCATCATTACATTGTAATCGGCGTACGCCTGGTATACTTCTATCATGGTGAATTCCGGATTGTGCTGCCGGCTGAGTCCTTCGTTACGGAAGTTACGGTTTATTTCGAAAACCTTTTCCATTCCGCCTACGAGCAGTCTTTTCAGGAACAACTCCGGTGAAATTCGCAGGAACAAATCCATATCCAGGCTGTTATGATGTGTGATGAAAGGCTTTGCTGCAGCTCCGCCGGCAATGGTTTGCATCATCGGCGTCTCGACTTCCATAAAGCCTCTGGATGTTAGAAACTCGCGAATAGTAGTGACGATGGCGCTGCGCGTCTTAAACAGCTCCATTACTTCAGGATTCGCCCACAGGTCCACATATCTCTGCCTGTAGCGTTGGTCAATGTCTGCAAGACCGTGGAATTTTTCTGGCGGCGGCAGCAAGCATTTGCTCAG
>Ga0209536_100006171_pt1 | contig 18409 bp, 21 predicted proteins | sample DeeMarSeWOR28_12_FD_187461 | JGI IMG/M metagenome (GOLD analysis project Ga0209536, IMG submission 187461) | Marine sediment microbial communities from White Oak River estuary, North Carolina - WOR-2-8_12 (SPAdes) (version 2) | ecosystem: Environmental > Aquatic > Marine > Intertidal zone >... | reverse complement strand
TCTTTGGTAAACTCTGGAATAAAAAGTTGATTGAAATGGAATCCAACAAAATCAGCATCTTCTCTTCCAGGTGTAGGTAGCCATTTTCCACGCTCCACCGCTTCAATTTTATCTTGTTCATGTTCACAATTCGGGCATTTTACAACATTTTCATAAAGCCAAATTTCAGTTTCCCACTTATCTGAACCTGGTGTATATAATAGGAAATATTTGCCACACTCACCACAACGCAAGTAATATCTGCGTTGATCGGATTGCTCCCACATTCTATGAAAGAATGTTCCTTTTTGTCTTGGAGTTCCAAAGTAGACCTGCACCCCACCTGGCTGCGGACCATATTGAGCACGAGTTAAACACTTGATAGCCTTAGAGATGGATACTTCGGTCATATCCTGAACCTCGTCAGCGAACAGGACATCAAAAGTTCTACCTAAAACTCGCGTGCCCTCTGTGCCCAGAGAATCACACCAAAGCGTATTCCCATTTTTAAATTGCTTATAAATAAGCGTATCTGTTGAATCCCTTAAACTGTCTTTTTGAGCCTGAACATATGGCTTAACGGTACCTGGGTTGCGCTTATCATTAAAATCTGGTACCCGAACAGAGTTGTTGATCATTTTCTCGAGTTTGTCTTTTGCAAATGAATGCATAAGTTCGAGTTGCGGAAATGCATGCATCACGCGAACAGGAGACATGCCATTAACACCATACATCCCACTCGCAGTCATATAAAGTTCAAGAGCAGTAGCCATTGTTGTAGCGCCAACCTGACGACCCTTAACAATAACAATAGGCTTCCCTGTTTCCGCCATTGCTGCTGATGTTATATGTCTGTAAATATCTGCAACAAATTTCCAACCATTACCTGTCAAACGCAAAGGTTTGCCATCAAGAGTTAGATAACTCTCGGCAAACGATACTGGATCAACTTTTAATAATTCCTTTTTTAAGGAGTCAAAACTATTTGTTGGGCCCCATAAATCATTGGAATTGCGAAGTTTGACAGGCATAAATGATTACATCCCCGGACCATCAAAAATAGTGCTATTACCATCGTCTTCATTTACAACAAAAACGACATAATTCATACCAGAAACATCGTCCTCTTTCATTTCCTGTTTGGTATCATCAACTCTTTCTTTGATGTACTTTTTCAACTGATCTTTATCCTTATCGGTTAACTTTATATCTTTAAACTGTTCACTCTGCAACATTTGCATAACAGCAGGAACTTCTACATGCCCTCCACGAGAAGTACAAACATCATCAATTATACGCTGTAATTTGGGGTGTTTATCAAACACATCCTCTTTCTTGTCTTTTGCAAAAGATTCTGCGAGTTTACCAATAAGTTCATCAACTGCTTTTGCTGATTCAATTTCCCCTGCATCCTCCAACTTGTTGGCTGCAATAATAAGTCGTGAAAGCATATTTTTCTTGGTAAGTTCATCTTTCATTTCCTCTTCCATCTCATCGAGTTTATCGTAATATTTTGCTCCCTCACCACCTTCAAAATCTTTTGATTCCATGAGGTGGTCTTTGACAATTTCTTTAGCCTTTTCGGGATCGTCAGTATGCTCTAACTCTACTCCAATCCCTTTTTCAAGTTGCTCGGCATCAAATTTTTCATCAGGCTCCCCATCACCAAACCCACCAAAAATATCATCTTCCTCTTGAATATAGAAATCATCTGCAGCCCTACCCTTACTTATTTCAATGGCTTGTAATTGTTTTCGGGCTGCTCCTTCGCTACTATGACAACCTAAGGCTTTTCCACCTTCTTTTGGATATACACACCATTTTTTAGTAGTTCCTTCACCACGCTCTTTTGCTCTCTCAACCTCACGAATTGTTGCCTGCTTTTCGATTTTATCTAGACCAATACGCTCACGCAACTCTTTAACACGCTCTTCCACTGCCATTGCCTCATTTTTCTGTTGGAAAAGATTGCGAATATCTTCAAAAGGGTTTCCCTCTTTCTTTAACTCCCTACTTGCAAACTCCTCAAGCCAATCTGGCACGGCTGCTGGTCGAGCATACTCGTATTCTCTATTAATTTTGGTCATTTTAACATCTCCAAATTATGCATAATATTGCTTTTGCCACTCCCCTTCCTTCTCATCATTCTTTTCGGTTGGGTCATCAGTTTCTTCCCCGATCTTAATCCTATCTTTGAAAGTAGGATAACCAAAATCAGCCAGAATCTGAAAGATAGCAAGTTCTTGGCGATCATCAATATCATATTTCTTTTTAGCAATGGTATATAACTCTTCAATGTTCTTTCCACCGGAGACTTTACCATTAATCAATGCACCAACGATTGCCCTCTCGAAAGCAGAAATATTAACCTGAATCCCAGCAAACTCTGGCGTGCCAGCCTCTCTTACAATACCATCTTGCTCATCTTCTCCACGACGCTGACGACGCTTCATTTGCTTACGATTACGCTTCAAGGATTGGATACCATCAAGCATATCTTCAAGTTGGTCAATATTTTGTTCTACCATGGTACGCACTTTATCAACAAAATCGACATCAACAGTACCATCATAATCTCCCCTAAGAGCCTTGGAAATATAATTGTCAAGCCTTTTCCATTGACCCAGTGCTTGTTCCATTTTACATACATTTCCACGCACATCAGTTGGTTTAGGGAAGCGTTTCACCTCATCTGTAAGAAACACAACAAAATGTTCGGGCTTGCCAGAAGATAACCAGTTTGTATCTTCTGCTTCCTGTTGTTCATAATTGGGTGCGATAGAATCTTCCATAAATCTGTCATCAGCCCAACCTTCTTCAGCAACAGAAATAATTTCCTTTTCTTTTTCACCATTTGTAATTTCATCTTCAGCAACGGTGAAGAACCCTTCTTCTTTAGCCATACTCATTGAGCCCTCCGTTATTTTTTCGGTTTGATTTTTCCTATAGTATCATTTAGCATTCTAAGAACATTATTTTGTAAAAACAACAATTCCCTAAACTGCTTATCAAAAGAATTTGCAAAAACTTGTAACTTGAACAGATGGTTTTTAGAATCCTGCAAAACATTTTCATTTAATTTTTCAGCAACAGAACTGGTCACGATAACCTCCATTAATCAGATGGTGTGTTTAATTTTATAATTATATCTCCCAATCTTTCTACCATCAACTTTTGCGCTGTTAACAAATCCAGAATTTTTTGGGTTAACATGGACTGTCCACCTTTAACATCTGCCAGGTCTTCTTCAACTTCCTTTCCCATAATTTCTAGCGAGTTATGAATCTTTCTAATTATAGGAAGTATTTCAGAAGAAACATACCATTTTGGAACCCTATTTTCGTCGTATACTGAATGCAAGTCATCCAAATGCTTTACTTTTTCTTCTACTAAATCCAAAATCTTTTCTATATCACCTAAACATTTAAGTTTAGTATGAATTTCATTAAGTTGTTGGCATTGTCCTTCACTCAACCCGCTTTTTTTACCATTACGCCGTGCAAGAAAATGTTCCACAACTTTTATTAAAGTCCACACAAGTCCAACAAAAAGTGCCGTAATTGCAGATCCAGTAAGTTCCATAATCACCTCATAATCGTTTACGCGGATTAAATTTATCTGCTAACTCTTTTGCTTTAGCAGAATCCGTTCTATCTTGTTCATATTCGTACCTACATTGATCCAAAAATCTTTCCATTTCCTGACGCTCTTCTGTTGTAATTTCACCACCCTCTTCTAAGCGTTTAAGCATACAGGGCGGACAACCACCTTGTAAAGCCTGTTTAATCAATTCAACCTTTTCCTTTCCAACCAACGAAAATAAGCCTTGGAAAAGATTTCTACTTTCATTATTGTCGGCGTAAAATCCGAGCGGAAAAGCATAAAGACCATCCAACCCAATTCCACTAAAAGTTTGTGCATACAGCGGACTCCCGACCATAGCGGGCGCATGCATGCCTTGTGCCGTATCACCAAAATCGCAATTAACTGCCTTGAGATTTCTAACTACGTTTGCCGCATATAAACAGCGGTTATTATCTTTATAGTATATATAGACACGCCTATTGGCTTTCTCTACCTTTTCTTTTTGCTCACCCGATACTGCTTCGAGAGGACACATGTGGGTAACAGAACTACCAGCATGCTCGCAAGCCTCTGTTATAGGTAAACCGAAAGGGCACCTGCGCTCTGCGTTTTCCTTATCTGATCTAACCCAAGCCTTTTTTTTCATTATTTTCCCTTCCTGCGTTTTTTACCTTTAAGCAACAGTTTCCAATAATCCACAAAATCTTTGGCTGCCCGCATTGCTGCGTCATCTGCGCTCTGTCCCTCTTTTCTATATTGTTTTAAAAACTCCTTTATACTTTTAAACTTATCTATATCTGCATAAAAATGAGGTTCTTTTTCAAACTTGGCTACATCATCCCCACCTACAGGCTCATAATGAGCCTTTTGCTCGATCTTTAAAGGTTGAGACTTACGCCATTCGTCAACATCCTCTTCCGACACCAATCCATTTCCCATTAATTCTTCTAAAATTTTCTCTACCAAAGTTTTCGATTCTTTAAATTCTTCAGGAGTTGGGGGTTTCACAGACTCCTCTTTTTCTTCAGGAGTTGGTTTATATTCTTCAGGTTCAACCTGGTCCTCAAAATCAATTTCTGCTGTTTTTACTTTGGATTTTGGAAGAAGATCATCATACATTGAATTTCTCTCACCTTTTGTTTTCTGGCGCCAAATAACCCACTCTTTAATTCCACCTGGAAATTTCTCAAGAAATTCAGATACACTACCATAATATGGCGAATTTTCATATCCTGCATAATCCATATTTCTTTTCCAAGGATTTGGTTGGTTTTTATCCTGTCTTGGCTCCATATGTGCATGGCGCTTAATATAAGCGTTAAATTGTGTGCAAATTTGTTTAAAACCACACGCATCTTTTGTCTGAAAATAAAGTTCAGCAATTTTCAACATACGAATTAAAGAGTTACTCATATCTACTCTCCAAAAGGTTTTGTACCATATGATTTTTTGCTAGTTCCAAATTCATCATCCTGCTTAAAGGAATTATTGGTAATAACTTATATTGTGTTAACATTTCAATAGTTCTTTCTGAATCTATTCCCAACATCTGGTTCACTTGCCTTTTAATACTATTAACTGGTAACTCTGCTAAACCACCCCTATATTTAATCAGTGCTTTCTGTAAATCTTCGGCTATCGTAAGATCAAACTTTAATGCTAATTTCAACGCACGCAAAATACGACGCGGGTCATATCCAATAGTAAGTTCTGGATCAACTGGCGTTCTTAATATTTTGTTTTTAACATCATTAAGTGCAAATTCCGTTACATCTAAAGGTTCTTTAGTCAGGTCCATAGGTTGTAATAATGTATTTATAGTGAAATCTCTACTGTAAACTTCTTCTTGTAAATCGCTTGGATTATTGATTCCAACATCTTTCAAATATTTAGTAATTCCTGGTAACTTAAAATTGTTAGAAAAATCGACGTTTATATTCTTAAAGCGCAATGATGAGTGCCCATCTTCATAGACTTTCAAGTGTGCTTCAGGCCAAATTCTTGCGGACATGGCTGCCAGAGCAAATGAGTCCTTATCACCAGTAGTAATGTCTATATCTTTTATCTCGCTGGATAATCCAAAAGCCTGATCGCGTGGCAAACCACCAACGATATATGGTTCAGAAATTTTATTATCCCTTGCAATTTGTGCAAAAGTTGAAAGCAACTCAGATATACGCATCAACTACTCCGCCTTTTTGGGTGCTTCCGTTGGCCCTGCAGTAGGAGCAGCCTCTTCTTCCACTTCAAACATCTCCTTTTCTGTAGGTGCCGTTTCGGTCAGTTCTCCCATTTCAACAGGTGGTGCCTCCTTCTTCTCGCTACTTTTTTCTTTCATCCCTCCCTTCAGTTTGTTAATAATTGATTTCAATCTTGATAAAACATAAAGATTAAGTTCCAGCGCTTTTGCCTGGGCTTCAGCTAATTCGGGAAAATGCGAGGCAATGTCCATACTATCCAGAATCATATCTGCTTTAGATAGGGCGTGTGTGAACTCACGCTCACTTAGTTTTTGAGCCAACGGCTCAAGAACATCCAAAACATCCTGAATATTTTTCCCTTTGAATGGATTTTCTCCCTCCTCAACAGATATAGTTTCTTCTTGAGGCTTTTCTTCAACCGCTTCTGTTTCTGGTGGTGTTTCTGCAGGAGGCATTTCTTCCTCTACGCCTGCAGGAGGCATTGCTTCTTCCATACCAGGAGGCATTTCGTCGGTCGGAGGCATATCCATTGGCGGCATCTCGGCATCACCGCCCGTAGGTTTGCCCCCATATTCTTTACCAGTTAGTGCTTTTTCTATTTCCGATGCAACATCTTCAGGTGGTTGGGCTATTTTACGCAACAACTCAGCCCCTTCAGAAAAACCAAACTTATCCCAAACACCAGCAGTCCTAATAATCCTGTCGCTTATTGTTGCCACAGTTCTTAATGGAACAATTTCTCTCTGTAGGTCTGCCAATGCTTGAGCCAATCTGTGCCACACATCATCTGGCCAAACACCAGCAAACTCACGCAACAGTCTGGATGCAGAATCCAACCTACTAATAAGAGACATTTTGGTCTGTTGTAGTGTTTTTTTGGTTTTTCTTGGTCTCCCAGGACCTCGTACTGGAGGGATTTCTGTATCTTTTTCCTCTTCCGAAACATTTGGTTGTGCTAAGGTCGGTATTTGAAGTGGTGCTGCAGTCCTATGCAGTTGATATTTTTCATGATCCCCATTTTCATAATATCTCACCCAACTTAAAAAATCCAATTTTGTCATAGGGTCCCATCCCTCCGTGATTCTTCTAATGGCTACATCTTTGATTTCACCGCTGTTTACTGCTGCATAAATTTCGCCAAGTGCCTTAATCCACTCGGTTATATTTCTCTGTGGTTTAACATTCCCTTCCCCAACACCCTGTATGTTAGGGTAAGCCATCTTTTTGTTTTTTCGTAAAGATAACATAACAGCATGCCGAATATCTGTCAGATCCACATTTTTTTTATCACGTAAATATTCAAAAGTAGAATAAATCACTTTATCTCTATCGTTTACTTTAACTTGAAATTCTTCTAACAAATCATCAATAAAATTTTCCAAATAAAACAAAAGATTACGCTCTTTATCCGACTTAACATTTAGTTTTTTTAATTTATCCAAATCATCATTTGCGAGATTCCACAGATCTTCTGTCATACCATCATTGGAAACATTTACAAAAAGATCATCTGTATAATTAATCGGCATCGGATATCTCCTCAACGGTTTCTGCTAATCCTTTAACATCACTTTTTATTTCTTGAAAACTTACTTCTGGTTTTTGTCTATAAGATAAAGTTGTAATTTTATGATTCAACCTGTCCAAAAATTTAACTGCCAAATCTGGATCCATTTCTGAAATTGTTTCTCGGACAGCCTCTCTCATTATGGACATCTGGTCTTCTATAACTGTAATATTTACATTTGTCGTCTCTACGGTTTTGTCTGCAATTTTCTCTATATATTTAGCCCACCGTTCAATAGTTGTGGTTACAATTTGAAAATATCTCTGCAAGTTGGCTTCCTCATTTATTGTGATTTCACCATCTGCCGCCCTATCAAATAAATCTTCAATTCTTGCTTTAACTAAAATTAAAAGTTCTTTCAATTCATTTTGTATATCAACATGGTAGTCTATAATTTCTTTAACTTTTTCTTTATAGGCTGGCAACCTACGAACAGCAGCCTTATCTTTTTTATCCTTTTTTAGGTGTCTTTTTTCTTTCGCCGCCTGCTTGACTACCTCAAGTGCTTCACCTTCCAGATTAAGATGTTTTTTTCTGAAAGTTTGTAGTGTGGGTACCGAAATATGATATCTTTTTTCATCTGGTTTTTTATATTTTTCCATCAAGAACTTAGCGACGGCACGAACTCCCTGACCTTCAGTTAACATTCTAACAATCGTGTTTTTATCTGGATGCGACAAAATCTTATTGGACATAAAACCTCTTCATAAAAATAACCCGATAAGATGCTCGTCTCCTGTTATAATGACGAGTTTTCTTATCGGGCGAGAAGAACACTTAGTTAACGCGATTTAATACGCTTTGGCGATTATCATACACTCTCATTGGAATACCGCCATAATTGCTTGCAATTGGAGTCTGTTCTGCTACGCTCCCGCCCGGAACTTTCTGTCCTTGATAATTTATATATCCACTTTCATAATTGTATACTTTACCATCTATTGGACATTGGTATGTTCTCTCAGCGATACGAATTGCTTGAACCCCATGATGATCCGGACAATAACGTGTTGAAAGTGTGCCTTCATGGGGCGGTTGAACTGGCGGTTCCTCTTCCTCATCTTTTTCTCTCATTCTTGGAATATAAGCATGTTTTAATAATAAAACACCACTTGTTACTATATCAGCAAGCTTGTAAGCACCAATTTCATCAAGATAATCAGCAAAATCCAATAACTCCTCTGGTGAAGCTGCAATTTCCATATCATCTGATGTATATGGTACATTTAGGTAATCTTGTAAATCAACGAAAGATTTGTTTAAATCCGACACCCTTTCAACCATCGAGCGTTGACTATCCTTATCAGCCTGCATCATAATGGCCCAATTCTTCACTTCTGAAATTCTTTCCGAAACCTTTTGCACCAACTCGGCGAGTTTTTCATCAGCGGCTATTTTAACTCGACTCACTGAAGAAATTAGTGGTTTAAGAGAGATTAGTGGCTTGAGGCTGCTAATCAGGCGCCCCAGTTCTGTAATAGCCTGATATAAACGCAAACGTGCATCTTGCTTCTGTTGAGCATTTCCAACGTCCAACTTTTGATAAAACTGTAACAGCGCATAATGAGTATGCACTAAACCAGTATAAATACGATTAAGAGCAGCGTTATCCGCCATTATTAATCTCCTACCAACACCTTTGCAGTACTAAAGAATGCGCCCGCGTGATCATTTTCCTTGCGAGCCATATGGTTGGATTTCAAATGATAATCACCATTTTCATCGCGAACTAACTCATGTGCTGGTCGGCCTAATCTCTTATGAACTGGATAAATTGAATTAGGAGTTTTCACAAACTGATCGCTATCTTCATGTGCCTGCTTCAAAGATTTTTGTGCAGACTCGATGTTTGAGAGAATTTTCAGATAGTCTGCCACAACACCACGGTATGTGTCTTCATCCACGCGTTCAGAAATAACTTCCATAGCCTCATTGCAGGCTTCAAAATTACCATTTGCTGCAGCACGAATAACAACGTCCTTAAGTTCAGGCAAACTCATTGCATAAAGTTGACTTCCTGTTTCCACATAGCCATAAGAACTTACGTCAGCTCTGGTAACAAAAGCCTGAAGATTAGCAGCATTAAAATCAGCAATGAAATCATCCTTGGCAAACACAGAAGGCATTAATGGTGCGTTTCCCTGCATCTCGATTGGGATTTCAATATTTACCTTGCCATTTGGAGAATTAACGGTTGCCTCACAAATAAAACCGTCTTGTGTGGGTGCAGAAATTCTAACTTGCGAGCCTTTAAAGCCCATAGAAGTTAATTCTGCCAGAACTATTCGCTTTGCCAAGCGTACAGCCATTTGGGGGTAACCAACAGAAGCCTCTACAACATTTTCTTCAATTTCAGAAGTTAACGCTTTCAGTGGCTCTGGCGTAGGCGTCGGTGGAATTTCGATGTCACGCATTGTCTTGCTGTCATCTGGCATGGAGGCAAATGTCCCAGGAGAGGAAATTCCCTCACTACCATTATTATCTGGCAACTTGGAAGATAGTTTTGCAAAATCATCTTGCTCTACAGATTTCTGTCCATAACCCGTTAATACATCTAGGGTTTGTAAAATGGCTGATACTGTTGGCAGACGATCGTTGCGATAAGATGTAGCATTAACGTAATTTTTAATATTGGCGGCGTTTAAAGTTTCAAGTTTATTTCCTGCAACAAAAGTGCTCGGAAGCTTTTCCCCAGAAGCTTCTGTGGGCACAAAAATTCTAACTGCTCCACGATTGGAATCTAAGTCGGCTGTAAATACAAGATATCTGGAATTACCACCTGCTAAACGAACCCTGGGATTCCCAAATCCTAAAGATCCGAGTTCAAGATTCACCTTTTCTTTTGCAACAGTGGCAATTTGAGGATCATATTTATCAGAAATTGGTCCGAACAACTGATCAAATCCATCTTTAACTTCAGAATCAATCACATAATCAACAGTTCCTTCCTGCGGATCATCTCGTGTCGCCTTAATAAAATCTGGATTAGTTTCAATCGAAGCAGGTTTTTCTGAAACCAACAGGTCCCCAAGTACTTCGCGAAATTTGGTCCCTGTAACATTCAAACCAATCAGTTCATTAAAAAGCGTTTCAACTTCAGCCTGACTAATAATTTTTTCAGGATTTTTGTGGCACATCTGTTCTACAACACGAGCCATCGCTTGAATTACTGTATCATGGGGATTTTCGTCTGCCGCCGTCTGCAACCTTGTGTTTAGGTCACCAATTACATAACGCTTGCCTTCCATTTTGGCCAACAGCCTCTCTGCCTGCCTTTTTAAAGCGCTAATATTATCCATTTGTTATTCGCCTCCAATTACTGTTTTAGTGCTTCTTTGGTTTCGGCACCCAATTGCTCTATTTCTTTAATAATTTCATTGATTTTATCTTCATCTGCTAAAAATGTTTCGGGCTCTTCCTGTTCTTTATTAGCGTCAACATCAGAAAAGTCAAACTGAAGGTCGGGTGGTAGGGGTGGGGGAGCAACAGCCTCTTTCAGTCTTAGTTCCAACTCTAACGCAGCAAGATCTAAAGGAATACCTTCTCCGCATTCATTTTCTGCTTTCCAACCTTCATCCACATCTTCGAAAAATTCATCTCTTTTTTCTGCAGGAACATCTTGAGGGTCACCGCTTGGTGCCCCATACTCTTCTGCCTTATCACGAAAATACTTTTTGTAATCTGAACTATTGGTATTAACGGCTTTTTCAATAGCAGCAGCAACCTCATCAGTAATGTCTTTAGATGTAAGCCAATCTTTAACCTTTTCCCATATACCAGCCTCTTTGAGAATTTCACGCTTTTCGTTAGAAAGAGAAGCGATGAAATCTAAGACAAATTCCCCATCTGATGCCAACTTCTCAAAAACAATACCCCGGAGAACTGTAGTATCCTCTGGGGTTGTAGCACCAAAATCTGCTCCTGCTAAGCGTTGAATGGGGATTCCCTTATAAGCCACAGTGAGATTAGCGTGTTTTTCATCTTCTTTTACACTCCAATCTGAAGCAGTTAAATCTTCTTCATCGGGAAGCGAATATGTCCTTACTAAAAACTCCCCATCATCGTCGGCTTGAATTTGCCACAGATCTTCTCGCTCATCATCCTTCAAACGAAACAGATCAAAAGCAACCCTTACCATACGATGTTCGTTACCTTCAACAGGTATTTTATTTGGGTCTTTGTACAATGTTTTATGTACGAGTGAAAAATCTAAATCAAAATTTCCCATAATTTATTCGCCTCCCAAGCGTGTAAGTATAGGCGTTAAAAACACTTTCATGAATTATATCCTGATATTGATAGAAATATAAAGGCGAAAGATAGACGGCGTGTAGTGGGGTTTAGAGTAAAGGTTGGTAAAGCATGTGAAAAGTTAGGCTAAATTCGTGAAATAAATAGAATTTTACTATTTAACTTCCCGAAATCATTCATTTGACGCAACGCGTTGCCCTATAATTTAAACGAACCAATCCTATTTTTTTAACATAAAATAAAAAATTAAAGTCGAAAAATCGGTATGTTATTTTTATTTTGAATACCCTCTAGCGCATTTCTAGAATCTACCACCACATGGGCACACTCCAGAACTTCCTCATAATTAATACAAGAGTGATTGGTCGCAATGATAGCGCAATCAAAACTACCAAGTATGGAAGGAAGACTTCTCATATCACCGTCATCAAATTTAATTAATGGTACATGAGGATCGTAATATAGAACATCCGCGCCCTTCTCTTTAAGTGTTTTTATAATATCCAAAGCCAACGATTCGCGAAGATCGCTAACATCAGGCTTATAGGCCACACCAATAACTACAATTTTGGAACCATTTATAGATTTCTTAATAGAATTAAGGGCTTCGGTTGTTAAACGAATAATTTCTTTGGGCATTGAGGCATTAATTTCTTCTGCTAGTTCAATAAATTTAGAACGATATTTAAAATATCCAAGTTTCCAAGAGAGATAGTGAGGGTCACAAGGTAAACAGTGCCCTCCTACAAGCCCAGGTGTAAATTTCATAAACCCAAAGGGTTTAGTATTTGCGGCTTCAATCATCTCCCACACATCTATCCCTAAACACTTACAAATTAATGAAACTTCATTTGTGAAAGCAATATTAATCATTCGAAAAGTATTTTCATATACTTTCGTCATTTCGGCAGTTTCAGCAGAACTTACTTGCACAACCTGATCAATAATCTGTTCATAGAAGGCCACAGCGAGTTGAGTGGCCTCACTTCCAATACCACCAACAACCTTAGGAGTATTTTTGATATTAAACTTTTTATTACCTGGGTCTACTCGTTCTGGAGAAAATGCCACAAAGGGCTCATCAAGACTTTCGCCAAGGGCAGGGAGCAAAACCTCTTTAGTGAAACCAGGATAAACAGTAGATTCTAAAACAACAAGTTGTTCATCTTGTAAAACCGATTCGCTCACTAGAGCCTCTGCAGCACTAACTATAAACGAAATATCTGGATCGTGTCTTTTGTTGAGTGGGGTGGGTACACAAATCAAAATTACATCTGGGTGCTTTAAATTGATTTTTCCACGGGGAATTAATTTCTCAAGAGCCCAAATGCCCCGCAACTTACCAGTATGTATTAGAGGAGAAAGTTCGGTTGAAAGTATATCTTCAATATATGATACACCTTTATTAACGCTTTCTATTTTATTCTCATCTATATCATAAATGATAGTTGGAAAACCCTCTTCAGCACATCTTACAGCAAGAGGTAAGCCCACATAACCAGCACCAACAACCAAAACTCTAGCAGTTCTGGTATTTATTTTATCTAAAAGTCTTTTCGTCATTGTGTCTTTTACGTGTATCTATAAATACACCCTCCATATTTGAATATCCCCAACGTTCGCCCGTATCCAATCTAACAACCGAAATAGTAACTTCTTCAGTCGTTTTAGCCATTAACTCTACTGCTGGATTCCACCAATGAATATTAATAAAATCGCCTTCTGCATGGAATAATGTATAATCATTGTCTCGCCCAGGATGTACAAAAACACCATTCAAATGGACCATATGTGGACCTTCAAACATATAAGATGGAACTTTCACTATAAAACAGGGTCTATTACTCATCTCCCTCTCCATCAAAGATATCTCGTGCTCGCATTTCTTCCATTTTTTCCAATATACTCAATATTTTAGAATCGCGGGCACATACCTTTTTCAATTTTTTAATAGCCCCACCATAACGCTTCTTATTATTTGCATAATCAATATTGCCCATCAATAACTTATGGACAGTCGTTTGATGAATTCCCAGTTTTTCTGCAATTTGGGTTTGTGTCATATTCAATAAACGCAATTTAACAACTTCAGCCTGGCGAGGTGTTAATTCGGAATCAATAATTCGCAAAACTTCTTTAATCAATTGCTGTCTCAAATTATAAAACTCCTCCGAATATTTCGATAAATTTACAAATTCTCCAAGCCCATCACAAAATGGAAAATCATTAAGCATGGTCGGATCTACAGGGATCTCAACTATTTTATGTTGATAATGGTCACTGCGATTTTTCTTCTTCTGCATCTTTAGCACCCCGTAGTGTTGGTCGTTCTTCTCATCAATCCCAAATGGGCTCAATATCGTCATAATTTTCACTTACCTCCAACAAGGAAAGCAACTTTTCTGCTGAATATTTACGCAAAAATTCATCCACATCTTTAATACCATCTGGCAATGGATTAGATGCAGATAAAGAAATTCCATCTCGTTGTTTCTTTTGAACAATTTTGTTGGCCCGTTCCTTCGCCTCAGGTTCATTATCAAGTAAAAGAACGATGTTATTCGTGTATCTTGAAAGCAATGCAATATGCCTTGATGATAGAAAGGCACCACAAATGGCAACAACATTCTTGATTCCGTGCTGATGTGGTTTTATTACATCAAAATATCCTTCAACCACATATACTTTATTTTTCTCGAGAATGGTACGCTTCGCAAAGTTCAATCCATAGAGATGGTGCGATTTATCATAAACAGAATTCAAATATTTGGATATTTTCCTTCTTTCGCGCTCTTCTTCTGATAATCGCGTTCTACCAGCCAGAGCAATATAATTACCATAAACATCTTGTATAGGCATAACAAGATCTTGCAACTTAAACATACTTTTAGACGCATGCTTAATGATTCCAACAGCACGCAGATCTTTGGGATCTAAAACAGAAAACAATTCTCTCAAATCTGCTGGAAACAAACCAACTTGAAATTCTTGAATTATATCAAGACGCAACTTACGCCTATCTGTCAAATAAGAAAGCACCTCTTCATTTTGAAGAAGTCGTTCATGACAAAATTTGGAAACACTAGCAAAAATCTTACTTGCGTCCACTAATTATTCCTTTCCTTGATTTTCCAAATGTTGTTTTAGACCATTCAAAAAAGCAGCACTTACCATAACCTGGTTATTACAGATTTTACAATAAGCCTTATCCTCTTTAACATAAAGGGGTCTTGTTTGGTTACAATTCTTGCAAGCAGACTGGAAAGCCTGTTTCATCTTGCTGCGCAAAACCTGCCCAACACTTTCCAAACTTTTCTTCATAAACGGAGTAATCCCCTTAATAGGATTGCCACACTCCTCACATATTACTTCTTTCGATTCCCTATCCAACTTCGCCTCACTGGTTGCCATACAACCCTTAGTTGTGCATGTAATTAACATTATTCCTCCTTTTCATTTGCATTAGTAAAAAATTCATTAGAGCCATCATCCCTGGAAGGTTTGACTCCCTTTTCTTTAGCAGATCTTACTTCCGCCAATAAAACATCTGCAAGTTTTTCATCTTCCAGACCTACAAAGAAATCATCTCTGCTGGTCCATTTTTTATCTCCGAAAACATATGTTCTATTATTTGGACGCTCGACCACGCCGTACATTATTGCAAGTTCCCCAACTTCTTTATGTTTGTTAACAATTCCTTCAAAATAATTCAATTCAATTGAACATTTTCCATCTGGAAGTGCAACTTTATTTTTATCCATCCTAGCACCACCAATATGTCCAATACGTTTTGCAGATACTTCATCTATAATATGGGTTTTTTTACTCATTGATCTCGTAAAATTCACCATAATAGAACAAGAATGCTTCCAAGCCTTACCACCCGGAGTTGTTTCTGGATCGCCGAACATAATAGACATATCCATACGAACCTGGTTAATAGCGATAAATGTTACTCCAGTCTGCGAAAGCAAGGGGACAAGTCGTCGTAAAGCATCTGGCATGAACCTACCCATTGGTGCAATATTTGTATTACCCACTTGTCTGCTCATTTCAATCGGGGTGTTAACTACAGCAATGCTATCCAAAACAATCAAACCTAAACCAGAAGGCTCTTCTTTCTCCAAATCCAGAATCCCAGGGCGTACTTTAGGTTTTCCGATTTCTTTACTTGGTACACCACAAAGTTGTGTCCAAATTTCGATGCCGTCGTTCGATTTAATCATATATAATCTATCCATATCAACACCGAGTGTTTCTGCCCAATTAACATCAAAAGTCTCTTCAGCATCAATAAAAATTGCCCAATTATCCGGATCAAGACTTTGCCACTCTTTAATGGCTAACAAACTCATAAGAGTTTTGCCACTACTTTCTTTACCAGCATATTGGACAACCCTTCCTCTTGGAAGCCCCCAAATGCCCATCAGCTCATCTAAAGCATGAGACCCTGTAGAACATAAAACTTCTACGGGCTTCACCGTACCATCATTTCCATATAATTTTTCCATAGTGTCCCAATGCTTTACTCGTTTTCCCATTTTACTCTCCCATTGTTTTTTGTAACTTTTGTAGTAACTCTTTTTGTTTTTCGTTTAAATCTTTGGGTAATATTACATTTATATTTACTAAGTGGTCTGCCCTTCCGCCCACACCACCACGCTTTATACGCAATATGGCTCCTGGTTGTGTGCCAGGGTTTATCTTTAAACTTTTCCTACCATTAAGTGTATCAATTTCCACATTATTTCCAAAAATCGCATCAAACATATCAATAGTGATATTGCTACCTATTTGTCCTGTATTCTCATCCAACAGTTTAAAATATGAGTGTGGCTTATACAATATCGTTATTTGTAAATTTGACTGCGGATAAACCTTTTGACCATGTAATATTCCAGGAGGAACATTTACCTCCAACTCTTTATGTATCTCCTTTTTACCCTGGCCGTTACATGAGTTGCAATTATCACCAAGTTTCCTACCATATCCACCACATGCGTCACAGGGACGGGCTATATGTATAGCACCCATTGCAGACCTTACCTGACCAGAACCACCACATTTATCGCATACCTCTTGAGTGATTACCCTACCAACATTCCTACAATCTGCACAGCCGTGTACCTCACTTAAACGTATTTTTCTTTTACAACCACCATGAGCCTCTTCTATGGAAATTGCCATATTCCCAGTTTTAACTCTTTGTTGTGTTCTGAAAGAAAAACCAAACCCACCAAAAGCATGGTTAAACATCTCATTAATATTGAAAGAGTCAAAACCTGTAGGACCTGATTGTACATATGGATTATATTTCCCATCCTTTAAAAGATTATATGCCTCACTTATTTCCTTAAAACGCTCTTCAGCCTTTTTATCACCCTGATGTCTGTCAGGATGCCATTTAAGTGCAAGGTCTTTATATGCTTTTTTAATTTCTTCCTTAGAAGCATCTGGCGATACTCCTAAAGTGGCATATGGATCTTTCATTTTTTACCTTTCCTCTTCACTTCCAATAAGGATTCAACTCTATCAGGATGCATAATATGTAATACCCCCGCCCAAGCAGCAGCAATACCATCTGCCTCATCATAAGTTTCTTTTGCTATGTTATTTCTGGTATTCAAAATATTAGAAAACCTTGCACATAGATATTTCCTAATTACATCTGGCATCCCATCCTTTGGAATCGTTTCATCAATATTACAAAAATGTTTAATTATTTTCCTAATTTGGTGCACAGAATAGAATGAAACATTTTTAGTTGATTTATAAGCGGCTAAACTGGAAACACGATTGAACGCCGTTAGTACAGTTATAGTTTGTGCTCTGGATTTTCCTTTCATGAAGAGGAAAATGTCTTCAACCGCAACACAATTTGGTCTAAAAGTTTCACATAGTTCTGTAATCTTATTATATGTATGATCAAGCCGCTCCAGTTCAGAAAATTCCGAGCCGAGCGGTTTAAAATGTCCATGAGCCACCAACATGGTATGATTGTCATGTACAGAAATAATACCCCAACCGATAGTATTGGAACTACAATCTAATCCCAACACCGTTTCCTGATCTTTAATAAATTTGCTGTACAAAGATGTACGCTCTTTTTTTCTTTTTTTACCCATCAGTTAAATATAGTTTTCAAATCTTCAATAAACTTATCAAACTTATCTTCGTTAGAAATTTCCTCATTCATAAAGTTATCGAGCAAAAGTTTATCCATAATACTTTCCGCTTTTTTAAGTTTTTCATCGAGCATATCAGCCCTTCTGCGAGCCAAAGCACCTTCTTCCTTTAAATTTTCAATAACTTTATTTTTTTCAGAAATAGTGGTTTTAAAATGAGCGATGGCTTTGTTGGCAAATGCTTTCTGTCTTTCCAACTCTCTTTTAAGTTTTTCAACATCACTTGTGACACCCTTATGCGTAGCCACAGGTGGCATAATCGAATTTGCAAATTCCGAATCAGATCTTCTAAAAACCCCATGGGATTTTTCTAAATTATCAGCCTGAACTACAACAGATTTCCCTTCTGCATCTTTTTTACAAACCTGATCCAATTCTTTCATAACGGCCATATCTATTTCTTTAATATTTACCCCACCAACATGCCTATCTTTAACCTTTGCCACCTCGATATGCTTATGGAGGTCTTCTGCCGCTTTTTCTATTTGTTTTGTTTTTGTACTTTTCTTCCTTGCGGTCTTTTTGTTTGTCTTTGATCCTTTTTTGTCAGTCATCATACACCTCAGTTTATCTCAAAATTACTTCCCAGACCTTCCTCTAACATATTTAACATATAATTTAACTTATGACCAACCAAGCCA
>Ga0209536_100006170_pt1 | contig 18410 bp, 16 predicted proteins | sample DeeMarSeWOR28_12_FD_187461 | JGI IMG/M metagenome (GOLD analysis project Ga0209536, IMG submission 187461) | Marine sediment microbial communities from White Oak River estuary, North Carolina - WOR-2-8_12 (SPAdes) (version 2) | ecosystem: Environmental > Aquatic > Marine > Intertidal zone >... | reverse complement strand
CCCCGCCGAACCTCTCCATCAGGTGACCACAGTACTCGACGGTATCCATGACCGATTGCGGTGTCTGCTTACTGATACCCATCATAAAGAAAATGTCGAGTCGGCTGGCACCGGCATTGAGGGCATCCCGAAAGGTCTGCTCCATTGCTTCCGTGGAGAAGTGCCTGCCTTCCGCTTTCCTCACCTCAGGGTCATGCGACTCCGGTGACATCTCGAGGCAGAAGTCCGGTGCTGCTTGCCCCAACTTTTGCAGGAACTCTTCTGGGGCAGGCTCGAACAACTCGAAGATGAGCTGGTTCTTGACATTCTTTTCCCGGAGCAGCCGGAACAGCTCGCGGGTGTACTCATCATCAGTCTGCCGCAGGTCGCCGAGAACGAAGGCCGGTCCATTACTGAAGCGCGAAATCTGCTTTATATCCTGGACGACATCTTCCGGGGAACGGAAGGCCGGTTGAGGGCGGGCAAAGGAATTGCGGAAAGCGGCGGCGGAACCGCCGCAGATAGTGCAGTTGTGAGTGCAGCCGCGACAGGTAAACACGGCACTGATAGGGTAGTCCTTCCACCCCGCATAAGGGGTATAGCTGGCGAGGTCCCGGTACCTGATAACCGAGCGTATTGTATTGACATAATGTTTCTGCATCACATGACTCAGGTCGGTTGGGACGTGGACGAAGGGGTTTTCCCGTGTTTCACCCTGGCTGTCCCGCCAGACAAGATTGGGTACCATTTCCGGGTCTTTATTATTCTGGAGACAGTGTATCAATTGCCGTAGCGGCTCCTCGGTGGAGTCTCCCCGCAGGATAAAGTCTATCTCAGGATATTCCATAAGCTGCTGGTACCAGTATGATGAAGAGAGACCACCGAACAGAACATTGGCTTCGGGGTGATGTTTCTTGACCAGCCGGGCCACCTCGATTGAACCGTGACAGTGCACCATCCAGTGTAGGTCGATACCAAATAGGGGTGCTTCGAGCCTGGCTATCATATTCTCGGCATCGAAATTGCGGTCGGTCAGCATTCTTACCGCCAGATTAACGATGCGCACCCGGTAGCCGGCGCGTTCCAGGTATTCGGCAATGCTGGTCAAGCCGATGGGATACATCTCGAATACAGGTGAAGACGGAATCTGGTCGCTGACTGGTCCGTATAGAATGGGTTTCTCGCGAAAATCGTACACGCTGGGTGCGTGCAGTAATACCAGGTCACACCGAGGCATATATCCCTCCCCTCCTTGGTTGAGGTGTTACCCTCACTTCACTTCGTGGCAACATGAATGGCGACAGCACCAAATGTAAGGCTTTGGGATGAAAACCGGCAGAAGCCGGCTTCGAGCATCAGGTTCCTGAGTTCATCGACTGTATAGAACCGGGATGCTGATTCTGCCAGATAACGATAGGCACCCCGGTTACCAGACAGCAGACGGCCCAGCGGAGGAACGAACCACCGCATATATAGATGAAAGAGTCTTCGTATCAGTAGCGAAGATGGTTGACTGCTCTCGACAATGACGAACCGGCCTTCTGGTTTTAGTACCCGCAATACCTCAGAGAGATAGCGCAGCGCCAGCCGGTTTTTATAGGTCAGGTTACGAAAGGCAAAACTGATACCAATACAGTCGAAGTACTCATCCGGAAAGGGCAGGGCAGCAACATCGCCATAGACAAAAGTGACCTGGCCACTTTTCATTGAGCTCTTTGCTTTCTCTCGGGCCAGCCGGAGCATTGGTAAGCTGAAGTCGATACCCACTATACTGGTATCGTCGACCACCATGTTGGCAAGTCTCAGAGCCAGATCACCGGTACCACAACACAGGTCTAACAGTCGCTTCGGCTGTCCTTTCAGGCACTCCATAGCGGCCCGTTGCCGCCATCGCTCATCAAGACCCCAGGTAAAAAGGTGATTAATCAGGTCGTAGTGTGGTGGCACGGCCATGAACATGCCCTGCAGTGGTCGGCTTTCATTTGACTTTGTCTGGGTACTGAAGATGTTGCTATCCTCCCACGACCCTTGCCAGGATATAGCCTATTCCCATAAGAAGCTGGGTTATCAAAACGACCATGACATTAGCGGCTATAGCCGGTCCCAGTTTACTCATGTCATCATATTTCATCGACCCGAGAATTGCCTTAACTGCCAGAGGTAGCGTCAGCAGACCGAGCAGGGAGAAGGCCGGCATTTGGCAGGCGATAACGCCACCGATAATCCACGCGTAGACGATTATGGTCATGGCTGAGTAGAACAGGGCTGCTTTTTTCTTGCCGGCGACTATCGGGAGCGTGCGGCGGTTAGCACACTTGTCGGCTTCGACGTCCGGGAACTCGTTTAGCAGGAGCAGGTTGTGCACGAGGATGCCGGACGGTATCGAGGCGATAATTGCCGGCAGGGTATATTCACCGGCCTGAATGAAGAACGCCCCCAGAACGGGCAGGGAGCCCATCCCCATTCCCGGGGCCCACTCTGGCCAGCCCATCTTCAGAATATAGGGAGTATAAAGGACGATGAGCGCGGCTGCTACCACCAGCAACGGCGCCAGTTCCCACCCTTTGTCCACAATAAAATAAATACCTATCGGTACAATTGCTATCAGGGCGCCCACCCCCAGCCAGAGTGCTTGCCTGGGTGTAATCAGTCCCTGGGGCAGGGCACCGCTGCCGCCACTGAAGGGGGTCCTCTGAGTCTTGAGGTCGACACCGCTCCGGTAGTCAAAATATTCGTTAAGCACGTCGACACTGATGTGGGCCAGCAGTAAGCCGAAGCCTGCCAGCAGGGCATGACCGATGTGGAAAGCCCCATAGTACCAGGCGATACAGGTGCCCAGAAAGGCCAATACTACGGAAAGGGGTAAGAAAGGTGCCCTGATTACCATCAGCCATTTCTTCATGTAATCTGGTTTCTCCTTCTATTGCTGTAGACTTATCCTTACCTCATCGCCTATTCTGGCATTGAGGAAATTGTGGGCGTTGCCTCCTTTTACGGATATCTCAAGGCGGTCACTGCTGCCGACGAGGGCCAGCAACCCTTCACCTTCGGCGTAAGTTCGAGTCAGGCCATGGATAGTGTAGCTGCCCACCTGGATATGCAGGGGACTATCTTCATTCGGCAGGTTCTGTGCAGGGACATCGGTAATCAGATTACCAAAGCTGTCAATATGCAGGATATGCCCGATGATAGAGCCGGATGACTCCCGGTGCGGTCGGGGGAGCTGGAGTGTTTTCAGCGTTTCTAATGAGGTTATTTCCTCACCGAAATAAGCCGGGGAATGGCCCAGAGAGAGGTGGGCGGATACCGGAGCAAAAATGTCACGGCCATGAAAGGTGGGACTGACTGGATTCCTCCAGTAACGGGGGTTGGTGATGGCAAACGCTTTAAGCCCCGGGGCCATTTTGCTTTGCTGGTTAGCATCATCCGGGCCGATGGATGACTGTTTTATTACATAGCTCAGCACGCCATTATCGGGGGCAACGAAGTCTGCCGATTCTGTTCGCAGGACGATGGCTCTTCGCTCACTGCCTACCCCGGGGTCAACCACTACCAGGTGTACCGTTCCCTTGGGGAAGTACTGAGACGCTGTGCCCAGAATGAAGGCGGCCTGGGTAATATCCTGGGGGCTTATGGTGTTGCAGATATCGACCACCACCGCCTCGGGATTGATACTTTGAATGACGCCCTTCATGGAGGCGACGTAAGCACCGGTCAGTCCGAAATCAGTGGTTAAGGTTATTATAGAACTCATCTGGCTAATCCTGTAGGACGAATATAGAGACGATTGCAAGAACGATAAAAAGGACTGACAGGACTATGGTGAACTGAAACAGCCTCCTCTCCAAACCTCTTTTGGTGCGGTAGACGGAGTCCGCCTGACCAAAGATACCTCCAAGCCCGCCACCCTTCACCTGGAGTGTAATCACCAGTATCAGGGCTACACTTACGATTATCTGGATGATAAGAACAGCAGTCTCCATATCTATTCTTCCTTTAGTTTCTTTATTAGCAACTCATTGGCCTGTTGCGGATTGGCCCGACCCCTGGTTGCCCTCATTACCTGTCCGACGAGGAATTTGAGGGCGGTTTCTTTTCCTTTGTTAAAGTCGGCTACTGCCTGCGGATTGTCGGCGAGCACCTGGCCGACGGCCTCCTCAATCTCTCCGGAGTCCGTAATCTGGCTGAGACCTTTCTCGTCGATAATCTCCCTGGCTGATTTACCGGTATTATACATCTCTTCGAGAATAGGTTTAGCGGTTGTGCCTGTTACCTCGCCGGACTCTATCAAATCTAAAAGGCTGATGAACTTTCCGGGATCAACTCTCTTTCTAAAGTCGCTCACGTCGATATTTTCTGTATTTATTATGCTACTTGTCTCACCTAAGAGCCAATTGCTGGTCATTTTATCCTTTGGCACAAATAATTTCTTGAATTGTTCATCTACCGAATCTTCAGAGGGCTGTTCAAGTGTTTCCAGATATTTCTGTATCCTCTGCCTATGGCAGTCTTCGAAATACTCCGCCATTTCTTTTGTATTGGTCAGCAGGGTGGCGTCGTAAAGAGGCAGGCCGTATTCAGTCATGAAGCGGTCGCGCCTTGCTTCGGGCAGCTCCGGCAGCTTTGCCTTTATCTGCTCAACCCACTCCCGACTGAGCGATAGGGGAGGCAGGTCCGGCTCGGGGAAGTAGCGGTAATCGTGGGCATATTCCTTGCTGCGCTGCGAGACAGTCTTACCCGTCTCCTCCACCCAGCCCCGCGTCTCCTGGATGAGCCTATCACCTCGCTCGGCGGCACGTCGCTGTCGCTGTTCTTCGTACTCCATGGCGCGGTATACCGCCCGGAAGCTGTTCATGTTCTTGACTTCGACCTTGGCGGTGGTCTCATCACTGCCTTCGGCGCGGATACTGATATTGGCGTCGCAACGGAAGCTGCCTTCCTCCATGTTGGCGGTGGATACGCCCAGGTAGCGCAGGATACTGCGCAGCTTGATAAGGTATTGGCGGGCCTCCTCCGGGGAACGTAAGTCCGGCTCGCCGACGATTTCCATGAGCGGTACCCCTGAGCGGTTAACATCCACCAGGCTGTAGGTCTCATTGCCGGGGCCATTGCGGTGTGTCAGCTTGGCGGTGTCTTCCTCGAGGTGTACGCGGGTGATGCCTATCCGCTTTGTCTCACCATCGACCTCGATGTTAAGCCAGCCGTCATTCCCGATGGGAGCATCATACTGCGAAATCTGGTATCCTTTCATCAGGTCCGGGTAGGGGTAGTTCTTGCGGTCGAATTTGGTGTACCCGGAGATGGTGCAGTTCAGTGCCAGGGCGGTCATGGCCGTATACTCTATGGCCTGCTGGTTGATAACAGGCAGGACACCGGGCATACCGAGGCAGACCGGGCAGACGTGGGTGTTGGGTGGAGCACTGGCATAATCGGCACTGCAGCAGCAGAACATCTTGCTCTTTGTCTGTAGCTGGGCGTGCACTTCCAGCCCGATGATGGTCTCATAGCTGATAGTTTTTTGCATCGTAAACCAGCCTAAGTATAGCAATAACAGGCGGTGACTGACAAGGAGGGGCGTGCTATAATGTGGTGTTAAGGTGTGGGGATATAGCTCAATTGGGAGAGCACTGCGTTCGCAATGCAGAGGTTGGGGGTTCGATTCCCCCTATCTCCACCACAGGTAAAAACAGGCAGAACTCGCCACCTAATATCTCCCTGTATCATTATTCGGTAATACAGTAGCAGCGCGTCTTGCGAGGGGGCGAAAACCCCCTCGCAGCAGAGCAACAAAATGTAAAAAACCCTAATCGAATGTATCGTTTACTCTCAGAGCAAACAAGGCTATCCATTAACCCAGAGCTTCGCGGTCTCCGCCGCTCATGCCGGCGATATACCTGACCAGCTTCTTCCTTGACTCAATGTCGTACTGGGTGGTGATGGCAATCTGCTCCATGATAGGCGAACCGCCGCCATGATAGGCCCCCAGCCGGGCTGCACCCGAAGCTGTCGAGCACAGTGAGTCCTCCATGTATCGCCAGAGTTGTGCCTGGTCCTCCGCCGACATATTGGGACTTCGCTTGGTATACTTCAGCAGCAGGTCCTTGGTCTCCGGGTTGATAAACTCCTTCTCGTGCGGGAATGTCGCTGGGGCACCGCCGGAGATAGCACAGAGTATTTCGGCTTCACGAAAGACCGCTTCACCCGTCAGGCAGCGGCCGACATTACAGTAAATGGAGTGGGGGATATAGGAACCGGGGCCATACGGTATGAAGCCCTGTCCCGGCATGTAGACCTCTGGTTTGCCGAGGTCGGAGGCCGTGTATCCGGCAGCATAACCGAGCTCAGTTACCATGATTATCTCGGCCAGTTGTTCACGTACGTGGGGCGCTCTCTGAATGTTGTTAACATCGGCCGCCAGGGCGGCTGTGCCCAGCAGGACATCTCCAAGGGCAGGCTTGCAGCCTGAATAGGAATGACGGTGGAACAGGGCAAAGAGCAGCGCCAGAGCACCACCATGTTGCCATTCACCTGCCAGGAATACCCTTTCCCAGGGCACGAAACAGTCCTCGAAAATCATGTATGAATCTGTGGCACCCTGCATAAATCCGCGTGGGAAGTGCTCCCTGGGTCTGAAATTCCTGATGGTAACTGTTTGCTTCAGTCCGTCCCAGTCGCCCGGTATGGCAAAGGCAACCGCGTAATCTTTGTCCTCTTCGCGCAATGCCCGCGTAGGCACCACGAGTACCTCATCAGCCACCGAGGCTTCAGAGATGTGCAGCTTGCAGCCACTGACCACGATACCATCACTGAGTCTTTCCTTGATATGTACGTAGGCGTCGGGGTCTGGCTGGTCGGCAGGTCTGAGCAACCTATCGCCCTTGACGTCTGTCTGAGCGCAGCAGCCCACCAGGTCCTCGGTCTGGAAGCGGATAAGCCACTTCTTGAAATTCTCATGGTATTCGGTGGCGCCATTGTTCGATTTGTCCGCTTCGTATGATGCGTTGTAAATGGCATTGGTGGCGTCGATGCCCATGCACCGCTGGATACAACCGGCTACCTTCTGGCAATACATACGGGTCATGTCCTGCTTTTTATGGAGGTCATCCGTGTTCTGATGAATGTGGTTAAAGCGGTTAATTCTCTCACCGGTGAGATGAGAGATGGCCGTGCACAAGTCCTGATACTCTGGCCTGGCGGCTTCCTCAAAGGTGGTACCGATGGTATTGAGGCAGTCCATCTGTCGCTCATCGAGACGGTCTATTAGCTCGCCATTGTAGTAGAGATTCCGCCTCATCTTGGATAATCCCTGGAAGTATTGTTCTTTTGTTCTCATTTTCCCCCCTTATGCAATATTCAATTTATAACTCGCTGGAGTCTCAACAGTACATGACAGTAACCAAATGGCCGTCATTATAATACAACCTTCGGGCAGGAATGTCATTCAGGTGACCCACCTCAGAAATCGGTTCGGGTAAAATACCGGACTACTGGCGGGAGAAAAAGGGGGTTTTCTGCGGTCAAATAATGCCTGAATAGTGCCTGGTGGCTCACCTCGGGCCAATACACTTGGCCGTTTGCTCATCCGAAAGGTGATGGGAGGCCATGAACATGGTCTCCCTATCTCATAAAGTGTGGCCGTCCGGTTCATGATACTTGGCCCACAGTCGCTTGTTGAAACAGGGGATGGGTGCAAAAATGAACTAAGTCATATATGGCCTTGTGGTACTGATAGGTTCAATCTAGAGAGACTAGCGAGGCTAATGATAATGGTGCGTGATTATAAACAGAGTCTGGTACTGGCAGTGGCAGAAGTGGCCTGTTTTCTCGGTACCGGGGCTGACGCTGTGGGATGCCGGCGTGAACTGAGTATGTCATCCGGCTACTGGATTGTGCCCACAGGATGGCTGATGCTGCAAATTAGAAGAGCGATTGCGATAGTGGGGAGACAAGTTGGCTATTGAAAGATTGAAGACAACTACTGAGAATGTGATACGTAAACCTATCGGTCAGATGTTGGTCGAGGAGGGCCTGATTACGCAGGAGCAGCTTGAGGACGCCCTGAAACTTCAGCGGAAACAGTCTGGCAAGCTCGGCGAGATTCTGGTCAGTCAAGGCATTGTTACAGCCGAAGATATGGCAGAGGTGTATAGCATCCAGATGAACCTGCCACTGGTCGACCTGAAGAAGAATACAGCACAGGCTGATGCCTTAAAACTAGTCCCTGAAGATATGGCCAGAAAATATACACTTGTCCCGTTCAGTATCGTCAATGATGCGCTGGTAGTGGTTATGGCCTATCCCGACAATATCCGCGCCATCCGTGACGTCAGAGCGCAGACAGCAAAGAGGATAGAGGTAGCACTAGGTGTTCCTTCTGATATTGAACGGGCGATAGACATCAGCTATCGGTCCAGTAGTGAAATAGAAAAACAGGTAAGTCAGTTTACTGAGCCTGTAAAAGAGGAGACAGTCCTAACTTCAAAGGCAATTGCCAATACACCAATTGCCCAGAGTCTGGACCTGCTAATCAAGCAGGCGGTTCGTGACAGAGCCTCTGATATTCACCTCGAGCCGAACGAACATGGCCTGCGTATCCGTTACCGTATTGATGGCATTTTACATAATATGTTCTCCTTGCCGGTGGCTGCCCACGTACCCCTTTTGTCCCGGATTAAGATCCTCGCTGAAATGAACATTGCCGAGCAGAGACGCCCCCAGGATGGTCAGTTTTCCATCAAGATGGGAAACAGGGAGGTTGATGTTCGAGCGGCCACCATGTCGACAGCCTACGGTGAACGTGTGACCCTGCGGATTCTTGATAAGTCACTCTCCCTGTTGACCCTGTCTGAAATTGGCTTCCGCTCTGATATGCTTAAGAAATTCCAGGCATTGCTAAAGAGCCCGTACGGCCTGATACTGGTTGGTGGACCAACAGGTTCGGGTAAGACGACTACCCTCTATGCGTCGATTAACGAGATCGATCGGGATGCAAACAATATCCTCACGATTGAGGACCCCATTGAATACACTTTTCCTGACATAAGCCAGACACAGGTCAATCCTAAAGCCGGTGTTACTTATGCCGGTGGGCTTCGGGCCATCGTAAGGCATGACCCTGACATAATTCTGGTAGGTGAGATACGGGATAGAGACACAGCCGAGACGGCAGTGCAGGCAGCTCTCACCGGGCACCTGGTACTGGCCTCAATTCACGCCAACGATGCTGTCAGTATGGTCTTTCGGCTAATGGATCTGGGTGTTGAATCATATCTTATTTCTTCAACACTGGCCGGTCTTATTTCTCAGCGTATGATTCGCCGTATCTGCCCTTATTGCAGCGCTCCATCAGAGCTGACGATGGAAGAACGAGTTGCCTACTCTTCGGTAATGGGAGACGAAACAGACACATTCCGTGCTGGCACAGGGTGTAAGACCTGCGCTAATACCGGCTACCGGGGACGTACCGGTGTTTTTGAGCTGTTGGTCATGAGTGAGAAACTTCGAAGACTGGTGCTCACCAATGTCAGCGCCGATGATATCAGAACTGAAGCAATCGCTGAGGGGATGGTAACAATGAAGCGGGACGGTATGCTTAAGGTAAAAGAGGGAATTACTTCGGTGAGTGAAGTTGTGCGCAGTGTCATGTCCATTGCCTGATATTAACAAACGACGGGGAGGAGATTTTGATATACGAATATACAGCCTATACTGCAGACAGAAAGACTGTTAAAGGTACGATTGATGGGACGTCTGAAGCTATGGCGGAGGATGCCCTGTACCGCGCAGGATATCAGCATATTCTTAGTCTGACAGAGGTGCGTCCCAGAAAAAGCTTTCGGGAAATGATGCCCAGCTTTTTTGGAGTGAAAAGCCAGGATGTAGTTGACTTTTCACGTGAGCTGGCCTCGTTGATTGAAGCTGGTGTCCCTATCCTCAACGCGATACAGTTACTTGAGGGCCAATCCGCCCGCATCGCCTTTAAAAAGATTATTACCGAGCTGGCAAACGAGCTCCGGGGAGGTAGTTCTTTTTCGGCGGCGATTAGTAAGTACCCCCAGGTATTCTCTCGTACTTACTGTCAGGTGATGAAAGCGAGCGAGCAATCGGGAAGTCTTGAGGCAGGCTTGAGACACATAGCCAGTTACATGGAACAACAGGCGGCGACGAAGAAAAAGATTAAGGGTGCCATGGCGTATCCCGGCTTGATAGCTTTAATGGGTTTGGGCGTATCCGTCATATTGATTACGGTAGCCCTGCCACCTCTGGTTGACATGTTTTCGGCAGTCAATGCTGAGCTGCCAATAACGACCAGAATGCTGATTGGTATTTCGAATTTCTTGATAGATTACAAGATCCATGTTCTGGGAGTCCTGGTGGTGTTGGCCGGTCTGGTCGGCATTTGTATCAGGATGCCAGCCACGAAGGTGACCCTTGACAGGTTGATTTTGCGGCTGCCGGTGATAGGTCCCCTTGTCCTGCAACGTAATATGTACCATTTCTGCCACACAACGGCAATGCTGCTGAAAGCGGGATTACAGCTACCGGAGATAATGAATATCGTTATCCCGTCAATCAATAACTCTGTTATCAATCAGGCCCTGGTAGAACTGAGGGAAAGGTTAATTCAGGGCCAGGGCTTGTCAAAACCAATGGAGGAGATAGGGGTATTTCCTAGAATCCTGATAGAGATGATAGCGGTGGGAGAAAAGACCGGTGAACTGGATACTATGGTTGCTAATATAGCTGAACGCTTCCAGAATAGTGTTGAGCAAAGGATTACCGATTTAGTAAAGATGATAGAGCCTGCCATGACACTGGCTTCTGGGTTAATGGTCGGTTTTGTGGCTATCTCTTTCATCGGACCATTGTATTCCATAGTGGGTGCAATGGAATAGTTTCTTACCGAAAAGAGTAGGTCTACAGGAACCTGAGATAGAGAGGGCATATAATGAACAAACTAGCCGTTGTTGTTGTAGTGGTTATCCTGTTGGCGGTTTATGGTGTCCTGGCTTTGGACTACATAAGGCAGGGCCCGGAACAGGATCGCCTTTCTTCTGAAATCGCAGAGATTGACCAGTCGCTGCAGGATATATCAGAGCCTCCTCCGAACAACCTTGAAGAACTGGCATTAATCGATGCTACACTGGCTGCTGAACAGGAGACGATTCCTAGCTACGTTGACAGTACTGATGTTATCGAGGCCATTCTCAACATAGGCCAGATGACCGGCGTCAAAGCTATTCCTCTGGTTACGGAACCATGGACAAAGGAAAGAATTGGTGATAGTACCTATGGCATGTTCCGCATTAGTGTTGGAGTCGAGGGTACTTTTGCTCAGATAAGTGCCTTTATTAACTATCTTGAGACTGGTGAGTTTAATACTCTCTCGATGGAGCGATTGAGTGTCGTTGTAGATGATGAGGATGGTGAGATTTATTCCGGGGGAGAAACCCCTGTCTTAGTGGAAATGGATTTAGTTGTATTGGCTCAGTACCTCGCCGATTAAGGAGATAAATTATGGTTGGGAGACTTTTTAGTAAAACATACGTCACGCTGAACATCAGCGCCGGTGATATCCGGGCATTTTCGGTGAGGGCAGGGCGGGTGAAGAATTGGGGAAGCACACCACTAGCCCCGGGACTGGTAAAGGATGGGCTTATTCTGCAACCACAGGCTGTCGGAGAGGCCATTCGTCTTCTGTTCCGGTCAATGAAAATCCCCAAGCAGAGGGTTATCGCCAGTGTTACCGGGATGTCCTTCACCTACCGCGTTCTGAGTATGCCGCAGGTGGAGTCGGACCATCTCGAGGAGGCCATATATCGCGGAGCTAAGCGTGAGATGCCGCTGCCCGTGGAGGAACTGTACCTCTCATGGCAGGCTACTGAGGAGAGGAACGGTGAACAGGATTTCTTTGTGATGGGGGTACCGCGTAACCTTGTTAACGCCGTGGTAGAAACACTGTCTGTGGCTGGAATAAAACCCTATATCATGGACCTGAAGCCTCTTGCTCTAGCCCGTGCATCTGGAAAAAGTAATGCCGTGGTGGTCGCTATGGAACCGGATTGCTTCGATATCGTCCTCATGGTTAACGGTAATACCGAGGTTATGCACTCGGTAACGCCGAAAGGTAATGGCGCCACCATTCAGGAACATGTCCGTCAACTGGCCGATGAACTGTCCAGGACGGTGAAGTATTACAACAGTGGACATTTAGAGAGTCCGCTAAGTGTTGATACACCGTTGCTGCTGACAGGGCAACTGGCAGTTGATACCGCCACCAGCCAGCTGGTGCAGTCTGAAACGGAATACCCGGTCAAACCTCTGGTTCCTCCGCTGGACTTCCAGTCCGATTTACCGGTTGCTCTTTATGCGGCCAATATGGGTCTGGCTCTACGAAAGACAGGAGATACTAACGGTTTTCGCGATGTACAACTCAATATACTGGCGGGGACGTACCCCGCCAAACGCCTGCAAGTACCTTATCGCCACATACTTGCTTACCTTGCACTGGCAGTTATTGGTGGTCTTTTAATCCCATTCTTCCAGATGAAGAGTGAGGCTGCGGCCGAGACGATACGTCTGGAGTCTGAAAAGGATATAAGAACCCAGGAGCTCTTTTTGGCACAAAGGGCTTATACTTCGGCGGTAGCTGATGCAGCGGAGATTGATGCTGCCGTAGCGGAGGCAGAAGCTGCTCTGGAAGCATTGAGACAGGAATACCAGGTTGCTCTCAATACAGGCGAAAGCTTTGCCGATAGTCTTGCCCTGGTTACGGAGACCCTGCCGTCTCTAACCTACTTTACATCAATAGAGATGGATACAACAAAGATCTACGTTGAGGGTACGGTTGATAATCCCTTCATAATTCTCGGCTATATAGATGCTCTGAATGCGAATCAAGTTACTGAAGCCCGTATTGTTGAGATAAGTGAATGGGCAGATGGGGAAGGACTTACCTCGATATATTTTGCCATTGAGGTTACGAGGTAGTTTATAGATGTAGATTTCTGGTTAGTCCTCGTACATATTTGAGAGATAGTGATAATGAGGAATCAGACGGGTTTTACCTTAATCGAGGTGCTGCTATCACTCGCCCTGCTCGGCATTATTGTTGCCGGTATTCTTGGCGCCCTGGGCACGTCTTCTAAGGCCACTTTGTCCAACGATGTACTGACTACTGCACAGAACCTGGCGGAAGGGCAGATGGAGTATGTGCGTAACCAGCCGTATGATTTTGAAGACCCTCGTGAATATGCCTTGATTTCGGCCTTGCCCGCTGGTTATAGCGTGAGTTGTTCCGTCATTCTGATGGACCCGGAAGAAGACGGCTCCGATGACGATGACGGTCTACAGAGGATAGTGGTTACGGTCGACTTTGGGGGTTCAACGGCCGCTACTGTCGAGGCCTATAAAATAAGGTGAGTATGTTCAGCAAGATATTATCAGCAAGCCGTAGACAGAATGGTTTCACTATGATTGAGATGTTGGTAGCAGTGACTATTGCTGGTCTTATTGGTGGCGGTGTGGTCATGAGCATTGCTCAGACGGTCAATACTAGTGCCCAAAACAGTGACCATACTCTTGCGGTCAACGAATTTCGGAATGCTGTTTACTGGATCCGGCATGATGCCAAGATGGCACAAACGATACAGGTGGATGCGGGAGACTCAGGCTTGCCGCTGGTGCTGTCATGGGTAGAATGGGACAATTCTCAGCATGAGATTACCTATGATTTGGATGGTGGCAAGCTGATACGCACTAAATCCGTAGATGGTAATGAAAGTACGATGCTGGTAGCAGAAAATATTGACCCTGCCCTGACCAGCTTTGAATTTGTTGGAGGCATGCTTTCCTTTGACCTGACCATTACTGTGGGGGAAGGCTCACGGACAGTGACTGAAAGTCAGGAATGTACGGTTGACCCGAGACCGGGTTTATAGCGCTGGTGAGTTATGAATATTCAGCGTTTGAGAAGAATTCTGAAGCGGGTGAAGTCTGAGGGTGGACAGGTATTGATTCTGGTCATGCTGCTGCTCCTAATTGGGGGTCTCTTGCTTCCTCCTCTTTTGTCATTGTCAATGACTAGCCTTAAGACAGGCCAGATGTATGAGGCGAAGACAGAAGAGGCATATTCGGCTGACAGCGGCCTGGCGCATGCCCTGTGGCATATAAAGTACAGTGGGCTGGAGTCTCTTTTCACAACATCAGACCCTCCGGGGATATCTTATGAGATTTATGATTTCAGCACTAAATGGAACTATTCGCTACCTGAATCGCTGAATGATGAGAATGTAGCCGTCTCTCTGGATAATGTATGGATTCCGCTGGATATAGACCGTCCGGACACACCCTTCGAGATTCAGGAAGCAAAGAGCATTATTGAATCGGGTAAGCTGATAGTAATTGGCGGTGCCTCTGGTACCTCAACCTGCCAGATAAACATAGTCTTTTATCCGGATGCCGGGGATGCACTGGCAATTGAGACACTCGGTATCTGGCTATCACCCGGATTCCAGTATGTGACTGGCTCCAGCAGCTTTGGTCTGCCCACTTCCCAACCTCATGCTGGCGGACAAGCACTCCTCTGGGATTTTGATTCTACTCCGTTTGTGGATTTCCCCGGAGTCAATCCCGGTTCCACTGAATTGAGGAGTACTATAACCTTCCAATTTACTGCCAGCCAGGCAAATACTTCCCCGGCGACAGTCTCATGGGTGACGACGAGCGGTGTTTCTGATGTCCCCTATTCGTGGGATGCTGACAGCCGGGTCTACCATATCACCTCGATTGCCGGTAATACTATAGTCGAGAGTTATAACGTAAAGACTGAGATACGCAAGCTTGGGTCGGCAGTATCGGGAGATTATCGTGCTATTGGAAATAGCCTGATGCTGGACGAGGATTCAGATCCGGGCGGACCCCGGCGTGATACGCTGCTTGCCGAGAGTTCAGCAACAGTTTCTGATATCCCGTCTGATGCCACGGTAGCGGCTGCCTATCTCTACTGGTCAGGGTGGTTTGGGAACACAGATGGTCCCGGGCAGATAATATGGCAGGACGACTGCTCGAACATGGGCCACTGGAACGGCGCCGGGCCTCACTGGGGCCTGTACTACGGGCAGTTCCGCTGGCGTTATACCGGAGGCGAGACTGACAGGTATCTCGTCAAGAGTTCGAGCCTGAACCTGAGCGGATACTCGGCTGAAGAAGTTGTCATTTCTTGGGACCAGCAAGAAACTGGGTGGCTTGAGGACAATGACCGGCTCTACTTTTCTTTCTCCGCTGACGGAGGTGATACGTGGAGTGATGATATCGAAGCTTTTCGCGATGATAACCCACCGGCCAACTTTAGCTATGCTATTCCCGAGGAGTATCTAACAGCGGGTTTCAAGGTGAGGTTCAGAGGTGAAGGATTTGGTGAAACCGGGGAATCCTGCCTTATTGACAATATTGTTGTCCGCACTACGGGAATCAGGGCCAGGTGGGGCTGTGACAATTTCGAAAACTGGATTGCGGGCGCTGACTGGGAAGTCGTCTCAGGAAGGTACCGTGGACACCATGTTGGGAGTGAGGCTGACAGGTACCTGACCCTGCAAGACAGTATGGATTTCAGTGAATATTTCAGCGGGGAACTGGCTGTAGCGTGGGAGCAGGATGAAAGCGGATATTTAGAAGACAATGATCGGCTCTACTTTGCTTTCTCCGCTGATGGTGGTAATACGTGGAGCGATGATATCGAAGCTTTTCGCGATGATAACCCGCCAGCCGACTTCAGCTATACCATTCCCGATGAATACCTGACCGCAGACTTCAAAATGAGGTTCTATCTCTACAGCTTTGAAGGTAGCGGAGAATACTGCTATCTCGATGAGATTATCATCTACAAGCGTGCCCTGCCGGCTGCCGATAATACAGCTATCTTTAAGATAGACGGCACCCAGGTCTACTTTAATGGGGCGACTCCCACGCAGGGTGCCGGGGAACTGGTTGCTGACGAATCGCAGGTTATCGATAACATGCACTACGGAAATCCTCATGGCTACTCCTACTCCAGTTTTAAGGATGTTACCGAATTAGTCCGGACCTTTTCAGCTGAGGGTGATGACGGGAAATATCCGGGCAATGGGACTTATACCGTAGGTGGGGTGGATGCTGATATCGAGGATGAATGGTCATATGCCGGGTGGTCATTGATAATTATCTACACAAGCCCCGAGACAGAAGGACACCAGTTGTACCTCTATGACAAATTCCTCTACTGTGCCAGCTACGAGAACCTGGATTTCGATAGTGATGGGGAGCCGGGTGGTCTTTTGAGTGGCTTCCTGGTACCGGCGCCGATTGAGGGCGAGACCAATGCGGCGACCATGACCTGTTTTGTTACCGAAGGGGATGACTTTTACAATGGCGATTATATCGCTCTAAACGATACGAAGCTATGGGACGGCACCGAAGGAGAGAGCCTGAACGATGTCTGGAACGGTCAGTCTCTTGGTATGACTGCCGATGGAGTGGACGTCGATACGTTTTATATCACCTGGGCGAGCGGCCTGCTGGAGACAGGTGATACCTCAGCCCAGATAGATATTGTGACCAACGTTGACATCTGGAATCTGGTGTATATCATCCTGTCATTCCGCAGCGAGATAGTTACCAGCGATGCTATTAGCTACTCGATTAGTTCCGCCGGTGGTCCCTAGCGCATAGAGGATTGGATATTTGCAGTTGAGAAATCGTAAAAGCACTGATTATAAAGACTGTTGGTTGAATGTAAACAGCAAGCGGGTGAAAAGCGTAATGAGGAGATACTTTCGAAGCGAATTGGGGCTGGGTCTAATTGATGCGCTGGTGGCACTTGCTATCCTGGGGACGGCTTCAGCGGCCTTTGTCGCAGCCATAGGAACGAGCTCAATAATGGCGGGTGATGTCAAAGTTGATATGACAGCAGAGAGCCTGGCACGGAGTCAACTCGAATATGTGAAGGCCCTCCCGTTTGATAAAAACGCAAATGATTATCCTTCGATAACCACACCGGATGGATACTCTATCTCAACCGATGTTGACGATGTCCCTGGTGCTGACAAAGACATACAGATTGTAACGGTCACTGTTAGCCGGTCCGGTGAAACACTGCTGGTAGTGGAGGAGTATAAGCTGAATCGATGAAGACTCGAAACGGATTTACTTTAATAGAATTGCTCATGGCGATGGCCATAGCCGGACTAATAATTGGTGGTCTCGTGGGTGTATTCTTCCGTATCTCCGTCACCAGCGGACAGAGCGCGGATATTTTAACAATCTCAAGAGAATTCCAAAATATAGGTCATAGTATTAATCGTGATGGACAGATGGCCCAGAGTACCAGTGGTGGTTCCGAGCTTGTACTGACAATGCCGGACAGTTCAACAATCACGTATACGTTAGTGGGTACACAGCTTCTGCGGTCTACCGATGGCTCAAGTACTCCAGTTGGCAGTCACATCACAGGCATAACGTGCTCAGTGAATGACCGTACCATTAACGTTACGTTAAATGCGTCAGTAAATGGAGATACAATTGAGGAAGATACTTTCCAGGTGTATATGCGTCCGGCGGAATAGGATGGCACTAAGATTAAGATTAGAAGGGGAGAAAGGCGCCGTCCTTCCATTTGCTTTAATTATATTGATGGTTGGATTGCTGGTCACAATTCCCCTCCTTAGCCTGGGGTCCACGACCATAATCACCTCTGAAGTGTACGAGGACCGCCTATTACAGGTATATGCTGCTGATGCCGGTATCGAGTGGGCCATCTGGCGAATCGCGAGCAAAACAACGATAGTACCGGCTGGTGGTGAGGTAATATTGCCAGAATTTCAGTCGAATGGATTACCTGTAAACGTTACGATAACCGACCTCGGCGAAAGACAGTATGAAATAATTTCCTCATCTGGTAGCCCGGGCAATAGCACCGTGATTGAAGCAGAGACCAGTGTAGAGGCTATGCCCGAAGGGTATACGCTGATTATGGGTGATAAAATGTTCACCGCCGGTTATACCTCGGAGGATGACTTCTATATTACAGGAGATGCTGTACTCTCCGGAGGTTGTGTGCTGGGTGGTAATTTGTTTGTAGAGGGTGACATAACGGTTATTGGCGGGGCCAATGTCATAGAGGGTAACGTATGGGCTGGAGGAGACATCCTTTTCTCAGGGGGTACAGAGGTTATTGGCTGTGTGGCTGCGGGCGGGACTCTGACTTTACAGAGTGATGCCGTCATTTACCAGGATGCTTATGTCGGGGGGGACCTTTACATGTCAGGGCAATCACAAATACTGGGGGATGTCTATATCGGTGGAGACATATCTATGTGTGGCCAGACTGACATTGAAGGTAGTTATCCTCTTCCGTACATAGAACCTCCTTTTGTCTTTCTGGGTGTGACTGCTGT
>Ga0209536_100006168_pt1 | contig 18412 bp, 13 predicted proteins | sample DeeMarSeWOR28_12_FD_187461 | JGI IMG/M metagenome (GOLD analysis project Ga0209536, IMG submission 187461) | Marine sediment microbial communities from White Oak River estuary, North Carolina - WOR-2-8_12 (SPAdes) (version 2) | ecosystem: Environmental > Aquatic > Marine > Intertidal zone >... | reverse complement strand
CACTCGCGTTGATCGCCACCCAGTTGGAGCAGGGCGATTTCATCGGGGCCAAGGAGAATGCGTTGGGCGCATTGCAGGCCATTGAATACAACGGGAAGAAATTGCTCCCCGGAAAATAGAGCAACCGCTGGGAGGAACCGGACCGGAGGCCAGAAGATCCAGATTTTCAATATCCGATGGGATGATGCAATCCTCGAGTGAATCCTTACCAATAAGTATGGTGCTTATGCCCCTATCCTGCGGAATATTCTCAAATACTCTCCTGAATTTCGGCTTTCTGAGATCCATATCCATGACCAGCACGCGTTTTCCAGAGAGTGCAAATACGGTGGCTAAATTTAATCCTACAAAAGTCTTCCCCTCCCCGCTAACCGTAGAAGATACAGACGCGATGATACCACTAGTGTTCTCCTGTATTACAAATTTCATATTTGTCCTGATGGAACGGAGTGCCTCACTTATGGCTGATTTGGAATCTTCTTCAACAATTATTTTAGAGACTTTCAGTTTCTCGGAAAAATAAAACGGGACGGAGCCCAGAATCGGGATGTCGGTCAATCGTTCTATTTCTTTCAATCCTGTAATTTTATTGAATGATAAATAGCCAATCCCTATCAGAAAAAAAGACAATACCAGCCATACTGCAAGTCCTATACCGTAGATCAATTCTTTCTGAGGTTTTAAGGGATCCACGGGGAAACTTGCCGGAGACAATATTTTGAAATCAGTAAGTGTTCCGGCTATGGCCAGCTGATACTCTGCCTTTTTTTGCATCAGGGAAAGATAGAAACCTTCATATAAGGAATAGTAACGTTGACTTTTTGCGTATTCTGTATTTTTTGAGGGCATTCCAACAAATTTGCTTTCCAGTGCATCTCTTTTTGTTCTTATGTCTTCAAGGCGCTGATCCAGTTCCTCATAGTAATCAATAATGAACCTGTGCACCTGGTTATAAAGCGTTTCTATCTCTTCTGCAGATTTTTTATATACCAGCGTGTTTTCATTATGCGACATCAACACAGATTCTCTTTTTTCAATCAAGTCATTCAAATTATTGATCTCTTCAATCACGTTTCCGGGAAGCAGTCTGTAATCTGTGTAGCTAAGGCTCAGCTTACGTTCCGATACAATTTCCTGTTGGAGTTGTTCAAGCCTCATTTGCAGGATCTTAATATTGTATTCCTGGGAATCCAGGGAATTCAGTATATCAATGGTCTCGGCAAGGTTGTCGCTAAGATCAATCGACTTGTTGTTGATAATGAATCGTTCAAAATAATCTTCAAAATCAGCCAGTCTCTGCTCAGTGGATTCCAATTGCTGGTTAAGGAAAGCTATGCGCTGGGAATTTGCCTTATTTTTTTCCTCCTGCGTGTAATTGAGATAGATGGTATCTATTGCATGCACCAGATCCCTGGCTTTGAAACGGTTGTATCCCTTAAAGGAGATCTGGATAGTATTTGCATTCAGGTTCAGGGGGATCACACTCATGTTATCAGCTATGTAATCCAGGAGATATTGCCTGCTATACACATAAAAGAAAAATTCATTGTCTTGTGTGCCATGCTGGTAGTAATCTGTCAATTCGATTTTGAACATAAAATGCTCTGTTTCGATCTTTTCCCCAAAAGAATAGGTTGATTCAAAATGTTGTCCGTCTATGGTATAGGAAAGGATAAATTGATTTGTATTGATAATTTCAACCCGAAAAGGTCTATTGTATACCCCCTGATATTTTATCTCTTTTATAACCGTAAACGGGGGATTATTGTATCTTTCATCCAGCAGAATTTTCCCAATAGTGTAAATGCTTAAATCCAGGTTTAATGCATCAATTACTCTGTTAAAAAATAATCTGGATTTCAATAACTCCATCTCGCTCGAAAGGCTATTATACACCTGTTCCTCATCATACTCCTGCAGCCCAAGCACCGACGCTTCCCGCTTTATATTTAGTTTAAGGATTGAACTTGACTCATAGAGTGGTTTGGTATACCTGATGGCAAGGTAAGCAAGAAGAAGGGCAACAATAAGCAGGAAAAGTATCCAGGGGAATGACCGTTTCAACACAGAATTGAACCTGTCCGGGTCGAAGGACACACCCTTTTCTTCCTGCTCAATCTCCTGTATGTATTTATAATCCTCCAATATGCTATTATTTTGCTAGGGCCTGTATGGCAACGATAATTGCAATCAGGCTGGCCAGTACACTCACAATGGGTAATATATCCCTTGTGCCTTCCGAAAATCCACGGACGACAGGTTCCACGTATATGATATCTCCCGAATATATCTTTAGATCCGCCTTCATCATGCCCTCGATCGTGGAAAGATCAATAATCTGTACTTCCGGATCTTGCAGATCCCCGCGGATTAACCGGATATTCTGTGCTTTGGAGTTCTTCTCCAATCCTCCGGCCAGGGCCAGCACTTCAAGCAGGGTCATATCTTCATTTTCAATAGGAATAACCTGTCCACCTGTTTGTCCGAGGACTATAACCCGTTTATTGGTGAATTCCACAACCACGTAGGGATCTATATAAAAATTTGAAAATTCCTTCTCAAGGAGTACTTCCGCTTCCCTTGTTGTCAGGTTCAGCAGTTTCACTTTTCCAATCATCGGTATCTTGACCATACCTTCCATGTCCACAAAGTAATTTACCTCCTCCCTGGATATATTCTGGTTATCAAGTTCACCACGCAGGACATAGTCCGGATCAATGATCCGTTCACCTTCATTGGTATACACCCTTACAGTCAGCCGATCATTGATCTGGATTCTGTAATTTCTCTCTGCGAGCATCTTTGAATATTCCAGGTCTTTGGGATAGCTGCCTTCTTCCGTCTGGAACATGATATGCTGTTTGTAGCTTGCACATGCAGTGAACACAAGAATTACAGCAATTACCCAGAATTTCCGTAAAAAGGAAAATGTACAGTCCATATTCAAATATAGAATACTCTTGCAGATTTTTAAATATTATGCTCTATAAAAGACTTGAGGGAAGGTAAATTCGAATCTTTTTTTGAAAGGACAGGATCTTTTAACGGCCAGTTGATGTTCAGCTCCTGATCATTCCAACGTATTCCTGTGTCTGATGCTGGATGATAGTAGGCGGTACATTTATATTGTAGAATACAATCTTCGAGGGCAACAAAACCATGTCCGAATCCTTCCGGAATATACAGCATGTTTTGCTTTTCACTATCCAAAATGAGGGATACGTGCTTGCCAAATGATTCAGAACCAGGCCTGAGGTCGACCGCAACATCATAGGCTTTGCCCATGCCCACCCTGACAAGCTTCGCCTGTTCATGGGGTTTCAACTGGAAATGGATGCCGCGCAGTACATTTTTCTTTGAAAAGGAATGATTATCCTGAATAAATGGTTTTGTAATCCCTATTTTTGAGAATACTTCTGCCCGAAACGATTCAAGGAATATTCCCCTTTCATCTTTGTAGATCTCCGGAATCACTTCTACTGGTCCTTCCAGATCAAAATATCTTACTTCCATAATTCCTCAAATTGTATCCTAATTAGTGGCTAAGGGATCAGGCCACCTTATTGACCAGTTCCTGGTATTTATCGATCACAACATGTTCATCATATGCCTGTTCGACCAGCTTTCTGCCGTTAAGGCCAAACTGCCTTCTTTCCATGAAGGGCAGTTTTACCATTTTTTCCATTTTATCAGCAAGATCGTTTATATCTTTCAGATTACATAAAAATCCATTGAAACTGTCTTTGACAACATTATTACAGCCTGCAACATTGGTGGTAACAATAGGCCTGGCCATGCCGGCTGCCTCCAGCAGGGTTCTGGGGGTTCCCTCCCTGTACGAGGGCAATACGATACAATCTGCATTCTTGATATAACTTCTTACATCACGAACCCGTCCCAGATATTCGATGATGCCATCATCTATCCAGGAATGGATTACATCTGCGGGAATTCCTCTTCTATGCACTTCATCAATGGCCCCCAAAATTTGGAAATTGGCTTCTACTCCCCTGGCGCGCAACAATTTGATGGCTTCAATATATTCGACAATTCCCTTGTCATGAATCAGTCTGGATACCAGGAGGAAAGTGAACCTTTTATTTTCCGGCAAGTCTTGCGGAAGGAATTTTGTAAGATTAAGACCTGAACCCGGGATCAACTCTGCTATTTCGTCTTTAATGAGCTTTTCCGTGATGAACAGTTTTTTATCCTGGTCATTTTGAAACAATACTTTAGCGGGGAAACGGAATGCCAGCTTGTACATTACCTTAGCCACAAATGATACGATGCCCTTATTCAGGAAAACAGTCCCGAGGCCACACACATTATTTATGGTAGGTATACCCAGCAGTTTCGCAGCAAAAGTACCATAGATGTTAGGTTTAATCGTAAAGTGCAGGATCACATCAGGTTTTATCCGGCGATAAATCCGGAATAATTCAATTGTGAGTCCCAGGTCTTTAACAGGATTTGCCCCCCTGCTGTCCATGGTCACCTTCTCGTATCTGCATCCCATTTCTATGAGTTTTGAGGAATAATCATCATGAGGGGCAACGGCTATGATCTCATGTCCAGCGTCAATTAATGAACGGACCAATCCCAGTCGGAAATTGTATATATTCCAGGATGTATTGAGTACAATCGCAATTTTCACTGCTTATTCTTAAATAATGTTAAAGGATACTAATTATGTGAAAGATGTTAAGGTATTACCGGCATTGAACAAATCACATAAATTAGTTAGACAAACTCCCAGCTTATTTCTTAAAATCGCTTAAAGATAACTAATTTTGTAAATATTCAAAATAATATTTTGCATTTACGATCTGATACATTGAAACATAACGGGAAAGAAGAGACAGCTGTTTTAGTAGCCCTGATCAGCCGGCAGCAGTCGGAAGAACAGACCAGGGAATACCTGGAAGAGCTTGCGTTTCTGGCCGACACCTTGGGTATGAAAACCGTTAAGACGGTAACACAGAAACTTGACAACCCCGACGTAGCGACTTTTGTAGGGAAAGGAAAACTGGAAGAGATTAAGGAGTACGTTAAGGCGATGAATGTCGACAAGGTGATTTTCGATGACGACCTGTCTCCCTCTCAGTTAAGGAATCTTGAAAAAGTACTAAAAACAACCATCTTCGACAGGTCCCTGTTGATCCTGGAGATCTTTCTTAAAAGGGCGAAGACCTCCCAGGCCAGAACCCAGGTGGAACTGGCCAGATACCAGTACCTGTTACCGCGGTTGACGCGCATGTGGACGCACCTGGAGAGACAACGGGGTGGTACCGGGACCCGGGGTGGTGCCGGTGAGAAAGAAATAGAGACAGACAGAAGGATGATCAGGAACCAGATATCGGTATTGAAGAAGAAACTGGAAAAGATCGATAAGCAGAAGACCACACAAAGAAAAAGCCGGGGAAATATTACCCGTGTCGCACTTGTAGGATACACCAATGTCGGAAAATCCACCTTGATGACCCTGTTGTCAAAATCTGATGTATTCGCGGAAAACAAACTCTTTGCCACTGTGGATAGTACGGTTCGCAAGGTCGTGATCAACAACATCCCATTCCTGTTATCAGACACGGTAGGATTCATCAGAAAATTACCGCATACACTGGTGGAGAGTTTTAAATCAACCCTGGATGAGATCCGGGAGGCGGACATCCTGTTACATGTTGTGGATGTATCACATTCCGGTTTTGAAGAACAGATCGAGATCGTCCACAAGACCCTGGCAGAAATAGATGCGGCCAACAAACCGACTATTCTTGTTTTCAATAAGATGGATCTATACAGACACATGCTGGAAACTGCTGATGACCCGGTCTATCTGAACGGTGAAGAAAACCTGGAGCTGATCAGGAAGCATTATGCTACCAGGCAGAATTTTATAACCGTCTGTATCTCAGCAAAGAAAAACGAAAATCTAGAGGAATTCAGGGAAAAACTAGGTGAGGAAGTTAAGAAGAGGCATACTGCCATTTATCCCAATTATTTGAAGAACGAATATTATTAATGCAGCTTTTGATAGTATTCATCTGCAAACCCTTCAATGCCACGGGGCGGATTGCGCTATGCAGAGTAATGCTTATTTTTCCATTAATTTGAATATAGGATATATTGGATTATTTTTGCAACGATCTCAAAATTGGCCTCGTAGTTCAATGGATAGAATAGGAGTTTCCTAAACTCTAGATCTAGGTTCGATTCCTAGCGAGGCTACTTTATCCCGCTGAAGCGGGATTTTTCATTTATGCAGGAATCGAACGCCTGCCCTGCTGAATCCCCTCCTGCAGGCTGGCTCCTCACTAAAAATGTCCACAGGACATTTTCTTAACTTTCGGCCCTCTAGCGAGGCTACTTTATCCCGCTTTAGCGGGATTTTTTTATGTATGCAGGAATCGAACGCTCACCCTGATCATGGTTGCTTTTTTGTATTAATGTCTGTATTATTCTTAAGTAGTCTAAAATAAACTTATTCAGGTTTACGTTTGTTATATTTCTCGGGTCTGATTATTTCGCCATTGTTTATTTTACTCTTATTAGTTCGAAAAGCTTTTACATGCACTCTCTTAGCAATATAGATAAATATCTAATTGATTATATAAATCAGCCGGTTGGCAGGCATAGAAACCTTATTGAATCTCAGATATGGGACGAATTTGGATATGAAGGTGCCACTTTCATACTTGATATGGCGAATTTTTCACTGAGTACCCGGATCAATGGAATTGTCCACTATTTATCGCTTATAAAGAAGATGCAGCTGACCGTTGAGCCTATAATCAAAAACAGATCGGGCCATCTGGTCAAATTTGAGGCTGACAACGTATTTGCTTATTTTGATACAGCCGAAAATGCACTTCAGGCTGCCATTGATATTAAAGTGGCGATTGATGCAGTCAATAACAAATATCCCGAGAAATCGAATATACATATAGGTATAGGTATTGACTATGGTAAATTCATATACCTGAAAGAAGACAAGGATTATTATGGGGATCCAGTAAATATTGCCAGTAAACTCGGTGAAGACTTAGCGAATGGGGGAGAGATTTTGATGACCGATACAGCATTCAGTATGGTTCCAGAAATCCCCTACCGATCAGAAGAAGTTACATTTGAGATTTCAGGAGTTACGATCAGATCACATAAAATCTACTACCCTTGATTCCTGATCACAATTGAAGCCTCAATCGTATTTCAGCTTGATTATAATCCTGTTGCTTCAGGTAATCGTATAATGATTCGCCGTAGATCACGGATGGAAAAGTTATTGTATAGCCTGTCTGAATGATTTCTTATATAGGCATTTTGTGCATCGGCAGGAATATTATAATCAATTAGCCTGAAAGACCACTTCATCAATGAAGAACCAGCCTTTCTCTCCTTTGCCTGGATGCCACATCGGGATGCGCTGCAGGGGTTTTACTCTTAACTCGATAAAATGTACTGACTCGGGTTGAAAATCACAGGTGTAATACTGAAAATACCTCCCTGACCTTTCTTCCAATTTATCAGGCTCCATGCGACTGAGTACGCTCATTGAACTTTCATCCGCACCTCCTCTGATAAGAATAGATTCAGGGGGAAACAAGTAGGGATCTGTATGGACGATGGAACTGATAACTACCGACCCTATTGTTTTTGGCTCTTCCCAGTAAGCCTTTAAGATAAAATCCTCCTCCCGGTAGGCCATCCATGCACTATCGCTGAAAAAATCGACTGATCCTTTCTCCATGTCAAACAACAACCCATCCCCTTTCCCCTGAAATCTTTCATTGGGGTCATTTTCCAGCGTAAAACGATCAGGTGCTCCAAGGGTTCTTAAAAACTGTATGGAATCAACAGGACTTGTTTCCCACCCTTCCCTGGCGGCATAATATTTCAATTGCAAGCTATGGTCAATTAAAACACTGTCACCGGCCACATCATACAACTCCAGTGGTCGTGAAGGGTCAGTAGCATAATGCATGTTGATGCCTTCCAGAGGATGCTCGAACTTTATGCTGAAAGGTTCCGAGAAAAAATATTTTTTGGGGTGAATCAAAGGAGGTGGGAGGACAGATTTGAATGAACTTGCCAACTCCGAGGAACTCAGAATGCGTACATCCGGTCTGTTAGCCGCAAATTCTTTGATCCTTTCTTCTGAAATACCGGTATTATACACATATACACTTCTAATCCCCGGTAGTTCGCTGATAAAATTCAGACATTCCCCGGTAACTCCGGTATTGTATACCTTTAAATCTTGAAGATTCGCCAATTTGACAATACTGTTCAATTGTCCATCTTCTAATGGCGTGTTGCTGATATTCAATTTTTCAAGATTGCTGCATAAAGCCACAAATTCAAGCTCCTCATCACTAATCGGCAATCCACTCAGGTTGAGCTCTACGATGTTTTTTGCTATCGGTTTCAAGCTGTTGATATCGGAATTCCGGTACTCCTTATGCGGATAGACAATCACCTGCAAAGCATCGGTCCCGCTGAAAGAACGTACAATCCGGATGTAGTTGGTACTGTGTTCATCAATATCCTCGTCAGACAGCTCAGGCAGATCTTTCCATTTTTTCATCTGGCTTTGTGCTATCATTGCAGCTATCAGTTCATGGCTCTTTCCCTCCATGTCCAGATCTGTAAATAAGAGGTCTTCACGTGCCCCATACTGTATCCATTCACTGATCAGGATCTTTTCTTCCGGTGCCAACTGATCTTCATCCTTTGGAGGCATATGTCCTTCATCATCAACCGGCAACGATATAGTCGCTAACAATTGGCTATTGTCAGGATCTGAAAAATCAATGATCTCACCATGTTCTCCTCCCTGGAGGATAGAAGCATAATCACTCAACAAAAGTCCTCCTTTTGATTTATCAGGATTATGACAGGAAATACACTTATCTTCCAGTATCGGTTGTATTATATGCTGGAAGATTACCGGATTTTCCGGGATTGACACTATAGCTTCTTCATCTTTCGGTGAGAAGGAAAGAAAATCCCTGCCATGCGTAACCATGCCGCCATAGTGACCGGTAACCACGATCAGGAGGACCAAAAGGCCCTGAAGGATTATCGGAATCCTGGAATTCTGTTTAGCAAACTGATTCACATAATACCAAAAGGTCATAATGTAGGTGACAGATACCCCCAGCCATTGATGTGACACTATAAGATCTCCCTTGGTTTCACCTTCCAGGCTTAACAAAAATCCAGTAATGGAAGTGATAAACGTAAACAGCGTGGTTATGCCAAGCAACCAATCGAAAACGCCGTCTTTTCTCCAATAGGCAAACACGGTTACCAAAATGAGCACAACAGGGAAATGCAATACCACGGGATGCCACCGACCAATCCATTCTACCAGTCCCGGAAGCAATATCCGGCTTTCAAATACGAGCAAAAAGCCGAGCAGGATAGCACAGGCAAAGATCGCGTAATCTAAAAATCGCTTAAAAAAAATCATCTATCAGGCCAATAAATCGTTGATCACATTGCCCGCTACATCCGTCAACCGGAACCTGCGGCCCTGGTATTTATAGATTAGCTGTTCGTGGTTTATTCCGAAAAGATGCAGCAATGTCGCGTGAAAATCATGGATATGTACCGGGTCACTGATGATGTTATAGCCAAATTCATCTGTCTCGCCATAAGAAATACCTTTCTTTATGCCGCCACCAGCCATCCAGATGCTGAAGCTCCGGGGATGATGGTCTCTGCCGTAATTCTCCGGGCTGAACCTTCCCTGGCAATAATTGGTCCTGCCAAATTCACCTCCCCAGATGACAAGCGTATCGTCCAGCATTCCACGTTGTTTGAGATCCAGCACCAGGGCCGCGGATGCCTGATCCACATCCATGGCCTGCCCTGACATTTCATTGGGAAGATTACCATGCTGGTCCCATCCCTGATGGTATAACTGGATGAACCTCACACCGTTCTCAGCAAGGCGCCTCGCCAGAAGGGCATTGGCTGCATACGTGCCCGGTATCAACGCTTCAGCCCCATAGAGTTTAATAACGGATTCCGGTTCTTTATTCAGATCCATCACGTCGGGGACAGACATCTGCATTCGATACGCCATTTCATATTGGGCAATCCGGCTTTGAATCTCATCATCCTGCATCTCATCATAATGCTGATTGTTCAGGGCAGAGATATTGTCCAGCATTTCCCGTTTATCCGCCCGTGTTACGCCTTCCGGATCATTTAAATACAGTACCGGATCTTTACCGGATCGTAACAACACCCCCTGATGCCTTGAATCCAGAAATCCACTGGACCAGAGTTTGGAATACAAACCCTGACTATTTCCCTTTCCCCGTGACGTAAGTACGACAAAGGAGGGCAGGTTCTGGTTCTCGCTACCCAAACCATAGCTGAACCAGGCCCCCATACTGGGCCGGCCTGATATCTGGTTGCCAGTTTGCAGAAAGGTTATTGCCGGATCGTGGTTAATGGCTTCGGTATGCATACTTCGAATTATGCATATCTCATCCACTATTTTACCAATATGCGGGAAATAATCACTCACCCATGTTCCATTCTCTCCATATTGCTTGAAATCCGTGTAGGATCCAACCAGGGGAAACCTTTCCTGATTGGAGGTCATTCCAGTCAGGCGCTGGCCATTTCGTATAGATTCCGGAAGATCTTCCCCCATCCTTTCCCGGAGCAGCGGTTTGTGATCAAATGATTCCAGCTGGGATGGTGCTCCAGCCTGAAACAGATATATGATCCTTTTGGCTTTTGGCGCGAATTGAGGGATACCCAGGTTGAAGTCCCCCGAATCGAACACATGCCCGCTCTTTCTGAAAAGATCAGGGATCATCAATGATCCGAGCGCGAGGGTACCGATACCCGCGCTAAGCTTAGAAAAGAAATGGCGTCGGTTGATATCGAAAGTATTCTTACTGATCTCTTTTTCTTTACCCATATTATTCCTTTGTAATGGTTTCGTCAAGATTGTACAGCACCTGTGCCACCATCATTAATGCTGCGGTTTCAGTATGCTTCTCATCCGTGACCGGGGCATTCCCCACACTTGTTAGTTCAATGGCTTCATCCTCGTTATTTTCAAACTTCTTACGGCTTTCCTGAAGGTATTCCATAAGAAGATCCATCTCATCCTCCGAGGGTTCTCTAAATAAAATATGTTTAAATAGAGATTCCACCGCTTCCTCACCGGGAAGGTCGGAGGTTGCCACCTTTTCCGACAAAATTCTTGCACATTCCAGAATCTGAACATCATTCTGCAGGGCCAATGCCTGCAGCGGGGTATTGGTTTTTTGTCTGCGCACCTCGCACAGATCCCGGTTTGGGGCATCAAATATAGTCATCGAGGGGGGAGGCAGCGTTCTTTTCCAGAAGGTATACAAAGATCGCCTGTACAGGTCATCCCCTGTATCCTCTATGTAGTTCGTTAATATACCTCTGTTACCTCCCGCGTTGGTTTCTTCCCACAATCCGGGAGGTTGATAGGGTTTTACGCTGGGGCCACCTACCTCATCATTCAACAGGCCACTTGAACTTAAAATATAGTCCCGTATTTCCTCTGCAGTCAGGCGAAACCGCGGTCCTCTGGCCAGAAACAAATTCTCGGGATCGATTGCTTTTAATTCCGGAGATACTACGGAAGACTGCTGATAGGTAGCACTGGTGACTATTGTTTTCATAATGTGCTTGATGTCCCAGTCATGTACCATAAATTCCACAGCCAACCAATCCAGTAATTCGGGATGCGTGGGAAGTGCTCCCTGGCTTCCAAAATCTTCAATCGTCTTTACTATGCCGGTGCCAAAAATGCTCGCCCATAAACGGTTTACATACACCCTAGCCGTCAGCGGATTTTGAGGATCAGTCAACCACTTGGCCAAACCCAACCGGTTCTCCGGCAGATCTTCAGAAAATTCCATAATAGCCGAAGGTGCAGTTGGAAAAACTTCCTCGGTTGGTGCATCATAATTGCCACGGGCCAGCACGTAGGCTTTCCGCTGAATGGAATCATTCATGATCATCACATTCAATTCACCTGTATCTCGCCTGTTGATGAAATTCAGGATGCCATCCAAATCTTCCTCCTCGATCGATATAAAGGGGGCATCAGAGTAGTAACGCCTGTTTTTTGCCTGAACTGCATCCATTTGAATGCCCTTTTCATTGACATTGTTGAAAAAAGCATAGATCTGAAAATAATCCTGCTGTGTAAATGGATCATATTTATGATCATGGCATTTTGCACATTCCAGCGTGAGGCCCAGGATTCCTTTACCGAGGGTATTGGTCCTGTCACTTACGTAGGTGGATCGGTATTCCTCATCGATCACGCCCCCCTCCTGAGTAATGGGATGATTCCTGTTGAAACCAGTGGCCAGGATCATTTCCTTATCTGCGTCCGGCAGTAAATCACCTGCAAGTTGCCAGGTCAGGAACTGGTCGTATGGCATGTTCTCGTTAAAGGCATGAATAACCCAATCTCGCCAGGGCCACATGGTACGATAACTGTCATCCTGATACCCGTGAGAATCGGCATATCTTGCCACATCCATCCAGTCCCTGGCCATTTTTTCCCCGTAGGCGGTTTTTTCAAGATAAAAATCTACAATTGCTTCATAACGGATCTCCTGATCTGCCCCAAACCGTTCCAATTCTTCAATCCTGGGCGGTAACCCTGTCAGGTCTAGGCTCAGCCGGCGGATCAATTTATCCCTGGAGGCCATCCCGGAGGGTTGAATGCCCATTTCTTCCAGCCTGTGCAAAACAAAATAATCAATACTGTTCTTTGCCCAGCCTGCGTTTTCAACATCGGGCAAAGACACCTTCCTGGGGGGGATAAAAGCCCAGTGCCTTTCATAAACCGCACCTTGCTCAACCCATTTTTTCAAAATTTCTTTTTCCTCCTGAGATAATTTCAAATGAGAATCGGGGGGCGGCATTACCAGGGAAGGATCGGGGGTATTAATTCTGGAGATAAGCGCGCTTTCTTCCACGGATCCTTCGATCAAGGCAAATTTACCAGGATTCTCTTCTAATTCAGCTTTTGCCTCGGCTTCTATATCCAATCTCAAACCGGCTTTTCGTTTGTTGGCATCCGGCCCATGGCAGGCAAAACACTTATCTGACAAAATGGGTTTTACATGAAAATTAAAGCTGATTTCTTCCGGCAATTCATAGCCTTGCTGTCCGGTATTCCCTACGGCAGCATCTCTCCCTGTTAAAAACCACAGGCCGCCGATCAGTATTACAAACACGCCAAAAAGAAGAAAATACTGTTTTATTTGCATAATTTACTTTTCCCGCAGTCTGTAAAAATAGAATTGTTGTAGCATTAAAGCAAGTACAATAAACTACTAGTTATCCTGAAAACAGGGGGAATACATACAAAAAAAGGGATCGATGTAAAAATATATGCCCCGAATCGAGGTAAATTGCTTCATCACTTTTTGCTGATCACATTTTTTCGTAATTTTTCCCGCAGGCAGTAACTGGTGTACATGATTACAGGTCAACAGACCAACAGTAATTCTCCCGGGAACCCTGAAAGATGTAATCAACATCAGGCATTGTTATGTATTGCATGAACGACTCAATCTCAAATTTTTTCAATATGGCAAATAGGTTCAGATATTTTCATCTTCTGATGGCTGTGGTATTCCTTTTATCAGGGTGTGAAAAGCCAAAGGATGCACAATCCTCAAATGACAATTCAAGCGTGACAGTTGCAGATCAGGGGACTGCGCCCCCTGAATTTTTCCCGGTATCCGTTTGGTATAGTGGGGGAAAGGCCCGCGCACCCATGTTGTCCACGATAATGCCGGAATCGGAAGAAGTATGGCGAAAAGACCTCCAGCAGATCAAATCCCTGGGCTTCAATACCGTCAGGACCTGGGTGGAATGGACCCATTCCGAACCGCGGGAAGGAGAATTCGATTTCAGAAATCTTCAATTGTTATCGGAAATAGCCAATGAGATGGGATTAAAAGTATTCATTCAGGTCTATGGTGAATCCGCTCCCGACTGGGTTGGCAAGAAATATCCCAATGGATTACTAGAAGCCCATAGTGGGGATAAGGTCATCCCACAATCCGCCCCGGGATATTGTATTGACCATCCGGGAGTCCGGGAATCTTTTACTAATTTTTATACGGCGATTGCGAAGGTAGCTGTTCAATATCCTAATTTCTATGGCTGGGATCTATGGAGTGAGCCGCATATGGTCCAATGGGGTTGGCCGGGATGGATACCCAATGCACAGTATTGCTATTGCCCCCATACCCAGAACAGGTTCCGGCAATGGCTTAAGGATAAGTACCAATCCCTGGATGCGCTGAATACGGCCTGGTACCGTACTTTCGAATCGTGGGGAGAAGTATCCCCGCCCAGGTTCTATACCATCCTCAGCTATACCGACTATATTGACTGGAAGAACTTTATCTATCAGAAAATGGCGGAAGACCTCCGGCTGCGGTACGATGCCATACGGGTGGCCGATAAACAGGGGGTCATCACTTCCCACTCTTCACCGCCTTCCATTTACAGCGCTCCACAGGGCTCAGGAGCAGAGGATGATTTCCTGATGGCCGAGCAGGTGGATCATTATGGGATATCGCAATATCCCAAGCACAACCGGCCAGGCGACTGGATCAGGGCAAACTTTATGATTTCTGGAGATTTCTCCTACAGCGCAAATAAGAAGAACGGAGGGTATTATGTTGGAGAATTTCAAGCCGGATTCGGTACAGTAGGGCTCAGAATAGGTGATGAAGTAACCCCCGAGGACCACAACATCTGGTTCTGGACTTCCCTGGCAACAGGAGCAAGAGCGGTCAATATTTACGCGTATTATCCTATGAGTTCAGGGTATGAATCGGGAGGGTATGGATTGATCAACCTGGATGGAACGCTTACGGAACGTGCAAGATCAATAGGTCATACTGCCCGGTTTGTGGATACAAACCAGGAGCTTTTCATCAATGCACGACCTATTGATGCCGAAATAGCACTGGTCTATAATCCATTGGCGCAGATGGTTGGCGGAAGTCTTGGTACGGGCAGACTGGAAGGCCAGCCAGGGCACGGAAAGTCAGTGATAGGCTATTACAGGGTATTTGCTGATTACAACATTCCTGTTGAATTCATCCACCGCAGGGATCTGGAAGCGGGAGATCTGGATCAATACCGGCTGATAATCGTTCCGTATCCCCTGATGTTTACCCAGGAAGCTGCGTCGAATCTCAAAAAATTTGTGGAAGACGGAGGTTATTTATTGTCAGAAGCACGCTTTGCATGGAATGATGAAAGGGGATACGCTACTGAGGAAATACCCGGCATGGGGCTTAGTGAAGTATTCGGGATCCGGGAGGAGAAGGTAGAGGTCAGGAATCCGGTCACTATGAAGATCCTCAGCAATTCTCATCCGGCATTCGAAGGCCTTGAAGATACCAGACTGACCGGGCAACATTTTGCAGAGTCCCTGCAACCTTTACCTGGAAGCAATACACAGATTCTTGCCCGATTTGAGGACGATACCCCAGCGATAACTGCCTCGGACTATGGGAAAGGTCAGACCATTTTTATAGGATCATTCCTCACCAACCGGATTCAGAGCAGTTACCAGGGAACAGCCAGCCTGGACGAAAATTTCAGAGAAGACAATGATGGCTTTATCCTGGGCATGCTTGAATGGGCCGGTATAGAGCGACCTTTGGTTACTTCTCACGATGGCCCTCAGGATTCGGTAGTAGTACGCCTGCATAATCATCCCGGAGGCCACCTCCTGTATGTCCTGAATCAGGGTAAAACAAATAAAAGCATTACCATCAATTTGAAACTGGGTGAAGATTCTGAATTAATATTGAGAGAGATCCTGACGGAACAGGAAATTCATGCATCAACCGAAAATCAGATACTCATGATACAAACCGGGATTATTCCCGGTAGCGGTGTTGAGATATGGAATATAGTAGAGGCTGATAGATAAAGAGTTCAAACGTACTGAACTTATTGATTGATATTTTTTCAGGTTCCCCTCGTATATTGGATTTTAAAATATATAATTGCAGTTTGTAATATTTTGAAAGATAATTTCATTATATTCATATCCTGCCAAATTTTAAGTGATATAAAAACATATGGTGAGCCTGAATGGTTAGAAGGAAAGATTGATAATTAAAGATAAAGCTTATGAAAAGATTTTACTACCTGATCGGGGTGTTTGGCATCCTGACGTTTTTGATCGGCTGTAGCGAGGAAGATCCCTTGTTGCCGCTACCGGAAGTGAATTTCAGGGTGGTTCCTGAAAATGTTGAAGTAGGTAGAGACGTGGTGTTTGAAAACCTGACTACCAATGCATCCAGTTACGCATGGGATTTTGGGGACGGACGAACCTCAACGGAGATCAGTCCAACGATTATATATGATGAGACAGGATCGTATACCGTAAAACTGGTGGCTTTTACCGATGACGACCAAAGCGATTCTACTTCTCAGGTAATTGAAGTGAAAGAAAGGGTTTTAACTGCACTGGCTGTAAACAGCATTCCTTTTGTCAATGGTAATGGTGAAGATTGGGATGATCCAACAGGGCTACCCGATTCAACCAAATACCCGGATTTCATATTAGCTATTGGACCATCAGAAGATCCAAGCAGGTTCCTGGTCACACCCCCTCTGGTAGACCTGGCTCCTTTTGAACTGCCTATAGGATTTGAATTGAACCCTGGTGGGGATCCCTATGTACTTACCAATGAGGGCTGGGAACTCACATTCATTGATTTTGACGGGGAAGACCTAGAGAACGCAACGGAAGAGGACTTCGAGATCATGGAGATCATAACCTTTAACCCTGTGCTCATCCCGACAAGTAATGTCAATGAGGATGGAGAGGGATTTGTCCAGATCTCTCTGGGTCAATATTCTGTCGATCTGCTGTTCGAACTGAAATGATGATTTAACAGATCATTGCTTTACTGTACCAGGAAGATCTCATATTGGTTGCAAGGATTGAATAGCTTAAAGACCGTCAATCCATCAACAGGAAAATCTGAAGCATATACATCACCGCCTTCGAATAGAAGGTCGGTGATTTCTTCCAGGTTGACCTGATCCTCTGGACCGGGTGTTCCGGTATGATAATAATTGTTGTTCAAGGTTATGGTGACCTTATTGCCAACCGTTGTGGTAGGCTCAAACTCCCTGAGGAAGATCTCTGAATTGCCATTTTCATCAGTCAGTAAGAATCCTACCGCGTTTGAAGGTTGTGTAGTGGATTCAAATCCATAATAGAACAAGAATGCGGAAGCACCGGGGAATTTCTCGGCGATGATCCCCCCCTCCTCCAGCAGGCTATTTGTCGATTCATCAAAGATAAAGAATGCATTCACACTGTAAGGGAATTCAGCGATCGGCTGAAATGCAGTTCCTTCAAGGTCGAAAAGGCTTGCAACCATGGATATATCTCCCAGTCCGCTTATCTGACCGGTATACAACGGGCCATCGTTCGCAGATAGGGAGCATAAACTTGGACCATTGTTTGAAAATTCACTAAATCTGATCGATTCGATGGTATAACCCCATCCTCCCAGCGCGAACTCGAGGGGTTCCAGCAAAACCAGGCTGCCATCCTGTAGTATGTAGCCACTTTCATGGTCCAGAATAACTCCCTGGAAATCCGGATCATCAAAATCTGCGCCAGTGGCTGCCAGTGTTGAGGTTACAATTCTTTTTGTCGCATCCAGTGACCAGAATATCGATATTCCTACATCTTCCAGAATAATCTGCTGCTTGGGTACCGGGACTTCCAATGCCTTTGGACTTACCGATTTAAAGGCGTTCAGATTTGTGGCAATATCCCGGGCAAAATGCTCGTCATCATCCGCTGCGGCAGGGGTCAGGGTAATGGTGGAAGGGAATGACCCGATATCCGAGATGCTCCGGAATATAAGATTATCACCTTCTTTCTCTATAAAAGTCCATTCGAATTCGGCACCAAAGCTAGCGGCATCCAGCTCGAACAGGTAATGAAACACACCGTAGGTCTCATAGATCAACTCAAGGCCGAGGGCATTGTCTACCCTCCAGGGTATGGTATGCTCGAAAAACTCGCCGTCGTTGTCCGCCACGTCTGATTGAATATGCACCTCATCTTCATCAAATTCCAGTATCATGTAAAAGACACCTGATTCATTGGTCGGCCTGTACTCCAGCCTCCATCCATTCGCCGGGGCAGTCAACTCCGCCCTCAGATTGGTTATCGCTTCGGTAACCCGCTCCTCAACCGGGGGTAGAACAGCCTCCCTATCCTTGTTGCATCCCTGGACAACAAGGAGAATTATCAGTATCGCTATGAAACCAACCGTGCTTCTCATGTTTTACAGTTTTGATTGTACCTGCTCCCTTACATCCTCGA
>Ga0209536_100006167_pt1 | contig 18413 bp, 19 predicted proteins | sample DeeMarSeWOR28_12_FD_187461 | JGI IMG/M metagenome (GOLD analysis project Ga0209536, IMG submission 187461) | Marine sediment microbial communities from White Oak River estuary, North Carolina - WOR-2-8_12 (SPAdes) (version 2) | ecosystem: Environmental > Aquatic > Marine > Intertidal zone >... | reverse complement strand
TTCTCAAACTGCTGGAGAGTCCGGGTGTCAATCATGCAACTGACGATACCCTCGGCGTGCCCAGTCTGGCGGTTTCCAATCCAGCAGACAACGATCTGATAACTGCCATTGAATCGCTGATAGCCCGGTTTCAGCAATACCATACCCCAATGACTGCCGATCTGAAGGCGGGTCTGGAGCAGTTGCAGCAATTCATCGCCACGGCCCTTAGGACCGGTGACGGCATTTCAGGTCAGGGCCTCAGTCCGGGTCAGATCAGCGAGTTGTCGCAAATTAATCAATGGTTAAATGAACTGACCGGCAGCCTTCAGACTCAGAAGGCAACTTCCGGCTTGCCGATGGCAGAGGGCCCCGGGGATGCAAACGCCTCATCGGCAATAGCCGCAGAAGCTGAAGGCAGCGGCGCGACGGCGCTGAAATCACCGGTCATAAACGGTGGCGCCCCAGGTACGGCATCCTTGCAATCAACTGAGCAATCAGCCGCCCTGTCGCAGTCGGATAACCGGAGCGCTGCGGATCTGAAATTACCGACCGATTCCCAGCCTTCAGTTGCTAAAAACGATCATGATGCAAAAGCCGCCCAGGCAGTTGGAAATGCCGCGGCCGAAGCTTCTAAAACCAAAGATCCAATGGCTGCCGGGCCTGTGGCACCGCGTGCAGACCATAGCGAAGTGGCCGGCCGGACGGCCCCGGCCTCCGATCGGGATCAGGCGGGCATGCGGCAGGCCGCGCCGCTTAAACCAAACGCATTATCCGGTTCGGATCCGGCGGTCGCCAAAGGGTCCGAAAACCAGATTCAAAGCGCTGCCGGCTCAGAACCGCTGTCGAAAGTCTTTCAGGAAACTCAACTGGTCAAAGAAGGGGGGCCGGCGGCATCCGGTGCCTTCGAGGAGACCGTCGGCAAGGTCGGCAAAATCGAAGCCGCTGCCACTGACAACGGCCTGTTGAATTCATCGGACCACAACCTGCACAAAGCAGCTGAACCCGCCGCCGTGCAAAAGGAAATCGAAGCCGGTCAGAGCGGTCTGCGCAATCAAACCCTGGATCAGATTGTACAAAAGGGCGTCATCCTCCTCAGAAACGGCCAGCATGAAGCCCGGATCGATCTCAAACCGGATTTTCTCGGTCATATCCGGATGCAGGTGATTTCCGCCAACCACCAGGTGACGGTCAAAATCCTGACCGAACATGGGTTTGTCAAGGACATGATCGAGAGCAATATTCATCAGCTCAAAGCTGATTTGCAGCAGCAGGGACTGGCGGTGGACAAACTGGAAGTAACGGTTTCCCGCGATGCGGATGATTCCGGCAATGACAAAAATAAATTTGCGCAGTCCAGAGCCAGACCCGGCAATGCCGGCCATCAGAACGGCCAGCATTCGGCGGAAGATAAAAAACGGAAGACCGGCCGGCGGGCCCGAACCGCAGCCGGCACCCCGACCGTGGATTATTTTGCATAAACAGCTTTTGGGCTTTTGAGCGATTTAATGCCAACCCGATGAGGTAGATTAGATATGATAACCAATGAGATTAATTCAAGTGCAGCAAGCGGGGCGCTGCTCTCCACCGCCCAATCCAACGTTATGGGCAAGGATGATTTTTTAAACCTTCTGATCACCCAATTGCAGAACCAGGACCCGCTGAACCCGACCGACAGCACCGAGTTCACGGCCCAGCTGGCCCAGTTCAGCTCGCTCGAGCAGTTGGGCAACGTCAATGAAAATTTGACGGAATTGAAGCACTTTCAGGCTTCGATCAACAATTCCCAGGCGGTTGCGCTGATCGGCAAGGCCATTACGGCGGCCGGCAACTCGATTCAGCTGACCGATGACGGGGCGGTGCAATGTGATTTTAGCCTCGATGGTGATGCCGCGGTGGTTGTAGCCAATATTTACGACAGCACCGGCAAATTCGTGGCGGATTTCGAGAGCCGCAATCTGAGCGAGGGACAACACGCGCTGTTTTGGGACGGCCTGGACAACCAGGGCAATCGAATGGCCAACGGAAATTATACGTTTGAAATCCTGGCGGCCGACGCCAAGGGCCGGGACATCCGCAGCACCACGTTTTTCAGCGGCACGGTCGAGCGGGTGACGTTTGAAAACGACACATCATATTTGATGTCCGGCAATCAAAAAATTGCCCTGGCAGATGTGGTTGAGGTTGCTGGGGTTAAAAACGCTGAAGCAATCGGCAACCCGGAATCAGATGCGGCCGACTCGCAAACCCAGTCATCAAACCCATTAATCAATGGAGGAAGATAACCATGATAGGATCCCTATTTGCAGGAATTTCAGGCCTTAACGCCAACGCAACGGCCATGACGGTCATCGGCGACAACATCGCCAATGTCAACACCACCGCCTTTAAAGCCAACCGCGCCTCGTTTGCCAATGTACTCAGCCAGTCTTTGGGAGGCTCTGCCGGCAACGGCATCGGCCGGGGGGTTGAATTTTGGGGCACCAGTCCCCTGTGGACCCAGGGGTCGCTGGAAAACACCGGCAGCGCCACGGACCTGGCCATCAACGGCAAGGGGTTTTTCATCGTGCAGGACGGCACCGGTTCAAACTACTATACGCGGGCCGGACTGTTTCATCTGGATGAAGCCGGTGACATGATCAACCCGGACGGCTACCAGGTTCAGGGATACGAGATCGATGACGCCGGCAATTTGGGAAACCTGACCGCCATCAGCATTCCCGGCGAAAGAATTTCGGCGCCGTCGGCCACCACCGAATTATCAGTTGACATCAATCTGGATTCCCGGACGGCAACCAACGGCTCCTACTCGACCTCCCAGTCGGTTTTTGACTCGCTGGGCAACGCCATTCCATTGACCATGACATTTACCAAAACAGCCAATGTGCGGGAGTGGTCCGTGTCGGCATCCATTCCGGCCACGGCCGGCACCGGCGTCGCGTTTAATCCTGCCGGCGGACCCGCCGCTGCGATCACCATGACTTTTGACTCCGACGGCAATTTGACCATCCCGGCCAGCGACCAAACCCTGCGGCTGACGTTAACCAACGGGGCGACGAGTCCGCTGGATATTACCTGGGATCTCTACGATGCCACCTTGGCCAACAATGGGGATCTCACCGAATTCGCATCCCAATCCGCCACGACCTTCCAGCGGCAGGACGGCTATGCCTCGGGTGTTTTGCGCAGCATTTCGGTGGATGAGGACGGCGTTGTGACCGCCGCCTACTCCAATGGCCAGTTGACGCCGACCTTCCAGATTGCGCTGGCTGATTTTCCCAGCTATGACGGGTTGGAAAAAATGGGCAAGAACCTGTATGCCGAATCCCTGGCATCCGGGCAGCCGATGCCCGGGGTTGCGGGCAACGGCCGGCTGGGAACCATCACCCCCAGTGCCATTGAAATGTCGAATATCGACCTGGCCCAGGAGTTTGTCAAGATGATCACCACCCAGCGTGCGTTTCAGGCCAACTCCCGGGTGATCACCACCAGTGACGAAATTTTATCGGAATTGATCAATATCAAACGCTAATAGCCGATAGCCAGGAGCCAGAAGGCCGGGAAGCTGGGGTGCCGCCATAAAATGCCCAGCCTCCCGGCTTCCACGCCTTCCAGCCTCAAGCTTTTTGAGATGTGGCAGAAATAATGATCTTATTAAACTAGCAGGAGTTGCACGATGATTAAGGTAACCCGTTTAAATGACGCCGTTATGGTGATCAATGTCGAAAAAATTCAATCCCTGCAGGCAACGCCGGATACGGTGATTACCTTCACCAACCATGACAAAATTATGGTTAAGGAGCCCCTGGAGGAAATTTCCCAACGCATCGTTGAGTATCGGCGCGCCATCAGCGGCAATTGCGGGGCCGGCACTTGAAGTTTGCGATTTTTTCGTCAAAGAGTTGACTAAAAACTGCCAAAATTGACACTCGAATTAGACCTTTGCAATGCGCTGCGAGGCATAGAACCGCAATTGCAATGGGTTGCTTTGGTGCACCGACTTACCCCTCCCCAATGAATTTCAATTTAAATCATACAGTTCAGCCGCACGGGCGGTCCCGGACGATCGATTGAATCGCAGCCTTGCCGTTCCAGTCTGTGGCACAATACTTGCTTTCTTAACATATCGAATAAATGCATTCTATCACTGAAAACCTGGTCCTCTGGGCCCGGATTTTTACTTAGCTGTTTTGTTCCCGGCGGAGTTTGATCGAAATCAATCGTTGCCGGGTCCCTAAAGGAGCCTGCGTTTGGACATTGCAACCCTCATCGGAATCCTGGTTTCCTTCGGTCTGGTGATCGTCTCGATTCTGCTGGGCGGTGACGGAACCTGGTTTCTCAATGCACCGTCATTGATGATTGTGTTGGGCGGGACCATGGGGGCCACCCTGCTGGCTTATCCACTGGCGGAAGTCTTGAGTGTATTCACGGTGGCCAAACACGTGTTTATGCACAAATCACAATCCGTCAGTGAGCTGATTCCCATGATTGCCGAGTTTGCCAGAAAGGCGCGCCAGGAAGGGATACTGTCATTTGAATCCCGGCTGTCCGAGATTGAAGATCCTTTTCTGGTTCAGGGAATCCAGATGGCCATTGATGGAATGGAATCCAGTGCCATCGAAGACGTCATGACCACCGAAATTATTTATGTGGAAGAGCGACATCGGCTGGGCGCGGATATTTTTACCACCATGGGAACATTCGCCCCGGCCGTCGGCATGCTGGGAACCATCATCGGCCTGGTGCAGATGCTGATGCAAATGGAGGACCCCAGTCAAATCGGAGCGCCCATGGCGGTGGCCCTGTTGACGACCTTCTACGGTACCCTGCTGGCGAACCTGGTGTTTCTTCCGGTTGCCGGAAAATTGAAAACCCGAAGCAAGCAGGAAATACTGTTCAAACAAATGGTGCTGGAAGGTGTCGTATCAATCCAATCCGGTGACAACCATCGGGTGGTGGAAAAAAAGCTGAAGGCCTATATCGCGCCCAAGGCGCGTCTGGCAGCGGCTGCCGAAACGGCGGCGGCCTGAAGAATAACGGGTAAATCAGAGTGGCGCTCAAAAAGAAAAGCGGCAGTTTGAAAAAAGACCAGGAATCAGCCGGTGGCGGCTGGGAAATCGTGTATTCCGGCTTTGTCCTGATTCTGCTTTGTTTTTTTATCATGCTGAGCTCTTTTTCGAGTATCCAAGAGGCCAAAGTCATGCGATTCGTAAAATCCTTCGTAGAATCGGTCAGCATTCTACCCGGGGGACTCAAAGCTGACGGCGGTGTGGCGGTGATGCCGCTGTCAGCCGAAATGGTGGCCAGCGACAGTCCGCTGGCCCGGATTTACACGGATTTAAAAGCGCTGGCCGATCAGTTGAATCGCAAACATGATATCGCGGTTGCATTCTCCGCCAAAGGATTGGTGATGCGTTTGTCGGATAAGGCATTATTTGATGCCGGCAAGGCGGTTATTTCGCCGGCGGCCGTTGGGCTGCTTCAAAAAATTGGTGCCATCATCGCCCAAACCGATTATGAAGTTCGCGTCGAAGGGCACACGGACGATGTCCCGATTCAAACCGCCCAGTACCCTTCGAACTGGGAATTGTCCACCGCCCGGGCGGTCAATGTGTTGCGATACCTGATTGAAACCTACCCGATTTCCAGTAAACGGATTTCGGCGGTCGGTTTCGGCGAATATCAGCCGCTGGTAGCCAACGACAGCCCGCAGCACCGCGCCCGGAACCGCCGGGTTGAAATTGTTTTTCTTAAGCCCGTTAAAGCCGGCCGTCCGCAGGATGCCCGGCCATGAGTAAACGCGGTGTCCGCCGATCGCCGGAAGACCGGGGCTATTCATCCGGATGGCTGACGACTTTCAATGATCTGGTGACGCTTTTGATGGTGTTTTTCGTGCTGCTCTTCACGATGGGATCCATGGACAACGATTTGATGAAGGAATTCCAATCTGCCTTGCAGAGCGGACTCGGCGTGTTGGGGACCGGGTCAAAAGTTTCCATCGCCGTCCAGCAACCGCGACCACCGATCTCGCAACAGGGCCAATTGACCCAGGCGATAAACCAGCAGGCAGCGCAAGGCGCAATAGTTGAGGCGGAATCATTTGACGCGGCCCTGGGCGAGTTTGCGGCCCAACCCGGGATTAATGTCACTTATGCGCCGGACGGGGTGCACATCGCCTTTGAAGATGGGTTGTTTTTTAATTTCGGCAGGGCCGACATCAATTCGAGCGGCTTTGCTTTCTTGGATAAAATGACAGTGTTGTTCCAGAAAATTCCCTATGCGGTGCGGGTTGAAGGCCACACCGATAACGTGCCGATTCACACGGCGCGCTATCCGTCAAACTGGGAACTGTCCATTGCACGAGCCGTCAGTGTCGTGAAATATTTTGTCGATGTCGGCAAGATCAATCCCCAAAGGCTTTCCGCGGTCGGTTACGGCGCATCAAGGCCCCTGGCATCCAACGATGCAGCAGCCGGGCGCGCTAAAAACCGACGGGTGGAAATCGTATTGGCAACGGAGGATGAGAAATAAAAATGTCAAATAAAATTCTCATATTACTGATTGGTGTTCTCATGGTTTTGATGCTTGGCATGGGTGGCGGTCTGTTTTTAATGTGGAACAAGCTTTCCACCATTAATGTCCCGGCCAATGCCAATGCCGGCGGCCAACCCGGTCAGGAAGGTACTTTGGAACAACCACTCGGAACCATTTATGCGCTGGATACCTTTATCGTAAATCTGGCCGATACGGGCGGCAATCGTTACTTGAGAATTACGATGGATCTGGAACTGGGAATTCCCGAACTGGAATCCGAAATAGAAAAACGGCTGCCCCAGATAAGGGACAGTATCTTAATGATTCTGCCATCCAAGCGCTTTGAAGATATCAGCCCGGTGGATGGCAAGATCGCACTGCGGGATGAAATCCTGCAGACACTCAATGGGTTTTTGGCCAAAGGAGAGATCACCAATATTTATTTCAAGGAATTCGTGGTCCAGTAAAGGCTGCCTGTATGTCTGATCAAATATTATCTCAAGAAGAAATCGATGCGCTCCTTTCGGCGATGGATAAGGGCGAGGTCGATCTTGAAGAAGAAGCCAAGCAGGAAGCCGAAGTTCTATCCTATAACCTGACTTCCCAAAACATCATGTTGAGAGATCAATTTCATGCTTTGGAAGAAGTCTATGACAAGTTGGCCAGATTGATGGGCACCACGTTTTCAGCCCTGCTGCAACGGTCGATCGAGGTGGATTTTGTCTCGACCGAAATGATTAAATACTCCGAATGCATCAGCGCTTTTTCCAGCCCGACGAGTTTTACAATCTTTACGATGGATCCGCTGATCGGGTCGGCCATGCTGGCGGTCGAGCCCCGCCTGGTATATTCACTGATTGACTGCATGTTCGGCGGAGACGGTAAGCCCACCGAGCGGATGCGCGAATTCACCCTGATTGAGCAGCGCATGATGCACAGATTTTCCCAGGAGACCCTGGCGAATCTGCAAACAGCCTGGAAAATTATAGTCCCCATTGCGGTGACCCTTAAAAAAAGCGAAATAAAACCTGAGTTTGTTCACCTCGCGTCGCCCAATGACCTGATAGTGGTAATCGTATTTGGCGTCAAGGGCCAGGAGTTTTCCGGCAATCTGCACATTTGCATTCCCTACCTGATGCTGGAACCCATTAAGGACAAATTATCATCGAAATATCTGCGCGAAAAAGACATGGAGCATAACTGGAGTGAACAGCTGGAACTGCTGTTGCAGGATACCCCGGTAACGCTGATTGCCGAACTGGGAATCACGACGCGCAGTGTGAGGAATTTATTGGAACTTCAAGTCGATGATGTCATCCAACTCAATACGGGGCCGGAAGACCTGGTGACATTGGCCGTTGATCGGGTTCCCAAGTTTCTCGGTTATCCGGGCATCATTAAAGGCAACCGGGCAGTTGAGATTGCAGCACTGCACCACAATAAGAGAGGCGAGAAATAGGCATGGCCATACCCGATGATAACATGGCGCAATCAGATACCATGGATACTGATTCTAACAAATCCCCGCGGGCTTCGGCCGGCGATGCGGCTCGCCCGCCCCGGGACGCTTCGGCCGGGGATGGATCCGTCAACATGGACTTTGTGCTGGACATTCCCCTGGAGGTAACCGTTGAACTGGGGCGGACCAAAATGCTCATTAACGATTTGCTTAAGCTCGGCCAAGGTTCGGTGATTGAACTGACCAAGCTGGCCGGCGAAAGCCTGGAGATATTGGCGAATCAAAAACCCATCGCCAGGGGAGAAGTCGTCGTCGTTAATGAGAAATACGGGATACGTCTGACCGAAGTGATCAGTCCCATGGAACGTGTTGAGAGGCTGCGATGAATTCATCACCGGACATGGTAAGCGGCGCATTTCAAATGCTGACGGCACTGGGTATCGTGCTGGGTGGGTTGCTCTTTGTTTTTTATTTTATGAAACGCTATTTAAAAAGGGATGCCGGGGGCCGGAGCCGGCAGCTGATCAAGGTGATCGCCAATCAGTATATCGGGGTAAAAAAAACTATCGCTCTGGTTGAAATCCCCGGAAGTATCCTGGTGGTCGGTGTTTCAAATGATAAAATTTCCATGCTGACAAAAATCGAGGATAAAGCAATTATAGAGGCGATCCAACAGGAAGCCGGCGGGACGTCAGCGACTTTTTCGGATCACTTGCAGCGGATGACAGCCCGGTTCAAATCAGTCAAAATCGGAGCCGGTAGAACTTGATCACCGCCGGCTTGAGGAAAACGAACATCCAGATGGCTTTGCCACAAATAAAAATCAGCCAAAATTTTTCGGACGGCGCGGGCTGCGGCCGCTTCAAGAAAATCTGCCGCCTGACCGTGCTGATTGCTGCCGGATTGATTTTTTTGTCGGCACCTGACAGCTGGGGGGCTGATCCGGGTTTGGCAACGCCCTATTTTTCGATCGGGGTCAATAACAGCGAACAGCCGGCGGCGCCGACCGTGACGCTGCAGATTTTTCTGCTGATGACGGTGCTCTCCCTGGCTCCGGCGATCATGATCATGGTGACGTCTTTTACCCGGATCGTGATCGTGCTTTCGCTATTGCGCCGGGCTTTAGGTACCATGCAAATGCCGCCGAATCAGATAATGGTCGGGTTGGCCTTGTTTTTAACCTTTTTTGTCATGACGCCGGTCTGGGAGCAAATTAATCAACGTGCGCTGCAACCTTATCTGGCTAAAAAAATCAGTCATCAGCAGGCGTTTCAAAATGCGGTGTCCCCTTTGAGGGATTTTATGTTTAAGCAGACCCGGGAAAAAGACCTGGCCCTGTTCGTCGATATCGCCAAGCTCAAACGCCCTAAGAATGTGGCGGATATTCCAACCACCGTGCTGATTCCATCCTTTATTATCAGTGAAGTGAAAACAGCATTTCAGATCGGACTTTTACTATATGTGCCTTTTTTAATCATTGACATGGTGGTGGCCAGTGTTCTGCTTTCAATGGGGATGATGATGCTGCCGCCGATCATGGTGTCATTGCCCTTTAAACTCATGCTGTTCGTGCTGGCCGATGGATGGTACCTGCTGGTGGGCAGCTTGGTGAAGGGGTTTTTATAGGGCTTGTGAAATGACGAATGACGAATGAAGAATGTCGAATGAAGGAATTCTATCTATTTTATAAAAAAATGACTGAGCGGAGCGATTTCAATCTGAAGTATCTGTCATCTGACTTCTGTCGTCTGTCATCAGTCCTCTGACTTCTGTCTTCTGTTTTCAGCGTGATCACGAAAACCTATAACTAATAACTATTAACCAATAACAAATAACTAACCCAATGACCCCAGAATTCGTTACCGGATTTTTTTTCGATGCCATCAAGACGGCCATTATTCTGGCAGCGCCGATGCTGTTGGCCGGTCTGGCCATTGGGTTGTTGGTCAGCATATTTATGGCGGCCACATCCATCAATGAGATGACGCTGACGTTTATACCCAAAATGCTGGCGGTTGCGGTTGCCCTAATTTTTTTCTTTCCCTGGATGATGCAAACCATGGTTAGTTTTACCCAGAACCTGTTTGAAAACCTGATGGTTTATGTGCATTGACAATGATTACGCTGAACATTCCATTGGCGCAGCTGCAAATGTTTTTTTTGGTATTTTTACGGGTCGGCGCCATTTTGATGACCATGCCGGTATTTGAAAGCCGAAGCATACCGCATGTGTTTAAGCTGGCCCTGGCTTTTGCAACCAGCTTGATTATGTTTCCGATGCTCAAATTGCACCCTGCGCCGCTATCGAGCAGCATTATCGGGCTGGGAATCGGTGCGGCCGGAGAAATAATGCTGGGGCTTGCGATCGGATTTTCGGTTAAATTAATTTTTGCCGGCATCCAAATGGCCGGGCAGATGGCAGGATTTCAAATGGGCATGGCGCTTGCCAATGTCATGGATCCGGGTCAAAGCCAACAGATACCGCTGCTGGCACAGTTTAATAATCTGGTGGCATTGCTGATATTTTTGGCACTCAATGCGCATTACTGGTTTATCAAGGCTCTGGCCCACAGTTATCGGCTGGTGCCGCCGTTTCAGGTTCATCTGGACGGCGCTTTGGCCGAGCACCTGATACAACTGGGCGGCAATATGTTCGTCATTGCGATCCAGGTTGCGGCACCGGTCACGGCGGCCCTGCTGCTGACCAGTGTTGCATTCGGATTGGTGGCGCGCACCGTGCCTCAAATGAATGTCTTTATTGTGGCCATGCCGCTGAAAATCGGTGTCGGACTGCTTTTTCTCGGGTTTAGTCTGCCGTATTTTGCAACATTTTTAAAAAAAATTTTTAACGGCCTGGGGCTCCACATCGCGATGGTGCTCAACAGCATGTCAGCGATTCAATAACACACAAAACCGTCGGGGTAATGAATTATGCCGGAAGGTCCGGGTGGGGAAAGAACCGAAAAAGCAACCGCTAAAAAGCGGGAAAAGGCCAGAAGTGAGGGGCAGGTTGCTCAAAGCAAAGAAATTTCTTCGGTGATGATTTTGATGACCGCGCTGGCCGTTTTTTATTATGGCGGATCCTGGATATTCTGGAGTTTATCAGAAAATATTACCGGGATTTATCAAAATATCGGGACCCTGCGCTTTACCAATGTATCGGATGCCAGTGCTTTTTCAGTGGAAATTTTATTCCAATACCTGGCAGTGATGATGCCTTTTTTATTGCCGCTTGCAATTATCGGCTTTATCGCGAATGTCATGCAGGTCGGCCTTGAATTTCACCCGGAGGCAATGGGGTTGAAGTTGTCCAAGATGAATCCGATATCGGGTATGAAGCGCTTCGTTTCCCTGAAATCATTGGTCGAACTGGCAAAATCCATCATAAAACTGTTGTTTATCGGAAGCATTGCCTACTTGCTGGTGAAAAGCGACATGGAAAAATTTCCCATTCTCATTCATCAAGAGGTGGGGCAAATTCTTGTGTTTATCGCCCGGGTGGCACTGAAGGTCTGTTTTTTTGTCTGTCTGGCGATGATCGCTTTGGCGGCGCTCGATTATATCTACCAGCGCTGGCAGCACGAGCATGATCTGAAAATGACCAAGCAGGAAGTCAAAGACGAACAAAAATTAACGTACGGCGATCCCAAGGTCAAGGCCCGCATCCGGGGCGTTCAATTGGAAATGGCCCGCCGCCGCATGATGGAGGCCGTACCCGAAGCCGATGTGGTGATTACCAACCCGACGCATCTGGCCATTGCCTTGAAATTTGATGCTGAGAAAATGATTGCACCCCGTGTCCTGGCCAAAGGATCCGGGTATATTGCCCAGCGTATCAGGGAAATTGCCGTGGCGCACCAAATTCCCCTCGTCGAAGAAAAACCGCTGGCCCAGGCGTTGTTTAAAATGGTTGAAATCGGCGAATACATCCCTGCTGAGCTATATCGGGCCGTGGCCGAAGTGCTGGCATATGTGTACCGGCTCAAGGGGATGTACGCCAGGGAATGAAGAATGACGAATGAAGAATGATCCGCCCAAGGCGGAAAGGTATTCTATCAATTTAAAAAAAAATTTTAAAAGACGGAGCGAAGCGACTGCCGCCATTCGTCATTCGCCATTCGTCAATATTCATTAAAAACTATGACAGCAGCAGAACAAGCTCAATACGGCGGGAAACTGCCGGTTATTACGCAAAACAGCGATCTTTTCATGGCGCTGGCCGTGGTGGGGATCCTGGTTTTCATGGTCATCCCGCTGCCGCCGGTGCTGCTGGATCTGCTGATCTCATTTAATATCACATTTGCGCTGATCATATTACTGGCCTCGATGTACACGCTCAGGCCGCTGGAATTGTCGGCCTTTCCCTCTATTTTGCTGCTGATCACCTTGTTTCGGTTGTCGCTTAACGTCGCTTCCACCCGCATCATTTTAATTCACGGCAATGAGGGGTCAATGGCGGCCGGCAAAGTCATTCAAGCCTTTGGCAATTTTGTGGTGGGCGGCAATTACCTGGTGGGCATTATTGTTTTTATCATTCTGGTGGTCATTAATTTTATGGTGATCACGAAAGGTGCCGGACGGATTGCCGAGGTGGCCGCCCGCTTCACCCTGGATGCCATGCCCGGCAAACAAATGAGTATCGATGCCGATTTGAACGCCGGCCTGATCAATGAGCAGGAGGCCAAGGATCGACGCGAACAAATCTCAAAGGAGGCCGAGTACTACGGCGCCATGGATGGTGCCAACAAGTTTGTGCGCGGGGATGCCATAGCCGGCATCATCATCACCCTGGCCAATATTATCGGTGGCCTGGCCATCGGCGTTTTCCAGAACAAGATGGGGTTTGGCGACGCGGCCGAGACCTATACGCTGCTGACCATCGGCGATGGTTTGGTGACTCAGATTCCGGCCCTGATTGTCTCGACCTCAGCCGGAATCATCGTCAGTCGCGCCGGGGCCGAGTCAAACCTGGGCCGGGAAGTCACGTCGCAGATTTTATATCAACCGCGCGCCATCGGCATCACCGCCGTTGTCCTTTTCGGGTTCGGCATCATTCCCGGACTGCCGTTAATGCCCTTTTGGGTTCTCGCTGCGCTGGCCGGAGGCCTGACGTACCTTATCCATCATGCCACCCGGCAGCAACAGCAGGCGCAGGAGGCGGCCGAACTGATGGAGGCGCCGCCGCTGCCCCTGGAGTCGCTGGACGCTTTGCCGCTGCTGGATACCCTGGCCATAGAAGTCGGATACGGACTCATCCCGCTGGTGGATGCGGATCAAAATGGGGAGTTGCTGGAGCGCATCAAATCGATCCGGCGCCAGATGGCCTATGAAATCGGCATTATCGTACCACCGGTCCATATTCAGGATAACATGCAGCTGAAGCCCGGGCAGTATTCCATTTTGCTCAAGGGCAATGAGATTGCCGGCGGTGATCTGATGACAAACTACCACCTGGCCATGAATCCGGGTACGGCTGACGAGGAAATCGACGGTATCCCAACCCGGGAGCCGACCTATGGCCTGCCGGCACTTTGGATTAAGGAGGGCGCGAAAGAAACCGCGCTTGCCAAGGGCTATACGGTGGTTGATCTGGCAACGGTGATGACGACGCATCTGTCCGAAATCGTCAAACGCCACAGTCACGAATTCCTCGGACGACAAGAAGTTCAGCAGCTATTAGACAATTTGAAGGAATCCCATCCCAAAGTTGTCGAGGAATTGATTCCCAATCTTCTGCCGCTGGGAGGGGTGGTGAAGGTGCTGCAAAATCTTTTAAGGGAACAGGTTCCCATCCGCGACTTATTGGCGATTCTGGAGACTTTGGCCGACTGGGCGCCGGTGACCAAAGACCTGGACCTGTTAACCGAGTATGTGCGCCATGCCCTGGCGCGCACGATTTCTAAAATGCATTTAGCCCACGACGGGACATTACCGGTGCTGACCCTCGATCACAGTATCGAATCGGCAATGGCGGCAGCGGTGCAGCCGACGGATCAAGGCACGCTGTTTGCCCTCAATCCCAATGTCGCCCAGAAAATAGTCAACAACCTGGCGCAATCGATCGAAAAATGCGCCGCTTTAAACTATCAACCGGTGGTTGTCTGTTCCAGTCAGGTCAGAGGCCATTTCAAGAAACTCGTTGATCGATTTATACCCAACATCACGGTTCTATCCTATGATGAGATACTCAGTAACATTGAAATCCAATCATTGGGCACCCTGGAGCTAAACGATGCAAATTAAAAGATTTGAAGCCAAGAATATGACGTCCGCGTTGCGCCTGATCAAAGCCGAACTCGGTCCGGACGCAGTAATTTTATCGGCCAGGAGCCTCAGGAAAGGCAAGGGATTTTTCGGATCCATGAAGTATGCCGGGGTGGAGGTTACCGCAGCCAGCGATACCCGGGAGACCCGCCTTAAATCCGGCAACGCCGGGGGCATGCAAACCGCCAACCAGAAATTGCCCAACCGTCAGTCAACCAAAGGCAATCAGGCGCTGGAATGGGACAGCCATTCGCCCGCGGCGCTGCCGGCCTATGGACGGTCTTATCCCCAAAAGCAGCACCCCGCCAGCAAGGTTGAATCCAGTAATCACCGCACATTCTCTATGCTGTATCAGCAGATGCTGGCCCAGGGCGTCGACCGGCATCTGGCATCCGAAATAATCGATGAGATCAAGCGAATTCCGGCCTCCCAGGACCTCGTGGCAAGCGGCGAACTCAACGCCCATCTCAAATCGATATTGGAAGATATGGGTGCCTGGGCGGACCGCAATGCTTTTGTCAACGGCAAACCCCATCTGGTCGCCTTCATCGGCACCACCGGTGTCGGCAAGACGACAACCATTGCCAAGCTGGCGGCCCGGCAGGCCAACCGGCGCCAGAAACAGGTGGCCGTCATTACGATTGACAATTATGGAATCGCCGCCAACGAGCAATTAAAAAGCTACACGCGCATCATTGGCATCCCCCTGGAAACCGCCGTCAACCCTGCTGAACTGAACCGGGCAATTAAGAAGCATCAACAAAAGGATTTAATTTTTATCGACACGCCCGGCATCAACCCCAATAACCCGACCCAAATCCGGGAGCTTGAGTCATATTTTACCAAGCAGCCCGAATTGCAGAAACATCTTGTGGTCAGCGTCGCCACCAAAGAAAAAGATCTCCGGAAAATCCTGCAGGCCTTCCAGGAGGTGGGCGTGCAGCGTTTGCTGTTCAGCAAGGTTGATGAAAGCAAAACATACGGCAATATGCTCAATGCGTTGATCCGATCCAATATTCCGCTTTCCTTTCTAAGCTGCGGCCGCCGGGTTCCGGATGATATTGAAGCCGGTTCGATTCAAAAACTGGTCGACATGATTTTTCGGGTCAAGAAACTGGCCCGCAATCCGGCGACCGAATCATCTGAATTAAATAAAAGACGGCCGTCAGACGTTCAGGAATCGAACAACAATCGGTCGTATTTTGTGGCCAATAAAAATTCCGATGTCTATCACCATACGGACTGCAAGTGGTCCGATCGGATAAAACCCGAAAATATTATTCAGTTTGCCAGCAATCGGGAGGCTGAGGCCCGAAACTTTTTGCCCTGTCGTAGTTGCAACCCGGACCGTCTTAAAAGCGATCGCAATGCGGAAGTGAAGACTGCTGCGCGAAGGTTTTCCAGTTACCATTAATCGTTTCAATCAGGAGGAGACGAACCATAATGAGCGTGAAAGATCCCTCTGAAAAGGTGATCAGCTTATCCCGCAGACGTCAGCAAATAAACGGTGCGTCAGGGGCAAAAACTAAGCCAAGGCGGTGTTCCAAGGCCCGGGTTATTGCAATTACCAGTGGCAAGGGCGGTGTGGGCAAGACCAGCATCGTCGCCAATCTGGGATACGCATTTACCAAACTTGGCAAAAAAGTCCTGATTCTGGATGCCGACCTGGGGTTGGGAAACCTGGATGTATTGCTGGGTTTGGCGCCGAAGTACAATTTATCGCATGTTATCATGGGAGAAAAGACGATTGAAGATATTCTTATCGAAGGTCCGGGGAAAATGAAAATATTGCCGGCTTCCTCCGGTATCCAGGAATTGACCAATTTGACCCGCAAACAAAAAATCAACATCCTCACCCAATTGGATCATTTAATCGATAGTGTCGATGTTTTGTTTATTGATACGGCGGCGGGTATTTCCTCAAACGTGATGGATTTTAATGCCACGGCCCAGGAAATTGTCGTGGTCGTTTCACCCGAACCCACATCGATTACCGATGCCTATGCCTTGATGAAAGTACTTTCACTAAAATATTCTGAAAAAATATGCAAACTGTTGGTGAACAAAACCACCCGCCCGGAAGAGGGACGCGAGGTATTCCGGCAATTGCATCTGGTCACCGATCGATTCCTGGATATAAATATCGAATATTTAGGATGCATTTTCGATGACGAAAAGGTCACCCGCGGTGTTAAAAGCCAAAAGATTGTCAGCGAACTGTTTCCGGATACCCAGGCCAGCAGATGTTTCCGGGATCTGGCCCGCAAGATTTCGGCCATGCCGCCGGTTAATTTGCCCAAAGACGGCAGTAATTTGTTTTTGCGACATTTAGGAACGGACTGAAATAAAATTAATATTGAAGAATGAAGATTCAATCTTCAATTTTCAATAGTCATTTCTCTGGGGAGATAAAAATTTATGGCACCGGCACCAACACCCGCAAAACAATCAAACAAGAACGATGCTTCATATCGAGATCAATTAATCTCCGAGTACCTGCCCTATGTTAAGCGTATCGTGCACCGGATCGCGGTCCATTTGCCTTCCACGATTGATATCGATGATTTGATGAATGTCGGCGTTATCGGGCTGATTCAAGCCGTGGACCGCTACGACCCTAAAAGAGACAACAAATTCATGACTTATGCCGTTTTCCGGATCAAAGGGGCGGTCTTGAGTGAGCTCAGATCGCGGGATTTTCTTTCCAGATCGAATCGACGCAAAATACGTGATTTGGAAAACACGTATCTCAAGTTGGAGCAGAAATTAGGCCGGGAAGTTGACGATCTGGAGGTTGCCCAGGAGATGGGGGTCAGTGTTGAGCAGGTCTACCGCACCAAACAAATGTCCAATATTTCCTTTATCAGTTTCGAGGAGCTGGGATATTCTTCGCGGGATGAAAAAGAAAAACTGATGAGTTATCTGGTGGACAATGATGATGATGCGTTAACCTTAACCCGGCTCAAAGAAATAAAAGAGGCGGTGGCCCGGGCAATTGAACAATTGCCGGAAAAAGAGCGACTGGTAATTTCGCTGTATTATTTAGAAGAGCTTACCATGAAAGAGACGGGCAAGGTTCTCAGTATTACCGAGTCAAGAGTATCGCAAATTCACTCCCAGGCCGTCAGACGCCTGCGGGCCAAACTCAGAAAAGAGAAGCTGATAGACGCCACAAGCAACAATCCGTAAATCAAAATGGTTGATCACATTAAATTTAATAAAATTTTGCCGTCCCTGTCGCCGGCCCGCAAGGTTGTCCGCACGGGCTCTCGAGGACGCAATAAACAGGGGACCCCGTTTGAAGAAAACCTTGAGCGAAAGCAGAAAAAAAAGAAAAAAGACAATTCCGATGTCGCCCAACAACCCGAAAGTGAAATTTCATTGACAAGCAGGCCGCCTGAGCGGCAAGCCGACATCAAACCTGCCGCCAGATGCAGCCGGGCAGGTAAATCCGTGCGGAGCAAGTTGATTGATATTCGAGTCTAGCTAGTGAAGATCAGATGCGGGGCAAGGAGCTGAGATGGTATTTCAAATGCCGCAATACTGGGATGTTGCGATCGATGGCATCCAAATAGTCTTATGTTTGTTAATTCTGGTATGTTTAATTCGAAATCGAAAAAAAAATCGAAAATCCGCGCAGGATGAGGCATTCCGGGAATCCGGTCCGAGCTTCAATGCCCAAATTTTTTACCAAACACTAAAACAACAGGTTGATCAGGCCTTTGCCAATATCGCCGAGACGGTTGCCGCTGAACAACGCAGACTGGACCAGGCCCTTTCCAACGGCATTGCGGCAAGTCCGAGATACGATACCGCGTCATACCCATCCAATTACCGCCCGTCTGTCAATTCGGAGATTTCTCCGCTGGCCGGCCCTGCATCAGACGGTGATCCGCTGCATGAGCAGATTCAAAAACTGGCCGACAAGGGCATGTCCGTCCGTCAAATTTCCGAAGAACTGAAAACGCCCCTGGGTGAGGTTGAACTTGTGCTGAGCCTGCGCACCAGTTTGGGGAATTAATCTGTGCCTGTAGATATCTTCAATAGGCGCTTAGCGAAGTCATATCGACAATTTTTTATCGATGCTACGATGTTACCGTCCACGCTGTTGTTTCAGAGGTTTCAGGTGTCAGTGTTCAGGTGTCAGGACTTGGCACCTCGGTTCCCCGACACCCGA
>Ga0209536_100006166_pt1 | contig 18418 bp, 12 predicted proteins | sample DeeMarSeWOR28_12_FD_187461 | JGI IMG/M metagenome (GOLD analysis project Ga0209536, IMG submission 187461) | Marine sediment microbial communities from White Oak River estuary, North Carolina - WOR-2-8_12 (SPAdes) (version 2) | ecosystem: Environmental > Aquatic > Marine > Intertidal zone >... | reverse complement strand
AATCTTGTCATCCATGATGTTCTCCTTGTTTCATAATTCCTTATAAAACAAAGAGTAACACATCCCAAAAAAATGCGCCAGAAAAATTAGTCGCACATTAAACTTTAATAAAATTAGAAGTGAAGGCAGACAAAGCTATTATAATATATTTGTTGCCATCATAAACTTGTAAGTAATTTCATACCCCCCTGCCTTCAAAAGTTATTAGTTTCTTTTCTCCGGCACTGCGCGGATTGCACAGAGCATTGGAACAAGAAAAGAGGTATAAAAAATGCGGAAATCGGGAGACAGGCTGCATCTGTCAAAGCACAACACACTTAGTTTGCGCGCATTGTGTACAGGTGTAGTATCTGTACCGTCATAATATATTTTTCATAAGATTTTGTAAGGAGTGAAAAAATGAAAAAGAGAGCTATAATTTTAGCAATATTATTTGTTGCTTTGATGATGACATCGCCCGCTATGGGAAAAATCATCTTTGTCGACGCTGATGCCACAGGTGCAAATGACGGTTCTAGCTGGGCGGATGCATTTAACGATCTGCTGGATGCGCTGGCTGTCGCCCAATATGGGGACGAGATTCGCGTGGCGCAGGGCGTTTACAAGTCGACCAGATACGGATTTCCTACGCCAGGGGGACCTTGTCCGGTTGACCGAACGTCTACGTTCCAGCTTATCAACGGGGTAACTCTCAAAGGCGGCTATGCCGGCTTCGGAGAAGCGGAACCGAATGCACGGGATATCGAGGAGAATGAGACTGTCCTGAGCGGCGACCATAATGGTGACGATGGAGACATTAATGATCCAGCGGATTTGCTGGATGAGCCTACGCGGGGCGAAAACAGTTACCACGTGGTAACTGCCAGTGGAACCGACGGAACAGCCGTGCTGGATGGTTTCACCATAACCGCCGGCAATGCCAACGAATCTGTCTACCCAAGCAACCATAGGAAAGGTGGCGGGATGTTTAACGATGGCGGCAGTCCGAAGGTAACCAACTGCACGTTCCGGGATAACTCGGCAATGTACTATGGCGGTGGGATGTACAACGGAGAAGACAATAGCAATCCAATGGTGACCAATTGCACCTTTGTATCGAACTGGGCATCATCCGGTGGCGCGGTGTACAACGCCTGGAAGAGTAAACCGATGATGACTAACTGCGTGCTTATCTTGAACAAAGCGAATTACGGCGGCGGCGGTATGTACAACGAACACAGCAGCCCAATTCTGACCAACTGCTCGTTCACCGCAAACTCTGCAAACAAGGGCAACGGAGGCGGATTGTTAGTCAACTGCATCGGTAGCAGCAGACCAATACTGAACAACTGTTTATTCAGCAGAAACTCGGCCAGTTGGGGCGGTGCAATCTCCTGTATCGGACAACTGCCACCACCCTTTCCCGGTTTCCCACCGACACCATGGAGAGGTCCGATCATAACTAATTGCACTATAATCGGAAACACAGCGAACGAAGGGGCAGGAATCTACAATTCCTACATCGTCCCGATCCTGAGCAACTGTACCTTGAGGGGCAACTCGGCCGGTGAAAATGGTGGGGGGATACATAACACGTATCACGCCAACACAATGGTAACCAATTGCACATTCAGTGCGAACTCGGCCAAATACGACGGTGGCGGCATGGCTAACTACTCCAGCAATCCGACGCTGACCAATTGCATTTTCACCAGTAACTCGGCAGGCTCGGGCGGCTCAATGTACAACAATTCGAGCAGTTCTGCGCTGGCCAACTGTACCTTTGCTGGAAATTCAGCGCCTAATGGAAATGTTCTCGCCTGCGATTCCTACATGCACCAAAGGCCAAGCAACCTTCAATTAACCAACTGCATTCTCTGGGACGGCGGTAACGAGATATGGAATAATGACGCCTCGACTATTAGTAGCACGTACAGCGATATTCAGGGCGGCTGGCCGGGCGAAGGGAATATCGATGCAGACCCGCGTTTTGTTGAGCCGGGGTATCGGGACACAAACGGAACGCCTAACGATGCGAACGATGATGTCTGGGTAGATGGCGACTATCATCTGCTGCCCGATTCGCCGTGCATCGATGCCGGCGATCCAAATTACGTAGCCGAACCTAATGAGACGGATTTGGACGGCAAACCTCGTGTACTCGATGGATGTAACGACGGTGTTCTCGTTGTTGATATGGGTGCCTATGAGTCACCAATATTCGCCGAGGTCAGGATTGTCCCGCGCACCATCAGTCTGGAAAGCAGGGGCAAATGGATTACTGCTTTTCTCTGGCGGCCTGAAGGTTATGCTGTTACTGACATTGCTGATTTTGTTTCCCATAGACTCCTACTTGATTATGAAATTGAACCTGAGCGATTCCTGTTTAATGAAGAAAAGCAAGTTGTGATGGCCAGGTTCAGGCAAGAAGAGGTTCAGAACTTTCTTAACGTAGGTGAGTTTGTACTATCAATAAGCCTCCAGTTAATGGATGGAAGTGTATTCGAGGGCAGAGATTTAATTAGAGTAACAAGTAAACGTGGAGGAAAACCCGATAAGTACGTTCAGGCGAGCAACCCTAATCCGGCTGACGGCGCAACAGGCGTAGATATAAATGCAGATTTGAGCTGGTCGACCAGTCTATCTGCTATATCGCACGATGTATACTTCGGCACAAGCAATCCGCCGCCATTCGTATGCAACCAGACTGCTATAACATTTGATCCCGGCACGATGGATTATGAAACGAGGTATTACTGGCGTATCGATGAGGTCAGTAAGTGGGGTGTAACCGACGGTCAACCCTGGAGCTTCACGACTGAAGAAGGAGGAGGAAAGCCACCAGGCGCGCCGCCCGGCTGTTTCCCTGCCGATACTCCTGTATGGATCGACGGCGAACAGGTGCAATTCTCAAAAGTTACCACTGGCCGGAAGGTAGGCAGGCTTGATGCCACTGACGCAGTGTCGTGCTTCGAGAAACCGGAGCCCCTAAAGGAAATTGAAAGTGTTCTGGAGTACCAAGGAACGGACGACTATTACAATATAGTGCTCGAAAACGGAAATCGAATCAATGTTGTACATTCACATTATTTTCTAACTGCCTCTGATCAATGGGTCCGGGTAGAAAACCTGAAAGCCGGCTCAAAACTGCAGTCATTAAATGGCCCGATTCCTATCAAGACTATCATAAAAAGAGAAGTGCCTTTCACTGGCAAGTACTACAATCTGAAGATTAAATGTGGAGACCGATTTTTCGTAGGCAAAGACGGTGTAACCGTACGTGGTCATTGATGGGCGGCAATCCAAAGACTGTGATAACACAGATGTAATCAGAGTAATAGATGAAGGCAAAAGGAAAAACTGAAAATGTAGAATTGAGGATTATGCTCAACTCTTGATTCTCGATTCCGATCTTTTAAGCAGAGCTAAGACAAGATTTTATGCCTTTTTCATTCCGGTTGGGAGTTCTATTCCCACAGGTCCCTGAGCTTCCCTGAAATCGGTTATAACTTTAACGGCAGCCTGCGGGGTATCAAGGACGGTGAAGACATCCAAATCTTCAGGAGCAATATAGCCCTGGTCTTTCAGCATCTTTTGCTCCATCCAGTTAACTAATCCTTCCCAGTATTCACTTACCATCAGGATGACCGGGAAAGAGGCCTGCTTTAATGTCTGTATGAGTACCAGTGATTCGAAAAACTCGTCCATAGTACCATAGCCGCCGGGGAAAACGATAAAACCGTGGGCGTATTTTAAGAACATGACCTTTCGGCAAAAGAAATACCTGAAATGCAGGGAGATATTCTGGTACTCGTTCGGTATCTGCTCCATGGGCAGTTCGATATTCAGGCCGATGCTTTTACCCCCTGCTTCGGAGGCGCCCTTGTTTGCGGCCTCCATGATGCCCCCTCCGCCGCCTGTTATTACGGCGAAGTCGGCCTTGGCTATCTCGTATGCAGTTTTATGGGCGAGCTCGTAGTATGGTTGGCCGGGCTCTGCGCGGGCCGAGCCAAAGATTGAAACTGCCGGGCCTACGGGAGCAAGCTCATCAAAACCCTCTACAAACTCAGCCATTACCCTGAATATCCGCCAGAGGTCTCTGACGGGACTTTCTGCAATATCCATCATATCTGTCACCTCACACTTCGTATCTTCAAATCCGGCATGACAATAGGCCGGATATAAATGTTACCATAAATCGGGATCCCCGGCAGAGGGACAATATTTTGATACAGGACAATTGTCACAGTCAGGCTTACGTGCCTTGCACACGGCTCGGCCGTGCAAAATCAATGAATGACTAAAAAGGGTCCATATCGTCTTTGGCAGTATGTCGGCTAAATCAAATTCCAACTTTACAGGGTCGCTGTTTGAGGAAAGCTGAAGCCTGTGCGAAAGGCGTATCACGTGGGTATCGCAGGCGATTGCCGGTTTGCCGAAAGCATTTCCGAGTACGACATTTGCTGTCTTTCTGCCCACGCCCGGCAGCGTCACAAGCTCTTCCATCGTATCAGGAACATTTCCATCGAAACGCTCGATTATCTCTTTGGAAGCATTTTTGATACTGAGGGCCTTATTGTGATAGAAACCTGTGCTTTTGATATCGGACTCGATATCTTTAAGGTCAGCCTTTGCCCAGTCAGCAGGTGATTTATATTTCTTAAATACAACCTTCGTTACTATATTAACGCGAACATCGGTGCACTGTGCGGACAGAATTGTTGAAATCAGCATTTGAAATGGATTTCTGAAGTTGAGCGCACTTTTGGCATTGGGGTATGTTGTATTCAGTATCGGCCAAATCTTCTTGGCCCGCCCCGCCGCATCTTTCTTGTCAACATTTAGGTTCCGCTTGGAGCGTGCTTGTTTTTTTGGTTTTTTTGAGGTTTTTGTGGCCATTGTCACTCTTTGGAAGGAAGTTTTTCTAAAAGCTGTTTTAGTTGTTTGCCAAAAAATATCTCATTGAATCTGGTCGGCTTTTGTACTCCGGGTACATACACTATGGTCACGGGTACGCCCGGTTCTTTATATTTCTCTTTCAGGTCTACAGATGCAGGATAATTCTCAAGTGTCGTATCAGCTTTAATCGCAAGAACATCTTTTTCTTCAATCAGCTTGGCAACGTCCTTTCGCCCGAAAACAACCTTTTCAACCACTTCGCAGTTCCAGCACCAATCGGCCGTAAACTTAATCAGAACGGGCCTCGATTCGGCGTTAGCGGTTTTTATCGCGGCGGCATCGTAAGGCTGCCAGTCAATAAGTTCGGCTGCCGGTGCAGGTAAAAACGCCCATCCGGCTGTAACCCCCAGAGCAAGGGCAGCAAATCTTACAAGCCACTTACGCACCGCTTTAGTGTTGTAAGATACCCAGCCACTCCACATCCAGATACAAAAAGCAAGAACGACGGCAAAATACAATACAGACGTCCTTCTGACTTCGGGTAGAGACGCAATAAGCTTTACAGCGATAAGGAGCAGGACAAAACCAATTGCCTGCTTAAATATCTCCATCCACTGACCGGCTTTGGGTAATCGGTTTAAAAGTGCCGGCATTGACGTAAGTATTGCGTATGGAAGGGCCATCCCGAGCCCTATAGCCATTATAGCAACTGTGCCCATGAACAGATTCTGTGTCTGGGCCCAGGCAAATGATGCCGCAAGGATACCAAAGCTGCAGGGCGTGCTCAAAACCGCAGCCAGCAAACCCATCCCTAAGGCACCGGGATACCCTTTCCCGGAACCTGATTTAGAAGCAATAGAAGATGGAACGGTGAAGGTAAAAAGGCCGAACATAAACAACGCCAGCACGACGAGCAAAAGAGCCATGCCGGCAACAAATGCCGGATTTCGGAACTGGTCGCCCCACTGCAATACTGTTCCATAAACAATCTGCAAAATGATATTGGCGCCGGCAAGGATGGCGAAGAACAACAAAATACCAAGACAAAAAGCCAGCCCCAGGGCTGCCGATTGCTTTCTGCCCTGCTTAGCCTGCTCGACAAGGCGCATCACTATAAGGGGCAGCACCGGCCAGACACAGGGCATAATATTCAACGAAAGGCCGGCCAAAATCGCCAGGACCAGAGCAAACCATGTCGAATAAGAAGGTCCCGCATAAGGAGTTTCCTTATCGCCGGCCTTGTCAAGACTAATCTGTTTCCACGATTCACGCTGACCCCAGTCAATCGTAGTCCTCAGGGTTTTCTCAAAGGGGGGCAGACAAATCTTGCTCGTACAGGCTATACCGGTAATCTTGACCTCAACATCAAACGGTTTAATTGCCCCCTCGGCACCAGGCTTGGCTGTAACTGATGCAATGGGAACAAAAACGCTGAAGTCGCCGCTGTATACCTCAACACTTTTTTCCAAAGCCTTGTCATAGTAAGTTTTCCATTTGGGATATACGGCATCACCAAACATAAGAAAATCCGATTTCGCTGCGACTTTAAGTTTATATCCTGCCGGGGCGGTATCGGCTTTGGCATAATAGTGAAGGTCGTCGGTGCCTTCGAAAATCACCGCTATACCGGGAATTTCGGCCATTCGGGAAGACAACAAACGTGCGGAGGAAACCTCGGTTTCGGATCTTGCTATTTCAACTGAAGCGCTAACAACATCAGTGGAACCGGAAAGGGATGTCGAATTTGGTACGGTCGTAGCTTCAGCGCAGGTATCGACGGCAACAAGGAGAACAGTCCACAAAATGACAGCAGCTTTTGTCCTCATGGAAATCCCAAAAAAATATAAAAAAACAAAAGGAAAAAATAAAAGTGTGAAAAGTGGTATTCTTTAACTATTATTCTTTGAATTCTCTTCGTTCTTTGCCTGCTCGGCCGCCAGCAAATCAGAGACAGTAGGCTTGTCCAACTGTCCCCCTTTCAAAATCAAATCGACATCTTCTGCGTCAAGAGTTTCGTATTTGAGCAGGGCCTTTGCTATTCGGTCGAGTTCATCTTTGTGTGATTCTACTAAATCTTTCGCGTCCTTATATGCCTGGTCTGTGATCTTTTTCACTTCCTTATCGATGGCCTCTGCGGTCTTCTCGGAATACTCCTTCTCTCCCGGCATGATATATACCGTGTCCTTAAGTCCCGAATCAGGACCGTAACTAATAGGGCCAAGCTGATCCGACATACCCCAGGTCAATATCATCTGCTTTGCGATCTTGGTGGCCTGTTGAATGTCCGACTGGGCGCCGCTGGATATATCGTCACAGAACATTTCTTCCGCGATTCGGCCTCCGAAACAGACCTGCAAAAGTGCCATGCAATATTTTTTTGTAAACATGGTCCTGTCTTTTTCAGGCAGTGCAAAAGTAGCTCCTCCCATCGGACCACGAGGAATGATACTTACCTTGTGCAACGGGTCGGCATCTTTGAGCATAGATTGAACAAGAGTATGGCCGGCTTCGTGATAAGCGGTAATTTTCTTTTCCTTCTGGTCGATGACTCTGCTCCTCTTGGCCCTTCCCCATCTTACCTTGTCTCGTGCCTCTTCCAGGTCCGCCATCTCTATATGGTCTTTATTCGCCATAGTCGCGGCCAACGCAGCCTCGTTAATAATCGCGGCAAGGTCCGCACCGGAAAACATGGGGGTCCCGCGTGCCAGCCTTTCCAGGTTTGCCTCGGGCCCCAATTTTACATTCTTCGCGTGCACCTTCAGGATATCAACGCGCCCTTTCAAATCAGGCAGGGGAACAAAAATCTGCCGGTCAAATCTGCCAGGCCGAGTCAGCGCATGGTCTAAAATATCAGAGCGGTTAGTCGCCGCTATAACTATCACCTGATCATTCGTATCAAATCCGTCCATCTCGACCAAAATGGCATTGAGGGTTTGTTCACGCTCATCGTGACCGCCTCCTACAAAGCTGGCACCACGTTTGCGACCAATGGCGTCAACCTCATCGAGGAAGATGATACATGGAGAATTGTCCTTGGCCTGCTTGAACAAATCGCGAACTCGGGAAGCGCCAACACCGACAAACATCTCAACGAAATCGCTCCCGGATATACTGAAGAACGGAACGTCAGCCTGTCCGGCTATCGCCTTGGCAAGTAATGTTTTTCCGCAACCCGGTGGGCCCATGAGCAAAACACCGCGAGGAATACGACCCCCAAGACGTTGAAATTTCTTCGGATTTTTCAGAAACTCGATTATTTCAGCAACTTCTTCCTTGGCTTCTTCGATACCGGCAACGTCTTTAAAAGTAACCTTGACGCGGTCTTTGCTTTGAAGTCGATGTTTGCTCCTGCCAAATGACATCAGCATACCGCCAGCTCCGCCGCGAAGAGGCCGGGCAAAGAAAAAATATAAGACTGCCAATATTAAAACAAAGGGCAAAAGCCACGTCAGGAGAAAGGGAAGCCAGATATTCTGCTTGGCAAACTTCCACTCAACGTCGCTGTCTGCCAAGAGGGTCGTAAGACGTTCGCCGACGACATTGGGATTGTAATCAACCTCGAAAGAAATTGTCGCTTTCTCTCCCCTGGCGGCAATACCTTTCTGATTGAACTTCCCGGTAATCCTGGTTTCTCCTATTTCGACACTGGCAATCTCTTTATTTTTAATATGCCTTTCGAAATCTCCCCAATCTATATTCTCAACTCTGCGAAATTGCTGAAGCATCATTATCGCAGATAAGACGATTAGCGCAACTATCAAAAAGCTAAACGGGCTCCGTCTATAGCTCTGAAGGGGCGGTTTTTTTGTGCCCCTTTGTTCCGGGCCTTCTCCCGGTCGAATCGGCTTTTTGTTTTTACCGTTACTCATACTTCATATTCCATCTTTGTATTAAACCGTATATGAGCTGATACGTTTAGCTTACAATTCATTAACAAATCCAAGTTTCTACCATTTCTTTTCCATTAATTCTACGATTCCTCGTGCCAAATTGTTTGCCGCAAGGGCGGAGGCATAGCTAAAGTCCTGATTTTGGTAGGTAGAATATGTTGCCTGGGAAGTGACGGACTTGTTATCTATAAGCAATTGGCCAGTCTTGAGGTTTTTCCAATTAACCACTGCTTCCAGTTGAAGCTCTTTTTCCAGTGCCCGGCCCGTCTCACGCTCGACGCTGAGCAACAATTCGTTGACACGGACGATTTGGCCGCTGATTACCGAGTCAGCCCGGTCCTTGCTTGATATTATCTTATAAGGCGTCGAGGCCTCAATCCTCTTTGCCAGGGCATCGGTAAGTTTGTATTCGATGCCGCGACGAAAGCTTTTGTTTTCAAACATTTCCAGGCAAACACTGCTGACATCAGCAGGAAAGAGCGACTGGTTGGAATAGCCGGTAATTTCGGCGCATCCGCAAAAACACAGCAACGAGAAAGCACATATCGGAACAACAAGCGATGGGTGAAGTCCCGATCTGCCCTTATAAGTAGCGTTGATATTTTCTTTGTTCATTCGGTTTTCTCTTGGCTACTGGTGTTTTGAATAAGCATTTGCTCTGCAATTTTAGCGGTGACCGTATCTGGCCAGTGATATACAACCATCTGGAAGTAAAGGTTAGCAGAAAGTTTATTGCCCGTTCCCTGATAATACTGTCCTATCTTAAATTGCTTGGACGCCAGTGTTTCATCCACATCTTTAATTTTTCTCTCGATGTCATATTTTTCAACGTCTTGTGGATACTTTAATTTGAATTCTTCGTAACAGCTCTTTACGCTATCATAAAAGCTGCTTGGATTAAGCGGCCTTCCGATCAAATCCGAGTTATCATAATCTGGTCCTTTATACATGGCCAACTTACACTCAGCCATAGCCAGCAGGGCCTCCTTGCCGAGTTCATCATTCTGATGCTGGTCTTTAATCTGTGCCCACCTGTAAAAAGCCTCGTCGTACTCTTTCCTTTCCTGATAGCTTCTTGCCACTGCCAATTCTGCCTTTAACCCCATACCATATGGATCTTCAAGGGCCAGCCTGTAACTAATGTCCTCCATTATCCTGACCCCCTCGGCATATCCTTTGATCTTAAAGATGCCGAGTACGGGCTTTTTGGCTCCGGCCAGAAAGGCGGTTGCTATTTCAAACTGCCTCTCCAAAGCCGGAAGATAGAACCTGCTTCCGGTAGGAATCTGATCGAGCAATTTGCCGTACTGTCTGGCCGCCTTGGCCAATTTCCCTTTGCAAAGAAGAATCTCCGCCTCTATCAATAGATCCAAATCATTCGAATCGGGCTTTATAATTTCAGGAAAGTCCTTTTTCAGCTTATTAAAGGCCTTTACGACCGCTTTACACTTACCTGCATCAACCAATTCCTCTATTTCAGCAACTGATAACTTATAGCTATCCTGATTTTGCTCCGAGACCGAAATGGACTCCAGTGCCCTCTTCAAAGGTTGTGTTTCGGCCCACAACGCAGGACATACTGAGACCGCCAACATCGCGGCCAAAGCCATTAGAACACTGATTTTGTATTTGCCCATCAAATACCTTTATTATTAATGAATATGAGGTATTATACCTGTTCTCAAAGGCATTGCAAACACAGAACCCTAAAATTTAAGTATTGGCTGATTTTGCCCCCGCAATCGCAATTTTAGCTGCTTTTTCATCCCATCAAAGCAGGTTGCACTTTTTTACTTTATCCGGTATATGCAATATGATATAGGTAATACGCAAAAAGTGTCTGTGAATTTTCTGAATTGATGAAGTTTCGGAGGTGCAAAATGTCTAAAGGTTTGACCACAATTCTGATTGCTTCCGCTGTGGGTGTGTGTCTGGTGTCTGTTGGCGGCTATGCGGGCGAGGGGCTGAGCGGTCTTTTTGGTACTACCGTTCGGTTCATAACGGTTGAGGATTATATGGACAAGATGAAGGCCGGCTGGGTAGGGCAAATGGCAGGCGTAGGCTGGGGCGGACCAACCGAGTTTCACTATAAAGGCACAATTATGCCCGCCGATAAGATGCCACAATGGCAGCCTGAAATGATAAACCAGTTCAAGCAGGATGATATCTATGTTGAAATGACATTTTTGCGAACGCTTGAGCAGTATGGCCTGGGCTGCTCAATTCGGCAGGCTGGTATCGACTTTGCGAACAGCGGCTACCCGCTCAGCCACGCCAATCGAAATGGGCGGAATAATTTGCGGAAAGGTATTGCCCCACCAGACTCGGGCCATCCCAAATTCAACAAGCACGCCGACGACATCGATTACCAGATAGAGGCGGATTACTCCGGCCTGATTGCACCGGGTCTGCCAAACGTGGTCATCGAGCTGGGTGAAAAATTCGGCCGGCTGATGAACTACGGCGACGGAGTTTATGGCGGTCAGTTCGTCGGCGCTATGTATGCAGAGGCGTTCTTTGAAGACGATATGGAAAAAATAGTTAGCACCGCTCTCAAATCTATCCCGCAGCACAGTCAATACACCGAATGTATCCGGGATGTGCTGGCCGGGTATAAGCAGAATCCAAATGACTGGGAGAAAACCTGGCAGCTCATCAATGAAAAGTACCAGCTTAATCCCGATTACCGGCGGTTTTCCTGCGGGGGCGCTGAAAGCGATTACAATATTGACGCGAAAATCAACGGTGCTTATATCGTGATGGGTCTGCTTTATGGTCAGAGCAACCCCGACAAGACAATTATCATCTCGACCCGCTGCGGTCAGGATTCCGATTGCAATCCATCGAATGCAGGCGGTGTGCTTTTTACAACTATCGGCTTCAGGAATCTACCTGATAAGTTTAAGTCGGCTTTGAATCCGGAGGGCAAGTTCAGCCACACGCCGTACAATTTCCCGGCGCTTGTTAAGGTATGCGAACAGCTTGCCCGACAGGCGGTCAAACGTGCCGGCGGTAGCATCGAGAAAAATAAGAACGGTCAGGAAGTGTTTGTTATCCCGCTGCGAAAGCCGAGACCGAGCACGCTGGAGCAGTGCTGGGAATCCCATCCCGTCGCAAACAGCAAGTTCAGCAAGCAGGAGATGTTGCAAATCAAAGCCAGCAAATATTAAGATTTCACGGTATCTGTCTGGCTCCGGTTAAGACCCGGATCATTTTGTGAGATCATCCATTCGTTGAGTTTATGCCGCATATTTTGGAGAATATCCCTGCCACATTTCTCGACAATATTATTCAGCTCATAAGGATCGGTCTGCAAATCGTATAATTCTTCAACTGGATGATGTTGAATTATATCGAGCAGCTTGGCAACTTTAGTGTCGGTTTTACCCTTTTCGACCCAGGTGTCCCAAACCTCTTTATGGCTCTCCGGTATGTCCGGAACTAATGTAAAATGGGTCGTCCAAGTATTTTCCGGCCGAAGATTCAGAATGTATTTGTAGCGGCGGTCTCGAACGCACCGCTGGGGAAAAACGTTTTTATCTCCATCCCTTGTATGGCTGCCGTAAATATACTGGCGAAAAGTCTTCGTTTTGCCCAGTATCACACCCAGAAAGCTTTTTCCATCCAGACCTTTTGGTTCCTCTCCACCCGCAACATCGATAAAAGACGGCGTGATATCAACAAATGAAATCATCGCATCGCACACCGATGCGGGTTTAATTTTCCCAGGCCATACCGCAATAAAAGGAACACGGATACCGCTATCATATAAAGTCCATTTCGAATGCGGCCACTCAGAGCCCTGATCCGTCGTGTAAATAAAAAGTGTGTTCTCCTTAAAACCGTGCTTCTTCAACATCGCCACCACTTCCCCGACGCGTTTGTCCATTGTGGTAATATCCTGATAATAGTTTGCCATGGCCTTTCGGGTCAATTTCGTATCAACAATAAACGGCGGCAGTTTCAACTTTGCCGGTTCGTATATTTTGTTGGACTCCCACGTTACGTGAGGGCTGCTGTCGCCGAGAATCAGACACAAAGGTGTATCCGACCGGTTCTTGACATGTTCGGCAAGAAATTTCTCCACTGCCTTGGTATCCAGACCTTCCCTTCGATACACTCTATGGTTGGCCGGATTGCGAGGCAAGCCGGCGTTTATGTATTCGAAATCGAAAACCTCCTTTCGAGGCTTGGCGTGAAATTTGTGTGCAAGTACAACACGATAACCCAATTTTCTAAGATACGTCGGCAAGGCCGTAATATCGGTTCGGCAGGTCGTGTGGTTGCCCATACAACCGTTGCGGGCAGGATATAGCCCCGTCCATAATACCGAACGTGAAGGCGCGCATGTCGGAGAAGCGGCAAACATGTTATTAAACAACATCCCTTCTTTGGCCAGAGCATCAATGTTGGAAGTCTGAATATCTTTATTGCCGTAACATCCCAGAAAATCAATACCGTGGTCGTCAGATATGTACATAATAATATTGGGTCGTCTGCTCCGGCCTTTGTCCCCTGCATACAGCGAAGCCATAGGCACCGTACCGGCCGCCACACCAATGCTTCCAAGCATGGATTGTTTTAGAAAATTCCTTCGTGTTATGTATCGATTCATCTATACTTTTCCTTTTCTTTCCACTACACCATAAATAACCGTTCTCAGGGATAATACTATGCTTATACTATTGACTGCCTCCGGCAAATTCATTAACAGTGACATTATTATATATTTTCACACCTCGCTGTACAGGATTTTTAAGTAGGATTCTGTGTTGTAAACTTACTGTTGCACACGTCGCTCGTAGATCGGTCGTAGCAAAATGGTACATTCTCAGGCTTGGTTTAATTAATTATGTATAAGCTTAGTTGAAGGTGTGGTGACCATCCGTCTGGAGCGGAGGCGAGCCAAAGCGAAAGTCGGATGACAAAACGCAAAAAATTGGGTATGTATCCTTATTTTTCACCCAAATTGACAAGGAGATACGTACCCATGAAAAAACAGGTATGTTCTTTAACATCCAAAGACGGTAACAAGCAAGCATTTTTTGGGAATGTGAAGTTGTTTGTCAGTGATGAGTCGGTGGCGCTTGGTTCAGCCCTTGAACAGGTTTATCAGCTGATCCATTGGCAGCATTGCAGGTTGCCTGGTTGATGGTAATATCTTTCTGGACACTTCTAAAGTTAGAATAATTGCCCCCGGAATGAAGTAGATCGAAGAATTGACATGGAACTGATTTAATGCGGATTGTGTCCAGCCTAACTTCTGGGACCGAATCGACATGAACAGAGATTATTAGGAGAGCTTTTCGTTTTGCAGTGTACACGCTGTTGGCATAATTATAGATACGCAAAGAGAAAGGGCTGTGAGTCATGATGACCACAGCCCCTTGCTATCGTATAAGCCAATTTAGACTTATCTTCGAGTTAACTCAAATGCCGGGTGGAATTGCTTGCATAAGCCAATTCGCTCCAATGATAGCCACATCCTTGAAGTCGACTTTACCGTCGAGGTTGATGTCTCCTGGAATGGGATTGCCCTCGTAGGCGGGCTCACTTGTAGTCAACTCAAATGCCACATCCCACGAGACTCCTTCGGGGTCGGGATATGGGGGATGCTGTATTGGTATCCCGGTCATCCACTTTGTTGCACCGACCACCGGCGGCCATTGGACGGCCTGTTGGATAATGACGGCGTCGTCCTCGAAATACCACGGCCTTGTCTTCCAGCCCCAGTCCGGATGTTCGGCAGAATCCCATCTTGGCGCGATGCTGAGCCAGTAGATTCTTGGATTGCAGGGGTCGTCAGTGGGCTCCTGATAGAACCATTCATCCTGCGATAGAAGCTGTGTGAACTGGAAGCAGGCATCCACCGGCTCATCGAATCCCGGTTCGCCGGGGAAATTAATGTGGTTGCGTGGATCCTTGTCATAGCCAGCGAAGTTCCATACATAGTTGTCGCAATAGTTTTCCCAGACGAGCTCGCCCGGATGGCTGAACGAGTTCGGGTCGTCGGGATTCGGCGGTACATTTGTCCATATCCCGATGTGGAATGCTGCGGGCAGTGCCGGAGGTTTTGGTTGTGTCCAGTTGTGGAACGAGCCCCACCAGTGGATATCTGTGACAGGACGATTGTCTTTACATTCCCAATCATCAGCCACGGCCGGCAGATGGAAGTCAGAATATTCATCCCAGCCGAGGATCATGGGTGGATCGGCGTTCGGATCCAAGACAACCGGTGGTTGAGACCACTTCTTGTAAATTCCCTTGTCGACAGTAGTTTTCGGCGAAACCAGTATCCAGTGCCAGTAGTTCCACAGGAACTGGAAGCCCCCGGGTCCCGGAGCGGGATTCGGCCCACCGACCCACGTGCCGTTTTCATCCACACACAGCCAGGTAACGTTTTTTAAGTTGAACGCAAGGTTATTTGTGTACCCGTCGGCTTTCGGTGTAGCCGCGGTCATGCCGGTCTTGGAGGTGTCAATCTTCAGGATAGTTGGTGTGTTCCATGGTATTGTCTTGCCTGGTCCACAATCCCAGCTCCATGAGCGCACGGGGCCGGTTCCTGCGGGCGGATTTCCAAGTCCGAAGGAGACCTTGTTAATCTGGCTGCCCGGACTGGTCATCGCCCACTGCGGTGCGGTTACCACAAGTGTGATAAGGCAGTTCGTCAGGTCAGGATCCTTGTCATATTTAACCACCCAGGCACTGGTAGCATTACCTTCACTATTACCCCAAGCCATCACGAGACCGGCGTCGTTTGGCTCTAAACCACCTTCGCCGCCACCTTCATAAACATAAAGGCCGCCGGTTGGTGGCTCAGCCGGTAAAAATGGGTCTTGAGGATATGGCTCGCCCTCGAGTTCGACCTCGTGGTTATCAGGATTCCACTGCCACAAATAACCTTCGCCCTCCTGCGACGTCATTGGCCTAACAAGGCGCACACCCAGAGCATCGAGCCAGTCATTAATCTTGTCGAGGAGAAGATATGGTACAAGCATTGCGTAATCTTCCTCAATCGGGCACTCAATTACGAAACGCTCAAGTTCCATACCGTCAACATATGGGACCGCGCCACTTTCATCAATGACCGAGGTGTGCATTGGGTCGGACTCGTCGTCGGTCTGGTTATCATGAAACAAGTCCAATTCAATAGAGCCATCGCACCTTACGCGCAGGCCCGCCAATACCTCAACGTGTCCCTTCAGGTCCATTTCGATGTCCTGACCCCGGTTAAGCTCGTTAATGAGGTCGTCTATCTCAGCATCATCGAGGGGGGCCTCGATATACCTTGTCGTGACGAGGTCTGTGAAATACGACAACTCTTGCTTCATCTGGTACCAGCTTGAGGATGTTCCGCTTGAAGTAGTGCCTATCTGTTCTGCAACAGTGTCGATGCTCGTGTCTACGGTTGAATCAATCCCACCTGTGGTCTGTAGATACTTCAGACTGTTTGAAATGGCACCAGGTGCACAATAATTAGGCTCCTGTGGCTGATTTACAAACTTATCAAGGTCCGGCAGCCTGCCGGATTTCTTGACAGGGCATAAGATGCCCGAAAAGACTAAATCAGGAAGCGGACCGACGTGTACGTCTTCTTCGCCACCGAGCCGATATGGAATGCTAACCACTTCGGCCGTCATTGGTGGCGTCGTGGGCGGTTCCTGCTGGGGCTGCTCGTCAATCGAATACATGTAGCTCAAGTTGCTGATGGGGTGTAGGTCGTAGTTTTGATCATCTAAAAATATGTTGAAATAGCTGTCGATGACGATGGGCCCGCCGACTACTTCGATACTCATATTCTGAATGACCGGTGTAAATTGCTGGTCCCCGTTCGTATCGATACTTAAGTTCAGGTAATAAAAGCCCCGGGGCTTGTTTATTTGCAATGTTACCTTACCCCAGGAACTATCGGGCATGGGATCGAAGGGGCCCTCCCAGCTTAATTGTTGAAAAATAACAGTGGGATCTATCTGCAGTTCGGGCAGGAGCTCAATCTCACCATTCCGGGAAAGCGTTCCTGTCAATGGCGTGGTTGAGAACGGGCCTGAAGCCGGTCCAAGCGGGTCAAATGAGATGGGTGTGGTGCCGATGAGGTAGCCGGGCAGGTCCGGACAGGTTCCATCCTGGATATCGTAATTGTCCAATATCACTCCGGAATAGTTGTCCCGCCATACCTGCAGGTCCACGACGATGTATACTCTCTGGATATTGCCGGTTGGGTCACCAACAGAGATCATTGGCGGGATACTACCTGTCACCTGTGCATCGATCCAGGGCGGCAGCTCTTTCAACTCCCAATTGCTCCCATTCCAGTTAGGCAGGGCAATCTTAATATGGTCGTGGTTGTTGCATTCGTAGTCCCAAAAGAAATCGAAAATGACATCATTGTTGGGAGCACCGGGTACGGGGCCGATATACTTTTTGCAATTCTTGGCGTAGCCCTTGAACAGCAGCAACTGCCGCACACAATCTCTGGTTGCCCATACTTCCAGATCTCCACCGGGACAATCCGGATAGAAGAAATGAAATGACCATCTGGCTGCATCGGCCGTTTGAACAGCATCTGGCATTACAGCAAGCAGGCCGAGAACAATACAAAAAATTGACAATTTCACATTCGTTTTTTTCATGATTGAATCCTCCAGAATAAAATTAAAGATATATATTACATTCAACCTCTCCTGCATTTTTTACTACGTGGAGAAAATATGACGTCGATTCATAGAGACATTTTCAAATTTTTCCCATCAGATTGTGATTTTGAACTTATTTATTCTAACGAATCTGTGGAATTAAAGTCAAGGAAATTATCGGAACTACCCGAGTTTTCTTGGCAGACAAATCAACGGCAGGACCGATAAGTTATTGTGTGTAAGGTAGATATGTTCGTGCGGTGTTTGGGTTAGCGTTTAAGTTTTATAAATTTTCTTAGGGTCAAAGACCTTCTCTGCGATATTTTCAAGGTTTTTGCCACTACCTGGTTTCAAGGCTCTGTAAAAGCAGGATTGGTATCCGACGTGACATTGGCCGGCGTCGACGGTCACTTTGAGGATAATGCAATCCTGATCACAATCCACGAGTATTTGTTCTACTTTTTGAACGTGGCCGCTTTCCTCACCTTTTTTCCACAATTTCTTCCGTGACCTGCTAAAGTATGTAGCGCAGCCGGTTTGAATTGTCGTATCCAGTGCATCCCGGTTCATATAGGCGACCATCAGGATCTGGCCTGTCTTTGCATCCTGAGCGATGGCCGTTATCAGGCCGTTGTCATCGAATTTCGGAGTAAATTCCAAACCTTCTTCAATATTTTGATTTGCAGCCAAATTCCTGCTCCATTGATTATTGTTTTTGTTTTCGATATTCAGTTGCCAATTGTCAATTTACAAGTTATTATCTTCAAAAACAAGTGTTTTATTGGGGATTAGAGTTTGCCTAACGACCGGGAACCAAAGAAATCCAGAAGTATATTTCTTTTCCTACGTATTGCCGTTGTATCGTGCGGCATTGTTGCCGGGATTTTTTGGGTATCGAGAGAGCAGAGATGGAATAGATTGTTGGAGATTTTCCGTCAAATGAATATCGGTATTTTTGCCGGTGTTCTCGGTATTTTCATCATCAGCCAGGTAATAGTGGGTTTTCGCTGGTGGCTG
>Ga0209536_100006165_pt1 | contig 18419 bp, 14 predicted proteins | sample DeeMarSeWOR28_12_FD_187461 | JGI IMG/M metagenome (GOLD analysis project Ga0209536, IMG submission 187461) | Marine sediment microbial communities from White Oak River estuary, North Carolina - WOR-2-8_12 (SPAdes) (version 2) | ecosystem: Environmental > Aquatic > Marine > Intertidal zone >... | reverse complement strand
TTTGCAGGGCAGTACGGTGCTCCGGGTCTTTAGCCAGCAGAGAATATTGGGCCCAGGCGCTTTTATACCCTGGAGGTACAACCGGTGTTTTTAACCGGTTTTCAGGCGATGAAAGCAGCGCGGAATATTTCGCGGCGACACGCTGGCGCAGTTCGATTTCTTCGGAAAAAATATCAAATTTAGCCAGTAAAATAGCGGCCTGAATGGTATCCAGCCGCCCGTTTATGCCGATGCGCACATTGTCGTATTTATGGTGCCCCTTGCCGTGGACCCGCAAAGATGACATGATCTCGGCAAGCCGACTGTCGTCGGTAAAACACATGCCGCCATCTCCATAACAGCCTAAAGGCTTGGCCGGGAAAAAAGAGGTGCAGGCACTGCCGGCAAGGCCGCAGGCTTTCCTGCCCTCATATTCGGCACCAAAAGACTGGGCGGCATCTTCGATCACAAAGAGACCGTGTTTGTCAGCAATTAAATTAATGCGGTTATAATCGGCCGGCAGGCCAAAGATATCAACGGCGATTATGCCTTTGGGCTTGAGCGATGATTGCCGATGGAATCTCGGCAAGGGGTGTGAAGCGGAATCATTACTTACAAGCGCCTGAATGGCGGTTTCCAGCTGGGCAGGATCGATATTGAATGTTTGAGATTCGATGTCCACAAACACCGGCGTTGCACCCAAAAGGCTGATGACTTCCGCGGTCGCAATAAACGTAAAGGGGCTGGTAAGAACGGCGTCTCCCGGTCCAACCCCCTCTGCCAGCAAGGCCATCAATAGCGCATCGGTTCCTGAAGCGCATGCAACCGCATGCCGGACACCCGTATATTCCTTGAGGATGTCTTCGAGTTGTGAGACTTCCGGCCCCATGATGTATTTGCCGTGATCAAGAATTTTAGAAATGTTATTTTCGATGCGCTCGCGAATTCTTTTTTGCTGCGCTGCCAGATCAACAAATTGCATGGACTTGGCTCCTGTGGGAATTTCGCCTTGAAAAAATTTATATCAATTCATTAGATTAACAGATGTCATCAGGCTCCGGGGGTCTGTGTTGCCATGAGGCTTCGCCAATTGGAAGGTTTTTTTAACAGCGAATAGCAGAACCACAGAATACCGTAACCCAGCGCTCTGCGCTTTTGGCCTCAAACCTCATGCCTCAAGCCTAAAACATTCTTTTGTAAACCCTTGGACCCTTGAATCCTTATAAAATTATACCCGCCCTCTGACATCGTCTTTTATTCGTTTTACATGCCCCCTGCCGAGTCCCTTGACTTCGCAGCCGAGCTCAAAATAACGGCGGATCTTATCATCGTTGAGCAGACCGAAACAATCGATGATGGCTGCCGGGCGCCGAATCATCTTTACAATTTCATCGGGATTCAAGTCGAGGTATTCTTGATGCCGGACCGCAATAATAACGGCATCTGCAAATTCCAGCGCTATCTTTAGATCTTTTTCGACCTTGATTTCATCGAGCTTGTCCTGATTCCGGAAGAATCGCGCCATCGAGTGACCGGGAGCCGGATAGCTCTGCTGTTTTTCGAGCTCCCACCAGTGTTTTACATAGGGATCATGAACGGCAATATCGGCGCCCATCTCGGTCAATTTCCTCACAATAATTTCCGAGCCACTGTAACGGGTGTCGCCAACGCCCTCGCGATAGGAAGCGCCCAGAAGCACAATTTTCGATGCGGCCACGATCTTGCCCATATTTCGTAGCGCATCCCTTACCAGCTGGGCAACCCGCAGGCCACGGGTATCGTTAATATCGATAGCTGCGGGCGTTATTTTAAAAGCGTCGTCTTCAAACCCGAGCAGCGTGTGATAGGACCACACCCCCAGTCCCCCATCTTTGGGCAGACAGTATCCGCCAATACCCGGTCCTGGAAAAATAATATTTGAGTGCGTGGGCCGGACCTTTATCGCTTCGATAACCTTCAACAGATCGACTCCGTTTCGTTCGGCAAATAGGCTCCATTCATGCAAAAAAGCCAAGATAGAAGCCCGATATGAATTTTCCACGATTTTGCAGGTTTCACTTTCGATCGGTCGATCGAGCACGGTCAGGGGGTATTCGGAAACATTGATCACATCCGATAGGAAGGCAACAACCCGTCGGCGAGCCTCTTCGTTGATGCCGCTGCATACCCGCCAGAATTCACGGATAGATGCGACATAATTCCTGCCGGGCATAACCCGCTCAAAAGAGTGCGAAAGCAGGGGCTCGGCATCCTTGATGCCCCGTTTTTCAAACGCTTTTTTGACAATCGGGTATGCAATATATTCGGTGGTTCCCGGCGGAACAGTGGTTTCAATCAGTACCAGACATTCGGGCATAATTTTTTGACCGATGATCTTAAGACTGTCTTCTAGGGCAGCGATATCCGCTCTGCCCTGTTTAACGCCTCCGAATGTTTCTTTGAAGTAATCGCACTGAACGTCGACCACGACCACATCGGCCAGACTGAGGGCATCATAGGTAAAGGTGGCCGTCAGGGTCTTTTTCTCTTTGACACAGCGGCGAATCAATGGGGCTACTTCGGGATCTTCGGCATCTACCGGCGCTATTCCGCGATTGAGGTAGTGAATTTTCCAATACGACCGGGTTGAGGGTCGCTGCATACCGATAACGAACTTGTTGGGTTTTGCGCTTTTTGGATCGACCGCATCGGCAACCACACCGGCCATTACAGCGCCTACAAATCCGACACCCATCACTACAACGATTTCCCGTCCCTTGAGCCGCTGACTTTTTACAATACGCTCCAAGCGTTTAAATTCTTTTTCATAATCTTCATCCTTCGGCAGCGGAAATACTTCACCTGCGGGACAGACAGATGCATTGACCTCAAATTGATCTTTATCCGCTAATTTTTCTGAAACGACGTTTCTTTTTTTCATATTTTTGACTCCGATACATGTTTAAATTTAGAGGTGGTTTCAAAACCCCGTCTAATCCGCCTCAGGCGGATTGCGCCTTATCGTTGGCCCGCGCTTTGACCTTCGGGTTGATTTGAGGTTCTGCAACCACTTCCATGCAAAGTTAAAGCTCCGCCTGGTGATTTACCCCCTGAACCACCACAATTTTATGATTTCTGGAAGTGTTGCGCTTTTAAATGTATCCGATTAAAAGCCAATACACTGACCATATTTAATACGGCAAGTCAATAAAATTTCTGATTTTATTGAATATTTGCATATCACAGATCTCAGCAAAAGCATCCCTGATTCCAGAGCTTAAATATTCACTGAATCTCAACAACATTTTCCAAAGAAATACCCATTGCCATGATTCTCGCCCGAATCCGATCTCTGGAATCGATGGAGGTGATGAGAATTTTGTCGAATACAAGTGTTTCAAGACTGTCAGGATCAGCCACCGTGAATTTCATAAATTTTTTGCCTATTTGGAGATCATCGACTACCGCTGACAATCTTAAATCTGTTTCTTGCAAAGATACGTAGGCAATTTCAGCAAGATCCCCGGCACCATAAAAAATAATCCAGTGAATGCTCTGAGCTTCCAGTTCTAAAAAAAGACAACGAAGTTTTGCCCGCGCTTCTTTGTAGAATTGATATGAATGTTGAATATATTTGTAAGTTAGCCGGGTTTTTTCAGCAGCCCCTTTCGGCGTTAGAATGTATTTAATGCGGTTTTTGGGTATCGATGTGATCTTCATGTACCCCATTTTAGCAAGGCGTTTAATGAACGAATTCACCAGACCCAGCGAAATATTCAGCTCTTTTGCCAGGTCCCTTTGGCTTGGGGGCTTTTCTCGCTCTATTTCCTGCAAAATTTTTAATGTACGAATATCTTTAGGATCCATAATTTATGAAAAGAACGTTTGAGCCTTCAGATTGCTGCGGCGTTAAATTCCCGATGGTGTTTTTACCACCGCCGGTGCGCCGTTGAGAGCATCGATTTAAGCATCCCTGCCCGCCCCGCCCGGGGGACTGCAACCAAAAAGTTTTAAGCGGGTGTTCAAAAAGCGAACGTTCATTATTTGAACATTTTCTCATAAATGTGTCAAGCAAAGAATTGAAAATTAATGCTTTCACAGCAGCTTTTTCCTGAACTACATCCTTGTTTAATGGTTGAAAGTCGTGCAAAGATATGATCTAATAGATCTAGTAAAATTCTCTATATTGTTCTATCATTTCTAAGAAAGGGATATAGACCTATGGCACGTATCCTTGTCATTGACGATGAATCTCAAATCCGTTCCATGCTCAGGCTGATGCTGGAACGGGCCGGATATGAAGTTTTTGAGGCTCCGGATGGGTTGGAGGGAATCAAGTCTTATCGTGAAAACCCCGCCGATTTGATCATCTCAGATCTTATCATGCCCAACAAAGACGGAATCGGCATGATGATAGAGCTAAAGAAAGAATTTCCCGATGTAAAGATCATAGCCATGTCCGGCGGTGGTCTCAACAAACCGGAAGGCTATCTCGAAGGCGCGAAAAAACTTGGAGCAGAGCATACGCTTACCAAACCGATTGATCGTACTCAATTGTTGAGAGCTGTCAAAGATACACTCAAGAAAGAATCAACGACAACGGAATACCAATAACTTTATTGGATTTTCACAAATTGCGAGTATTGTGAATACTGGCGAGAGAAGACTGAATCAGCCTTCCAAAGATCCATTCGCAAAACTGCTGTCGCTTTTTCCGGCTATTTTTTTGACCTTTTTCATCTCATGAGTTAATATCCTTTTTGGACACAACGATCAGAGATAAATACTATCCAGCCTGATTTATCACCGGTCATGCGCTTTTTTTGTTTTTCCGGTATCTTGGTTTAGCGATGCAGACCGATTTAGCGCAGGCTCCATGACTAAAATTAACGAATCGTTTAAGGCTATCAGGGTGAATCGTCATATATTGATCATATTATTGCTGGTTTTCAATTCCATGAGCGTTCGAGCGGACACTATCTATTTTACCGACGGGATGAAAACGGTTTGTCAGGAAAAAGCATGGGAGGACAACGGAGAGATCAAATGTGAATATCAGGGGGTTGTTTTGAACTATAAAAAATCAGATGTTCTGCGAATCGAAATCAGGAGAACTGAGAATGAAGTTGCAGAGCAACCCTCCGAAAAAAAACCTGAAGGCGAACCCGGACCTGTGAAACAAACCGATCGTCCGCAAACCGCACTAAAGGCAGAAGCTGTGCCGGCATCGGGCAATCCGGCTTTTTATGATCCAAGAAGGAAACAGAAATACTGGACAAGCAAGACATCAGGGCATGATACCCTTCAGGGGGCATTAACCGCATTGGCGCAGCAGTACAATCGCTCCCCGCAATGGATACAGGCCCATATGGGAGAGACCAACGATCTGGGCGAAATCCATAAAAACTTAGCCAACAGCATATCGCAAGACAAAGGGAAGATCGCGGAGACCAAATCCGCGAATACCGGCTCCATCGAATTTTATAACCCCAGAAGGGTTCATAAATACTGGACGGGCAAGGCATCAAAACATGACAGCCTCAATGAAGCTCTTGAAGCATTGGCGCAGGAATATGATCGCTCCGTGCAATGGGTCCAAACGTATATTGGGGAGACCAACGACTTAGATGAAATCCACCAAAATCTCAAAAGCCGCAAGCATGTTGAAGCGGCTCAATAACTTCCGGGATCGGCGGTCTAATTGATCTTTTTCGTTTTTTCCGAAATAGTCTATTTCTAATTTTATTGCGGTGCGATCTCCATATATTGACAATTATTCAGAATTTCTGTAGGATTATCCAAGAATATTTTGTAATTTAAACCATTTATATTTGATCCCCGCATGCGAATGGATACGGATGATCATTTCTAATCATTTCAGGAAAGAAGGGAAATTGTGCCCATGATCAATCGGGATTTTTTTGTCTTTATTAAAATTGTGACGAGCTGTTTGACTGCTGGTTTTTTAATATTTTTTATTTCTGCCCTATCCGGTGAAGACCTCATTAAAAATCACCAAACCATAAAAGATCTGAACAGTATTGAAGCAGAAATAACCGCTGAATTAGATGGGGGCATCGATAGAAGAATCAGTCAATTAGGCGAAGTGCCGGCCATAAACCCATACAGAAAATTTTATTGCGCCGAATTAGCTAAAGAAATTCACGAGGTATCTTATTTAACCGAAAAACAAAAAATAGCATTTGATGCTTACAGCGTAAGAGATTTCGAAAATAAATCCATACGGCTCGTAAACTACTCGGAGAGCTCCAACCTGGAAGATTTAAAAAACGAACTGGAAATCGTTAAAAGAGAATTAAAAAACTCCGCGAATTTGCTCGATAAAAAGCGCAAGAAACTTATTCGACAGAGAACCGCCTACATCATATTGTTTATCGTATTGTGGATCGCAATCTATTTCTACTATAATCGAGGGATCATCAAAAGATAACATGTACCAATCCTATTACAACTTAAATGCCAAGCCTTTTCAGATCACCACGGATCCGAAATTCCTCTGGCTCGGCGAGAAGCACAAAGAGGCTTTGGCCACTCTAAAATACGGCATCCTCGATAACAAGGGGTTTCTTTTGCTAACCGGCGATGTTGGTACCGGAAAAACTGCCCTGATTAATGCCCTGAACAAGATCATCGACGTTGCTGCCATCGTCGCCACCATACCGGATCCGGGTTTGGATACCCTTGATTTTTTTAATATCCTTGCTGAAGAGTTTAAAATGAATCGCAAATTTGACAGCAAGGGAACTTTTCTGATTCATTTAAAACATTTCCTGCATGATGCGTATGCAGACGAAAAAAAAGTTTTGCTTATTGTCGATGAATCTCAGAGACTTGATCATGATCTATTAGAGCAAATTCGCCTTCTATCAAACATCGAAATGAACAACCGAAAGCTGATTAACATATTCTTCGTCGGTCAAAGCGAATTCAATGACATGCTTCTGGAAGACAGAAACAAGGCTATCCGGCAAAGAATTGCAGTTAGCTACCATATCGAACCTTTAACCGAAAATGAAATGTGGCACTATATCAGGCACCGCCTGAAGGTTGCCGGTACGGAGCAGGAAATATTTCAACAAAAAGCAATTCATGAAATCTATGCTTTCTCCCAGGGATATCCGCGTTTGATCAATATCATCTGCGATCATGCTTTATTAACCGGATATGCCACAGGAGCAAAAACGATAGATGAGAACATCATTAATGAATGTAAGAAGGAGCTGAAAATACCGATTGACACCAAAAAATTTGAGGGTTCCTTGGCGAATGTATCAAATAATGTCGAAATCGCGGGGCCGATGGCTGAAAACGAGGAGCAACCCATCGGAAAGAGAGCTTTCCTGGTTATCTTGCTGATCATTTTGGTCATATTCGCCGGGTACTTCTTTTACAATTCCCAGCTGGAAAAAGCCCCACGCTTTGCGATGGATGACATCGCCCCCTCAAAATATGACTCCCCCGCATTGAGAGAAAAAGAAACCTTTGTTCCGGGTATGAATCAAGAAAAGCAGCAGGCACAGGGGCAAACCGCCGAAGCAACGACCATCAAAAAGCCCGAAGAGATCGCGAAAACAGACAAGACGCCCGTTGCTCAGGATATCAGCGAAGAAACGGTCACGGTTGAATCCGGGGCGGAAGGCTCGCTTCCGGATCGCAAAATGCTCATCTATTTCAAGCACAACTCAAATGAGCTTCCGGACGAGGCTTTTAAAGCCCTCGATCGTATCGCCGAGTTTTTGATTCATCATCCGAAAAATAAGGTGAGCGTAAAAGGTTACACCGATTCATCTGGCGCTTACAGTTATAATGTGAGTGTTTCAAAATTCAGGGCCAATACAATCAAAAGCTACCTCGTGGGCAAAGGCGTTAACCCCACCAGCATTGAAGCACTCGGAATGGGTCCCGAAGACCCCATAGCGACAAATAAGACTGAGGAAGGCAGACGGTTAAACCGCCGCGTTGAAATTGAGCTCGGTGTCGAAAGCCAATGAAACAGACGACGGCTGCTTCTCTATTTTAGACCGAATCCAAAGGTGTTCTTCAATAGTTCTATCGTCATGGTGCTGACCTCAAGCCGGTTGATCTGTTGCGGTGTAACCCAGCGCGCCTCGGCCGCATCATCGCCCGGACAGGGCTCTCCTCGAATATATTCGGCGTTCAAATCGATGATAATGTAGTGAAACCGGACGCGTCCGGCAGCATCCCTTTCGATATAGTCAAAAGCAAAAACGGGCTTGCCGGCCCGAATCGTTATTCCGGTTTCTTCCAATACCTCCCGTTCGGCTGCTTGCTGAAGGGTTTCTCCGATCTCCACGCGACCGCCGGGAATTGCCCAGACCCCTTCTGAGGGCGGCTGTGCCCTGCGAACGAGTAAAACACCGTCACCTTTAAACACAATCGCTCCAATGGCCACTCTCGGCGCTTCGGGATAGGCGCTGTTAGCCGTCATTTGGCTGTGCTTCCCCATCAATCATTTCCCCCCGGCCCAAAAAAAATCTCAATTGCACTATACCTGCTTTGGCACCGGGGTGCAATGCTGGGCACGTCCCCTTGACACATCGCTTTTGGTTCATTAGATTTTCCCATGGCAACTAAAACCTATCCGGCACAGGAAAAACTTGAACGCCGCATCCTGCATGGCCTTGCCTGTGAGTGGGAGGCTATGCGAAATACTTTAGAACCCGCATTTCAAAATCTATTGCGAAAACCGCTTTTCAGTTTGCGTGATCTGAAAACAATATGGGGCTACTGGTCCAAGGATCGTAAAGAAATCTGCTTGAGCAGAAGCCTCGTTTTTAATTATCCGTGGGATTCGGTTCGTGATGTCCTCTACCATGAAATGGCCCATCAGCTATCTGTTCAGGTTTTAGGCGATAGCCAGTCTCCGCCGCATGGCCCTTATTTCAAAAAAGCCTGCAATCTGCTGCATATTCAACCAATGACATCGGCTCGATATGTTCCGCTGCACGATCGCCTGCTGCGTGCATCAGCGAGCAACCGGGACAGAATAATGATTCGGGTCAAAAAACTCCTGGCGCTTGCCGGGAGCAATAATCGGCATGAGGCCCAGATCGCCATGATGAAAGCCCACCAGCTGATCGCCAAATATAATATTACGCTTCTTGAAAAAGACGGCAATCGAAATTTTGTCAGCATTTTCGTTGGAAAATCTGCTTTAAGGCATCCTCGAGAAAATTATTTTCTGGCGAATCTGCTGTGCGACTATTATTTCGTTCAAGGGCTATGGGTGTCAGCATATGTTCTTGAGAAAGGTAAAATGGGACGTGTGCTTGAAATCAGTGGAACACCGGAAAATATAGCGATTGCCGGTTATGTCCATGATTTTATCCAGCAGTATATCTCCGGTCAATGGCTTGCCTACAATAAAAAAAAAAGATTGAACCGTTACCGCCGGACTGACTTTGCCGTGGGAGTTATTGAAGGCTTTCGTCGTAAACTGAAGTCTCAAATGAATAATACCAGCAGAAGCCGGCCGGACAGCCGTTTGGCGCTTATCAAAAGACCGGATCCCCTGCTCGAGCAGTATTTTGCCTACAGATATCCCCACACGGTCACTGTAAAAAAATCAGCTTCAAGCGTGGATAAAGCCGTTTTAAGAGACGGGAAAAAGATTGGCACTAAAATGGTAATTGCGAAAGCAATCACGGAAAAAGAAAGCACTAAAATCCGCTATCTCAACTATTTTCCTTCATCCAGTAAGGATTGATCAAATCCTCAAAAATTGTCATGGCAGCTTCGGCACCCTGACCGGTAGCCGTAACGATCTGCTTATAACCACCTTCGACATCACCGGCAGAATAAATGCCCGGTATATTGGTGCGATGTCTTTCATCATGCTTGATGTAGCCCTCATCATTGATTTCAACCTTAATTTTTTGAGCCAACTCAACTGCGGGTGAGTATCCGATGGATATGAAAACACCATCGGTTTCAAGGATTGCGTTTTCATTGGTGATATTGTTATGAATCGCAATTTCTTCAACTCGATCTTTACCCCTGATTTCTGTGATCTCGCTGTTCCAGAGAATACTAATATCATTGTCGACGAGCTGTTTGGCGAGGAAATCCTGAGCTCTTAGTTTATCCCGTCGGTGAATCAAGCTCACATCAACGCCCATGTGGTATAAATAGAGCGCTTCGGTTACAGCACTGTTTCCCCCGCCGACCATTACCACTTTTTTCCCCTTGAACAGCGGTCCGTCGCAAGTCGCGCAATAACTGACACCTCTTCCGGCCAAGCGGGTTTCGCCCGGAATATTCAGGTGCCGGTGACTGGCGCCGGTTGCCAGCAGCACCGTCTTTGTTAAAAACCGTCTGCGGGTGGTGACAACCGTGATGGGTGTGCCGGGCTGAACGTCCACAACCGCCTCGCCTTGAAAAATCTGCACATATTGTAAGGCATGACTGACCATAATATCGACAAGAGTTTTGCCGCCGACTTGAGTAAATCCGGGATAATTTTCAACTATTGGTGTCGTTGCAACCTGCCCCCCCAGGGCTTCGCGCTCAACAATTGCTGTTTTCAGGCCGCTGCGAACAGCATAGATCCCGGCGGTGAGTCCCGCAGGGCCTCCACCGACAATAACCAGATCGGTTTCGACAAGTTCGGCATCGCTTTGCGGGATAAAAATAGTCTGCGGTTCCATTGTTTGAAGAGAAAGCATAAAAACTTCCTCGGGTTGGGCTCCCTGCCCAATAAGAACGTCATTGGCAAAAGCCTGCGGCACACTCTGAGCCGCATATTGATTGGCCATTTCCGGCCGGCTTTGTATATCGACAATCTCCAGGGAAACAAAATCCGGTGATTCAATGGCGGCTTTTGCCCCATTGACGGCTTGCTGAGGGCAATAGGGGCAGCTGGGGCTGACGAAAATCTTTAGATTTCTTGGTGAGTCGATTTTCTTTATCACCTTCAGGGATTGGTCACTCAGATTGCTTTGACCCAAGCCGACAAGGATCAGGATCTCAAGAAATGTTCGTGCTTCTTCTCCCATCGGAGCGCCCAGCCATCGAATTGAATACTTGTCCGGAGCAATGATTAAGGTCGGAGAGCTGGTGACATTCCATTTTTGAGCCAATTCGTGGCTGAGGTCATATTCTCGCATCGTAATTTTTGAACTCAGTTCGCGAAATGCCCGAATGATCTGTCTGTTCGCCTGGGCAAAAACATCCTCCTGGCCCTTGGCCACGAACAGGTAAAGGGGCATGTCGTTGGGCATCTGTTCAAATGTGGATTTTAATTGCTGAATATAGGCTTGATTGGCCATTTCGTTTTGAGCAGAATCCATGTTGACTGTATCTTGCATCGAAACCCTCCCTGTATCCTTAGAATAAAGCAAAATTGCCGCTGTATAATGAGCCGCGAAGCGATGAGCCTCTCAATGGCCGGCGCTTTGGCGCACCCTGTGGAAATTGAAAAACACCATGGGATATTTCAAATCACCCCGGACAGGATGCAAATTCCATTAGTCTGCTTGCAAGCTTAATGTCTTGCTGATTGGTAATCTTAATGTTGTTCCGGCTGCCCTGGATTATTTTTACCTCGATATCCAGTTGTTCCACAATCGAGGCGTCATCTGTGCCGGAGAAACCATTTTTTTTGGCCAGTTCATGGGCTTTTTTTAGAAGTTCGGTTCGAAATGCCTGTGGTGTCTGCGCAAGCCAGATGCGCGCTCTATCAAGGGTTTCCAGGACAAAACGGTCTGCACTAATGCGCTTTAGGGTATCGTATGCGGGTATTCCCAGAATGCAGGCACCGCACTTCCTTGCGCCCGCTATACAGGCGGTTATCTTTTCATGGGATACAAATGGCCGCACTCCGTCATGGACCACCACAACCCCCTTATCTTCATCTATTGCCTGCAATCCATTGTACACAGAATCCTGCCTCCTTTTGCCGCCGGCGACAAGTGTAATTTTTTTATTATATTGAAGCGGCTTTATAAACTGATCGCGACAAAATTCGATATCATCTTCGGGGAGAACAATGATAATATGATCCAGCAGATCACAGGTATCAAATCGCCGCAGGGTGTGAACGATAATGGGCTGGCCTGCTAAAACATGGAACTGCTTGCGCACGGGAGAGTTCATCCGCAGGCCTTTGCCTGCGGCAACGATTATGGCAATTACCCTATCCATTTGAATCAGCTTCAATAATTTATTTGAGGTAATTTAGCTCCTTGGGCAGGGGAACCCCCTTCCCCATAGTATCTTCCCCATAATTGACACCGGCGAGAATCTCGATATCCTTTAGCGTGCGCGCGTCGCCCTCAAATACCACTTCGGAAATGCTCTCTTTCTGGATCTTACCACCGGCCCATTGCAAATCCAGGACGCTGCTGGCATCAAATCTGTCGGATCCAACGCATAATTCTACCTGACCACCGTAATATTGCACAATTTTAGCAACGAGCAGACTGGGTCTGCTGTGAAAACCAAGTTTCACCGGTACACCGACTTTAATCGATGAACGTTCGATATTTTCATTCAATATCTCCCGCGCCAGCTCCATGCCGGTTGTCAGGAAATGACATGCATAAAAAAGACCGTAATTGATCGTACGATCAAGGAGAATTTCCGGGTTTATCAGGGAAGCTAATCGATCCTGAACTTTTTTGTACGTATTTTTGTATCCGGCTTTATGCAAATGGCGCTCATAAAAATGAAGCAGACGTCCGATCATCTGCAGAAGGTGAAATACAACGGAAAAAAAGCCCCTCAGCTGCTTGAGCTTCCGGTTGCCATACCGGAAACCTCCGTGAATCACATAAGTATCAAAGGAAGATTGCAAATTATGAACCAGCATTTCATAGCGCCTGATCTCAACTTCGTTTACTTTTTCAGGTACAATAGTCAGAATATCCTGATAACTATAAGGTTCATAAAATTTTAATTCATCAAAGCTTTTTGCAATATTTAACAGCTCGTTGGCAATTTTAACGATATGTTTTTTTTGCTCATCCTTATCTTGGTCATCGATATCATAGTCGAGCATTTCGTTGCTCACAACACTGGGAAAATCCTCAGCTGAAAATTCTTCATCAGGTATGGGGATTTGCAGGCGGGAGGCTTCATCAAGGATGACCGGTGCCATTTTCATCAAGCACCGGGTCAGAAAGAAAAATGTCGCCGCACCTTCTTTTTCAAAATCCCCCGTGTTCGGCAGTTCATAGAAAACCAGTCGATTGGACAGATGCTTTTGAAAATTCGCTCCCAGGCTCAAATGCCGGACGGCAGCGCAAAGCTCCCTGTAAAAATACCAGTTCTTGTTGTTTTTGGCACCGTGAAAGTCAAGAAAATCTTCCAAAAGCATCGAACTTGATATCAGCTTGGAATACAGCTTCTGCGTAAAAGCGATTTTGGGCCCACCTGCCTCTGCGATGAAGCGGCAACATTTCAGATAGTCCGCAGAAAAAACACGCACTTTATCCGCAAAGGAACTGTCGTGCTTGGAATCTTTTAGCTTCACCGTTTGCATGCACCAAAATTAAAGATAATGGCCGAAGTAATCCGTAAGCCGAATTCTGGGCCCGGTTTCGGTTGCCCCAAACCGGGTGACGATCATTCATCTCTGGATGCCGGTTGCCCGACACCTCATGCGACCTACCCGGAAGCTTGGACGGACCGCCCTCGAACGCTTCCCTATTTGGTCTTGCACCGGGTGGGGTTTGCCGAGCTTCCCTGGTCACCCAGGGAACTGGTGCGCTCTTACCGCACCGTTTCACCCTTACCCGGCATCAAACCCCAAGGTCGGATGCCGGGCGGTATACTTTCTGTTGCACTTTCCTTCGCGTTACCGCGACTCCATGTTATGGAGCACCCTGTCCTATGGTGTTCGGACTTTCCTCTGGGTCACCTCAATGATCCAGCGATCGTCTGGATTACTCCAGCCGCGTATTATTATCATGCCAGTAAATAATTCTCTGACAATGGGGGCAATTTTTCAGGCTGTCAAGCCGGTGCAGTTCATTGTACATCTGAGGCGGAATATTCATATTGCACCCCTGACAGACAGCGTCTTTTACAGCCACTATGGCAATATTATTCGCCTGTGTTTCTTTGACGCGATTGAATTTTTTCATCAGATCAGAATTGATTTTACGGGAGATATGGTTGTGTTTTTCTTCCAATTTGGCGATGGTTTTTTCCCCCAGTTCCACTTCCTCTTGAATAAACGCCCTTTCTTTATTTGCCTGTTCGGATAGCCTGGAGTATTGTTCCTTTTTATCCCTCAGGCCGTTTTCCACGCTATCGATAAGATCCAGGCATTCTATCATCTGATCTTCCATTTTTGAATTGATATTCTCGAGATCTTCGATCTCTTTTAGCGACGATTGGTATTCCTTGTTGGTTTTGACAGACCGAAGTTTTTCCCGGCTCTTATCGATTCGGTTGAGGTTTACCTTTGCATCGGATTCGAAAGATCTGTATTTTTGATTTAATTCTTTGATATGCGATTCTTCGACTTCGATGGTTTTTGCAAAATCATTCAGACCAACATCGAGTGCGTGCACCCGTTGATCAACAGAACTGAGTTTCGATATTATTTCGCTTTTTTCGATCTCAATCTGCTGGAGTTCAACCAGAAAGTCAATCTGCTCTTTGGTTACATTCGACATTTTTTATATATCCGTCAGCATGCTGTTATCGATAGGAAAAAAAACTTAGATTCAACCTCTCGTGGTCTGATCATAAAAATTTTTATGAGAACACAAAAGGGTCTTTTTCGGAACCACATATTGCAACTTTTACCTTCAGGTTCATATCCGACAGAATTTTTTTCAACCGTTCTGAAAGGTCTTCAACGATTAAATATTCTGACGTAAAATGCCCGATATCAATAAGTCCCAGTCCACGGGCCTCGATATCGCGAGCATCATGATAACGCAAATCACCGCTGATATAAACCTGCGCATCAGAATCAATAAAATAGGATAACAGACTCGAACCGCTGCCGGTGCAGACGGCTGCCCGGGTCACGATCAGATCGGGTTTTCCGACAAATTTAAGTCTATTGATGTTCAATTTTTTTTTAATTCGGGCCGCGAGCTTTTGCAGCTGAATCGGCCTTTCCAGATGGCCGATGCGGCCTAAGCCCTCCTGTTTATTGATTTCAAGGCCGTTTAACGCCGTGAAAGAGGATTCTTTTCTGCCAGCCGCCAATACCTCGAGATTTTTTAATCCGAGTCGATTTGCCAGGACATCGTTTAGCCCGCCCTCGCATTTGTCCATATTCGTATGGGCCGAAAAAACGGCCAACCTTCGCTGAATGGCCGATTCAATGATAGCTCCAGTCGGTGTATCGACATCTATTTTTGCCAGTGGCTCAAATATCAATGGATGATGGGTGATGAGCAAATCAACACGCTTTCTGGCGGCCGCATCAATGACCCCGGCAGTCGGGTCAAGAGCAACACCCACGACACGAACCGGCCACCGGTAACTCCCAATCTGCAATCCGGCGTTATCCCATTCTTCAGCTAAACTGGAGGGGGCAATTTGATCCATGACTCGGATGATGTCCAAAACGGTTACGGTCATCTTTAGCCTCTGTTGACAAAAAAAGGCGTGGTATTAAAACACACGCCTAACGAATAGATTTCACGGTAGTAGCGTTTGGAATCGTAAAACCCCGTTTAATGTCATTGCGCTTTTCTTCAGGGGCATGGGCCCACCTGGGATCGAACCAGGGACCTACCGGTTATGAGCCGGTGGCTCTGCCAGCTGAGCTATGGGCCCATAGGCTGTATGCTTCTCTAACGATACTCAAAAAAATTGTCAAGAATAAGTTCGGATTTGTTTTTTACCCACCTTAGGATTCAATAAAATTTTTTAATTTCCGGCTTCTCGTCGGATGTCTTAATTTCCTTAGGGCTTTGGCTTCGATCTGCCTGATTCTCTCGCGTGTGACCGCAAAATCCTGACCAACCTCTTCTAAAGTATGGTCGGCTTTTTCACCTATTCCAAATCGCATGCGCAAAACTTTTTCCTCTCGCGGGGTTAACGTCGCGAGAACTTTTCGCGTTTGTTCAGCCAGGTTGAGGCTGACAGCAGCATCTGAGGGTAACATAAATTTTTTGTCTTCAATAAAATCACCTAAATGACTGTCCTCCTCCTCGCCGATCGGTGTTTCAAGGGAAATGGGTTCACGCGCGATTTTTAATACCTTTCGAACCTTTTCAAGCGGAATTTCCATTTTTTCCGCGATTTCCTCCGGTGTCGGTTCTCGGCCCTGCTCCTGGACCAGATACCGGGATGTGCGAATGAGTTTGTTGATGGTCTCAATCATATGCACCGGAATTCTAATAGTTCTCGCCTGGTCGGCAATCGCCCTGGTTATGGCTTGACGAATCCACCATGTTGCATAAGTGCTGAATTTGTAACCGCGTCGGTATTCAAACTTGTCGACAGCCTTCATCAAACCAATATTCCCCTCTTGAATCAGATCCAGAAACTGCAAACCGCGATTGGTGTATTTCTTTGCGATACTGACGACCAACCGTAGATTTGCTCTGGTCAGTTCGCTTTTCGCCAGTTTAGCCCTGAAGCGGCCCTCTTCAACACTCGCCATAACTCTTTTTAAAGTTCTTCTGGTCGCCTTGATCTGATTTTCCCGGGCGGCGTGCTTTTCCTGGAGTTCTTTGATCTCCTGATAAACCGATCCAACCTGATCCCTGGTCAACTCGCTCCGGGGTGCTGCCCATTTAACAAATTTGCTTTTCGTAGATAGATTATCACGGAGTTCTTTAACAGAAGCACCTAAAATATCCGCACCCTTGGTTATCTTTTTGTTCATTTCTTCAAACCAGGCGATCTGTTCTCTAATGATGCCTTCGATCTCGTCAATAACACTGGCTTCAAGGCGCCAGTCCTTTAGTGCTTCAAAGATTTTTGTGGTTCGGCGAGCTATGTTGCGCCTGAGCCTTCGCTGCTCATCCTGATCGATTTGGGAAAAAAGTTTTTCGCGATACTCTCGATTTTCTTCATCAATTCTTTTGATGATGCGAATTGTTTCTAAAAATTTTTCGGTTTGTACCATTTCATCGACATAGGTATCGCCTTCATCAATATCCCTCAGTACATATTTCGGCCGGATGGCTCCATTCTCGATATCGGTGCCAAGATTAATAATGCACTCTACTCCGGCCTTGGTTTCAAGAAGCGCGTGCAATACCTCCTGCTCCCCGGTCTCAATTTTCTTTGCAATTTCTACCTCTCCTTCCCTGCTGAGAAGGGTGACCAGCCCCATTTCACGCAGATACATTTTGACCGGGTCGGTAACCGTGCCAAAATCCGAATCGCTTGCAATCTGACGTTTAACCTTTTTGTCTTTGACCTTTTTGAGATTGAGCACATTTTTTTTCTTTTTTTCTTCTAAGATTTCAATCTCATTGTCATCAAACATCATAAAAGTTTCATCGATCTGCTCCGGTGAAAGCATATCTTCAGGCAACATTTCATTGATTTCGTCATAGGTCAGATAGCCCTGCTTCTTGCCCTTGGCCAGCAAATCCATGATCGCATTTTTAGTGGTTGTCTTCGTTTTTTGTTTTCTGACGGTTCTTTTCACGGCTGCTCCCGTTTTTCTGGGCCGGGCGACACTCTTGCTTTTGGTCGTGCGTTTTCGACTTGAATTCGTTTTCGCGGTCCTTTTGACACCTTGCCTTTTTTCAGCAGGTTTTTTTACCATAAATTCACCCCTCCCAAACACGTCTAATTTACAGATCCTTATTTAACCTTCAATGACGCCATCTTTTGTTTTTCTTTGTGTATGGCCATTTTTTGCTTCTCGCTCAACAGCTTTCGCAGTGTGGATTGATCCCTTTGCATTTCAGCTGCTTTAATCTTTTTTTCCATCAACCTGTTGTTGCGGCGCCGTTGGACACTCTCGATAAATTGATTGATCAGTTTTTGGCAACCCTTACGGTCCCAGGATTCGTCTGCCATAGCCAGCTCTGCCGCCATTCGTTTTGCTTCTGCATCTTCAATCGAACTCAACAATTCCGAAATCTGCTCCACCGAATTCAATTTGAGCTCTATGATTTTAAATCCAATAGAGTGTAATTTTTCACTTTCGAAATATTCGAGAATCTTGTGCTTGTTGATTTCCGGCAGGATCTCGGGAAATTGCATCATCATCGTGATGATCTGCTGCTCTAAACGGCTCACCCTTTGCCCGGGCATATTCCTTCCGGTGAATCCGAGTGAACCTGCAGCGATGTCATTTCCTTTCGATAACTCGCCCGGGCGCCTGCCGTAATCGTTTTTGCTGTCGGTTTGCGCCAATTTGCGCATCTTTTCTAGTATAACCGTCTCATCGATGCCGATCTTTTCAGCGAGTTGCTGAACGTATAAAGATCGGGCCACACTATCGTTGATCGCTGATAAGGGTTTTGCCAATTCCGAAACAATTCTAA